>SERZ01000203.1_pt1 | contig 40527 bp, 21 predicted proteins | sample 3171461 | NCBI WGS metagenome assembly SERZ01 (sample SAMN06051861, study PRJNA518727) | freshwater metagenome | biome: subpolar coniferous forest; feature: holomictic lake; material: water; isolation source: holomictic Lake 227, 6 m depth | place: Canada: near Kenora, Ontario | collected... | reverse complement strand
AAAATAGTGGTATTTTCCGCTGATAAATACAATATAGGGAAAAGCATGCCAACATTATCTGAACTTCAACAACAGTATATAATTTCTCAGGCGGCTCGTAAGGCGGCATCTAACAAGATGAATGAGACCAGTAGGTTGGCCACCGCCAACCCTGGTAATGCGTTATATGATGCTCAGGCAACCGCAGCAATGGATGAATACCTTGTGGCAAAGGGCACTGACATGGCTCTTGCAGCAGAGATAAGGGGTACTGAAATAACTTCTGCCCAAACATCAGGCGCACCTATACTGTACCAAGGACGAGACCCTAGTTCTGGTTTTTATCTGTACTCTCAAGCCGGTGTGGTGACACGAAGTAGCGCACCACCAACAGATAGTCAGTTACAAACATCTGGGTTACAAACCCCTCAGGTCGTGGCACCGCCAGCACCCATCTCACAGTCAACTCCGGCTGGATCAACCCCTCCTCCCGATCCAGTAACACCGCCCACCACTAATGTTACTATATCAGCAGTGACTTCCCCGGCGCCACCAGCAGAACAGACGGCTTCAGGACAAACGACACCACCAGTTACAAACGAAATATCTGCTGCTCAAGTTGTTCCATTAGTAAATGAAGGAAACGCCGGAGAAGCAGAGGCCGCAGCCAACGTTGATATTATAAAATCAATTGACGTAACTGGAATTGATGAACAGATTGCCGCAAACGCTGCCGCTGATGCTGTAATTGCCGATCAGGTTGCTGCCCTGTCAGAACAAAATTTAGAGACACCACCGGATTTGATGGCAGAAGCTATCCAGGCCCAACAAGAAGCAGACCAAGATTATGCCTTTAGCACCGGATATAATAACGTTCAAGATCAAAAAGATGCTGAGAATCAACAGGCCCTTGATCAAATAGAAGCGGATCAATTAGCAGCAAATGAACAGGCAGCTAACGAAGCTGCATCTGAATTGACCAGAGAAAGTCGGCGTGGGCTAACATCTGAAAAGGCCGAAGCACAATCAAAAGCTAATGCACAAGATATTTCCAACTTCCAGGCAAAAGAAGACTGGCGTGTTCGGCTAAGTCTCTCGCCGGGTGCAAACTATCTTTATAAAGTGGGTTGGGGAAACGCAGGCATTCTGAATCCTCTGCAAGATACCGATGGCGTCCTCTTCCCGTATACTCCTAATATTACTGTGGCGTATGCCGCCCACTACGAGCCGACTACCCTGACTCACTCCAACTACAAGATATTCCAATATGGTTCAAGTAGTGTGGATAGTGTAACGATCACCGCAGAATTTACTGCCCAAGACACATTTGAGGCAAACTACCTACTTGCCGTCATTCACTTCTTCAGATCAGTGACCAAGATGTTCTACGGTAATGATCAGGATCCACTGAATGGTACCCCGCCGCCACTTTGCTATCTTTCCGGGCTCGGCGAGTTTCAGTTTGATGCTCACCCATTGGTAATCACCTCGTTCACCTATCAGCTACCAACTGATGTTGATTACGTAAGAGCAGGTGTTGGTAGTGTTGGTGCTGCACCGACTATGACTAAGGGAAATAATATATCGTCATCAACTGCTAGGCTTGGTCCGGATATTAAGCCAGGTGGGCTCTCTGCCCCGCCGGCTTTTAGCTCATCGACTCCGTACACCAAACCAACATATGTACCAACTAAAATGCAAATAACAATCACCGGATATCCAATTGTCACACGAAGCGACATCAGCAATAACTTTAGCCTGACGAAATATGCCACAGGTGAGTTACTACAAGGCACAAAACGTAAAGGTGGAGGTATTTGGTAATGTCATATCCAGCAACAAGTCCGTATTATCTCACTGATGTAACCAATGGCAACTATTTAGATGTCATGCAGAATCGTCCGATCCCAAGTCAACCAGGAGATGTATACTGGGAGATTACTCCAGTTTATAATTTGCGCCCCGATCTGCTGGCATATGACCTATACACAGATTCCAGACTATGGTGGGTATTTGGAAGCAGAAACCCAAATAGACTTGCTGATCCTTTTTTTGATTTTGTCACTGGAGTTGGCATTTATCTACCTACATCTACTACTCTCCAGACTGCATTAGGATTCTAAAATGCCTGACCAACTTATCGGTGCAGCAGACGGAGATAAAGGTGGAGATAAAGGCGGAAGTGCATTTATCACTAATGTAACTCCTGTAACCAGCACAACTACGTTAGCCCCAGTGACTATTGTGGGCAAGCGCCTGCCTAAACGACCTAACAATCCACTTAGTAATTTCTCAAGTTCAACGTATCACTTGACTTTATACATGGTGTCACCGGACGCATATAATGCCTTCGTTCAATCTGGACGAAAGAATATAAATGCCAAGACACCCGGGGCATATATCATTGCTCAGAGCGGCGGTACACCAAAATCAGACCCATCAACAAGAGCATCCGGATTTGAATTAGATTTCTACCTTGACAACCTAAAAATAACTACTGTGCTTCCGGCAGCAAGCCCGACTACAACTGCCCTATCATTCAGCATCACAGAACCGTATGGATTCTCGTTCATCACCAAATTAAATCAGGCGCTGGCTACGATACGAAGTGTTTCAACAATACCAGGGTACAGCACATCAACTGCCACATTCAACCCGACTCGGCAATTTTTCATTCTGTCAGTTGGTTTCAGAGGATACGATTCCAATGGTAAGGTAATGACCAATTCAGATATTGCCAGTCAAAACGCATTGACTACTGAATCAGGGGCAGTGTTTGATCACTTCTATGAGATAATTATTACTTCAATGAAGTTTAAGTTGGACGGCAAAGAGACAAAGTATGATATAACCGCAGCAACTCTGGCGCCAACAACATCATTTGGTATCAACAGGGGAACTGTGGCAGAGGATATCACAGTTGTTGCTGAGTATGTTGCTGATGCCATTGGTGGGAATATAGATTCAGATAATGATCCACCAGGAATACATGGGTTGCTGACACAGATCAATGATGCTCAGAAAAAACTGCTTAATCCACCAGTGGATGTGAAAAACAATAAGTCAGACGCATCAAAACCTAAACTAACTTATCCTAATATTTACAAGGTTAAATGGGCAGGTAGCGACACAGATCAGGCAACATTCAAAAAAGCCACACTGAAAAGCCCAGCAGACACCGCTAAAGAAAATTCACCCGGTGTCACAATTAGTAACTCATCGGGGTCAACTGAGAAAGCAGCGCAAAAAGCTGCACTGAATGTAAATGTCAAGAACGTCATGATCAGAAGCGGAACCTCTATTATTGCTGCAATAACGCAGATTATGAAGTTCAGTTCTTGGGTTGAGGATTCCCTAAAACTTATACAGGCCAGCAAAGTAGAACCAGATTCTGAAACTGAAAATGCTGAAACGGTCACAGCAAAGGCAGAGTACAAGTGGTTTAACATAAGTTCTGATGTTGAGATTATCGGATGGAATGATCAGCAGAATGACTTCGCCTATAAAATAACTTACACCATCGGGCCGTACGCCATTCCAGCAACGGCGACATCATTCTCAAAAGCACCTAAAAAATATTACGGGGCCTACAAGCGATATGACTATTGGCTCACAGGGAAAAATTCCGAAGTGATAAAAATTGAACAGCAATTTGACAATGCTTATTTTAACACTATGTTTATGGGCGAGGGCGGTAACGATGGTGTCAGCAATAATCCAAACTTTAAAACTAATGTGGAGCAGCAGGGGCGAGAGGGGGTCGGTACAGTAAACGTAGATGCCACTATAACCAGGTTGAGAGACCCTAATGCCTACACCAAAACAAAGATACAAATTCTTGGCGACCCTGATTATCTGATGCCCGATTCATCCCAGTCCTCTGGTTACTATACTGAGGATGGTTACACTCTTAACCCATCGGGTGGTCAGCAGTTCATTGAAATTTCGTATAAAGAGGCACAAGATTATATGAACAGCACAGGAACTTTGAAAGTTAACGGCAATATTGAATTTTTCCCATACTCAAAAGCCATTCGTGAAGAACTCAAAGGAGCAATGAGTTACATGTTGGTGAGTGTTATAAGCACCTTTAGTAAAGGTTCATTCACACAGGATCTAACCACAGCAATTAATACATTTCCTAACTATGATTCTGCCACCCTTACGACACCTGAACGCGGAGCAAGTTCTGAGGGGAACGCAGGAGAAGCAGCAGCAAATACAAACGCGACCGGAACCACATTAAATAGTGCGTTGACGAGTAATGTGCAAGCAGTAGTTGATAAAGTTTCCTCGGTGACAATACCGACTCCTACTGGTCAGGTCGCAGACGATGATGCGGCCCCGTCACAGGCAGACAATGCTGGAGCATATTAAATGGCAACTAACATAATTAAACCACAGGGCGTCCCCAAAGCCTTTACACCAGAAGCAGGTGGTGCCAACCCACGCATGGCCCCTCTGATCGGGATTGTCAAGGACAACATTGACCCGATTCGTGCAGGGAGAATCTGGGTATATCTATCTGAGTTCGGTGGTAAAGATCCAAACGACAGTAGGTCCTGGACTCCGGTAAGTTACATGAGTCCCTTCTACGGACTTACAAAGGCTACTGGCCCATCTTCTCCGGAGTCATATGGAGACTACAAAAAGAATCCAGTTTCGTATGGTATGTGGACCAGCCCACCTGATATCGGGACTCAAGTAATTTGTCTTTTCATCAAGGGCGACCCGAACTATGGCTACTACATTGGGTGTATTCCAGAAGCAGAGGCCCTTCACATGGTTCCTGCCATTGGTAGTAGTACTAAAGTGATATTGAATCCGGCAGAGGCAAAGAGTTATGGTGGCGCCACAGTTCTGCCGGTGACCAACATGAATACTAATAATCTGTCAAAGTCCAACTCAGCAGATTTCCTATCAACCCCTAAACCAGTCCATAGTTATGTTGCCGGAGTTCTCTTTCAGCAAGGACTAATACGGGACCCGATTCGCGGAGTCATCGGTAGTTCTTCTCAGCGAGAGTCTCCATCAAGAGTTGGTTGGGGTGTCAGTACTCCAGGTAGACCTATCTATAAGGGCGGTTTTACAGATGACACCATTTTAAAAGCCGCAAAAGACTCTCCAGACACTGATCTTGCAGTCGTTTCTCGTCGGGCAGGACACACTCTTGTCATGGATGACGGTGACATTCAAGGAAGAGACCAACTTATCAGAATACGAACCTCACTTGGTCATCAAATATTAATGAGCGATGACGGTCAATGCATTTTCATTGCCCATGCTAATGGACAAACATGGATTGAACTTGGTAAAGAAGGCACCATTGATATGTATGCCAGCAACAGCGTCAACATTCGAACTCAGGGCGACCTGAATCTTCATGCTGACAACAATATAAACTTAAATGCAGCGAAAGGGTTAAACATGTCAGCAGAAACAATCAGGGTTGAATCATCAAAGGAAACTACACAAAAAGTAGGAACAGATTTTAGTTTTTCATCTATTGGTAAGTATACCATCAAAGTAGGCGCCGGAATGAGCATGGCATCATCTGGTGAGGCATCATACTCCAGTAGTGCCATTACATATATCAACGGCTCCAATGTGAATCTGAATACAGGCACCGCCGGACTTGTCCCCCAAGATGTGAAGCCTATAAAAATACTGGCACACACTGATACTCTGTTCGATGATGCCAAGGGATTCGCTGCGGCACCAGGAAAACTAAAGAGCATTGTATCTCGGGCACCTGCTCACTCACCATGGGCAAGTGCAGGGCAGGGAGTGGATATCACAGTCAACTTCGGTTCCGGGGAATCGCTTCCCGGAGAACCATCATCTGCCACAGTAGATGCGAATAAGGCAGCAGGTCTATGACCCGAGTAACCACCGCTGTCATTTCTACTGCTCCTACGTTGGAGCCGGTGAGTGACTCCATTGACCGAAATACTACGGCGGCATTGGTAACGTCAGTGTCAACTATCATTGGACGAAATCCGTTACTTACCGCTCAGTATCCAAACTGGCAAAATCTAGGGTATCAAACTATTTCTATAAATGGATCCGGACGACCTCCGTATACAGTGGTCATTGGTAAGTTCGGGCTTAGTCCGGGTCAGCTTGAAAATGCCGGTATTCTAAAGTTCGGGGCCGCATCCCTTATTATGAAGTTGGTGAATACGGGGAAGGCCGTGGACAAGGTAATGACTCCAAACATGTTCACGGGGAAAGGCGGTGTGCATTCCCTGCAATCGCTTGTCAATAATATATCCGCACAAACGACAGTCATGGTGGCAAACCTTAGACAGTCCCAATCGGCACTTGCTGCTGCTGGTGTATTAACAGGAAAAGAAGATCCATCACAAATATCCGGATTGGTAATGTCCGGCGCCACAGTTGGTGTTGCCTCCACGGTAGATTTTGTTAAGAACTCCAAGAGGACCTAATGCCAACTATGCCTACACTTAACTCATTAGTCGGTGACGCATCCAGCGTCATCTCGTCGGGCTCGTATGCCGGAAGTGTAGCGGCGCTTGCCACAGGCGGAGTTAGTTCTATTGCTGCTGGAGTAGGCGCTCTCGTATCTTTGCCGAGTTTGCCGTCACTTCCTGGGTTACCATCTCTACCAGGATTGCCCACCTTACCCGGGTTACCTGCACTGCCAAGCATTCCTGGCCTACCGGCAATGCCGTCACTTCCGGGGTTACCATCTCTGCCCGGGTTACCTGCACTGCCAAGCATTCCTGGCCTGCCGGCAATGCCATCGCTTGATTTAAAGCAGGGAGTAACCGGTGCTGCTTTCTCGGCCATCACAGCCTCGTTCAAACCATTCGCTGCTGGCATCCCGCAGAATCTAACTGTGATTGCTGAAAAAAATGCCGCCGATGTGGCAAAGGCCAGTGGCTCCCTCACTGGGGCCCTCAGTGGATCCATCGGAGCAGCGTCCGGTTTAGTAAACGGGGCCATAGGTTCAGTTGCCGGTGTAGTAACTGGTGGTGCAGGGGGGTTGGTTGGCTCGTTATCAGGGATTGGTAGCTCGGTTGCCGGCGCAGTAAGCGGGGCCATTGGATCTGCCACTGGAGCCATAGGTAGTTTAGTATCTAAAGCAACCGGCGCCGTCGGACTAGTAGCTGGCGCCGCAACGTCAGTTAGTTCGTTTGCATCAGGCATTCCAAGTGGGGTAAACGCCATTCCAGGTGGTCAACAAGCCATCTCAACTATAGTGAACAATGCAACAGGCACCCTGAATAACATTCCCGGAGCATCTGGAATAACCGCTGCCATTGGAAACCCAGCCGCTGTTACTGATCTATTAGCTAAGGTAAAAGCAGGTGGCACCACCTTATCAGCCTCGGCACTAACCGGGTTGTTGCCTGCAGATGCCGCTAAGTTAACTGCGTCCTTTGGTAGTTCGGGCCTAATAGGACTACCAGTTGCAGCCCTATTCACGGCGAATAGGGGATCCATAACTGCTGCCATGGGAGGACAGATGGGTGCCGGGGTACCTATACCTAACTTCGCCGGTAATCCTGCTACCTTCATGAAAATGCCATCGGATGAGGAAGCCAAGAAGTATAACGAAAACAAAGAACTTATCGCTCAGGCAACTGACGAGGCATTTGCTCAGGGTGTGGTGATGCGTAATGCCCAAGCAGCGTATGAAAAGGCAAAGAATGAACTCCCGCAGGGAGATGCACAAATTGATGCTGCAAAGTCTACCTGGCTGGCGGAAATGGCGAAACTGACTGCCCTTGAGAAGAAGATAGCTGATTTACGCACAGCATAAATACCATATGCCTACATTCATTGGATTTTCTACAATCAACGCCAACAAACCGCGTTCAACCTATCTACAACCTGGGCCAGCAGGTGGTACTGGTAGCGTGGTTGCCCCAATCATCTATGGTAAGAAATGTGTTCTTGTCGATGAAAAACTTGTGATCCAAGATTTTATCAATGCTCTAAATATTCCACAGGGGCAAAAGGTAGGTAATCCGGCGTATGGCACCACCCTTTGGACGTTCGTATTTGAGCCTAACACGGCTGATGTCCAGTTCCAACTTGAGAATGAACTACAGCGAGTGGCAAACCTTGATACCCGTCTTATTGTAAACTCTATAAATGCTTATCCTCAGGAAAACGGTATTCTACTTGAGGTAGAACTGGCAGTGGCTCCATTTAATAATGCTCAATCAGTCAGTATTTTCTTCAACAATTTCAATAACACGGCTTCCCTTCAATAACCAAACGGGGGTTTTGGTTTAGTATAAATACTCTATTACAAGAGAATACTATGGCAACATCCTCCCGTCAATCCTCATTATTCGGTGTAAATGACTGGAAGGCCATTTACCAGACGTTTCGTGAAGCGGATTTTCGTTCGTATGATTACGAAACACTCCGTAAGAGTTTCATTGATTATCTTCGCGCATACTACCCAGAGACATTTAATGACTACATTGAGAGTTCTGAGTTCATTGCCCTCTTGGATGTCATGGCTTATATGGGCCAGGGCCTTGCCTTTAGAAACGATCTAAACACCCGCGAAAATTTCATTGATACAGCGGAACGCCGAGACTCCGTGGTCAAACTTGCCAATCTGGTAAGTTACACCTCAAAGAGAAACCTCGCTGGTCAGGGTTACCTAAAGATAACTAGCATCCAGACCACACAGAATATCAATGACCTCAACGGGCTGAACTTGTCAAATCTTCCTATTCTTTGGAATGACCCTGCTAACCCGAACTGGTTAGCACAATACAACACCGTGATCAACGCCTCCCTGACCAATACTCAGCGAGTTGGCCACCCTGGTAACTCAGCGCAACTTCTCGGAATCAAGACCGATGAGTACGCCATTAGCATTCCGCCAACTACTCAACCAGTGGTCCCATTCTCATCCTCAATCAACGGCACCACAATGAACTTTGAGTTATGTAGTGTGACCAGTGTAGGCACTGACTATGTGTATGAACTACCACCAGGACCAACAAGTCAGTTCAACATGCTCTATCGTAACGACAAGTTAGGATACGGCAGCCCCAATACCGGCTTCTTCTTCTACTTCAAGCAGGGTCAGTTACAGAACTACACATTCAATCTGGCACAGCAAATCTCTAACCAGGTTGTTGACATTGATATTCAGGGCATCAACAACACTGATACTTGGCTATATCAACTCAGTTCTTCCAACGGCGCACCGACTCTATGGAAGCAAGTTGAGAACGTATATGCCGATGCTTATCTCCAGACAGAATCAAGCATCCGTAGAATCTTCTCAGTGGTTTCCAGATTCAACGATCAAGTAAGTTACACGTTTGGTGACGGAGTATTCTCGGTCATCCCAGTTGGTACATTCCGTGCGTATGTTCGTGCCGGTAATGCCCTGACATACACCATTGATCCTAGTGAGATGCAGGGTATCAGTGTCAACATTCCATACATCAGTCGAGTTGGTCGTCAAGAAACACTGACGATGACTCTTGCTTTGACCTCACCGATTTCAAACGCCCTTGCCAGAGAATCTATTGCTGACATTAAGCAACGTGCCCCGACTCGTTACTATACACAAAATCGTATGGTCAACGGCGAAGATTACAATAACTTCCCGTACACTCTGTATAGTTCTATTATCAAGAGCAAGGCTGTAAACCGCAGTTCAGTTGGGGTCTCCAGAAACTTTGATTTACTGGACCCAACTGGTAAGTATTCCAGTACCAACTCGTTTGCTAATGACGGCGGCATCTATCAGAACGGAACATCAGGAACAGAACTTCTACGAATCTCCAGTAGCGGAGACATCAGATCCTTTTTGTCAGATAAACTGACTGTTATTCTTGGTGGAAACAGAGCCACACAATACTACCTGCAGAACTTCCCAAGATATAATATCAACACTGCCTCCGGTGATGGTACAGTATATTGGCAAGGATGTACTGTGGACGCTAATAGTCTCACTGGTTATTTCTACAATCATCCGTTTAGTGTTGATGTTCCTATTCCAACTGGGGTATTCTCCACTCATAATATCAAGTACCTGACGAAGGGTGCCCTGATAAAGTTTGAGGCGCCAGCAGGAAAGTACTTTGACAAAAATAACCGACTGGTCTCTGGGATTGCATCCGCTTCTGATATCACTTTCATTTGGATAACAGCACTAAACGTAATCGGTGACGGGTATAACAATGGTGAAGGCGCATTTACCAATGGTACAGGACCTATCACTCTCAATGGACATGTTCCAACTGGTGCCATTATTACTCAGGTGATTCCTTCGTTTGACAACTCATTGCCGGATTCATTGGTTCAGGAGTGTGTCATCCGAATGGAACTTCAACAAAACTTCTCTTTGATTTTCAATAACTCCCTGACTATTGCTCAAGACCGTTGGAGTATAGATACGTATGACGCCACAGGATGGTTTGTAAACTTCAAGGCAAAGTCGGGCACCAATGAATACACCATATATTATCGCAGCTTGGCATATTTCTTTGGTAGTGTTGCAGACACCCGATTCTCATTTGAAACCGGTAAACTGGTATTTGATCCTGTAAGCGGCCGAATCCTACAGGACTTCGTTAAGGTGCTTACTTCAAATACTCAACCAACTTCTAACTATCCAATGAGTGCTGATATCACAGCAAGTATCATTGGACAGACTGTTGAGGCTGATGGGTATGTAAATGACTTCCAAGTTGAGATTGCCAGTACTGATGTCAATGATCGAACTGTGGTCATCAACCCAGACTTTTTCAATGTCATCACCGGGTATCAGGTAGGTAATGCCAATATCGGCATATATACTTTCTTTGAGACCATTGAGGATGCCATTAACCTAACAAGAGAACAACTGATTGCTTCTTCCTCAGTAAGTTATCAGTATGCAACATCAAATCAAATAGAAGTGGTGAAATATGATTATCCAGTGGGGCAGTTATTCTATGCCTATTCTGATAATAAGTTTTATACCTCAGTGCAGGATCATACAGTGCTTACTCCATACTATACTTTAGTAGAGCAGTTACAGTACTCAATGAAGCCGGGTCGGCAAGGTCTGGCATTCCAGTATAGACATAATTCTAACAACACCACCCGTATTGATCCGGCAACTACTAACATCATTGATTTGTATGTGGTGACTCAGGCGTATTACACGGCGTACCGTAACTGGATTCAGGATACCACGAACACCGTGGTCAAACCAACTCGCCCGACAATTAACGAATTGAATCAGGCATACAGTAAAGTTCAAGACTATAAGATGTTGAGCGATTCTGTCATTCTAAATAGCGTCACATTCAAGCCATTGTTCGGCAATAAAGCCGACCCTGCCCTAAGAGCCACTATCAAAGTTATCAAAGCCCAAAAGACTGATGCCAGCGACAGCGAGATAAGAAGTGCCACACTCACAGCAATGAATACCTATTTTGACATCAATAACTGGAACTTCGGAGATACTTTTTACTTCTCCGAACTTAGCGCATACCTACACGATCAGGTGGGTGAACTTATCAGTTCAGTTGTATTGGTACCAAACGATCCTACCATGTCGTTCGGTGATCTGTATGAAATAAAATCGTCTCCATATGAAATATTTGTCAACGGAGCCACAGCATCTAACCTTGTTGTGATTGCGGCGTTGACACCGGTCGAACTACAAATAAGATGAGATAAACATGGCACCAAGAATTAGGACATTAAATTTTCTTCCGGATATATTCAAGACACCGACGAATTCACAGTTCCTTCAGGCAACCCTGGATCAGATGGTTGACCAACCAAATCTGCAACGAGTTGAGGGATACATTGGAAGTAAGCTGGGATATGGAGTCAATGCCAAGGACAAATATGTAACTGAGCCGACTAAGGTTCGCACAGATTATCAACTGGCACCGGGTGTCGCTTTCCTGAAAAATAACACCAGCACAGCACAAGACTTCATCAGTTATCCTGGTATCATTGATGCCCTTAAAGTAGAGGGTGGACTGACCGGTGATAACTCCAGACTATTCAATGGCGAGTTCTATTCCTGGGACTCTTTTACCAATCTTGACAAGATCATAAACTTCAACCAATACTACTGGTTGCCAACTGGTCCGCAGGCCGTGGTAATTGGGTCTGCCACAGTATACACTGCCACAGATTATATTGTTGATAGTGTTGTCAACGGGTATAACATTTATTCGGGTACCGGGTCACATGGGTCTACCAATCCAACTCTTACTCTGTTGCGTGGCGGCACATACGCCTTCTCTGTTAACCAGAATAGCCAGTTCTGGATTCAAGGTGAACCCGGACTAACTGGATTTTCATCTACTCAACCTAATATGCAAACCAGAGATGTGTATGGGGTGTCAAATAATGGTGCTGAAACTGGAGTTGTTGTGTTTACTGTACCAAGCAAGACTGCCCAAGACTACTATAACTATCCTGGAAACAATCTAGTTGATGTAGTTAGCACATTGACGTATGATCAAGTAAATGGTGCTTTAACGAGCACCTTGGGTGGAATTGATGGTATAACGTCATTAGAAGGACTCACTCTGATGTTCTATAACGGCATTGCCGGGGAACAGGGGTTCATTTCAACTTTTTATGACACAACAACATTCGATCAGATTGATCCTGTCCTTGTTGACGGATTCGGAAACTATGAAGGTGGTTACTACACTGATACCAGCGCAACGTTTTACACTATAACTTACGAAGGTGACCCTTCTAATCCAGTTATACGCCTGATTGAAGCCGGATCGATACCAACAGAAGAAAAGATTACTGCTGTATACGGGTCACAATGGGTAAACAGAGAGTTCTTCAGAGATTCATACGGTATCATTGAACTGATTCCGTATATTAGTGCTCCGTTGAGTACGCTGTACTACCAAGACGGCACCAGTGGAAATAAAGTTGGCGTCATACGGATTGCTGATAGTAACGTCACAAACACCCTCGATATTGCTGATATTCTAGGGAAGAAAACATACACTTCTCCGAGTGGAGTTGTGTTCACCAATGGTCTAAAAGTTATTTTCCAAGGTGCTATATATCCAACAAGTTACAAGAACAATGAATACTATGTAGAAGGAGTGGGGACAGCCATTGAACTTATTTCAGTGAATGATCTTGTTGTTCCTGAGGCATTTTCTTCCGGTTCATACATACCATATGATTCAACGGCATATGACATTGGGAACTTTGATAGTCAGTTATATGTCCCTGTGACTCCTGACTACATTACCATTTCCAGAAATGCCATTAATAAAAACGCCTGGTCCAGGAGTAACCGATGGTTCCACATTGATGTGATTAATGCCACGGCCATTTACAACAATGATCCGGATCTGGCAAACGTCGCCACCCAGGAAAATAAGGCGAAGCGACCGATTATTGAGTTCTATCCTAATCTGGCCATGTTTGCCTCGGGTACCTTTGGAAAGGATCCAATTGATTTCTTTGACTTCAGGACAACAGACGCTCTTTCTCTTGTGGCCGGGCAACAACAATATTATCCTGACGTTGAGGTGTACACTGATTACACTGGTGTCATTGCTCCCGTCACCACCGGAACAACAACTACCATAGTGTTTGAAACATCTGCCATTAACGGCCCCCTGGCTATTGGGCAATATGTGGCCGACTCATCGGTCGTTCTTCCGGAAAATACCTATATCACCGACATTTCAACGATAGGAACCACACAGACTATCACAGTTACATGGACAGATCCTGCTACTCTAACGACAACAACTGGTGTTTCTTTGATTGCCACTACCACTACGGTAGACAACTATGCCCTATTTGACGGATCAAGAGTTGTGTTTGCTGCCGACACCAATCTCGCCGTGAGAAATAAGATTTACGTGGTGAACTTCGCCATTGTATCTGGGACCACGCCGGTTATCACTCTTACTGAGGCAGAAGACGGCGCCGTACTTGCCAACGAACAAACAGTGGCATATCGCGGATATCATTATACCGGTGATACTTTCTTCTTCAACGGTCTCTCTTGGGAATACGGTCAACAGAAGATAAGCGTGAATCAACCACCACTGTTTGATGTATTTGATGAACACAACATTAGTTTTGCTGACCAGACCCTTTACCTTGGTTCATCATTTAAGGGCTCTAAACTATTTTCTTACGGACTTGGTTCCGGATTAAATGATTCTGTCCTGGGCTTCCCGGTAAGATATAGCTCAGTAGATAACATCGGTGATATAAGTTTTGATGTAAGCGTCAACCTTGATACCTTCTCATATGTCGCCGGAACCACTCCTGAAACAAAGAAAGTCAACACCGGGTACATATTCAACTACTCTTCACCGTCTGACCACATTCGTCAGTTAGGTTGGCAGACTGCTGTTGCGCCTAGTGTTCAATATCAGGCGTTTGAGTTCGCTTATAGCGCAACTGCACCTACAACAACTTACGTGTGCGACATTCCAATGATTCCACAGAGTACTGACTCTTGGCCGTCGATTCAAGTGTATCTGAATAATGTTTTCCAAGTTGATACATCATATTCCGTTGTGGTGACTGATGTGACCACAGTTACTTTCGTGAACCCGGAGCCATTGATCGACAATGTAATCCAGATTCTGTTATTGAGTGACCAGGTCAGCACCAACGCCTATTACACTCTGCCAATCAATCTGAGTAATAATCCATTGAACGCAGATGTAACTGTTGTGAATATTGGTGACATACGTGGTCAGTACCAAAGTATTTTCTACAATGCCCCAGGTCTAACTGGTGTGGTGTTCGGATCGAACAACTATAGAGACTCCGGTGATCTGGTTCCCTATGGTTGCTCAATCATTCAGAACAGCGCATCATTGGTATTGCCAGGAACGTTCCTTCGCAAGCAAAATCACAATCTATTCAATGCTCTGATGTTTAACAGCAGAGAGTATATCACGTTCAAAACCTTATTGGTTGATACGGTAAACAGCACAGAATATTCAGTGTTTCAGTCTGCCGCTACAATGCTTGATGACGCTCTTGATCAGATCACAGAGGTAAAGTCCGGATCCAACACATTCTTTTGGAGTGACATGCTGCCGTCTAAGGCAGCGTATATATCCAACTCATATCTATTTTCTAACTCACTTGATGTAAGTATCTACCCCCTGAGCAGAATATATGAGTTCACCAAGGCTAACTACTACGGCGTCCTTGTTTATTTGGTACGAGAAGTCAATGGATTTAAACAAAATACTCAGTTGATAAAAGGTGCAGATTATTCTGTGTCATCCGATTCTCCATCGCTTACTATTACATTGGATCTGGCTCCCGGGGATGAGATTATCATCAAAGAATACACACAAACATATGGCAACTATGTACCGAATACCCCGACTAAGCTGGGTCTTTATCCGTCTACAATTCCAACAGTTTACTTGGATACCTCATATTCTATCCCGACATATTTTATCATAGGACATGACGGTTCCTATAACAAGTTATACGGTGACTATGATAATGTCACCAATCGCCTAATAGATTTTAGAGACCAAGTTCTACTGGAGTTTGAGAAGCGCATTTATAACAATCTGAAACTTAACAACATTATTCCTATCAAGGAATACGAAGTGCTACCGGGCTTCTTCCGTGACACTGGATATAGTTATTCAGACATCCTACAAATTTACTCTGAGAGTTTTCTGAACTGGGTAGGGCAAAACAGAATTGATTACAAGACACAGCATTACATGGCTAATGATCAGTTCACATATAACTACCGTAACTCAGGTAATAAGATTGACCGAGCACCAATTGAACAAGGCTACTGGAGAGGTGTATATGAATATTTCTACGACACAAGTTCTCCGGAGACAACTCCTTGGGAAATGATCGGCTTCACTAATCAGCCATCTTGGTGGGAAACTCGTTATGGTCCGGCACCATACACCAGTGACAATCTGGTTCTATGGGGTGATCTTGCTCAAGGTATCAACTGGAACAATGGTTCTCCTGTGGTGATTCCACAAGCAATCCGACCAGAGTTACTACAGGTATTGCCTGTGGATTCATCTGGTAATCTGGTGTCCCCGTTTGTTTCAATAGTTGGTAACTACACAAATCAAACCTTCAGTCATGATTGGGCAGTCGGAGATGTTGGTCCGGCTGAATTCAGTTATCGTCGTTCAAGTTCATATCCGTTTGACCTTATGCGTATTCTGGCCCTGACAAAACCAGCAGAGTTCTTTAATCTTGCGGTGGACGTTGACAACTACAAGTATAATACAGAGTTCAATCAGTATCTGGTGAATGACCGTAGTCACCTTGTGATTAGTGATGTTGAGATATATGGATCGGGCATCCCAAAAACAAGTTACATCAACTGGATTGTTGACTATGAGAAACAACTCGGAATTGATGCCACCCAACAAATCACTGAACTACTTTACAACTTGGATGTTCGTTTAGTTTATCGGGTAGCCGGATTCAGTGATAAGAACATGCTGAAGTTCTATGTGGAAAAGGGAACACCGAACAGTAATAATAGTTCGTTGTTGATCCCGGATGAAAGTTACGGTGTATTACTCTATGACAACCAGCCGTTCAACCGCGTGGTGTACAGCAGTGTGGCAATCCAGCTTATTCCTGATGGTGGATATAAAGTTTTCGGTAACTCTCAAACAAATGCTTACTTCAATGTTATCAAACCAAAGATCAACGGAAACTATGAGCGAGTTCAGATTGACAAACTGAGTGTTCAGGTTGCCAATGACTATTACGATACAGAAATGTTAATACCTTACGGCACAGAATACTATTCAGTGCAAGAAGTTGCACAGTTCCTTGCGGGCTACGGTCGTTACCTACAATCTCAGGGTATGGTATTTGACAAGATTGAAAATGGACTGGAGATTACCTGGGTTCAAATGGTTTCTGAGTTTCTATACTGGGCACAAACCGGTTGGGAAGCCGGATCCATCATCAACATCAATCCGGCTGCTAAACTATTAACCATCAATAAAGATAGTAATATTGTTCAGCCGCTGACACTACAACAACAGAACTTTGTGCTGAATCAAAATCTGTATCCTATCCAGTCTATTGATCTGGCCGTGGTGCGCGATGGAACGTTGTTCTCCGTGGCACCATTGAACGAAGGCGATACTGTTGCCTATGGAACCTTCAACATCAGCAACATTGAACATGGTATTGTCTTTGATAATGTCACTGTGTTCAATGATGTCATTTACAATCTGACAACTGGTTTGCGTCAGGATCGTATCGTGGTTCGTGGCAGCAAGACCGCGGACTGGACTGGTGTTATTGACGCTCAGGGCTTCATCCTGAATCAGGACAACATCGCTGATTGGAGCAACACCACCAAGTATACCACTGGCTCCATTGTAAAATACAAGAACAAGTACTGGATTGCCATTGAGATTGTCCAGGCACAAGAGAAGTTTGATGAAACGCAATGGAAGCGCACAGATTACAATGAGATTCAAAAGGGGCTGCTTCCTAACTCCAGCACTCGTTCATACGAGAGTACCCTGTACTACAATATCAACGTGGCCAATCTGGAAAAAGACGCAGATTTGCTGAGTTTCTCCCTTATCGGTTTCCGACCACGTGACTATCTGGCCGTGGCTGATCTGACTGATATTACCCAAGTCAATGTTTATCGAAACATGATCAAGAACAAGGGCACCAGGAACGCCGTGAACGCCTTTAAGGGCGCCACGCTGTCCCAAGGTGGTATTGACTATAACATCTATGAAAACTGGGCCATCAAATCTGCTGAATACGGCGGCGTCCTCAATAGCAACTTCATTGAAATGCGATTGAATGAGGGTGAACTCACTGGTAACCCTAGTATAGTTGGCCTGACCCGTGGAACACCAATAGTTGGTGTTCAACAAGAAGTGCAGACATATTCGCTATTCAACTATGGCAGAGCAATCACTTCACCTGATGTTCTACCGGTACTATCAAGTAATACTCCATCCACTCTCTATCCGGATGCGGGATACGTGAACTTCAATGATGTAAAAATGTCATCTTACTTCTATTCAGGTATGACAACCGCAGTTGATTCCTCAGGAGTCATTGTTCCGTTGAATGATCTTTATGTCAGGGATTATGTGTGGATTGCCAATCAGTTAGGAACTTGGCAGACATACACTCCGGTGTCTCTAGGTCAGATTACAAATGCAGCTAACAACCGCAATGGTTCAGTGACTATAACCTTTAAGCAACTTCACGGGTTGAAAAAGTATCAGTCACTGGCCATTACTAACTTCAACTCTGATGTCAATGGATATTACATTGCTGCCACTATTGTTGATCCGTTTAGAATCACTATCAATCTGATACTGAACCCAACGATTGCTAACATCAGTGGAATCGGTATCGGATTCCGTTTCCAATCACAACGAGTTGACCAGCCAAGCGACATTATAAATCTGCCATTACTAGATAGCGAGTTCACCAAGAACACCGCATGGGTTGATACAAATATTGACGGCGCCTGGGCAGTATATCGCAAGAGCATCAACTATGCTCATTCTCCGGAAATCACAAAGGCAGGCTCACTATCTTTTGGTTCGGCAGTGGCATTCACTACTCCATTGGGCTACCTGATAGGTGATGCCGGTACCGGGGCTGTATATAGATACATCTATAATGCGCTAAGTAAAGAATATGGGTTGAACCAGACGATTTCCAATGGGGTATCCTTTGGCACTACTATTTCTCATGCCGATGATATGTTCGTCATCTCTCAGCCTACTGGCGGCGAATCTCTTGGAAACGTTTATGTATACAAGCTGATTACAACGATTGCAGAAAATGAACTTCAGTTATTGCAGACGATAGAGGCCCCGGGATACATCTCATGGGGTGATGCCACCGCACTTTCTGGTGATAAGAACTGGCTGTATATTTCTGATATTGATAACAGTCAAGTGTATGTTTACCGTTGGTCTTCTGTTACTTCGCAATATGAATATGCCACGATCATAAATGGTTGGGATTATGGTGTCACTGGAGCCGACGATCATTTCAGTTACTCTCTGTCAACCGATTATTACGGTGATACTCTGGTAGTTGGTGCCCCTGATCAAAACTACGGCCCGCTTGAGAACTGGGGATATACTTATGTGTTTGTTCGCGGCACTCAAAACTGGGAAGCAACTTATACCAGCCAATCGGCTCAATCACAGGTATTCACATCTGCATGGACGCTATCTCCGGGACTATACACAACTGTCGAGGAAACTTTCTCAACAGGCCCCTTTGCAAATAATCTACGCACGTTTGCCGGGGATGAACCAATGGTATCAGATCAAGAAGGAGATCCGATAATATTCTCAGTTGGATCCAGCTCATTATTTGGTAACGTTTTACCTAATGTTGTTTACTATATTAAATCAGTTGTTGATGGTCACCATTTTACCATTTCAACAACTCGTGGCGGCGCCACGATGCTGTTACAGGCGGCAACTGGTGATATGATAGGTTCTTTCCAAACTCCACTGAATGTAAGTGTAAATGGAACTTCGGTTGCTGATAATATGTACGCCGTGATAAACGGTGACTTCATATATGTCGGTGGTTTATCTGCTGGAGACATTGTAAACGTCGGAACATCTGATTTTATTCTGGAACAGACATTGACCACCGAAACTACACCAAGAATAGGTGTGAAGTTCGGACATTCTACCGACATCATGAAGTTTCCGTGTGAAATATTAGTTGGCGCTCCGTTTGAACTTGACACCCAACAGATTGAAGGTGCTGTGTTCAGATTTACCAACGCCGGATGCAAATACGGGATGATCATTGGAACCGCAGACTGCGCCATTGCTTCTCCTGTGACCATTCTGCTAAACGGATATGCGGTGACTCTGCCCGTTGGCGATGCTACAACAGCAGCGGCCGCAATAAATGGTGCCGGTATTACAAATATTCAGGCAGCGGCATCCGATAACAAACTGATCATTCAGTTGATAAACCAATCACTGGCAACGCCAGAAAACAAACTGACACTGACAGTGAGCGAAACCGGTGTCCTAGATCAAACTGGTATTCAAGTGTATACTCAAACGCAGTTAATCATGTCCCCTCATACAGAGAAAACTTGTCAGTTCGGTTCTACGGTCAAGTTCAATGAGCACGGTTCTTTCGTGGCGTCTGCACCGCCGGGAACCCGATATGAAGCAACAACTTTTGACTTCACTGATGACGAAAACGACAATGATACTGTATTCGACAATAACACCACGCAATGGATTGACACATTTGCCAATGCCGGTGCAGTGTACATGTTCGATTATCTTGGTAATTACGATGAAAGCCTGGACAACATCGGTAAGTATGTTTACGCTCAGAGCGTAAACGACATCAACCTTGCATATGGTGCTCAACCAATGTATGGTCATGCCCTCGACTTCAACAACAATGTGGTCATGGTCGGAACACCTGGATTCAGACCAGGAGATGTGAATGGTCAAGTAACTAAGTACACCAGCGTTCTCGGAACAGATTGGTCTGTTTATAGGCAATCAGGACCTATAGTTGATATGGCGCGTATACAGGATATTCAGTTGTTCAGTGCCCTGACGAATACCACGCTGGACAACCTTGACTTCATGGATCCTTTGCAAGGCAAGTTACTTGGTGCCATCAGAGAAAATATCGATGTTGTTTCGAATGTTGATCCCGCTGGATATACCCGTGGTACGGTTACTTGGGGTTCAGATAAAGTCGGTCAACTTTGGTTTGACACCACTAATACTCGCTTTGTAAACTATCATCAAGGTGATGTGGTGTATGATAGTAAATACTGGGGAACGGTGTTTCCTGGCAGCAACGTTGCCATCTATAGTTGGGTGGTAAGCACTTATCTTCCAAGTCAATATCCTGGTCCTGGAACACCGTATGACATCAATTCGTACACAACAGAACAGGTCATAAATCCAGCAGGACAGTTAGTCCCGCAATACTTCTACTGGGTTCGCAATACAAATGTGGTGTTCACCGCCATTGGAAAAACTTTATCCGACTCTGTGTTAGAATCGTACATCACTTACCCACAAAATACAGGTATAAGTTACTTTGCTCCTGTGCGTCAAAATGTGTTTGCACTTTATAACTCCAGTGAGAATATAAATGCCAATGACTCAGTGCTTCATATCGGATATCTAACTGGTAATAACGATGATGTATCTCACTCGTTGTTCAACTTGATTCGAACTGATTATGCCGATGACTTCTTACCAGGGCTGCCGAATACCTCGTCTATTGACGTTCCGGAATCCCTGTACAATAAGATGCTGGATAGCATGTGCGGTGTTGATGATGCCGGTTCAGTAGTTCCTGATCCGTATTTACCTTTGATGGTTCAAACCGGTATCCAATCGCGTCCCCGTCAAAGTTTCTTCTACAGTCGCTTCGGTGCGATGAAGAACTACCTGACGTATGCCAATGAAGTGCTGGCCCTATACCCTATTGCTGAATCGCGCCCGGCGTTCTTCCTAAAGACGGCAGGAGTGGTGAACCCATCTACCCTAAGTAACCCTGCTTGGGTAGGCTCATCAGAACTATTCTTTGACACCATGAAATACTGGGAGTTCATCAACTGGTGGGCTGTCGGCTATAATGACAACACCAAGGCGGCAATTCAAGTGCCTCTGTATTCTGATCTGCTCACCCTCAATGCTGTCGTCGGACTAATTGTGGCAGTCCAAACTAATGGAGTTGGAAAAGGCGAAACATATGTATACACTTCAACTGGCACATGGGAAAGAATTGGTTTACAGGATGGAACTATTGCGTTCAATGCCGCTCTTTGGGATTATGAAACATATCGTCTTGGCTTCGGAGATAACTTCTTTGATACCTCGGTGTTTGATCTTTACCCATCTGAAGAAACCCGTCAGATTATTCGTGCGTTGAATGAAGAAATATATTCGAATGAGTTGCTTATTCATCGCAACAAGAGCCTAGTTCTGTTGTTCGAATACATTCAGAGCGAGACAGGTGAAACTCAAAACTATCTACCATGGTTGAACAAGACATCCTTTATTGATGTTGATCATACCATTCGTGAGTTGTTGCCTATATCAGTGTTCCAATCCGATAATCAGGACTTCCTTACTGGATACCTCAATGAGACCAAGCCATATCACGTGGTCATCAAGGAATTCGTGTTCAAGTATACCGGGTCAGAAGTTTACGGTGGAAACATAACAGACTTTGACCTTCCGGCCCAATGGACGCCTGCAATCAATCAGTTTATTTCACCTGAGTTGGTATACTCAAATGCCAATGGTGACAACGAGTATGTACTTGGTGATCCGATCTGGCAAACCCAACCATATACCGCCTGGTATCAAAACCGCGGTGTCAGTCTCACCGGAATCGGTGATTACCAGATTACGTTTGTAACATCATACGTTGCGCTGAATTCATCTTCTTTTGCCGTCAATAATCCGTTTGGGTTTCCAGTATCCGGAGTTGTCAGAATAGGTAATGAGTTGATTGGTTACTCAAACGTGAACAGATCATTGAGTACTCTCAATGGACTGACTCGCGGTGTAAATGGAACTCCAGTTGAGGTTCATTTTCCTGATGACCTGATTTATATTGACTTGCCTGCAGTATTGCTGCTTGATGCCGGACGAGCATACAGCAATCCACCGAGAGTTTTAGCAGTCGTTGACCTTACTCTTTATCCGGCTCCGATCCGCGAAGCTGTATTGGTTCCGGTGATGAGCCTAGACACCATTCAAAGTGTTACTGTGGTTGATCCCGGCGAGGGATACATGGTTCTACCGGACATCGTCATTGAACCATCTGTTGTAGTTACGTTCCCGTCAACAAGCGTCAACACTCTTACTAGTACTATTGAACTGTCAGTGCCGTTGCTTTCCACCGGTGATCTGATCAAGTTCACAGGTGCAACTGGTGCTACTATACCTGGTGGGATAGACGATAATCAATACTATTACGTTGGGGTGTTGCAAACGGTGCCGACATTTATCGTGGCACTTTACACAAACTATTCAAACTCCCTTACCGACACTGACCGCGTTACCATTTATTCTACTGGAACAGGTGATAGTAACCTGAGTGTCACAGCAAGGGCTTCGTGCGTTACATCTGCTGCTCCGATAAGAGAGAATCAAATATCTATTAAGTTTGACCGAACATCGTATGGGTCCAATGTAGTTGACTGGAAAGAGTCAGCGTTTTACGGATCATTCTTTGCCGGAGACTTTGGTAGCGGACCGATACTGGCCAGTTCCTCTCTGTTGCTTGACAGTGAGTTTCCAGTTATTGATTCTGTCATGGCAAGCGCACAGGGCGCCGCGTTTGAGTTAGAGTCGGTGCGCGGCACTGATACGTTGACATGGTCGGGTCGTACCAGAAATGTAACATACACCTCCTCTACAGGGAATATAATAACCATTATACCATCAGATGGCGGAGCACCGGATCTTGGAACAGTTGGTCCAACTCTTGGCTTTTACGTTGGTATGCCGGTTCGGTTTGATGGAGCAGTTGGATCATCAAACCTTATCCGAGAAACAGTATATTATGTGAAGACCATTGATCCTAATGGAACTGACTTTACCATATCGGAAACTATCGGTGGACCAGTGTTTGATCCTGGCAACGCTACAATAAGTGCAGCTGGATTGTTATGTTATGTAGGTGAAGTCATATATCGAACTTTTGTTACCATTGACTATCCTGGTATCTCCGTGGCAACTCAAACCACCTCTACCACAAACTACCTTACGATACCAATGACACCGAGCGGTAACGCCGGAACCACTGGGTTCTATCCGGGGCTTGCGGTATTCTTTGTAGGTGAAGTATTTGGCAACGTCATTGAGAATGAACCATACTATATAACTACGGTGGTTGACAACCAGAATGTTACCATATCAAAGAGCATTGCACCCGCGATACTCATGGTGACTTCTGTGGATTCCGGAACCAATCAAATAGTTGGTGAAGGCACCTGGTCTTTATCAGAGGGTGACCCGGTTATCTTCAACAACATGGTATCATTTGGTCTCCCTGCAACTTCATTCGGTAATATTGAATCAGGTGTAACTTACTACATTCACTCCATTGATGATTATAACCTGTTCACCATTATGACGGAACCGTTTGGTGATGTGTTCAATCCCGGTAACGATACTGGCTCATGCCAGATGACTGATCAGAGAGATGTACTTCAACTGACTACTGCCACAGGAGCCATGACAATCAATGTTGGTCTGCCGATTAGTCCAGGACAAATAGACGGTCAGATGGTTTCGTTCTATCCGACTTCTATTCAATATCCTAACAAGATTGCCACAAGCCCAATCGGTAATCTGGTAACCAGTGTAGTTCGTTCAGCACTGTCTGTTGTTGATCAGTTGTCTATATGGGCCGACAGCAGATGGCTTTCGGATGCATATATCAATATGCCGATAACCTTATTAGATAACTGCGGTGGACTAATTGCCGGAACAACATATTACATATCTGATATTGGCACAGTAAATACCACGGTTACCAATACAGGTGCATTTGGATTCACATGCGTAAGCACAGCGGGATTCTACGATGGCATGCCAGTTACATTTAGCGGATCATCGTTAGGAGGAACTCAACTAAATGTCACGTATTACGTTGACACCAGTAGCGGTTTTTCAGGAACTTCCTTCAAGGTCACAGGATTCACCCCGGCTGTTGCAAACGGATCAATGGATGTCACCGGTGCATCATACATCAATGTTTCCGCTACACCTGGTGGAGCCATTGTTGCACTTGCGACTGACACGACACAAACAGCAATAACCCAAGTGGCTGATCCGTTTGGCGCGGCACGATTTGATGTAAGTTGGATCCGTGGTGGATACCGTACGATGATCACAAATCCTGGAACAGGATTCGCCATTGGTAACACCATAACAATATCAGGTGCTGACCTAGGTGGTAATGACGTAGAAAACGATCTGGTCCTCACAGTAAGTAGCATAAGTGCAATAGTAACAGTGACCGCTTCTACTGTGGCCGGTGAAATAACCTGCGATACCACTACCAGTTTAGTGGACGATGATCCGATAACATTTACAGGAACTTCACTTGGGACAATCGTTCCAGGGCAAGTTTATTATGTAACTGTGGTAAATGGTATCACCATCACCATATCAGAAACGCTTGGTGGCCCAACATTGGCGTTAGCTGATGATACAGGATACATGACTCTGAATGACACCGGGAATGGTTGGTTACGGATGGCTTCTGCTACAGGAACACCAAATGAAGTTGTCACTCAGTACTACCTGAATGTAGTTTCAGCAACGGAGTGCGAAATCTTCACTGACCCGTTGATGACTCAACCAGTGAACATTGGCTCATTTATTTACGATGGAATCACTTCCGGTACGGTGACAAGCACTACATCTACCACACTTACATCTTCAGGAACATTCTCAGTGGATGATCCGGTTGTATTCACCGGAAATGTATTTGGTGGATTAATTGTTGGTCAGGTTTTTTATATTATCAGCGCATCTTCTGGGGAATATGGTATATCAACTGAAATCGGTGGAACAACCTTTCTGTTGACTGAAGTACTAAGCGGTTCATGCACCATGGCTAAGTCAGGTGATTACGTGGTGCTTCCGGAACCGTTCTACTTTGATCAAAGTATTGTCAGATACAATCATCAACTGTATCAATGTATCATCAGCAACAACGATCCTACATTCGTCTTTGGTAAGTGGGAACTTCTGCGAAGTGAGAACACCAAGATCAATGCCCTGGATCGTATATTCGGATACTACCAGCCAACAGTGAACATGCCTGGTCTTGATTACACACAACTGGTCAACGGTGTCACGTATCCTAACGGTACCTACTATGGTAATGCGTTTAATCCTAATGACGAGTTTACTCTGGATACGATTTTACAAGATCAGCCGTTCACCACACTAACTCCGGCAGAATATGTCATTCAAGGTGATACGTTCACATCTGGTTATGGACCTGAAGAACTTGTTCCTGGAGTTATCAGTGATAACTTGTCTATGGTAGTAACTACGCGACCAGGTACAAGTTGGTCTGCACAGCAATATGCTCATGTCGGGTACAATGTTGTATCCAATGAACTGGTTCCGACAACCGCATTGCAAACTTCGTATAGTTTTGTCAATGTCGTTCAGGTTCCCGCCCAGATTGCGGTAGGAATCATCAATCGTACTACCGGTCTTGCAACTTCGCTCTACTCCATGGATTATACAGTTGACTGGATCAATAAGATCGTCGTGCTGAACACACCATTGTCGTTCGCCACAGAAACTCTACGACTTGATGTATATGAAGTTGGTAACGGTGATCAACTGGAGAAGTCAAACACCCAAATTGATCCACTTACACTAAACGCTCTAACTGGCTTCAATGAGGTTGTGTTGAACTGTAACTATTCTGCACCTATAGCATCTGGGTCCGGGGTAATCATGCCAGGATCTGATCCGATACAAGTGTTGGCCACCGTAACTGACACAACCCCAGATAACACCATTACATGTACCGGCATTGAGAAGTTCGTACTCAACGGACCAATAATGTTCCAAGGTGATGTGTTTGGTGGGGTATTACCTGATACCACATATTACGTGAAAACCATTAGTTTGGTAACTCGCAAGATTACAATATCAGACTCTCAAGTATTGGGCATCGCCGGGTCAACGTTTCCTCTGACTGCCGATACTGGTAGTATGTATGTCATAATCCAAATCGGAGAAGGCACCCCGTGGTCACCACCTATTGTCCATTGCAACGGAACTCCATTGTTATTTGGATCATATAGCACGGTTACGCAAACTAAGTCATTGAATAATGCCATTACATGTAATACCACTGCAGGTATGGTATCTGGTTGCACTGTGGTGTTTGATGATAGTATTTTCGGTGGAGTAATTGTACCACATACTGTTTATACAGTGCTTGGTATATTTGATGCCAATGAGTTCACCCTTGAAGATCCGCTAAATCCTGGCTTTGAATTGCCATTGACAGATGCATGGGGAGGAGCCCTTGTCATTGTAAACGATTACGCCTTTGGCATTGCTGACAATGGAATGTCAGCAAAGATAATCTTTGCTGCCTCTTATGATGCAACCGACTATCTGACATACACGGTATTCGGCGAAACCCTGCCTGCTCAGTATGGGTATACTCTGCCAGAGACTCAAACTTTCTACGGAGACAACGTATCTCTGGTATATCCGCTTAATGGATATGTTGATGGAGATAATCCAACAAATGCCATAGTTGAAATGAACGGTTTGCGTTTGGAAAGTGGGTATACCATTGATCCGGCGCTTAATACAATAACGTTCTCGGTGGCACCATTAGTTACCGACTTAGTTGCGGTGACTACTTATAATCTGACTGAGAGACAATATCTTAATACAGAATATGGTCTCACCGGAAAGATTGTTACCGGTATCGCATCAGTAAGCAATACCATTGCATTGCCGTTGGCCAGAACCAATACAATCTCAACTGCTGTTGGCACCAATCTTATAACATGTGATAGTACTTCGGGCTTTCTTGCCGGTCAAACAGTTATCTTCCAGGTGGTTGCAGGTGGACCGACTATAGGAAATATTGATGTCACCGGGACTATCTATTACGTGAAGAACGTTGCTTCAATAAACACCTTCACCATAACTGACACTTTGGGCGGTGCCGTGTGGCCATTGACAAACAGTGCAACTCCGATGGTTGCCACAGTCGGCGGAACCCCCGCAGTAAGAATCACCACTAATATCTCACATGGTTTTATTGACAACGATCTTGTCATGATAGACGGAACTGTTGGATCACTTCAACTGAATAACAATGTATTCTATGCCAAGAAGATTACTGATGTGATATTTGATCTGTATTCTGAATGGTATTACCCTGAACTCGGTGCAACTAACTATCCAGTAACAGACATCAATACCTGGGGTGGCGGTGGATACGCATGGCTCACTGGTACTTTCACCATGATAAACACTCTTGTCACTGACACATACTCAAGTGGCCTTATCAAGTGCGATAGTGTCGCCGGGTTGGTAGTGGATACACCTATAGTATTCACCGGTAATACTTTCGGTGATATTGCATCCGGTGTAACTTACTACATTCTAGATATAAATACAGGAACAGATGAAATAACTATTTCTGAGACATATCAGGGTGCGGAGTTTGTTCCGACGACAGATTCAGGTAGCATGAACCTTACTCAATGGGAACAAACAAACGTAGATCGTCTGTGGGTTACCGTGAATGGTTATCGGGTTCCGTCAACATCGCTTCGTATCAATCCGGCGAACAATCTAAGTATACTGACAGAGATTGCCCCGTCTGATACAGTGATCATCACAAGAATGATGCCAAGTGCCACACCAAATGAACTTGTGTATATACAGAATGTCAACAAATCCAGCACCGGGTCGGTCTTTAGAGCAGGTCCAGAGGCAAGAACTTGGTTAGTTGAACCACTCGTCTTTACTGATGAAGTGATTTATGTAGATGATCTGTCCAAGATAACTAATACTATTGTCCAGAACACTACGGCTCCGACTATTGGCATAGATGGCAATAGAACCATTGGATTACTAGTTGACAAACGGCTCATTTCTCAGATTATCGTGTATAACAACACAACTAGTACCACATTGAATCCGACAAGTTACTTCGTTGGAACTGTTGATACTGCACCAGTCGTTAACATTACTGCTGAGGTGTCCACTGGTGACTCATTGACAATCACCACGATTGAGGGCAATCTGATTTATGTGTTTGGAGAGCAAATCAGGTTCACCATAGTTGATTTTGCCAACAAAACTATCAGCGGACTCCAAAGAGGTACTAATGGTACCGGTGTTCGCGCCCTGATTCCGAAGTACACTGAGGTGTATGGGGTGCTTTCGGAAAATAGAATGGCGACCCCTATATACGACAGCGCATGGAACTTTTTGCCGTTAGAGTCTGCTCTGCCGCTACAAATCAGTAATACCACCGGAGCCGTTTTCCTAAGAACGAGTAATAACCAATGATAAATAAAGATATGAACACGGATGAGCCTAAAGAGAAGCCAGAAGTTACCCCGGACGAATACGGCGGGTTTTACTTTTCATCTTTTCTGAAGATAACTGATCCTGAAACCAAAGAAATTTTAGTACAAACACGGGGCGATTAATGATATGGCGATAATTTACAATAGTAGAAACGGATGGACAGCAATTAGACATGGCACAGGCTGCAATGCCAGCAAAAGGGATAAGGAAGTATAATGGAGCAGATTATTACAATTGGTGTTAAAGGTCATATTAAAATATTTGACCCAATTACTAAGGAAATCTTTGTTGATAAAGATAACCAGATTAACTACGAAACAATGTCCGAGGCTCTTGCTGATACTCTGAGCAGTCGTGGTTACGGAGAAATTTACCAAATGGCATTCGGTAATGGGGGTGCTTCAGTTTCAGAAACGGGCGTCATTACATATCTGCCTCCGAATACCACTGGTCAAAACGCCGCCCTTTACAACCAAACCTATGAAAAAATCGTAGATGACACCAGCGTTTTTAACCTGGATCCTACTAGAAATAAGATGACAGTGACACACACCACAAGCAAGGTCTACACTGATATTCTGGTTCAATGCCTGTTAGATTACGGCGAACCGTCGGGTCAGGCAGCGTTTGATAATAGTACGCAAAATGCTTCCACTTATGTGTTTGATGAGTTAGGGCTTTTGGCTAACTATGGGACCGATTCAAGCGGTAACATCATAACGCGGTTACTCACGCACGTTATTTTTCACCCTGTACAAAAGAGCCTGAACAGACAAATCCAGATAGATTACACTGTACGTATCCAGGCGCTAACTAATATGGTTACAATCTAGATAAATACAATATCGGAAAGAATAAAATGGCATATACAATTGTTAAAAGTGACGGAACAGTACTGACTACTATTGCAGATGGTACGATTAACACCACTAGCACAACTCAAGGACTTCCCGGCAGAAATTACGCAGGTTACGGGGCAACTCTTGATACAAATATCGTTCACCAGCTTGAGAATTTTGCCTATACGTCTCCTCCTGCAAACCCACTGCGCGGCCAACTATGGTACAATACAAACGCCAATGCGCTATGTGTTTGCCCTGCTGACGGTACCACTAATCCAGCTTCTTGGCTGACTCTGGCTCAGTCTGGTAGCTCAGGAACTACAACATTCGGCGCAGTTACAGTAACTGGTGATCTGCAGGCTAATAATGTCATTGCCACTAACAATGTATCAGGGGCCAATGGCACCTTTACCAATCTATCGGTGACTTCGGTTGCCACAGTGCTAACAGCAAACGTAACTACTCTCAACGTAGGAACTGCAAATACTCGTATTATCACCACCGGCGCCGCAGGAACAACTGGTGCCATGACTGGCACTTGGACAGTTACTGGAACAGGCAACGCATTTACTGTTGCTGGTGGCAACCTCAGTACCGCCGGTATCAGAACTGACAACTACTATTATGCCAATGGCGTGCCTATCTCTTTTGCCGGAACATATAACGACAGCAACGTTGCTACATATCTACCAACCTACGCTGGTACAGTAGGGTCCGGAGCAGGAACTCTCAGGGGCATAGTGCTTACTACTGGTCTTGCTGCAACTGCAGGAACAATGACCGGTAACTGGACTTTATCCGGTGGATCACGGCTAAATGCAACATATGCCGACTTGGCTGAAAGATTTGAAGCCGATGGCGTGTACGATGCAGGAACAGTTGTGGAAATCGGCGGATCAAAAGAAATAACTTCCGTGGTAGATGATCTAAGTGAAAATGTATTCGGTGTGGTAAGTCAAACCGCTGCGTATCTGATGAACTCAGCCGCCGGGTCAGATACTACCCACCCTGCTATTGCAATGAGCGGGCGAGTTCAGGTCAAGGTATCAGGCAAAGTTAAAAAGGGTGATCGGTTGGTCAGTGCAGGTTTAGGCAGGGCCAGAGCAGCAAAAATAGGTGAAGCCACTGCATTCAATACAATTGGGCGTTCATTGGCAAATAAGACTGATGCCGGCTCAGGAACAGTTGAAGCAATCGTAACAATTAAGGGATAAATATGACCTGGGCACAAAACGGATTAGTTCAATCAACCGACTTTAATACATTGGTTGGTGGTAACCCAACGACTACGGCCAATGCGCTGAATACTGTATGGGCCACAGGTGGTACAAAGAATGGTTACGGCCAAACTCCAGTTGCCAATGTTGCTGTTGGTGGAACTGTCGGAGCAACTGAGTGGAGTAATCTCACAGGCAAAACATCCAATTGTGGTTCCCATCAGGGTTCCTCATTGAGTAGTGTGGTCACACCGGTTGTCGGTGGTACAGTGACTTATCAAGCTAACATTCAGACCAATCTGAATACCGTTTATTCAAACAAGTTAAACGCCGCTTCACAGGGATCAACCTCATCTAATACTGCAACATACGGATCAACTTGGGTGAATGCCCTTACATTCGTACACACAGCGACTTTTGCCAATGGTGATGCTGCTCGGTATTTCTTTAATTCCGGTGGGCAACTGGCATTAACATGTTCTCATCCGGCTGGCACCGGCATTAACCTATTACTAAATGGTCTGGCATCAAATATCGGCACCATTACTATGAGTGCTCCTACTTCTGAAACAATTACCGTTGTTGGTAGTTCTTATACGGGCATCACCAGAGTTGGTGGTGGTGGAACAGCCCCTACCGTGTATGATACAACCAAGGGATATTTCGCCCAGACTGCATCAAATGCCAATGTGTTCTTTCAGACTGCATCAACTGGGCCTGCTGGTTACCTAGGCACATTCATCAATCTTTTGACTAAGTCCAACGGCACTCAAGGTTCAAACGGCGACACCGGTAGTGTAATAACTTTTTACACAGTTTGGGACGAAATACCAAACGGACTCACTGTATCAACTGGCTCTGCTACTACTCTCACTGTGAAACCACCAGAACTCACTTACCTTGCTAATACATGGGGAACCATAACTCTCGCTGGTTCCGTGTCTGGTAGCTAAATAATTTCACCAGGCTATTTCCATCTAAATACTCATAGGAGTGTTAGATGGATACCGCACAATTAATTTCAGACGTAAAGGCCCGCTTTGCCCACAATTCAGCTAAAGCATACCTCAAAGACAAATACACCAGCAAACTAATCGTTGCTGAACAAGGTGGACTTTGGACTGCCAGTCCAGAACTAATATCTTTCCTGGCTACTCAGAGTGATTTCACCATTGACGACACTGTAATTCTCATTGATAATTTTGATAATCCTGTACAGGTCAATGGCCCGTCCCTGTTGGCAGTTATTCAAACTACATATAACAACGTGATGAACGAATGGTATGCAGAATGGAAAGCATTAGAAGGTAAGAGATGAGCCGAGGTGTTCTGCTTTTTGCGTTCAACAACGAAAAGTTCAACTACTATGAAATGGCCATGGCCACTGCCAAACGCGCCAATCATTTTTTGGGTTTGCCAGTTACTGTGGTGACTGACCCTGCATCGTTTCCACTTAAGAAGCCTCACCCATTTGACCGAGTGATGTTAATTAATGCTGATAAGACCAACATCAGGGATTATAATATTTGGATCAACAAGGGCCGATATCAGGCGTATCAAATGAGTCCGTATGATGAAACTATCCTACTAGATACGGACTACATGATCAACTCAGATACTCTGTTAAAAACCTTTGATATTTACGACGATTTCTGCTGCCATGACACCACATCATTTCTGATGCATCCAGGTGTGCCGCAAGAGGTTCTCAGTGTGTACTCTCTCAAAACCCTATGGGCAACTGTAATAACCTTCAGAAAAACAAAACGAGCAGAACAAATATTCGGCTGTCTTGAAATGATCCAGAAGAACTACGACCATTACGCCAACATTCATAACTTCGTCGGCGGTATTTTCCGTAACGATTACGCCCTAACTCTGGCTCTGAGGATTGCCAATGGACACTCCGACAATCCACAGAATATCATCCCTTGGAATCTAGTCCATGTCGGCAAGAATACATCAGTTTTTAGAAACTCTGATGAACCACTGAACACTGAATACACCGTGATGTATGACTCATGGAAGCGCGGCAAGATCAAGAAGGAATACATCACTCTGACTAATACTGATTTTCATTGTATGAACAAGGCTAACTTTATGGAGTTGATATGAACCGTGGATTTGTTATTCTGGCAGTGGATGCCGACGGTACCGATTATGTAAAATGCGCTGAGATTCTGGCCAACTCCATACATCAACATATGCCGATGGAATCAGTTACATTGGTCACTGATAAGAAATATTACGGCTCCTCATTCAATCAGGTTCTGTCACTGCCATATGGTGATCTTGACCCGAAGAGTTCATGGAAACTCATCAACGATTGGCAAATATATGAGGCCAGTCCATATACTTACACCATCAAACTTGAAGCAGATATGATTCTGCCAAGATCAATTGAATACTGGTGGGACGTTCTATGCACCCGTGATCTTGTGGTGAGTTCCACCATTAGAAACTTCAAGGGAGAGATTTCTGACTGTAGAGTTTACCGTCGCTTCATAGATGATAATGCGTTGCCTGATGCGTACAATGCTCTGACCTACTTCAAAAAGTCAGATGTGGCCAGACATTTCTTTGAGATTGTGCGTGATGTATTTGAGAACTGGGAACAGTATCGGTCAGTGATGAAATGTTCTTCGCAAGAGGAAGTAAGCACTGACTGGGCATATGCCATTGCCTGTCACCTTATGGGCCCGGAACAAACAATGCTGCCGACATTTACTGACATGAGCATGGTTCATATGAAGCAATACGTCAACGGACTGCCGCATGATGACTGGACCAAAGTACTTGTTACTGAGTTTGCGCCTGCTCTGCGTGTCAATTCGTATGTCCAATCATACCCGTTTCACTATCATTTGAAGTCATTTTCTGATACAATCAATCATGGATGAACCTACTTTTACCCTTATCTGGGAAGCACCCAAAATCATAAAGCCGGAGTTTCGTCTTTATTATGACGAGGCAGGCAAAGTAATTTGCTACACCTGTGACACCACCCTTCAAGGTAACTATGTCGTCATTGATTCCTCAACGTATGCTGAATGCCGACCTGATTTGAGAGTAGTCAATGGAAAACTTGTCGTTGGTGTTTCCGCGGTAGTCGTATCAAGACTAGTCCCCGGGGAACCCGGTATGCGCTGCGCCTCAGAAGATTTCAACATCGTCGTTGATGATGAATACCAAGGACCAACTGTTACATGGAAATTGAAAACGTATGAACTCTGATATAGTTGATGTTGCTGATTTAGATTGCATCTACCTTTCGTATGATGAACCGCAGAAAGAAGAATTCTGGCTGAAAATAAAGAACATGGTGCCCTGGGCCAAGCGAGTGGACGGTGTCAAGGGCTCAGATGCCGCGCACAAGGCTGCAGGTGAAGCAAGTGACACCGAACGTTTCATCCTGATCGACGGTGACAACATGCCCGAAGAGTCATTCTTCAACATTCAACTGGACTTCACTGGTAAGGATGAGAAATTCAAAGAGGCACAATTTCGTTGGAAAGCCATAAATAGCATCAACGGGCTGCGCTACGGTAACGGCGGCATGTCCTCATGGACAAAGTCATATGTACGAGACATGAAAACACATGAACACCAGGATGATGGTGATGTGTCCCGGATTGCTGATTTCTGTCTGGATAGCAAAGACAATCTATACTGGAGCATGTATGACTGCTACTCAACAACATACCCGAACACCACACCGTTTCAAGCATGGCGTGCAGGATTCCGTGAAGGTGTGAAGATGTGTCTGGTTCGTGGTGCTCGCCCAACAGTAGTTGAATTCAAAGAGAACGTGGCCAGTCGCAATCTTAACAATCTGACCATCTGGCAGAATGTCGGTGCAGACGTTGAGAACGGACACTGGGCTATCTTCGGTGCCCGATTAGGCACATACATGACGTTGCTTACTGATTGGAACTGTCACGATGTTCAATGGTTTGATAACTATCCATTACTGTGGGATAAGTATTACCGAAATGTTCCTGAACTAGCCGCAGAAAGCACCGGTGCAGTACTCGCTGATAAACTTGGACTACCTATGTGTACTCTCTCGCCGGAACAAAGCAAGTTCTTCAAGCGTCATTACAATTCAGATAAGTATAACATGGGTCCTCTAGTAAGAGAGATGGATGTAATAAGAAAGTTAGAAGGTTGGTAATGAATAAGAAGCACTTTTGTATGGTACCATTTGTCAGTATAATGGTAAATACCGACACCACGATAAGATATTGCTGCATGGTCAAAGGAACAGCTAATAAACTGCATAAGGATAACAGCGATGAATTTTTCTCATGTAGAGATAACTTCATAAAAGATGCCTGGAATTGTGATGAGTTACGTCAGATAAGAAAATCAATGATAACGGATCAGCCCATTGCAGGGTGTAGTGTATGCTATCTGCAAGAAGAAAGCGGTAGAACCAGCAACCGTCAACATGCCAATAACGAATGGATGTGGCGCCTGGGAAAAGATGTAGCATCCGATGTTGTAGCACAGGCATCCAATAATGACGGGCGAGTGGATAATGATATTGTGTATTTGGATTTGCGATTAGGTAATTTATGTAATCTGAAATGTCGGATGTGTAATCCATGGAACAGCAGTCAGATAGCCAAAGAACACGCCTCACTAAATGAAACCAATAGTGGTTATGCCGAGGTATGGAAAAAGACATTTGGGGTGTTTCCTGCTCAGGTAGTATCTGATAACCAAAAATGGTTTGACGACGACATAATGTGGGACCAGGTGATAAGTCTAGTCCCTCATTTAAAAAAAGTTTATATGACTGGTGGTGAACCAACACTAATAAAGAATAACTTTAGATTTATGCAGGAGTGTATCGACCAAGGTAGGACTGATCTTCTGTTGTTCTTCAATACAAATTGCACCAATGTAAACTCGACCTTTACCAAGCTGTTATCACAGTTCGATGAAGTAAACATAAACGTAAGTATCGATGGGGTAGGAGAGGTAAATAATTACATTAGACCTCCATCTGATTGGAAGCAAATCAGTGCGAATGTTGGAAAATTGGCTCAGTTAAAAAACATACATCTTGGGGTAACCCCGACCGTTCAAGTATACAATATATGTGGCATACTTGATATAATTCGTTGGGTGGAAAAAATTAATATACAATTTGATGCTAAGATTTTCATAGATTTTTTAATCAATGTTCACCCAAATCATATGAATATTGATATATTGCCGGTCGCATTAAAGCAAGAGATACTTGCAGAAATACACACCTTTATTGAAACTGAAATGGGCGACCACCCCGAGATGACACGCAACAGTTTGAATGGAATAATAGGGCTACTTCAGCGTCCGCAGGCCGATGATTGGGAAGAACAGCGCCGTCGATTGATAGAATATACTCTTGCTCTGGATGCGGAGCGAGAACAAGACTACACCATGCTTCACCAGCGTATAGTGAATTGGTTATGAAATCCACAAACATCATAATTTATTCCTATTGGCGAACGGGCTCCAACCTGCTGGCAAGTATTTTTCAAGTATATCATAATTATTTTTACTTGAACGATTGGCATGTGCCAATCATCCAGCGTCCCGCTGATGCCGGATTGATCGCTCCTGGCGGATTAGTACCATATAGTAACATAACCAATGATTACTTATACACACTCCTAAGCACTGATTACAATCACACAGTACTTAAAGTAAATTTACCGCATATAGAGTATATTGATACAAAAATAAAATCTCAGGTGATGCATAATTTATTTTTGTATAGGTCGAATTTCTTTGAAGTTGGCATTAGTAAATGTGTGGCGGAGAAGAGGAAAATTTGGGCGGCAAGGCATGATGATCCGACGGAGCTAGTATTTTCAGGTAGAATCGACCCTGCATTATTCAGGGAAGAGATAACACGGTTGGTAGATGCATTTAGATCATTCCTTAATAAGATTCCAAGAGTAAATTATGTGGTCAACTATGAGACGGACCTTGTCCCATATATAAGAGAAAATCCGACCTATTTTAAGAAAATACCGACATATGATATTTCAAATATAGATGAGCTAACCTCTCTGTTTGAAAATGAATTTTCCTCTCAAGTAAATACGCTGGTGAACACCATGGATATGCTTAGGGGAAGTATAAATCGGGTACCCTTCGCTGAAAAAATAAAACAGATTACACAATGATTCAATTACCAGACCATCTAGATATTTCTAACTTTTGTATTCAACCATGGATCCATCTTGCAAGTTGGAATGATGGAAGTGTACCATTATGCTGTGTGGCAGCACCAGAAGTGGGCATTAACCTGAATGATCAGTTGCCTGTAGAAATTTGGAATAGTGAACAATTTAGAAAGGCACGCCGGCAATTTTTGGCAGGGCTCCAGCCAAAACAGTGTTCAAGTTGTTGGAAAGAAGAATCCACTGGTATGAAAAGTCATCGGATGATTGAAAATAACATGTGGGCAAATAAATTAGGTAAAGATAAACTTAACAACCTAATAAATCAAACATTACCTGACGGCACCCTTCCGTACTCTCCATTGACACTAGACCTTAGGTTAGGAAATACATGTAACCTACAGTGCGTGATGTGCCGACCGAGAGATAGTAGCAAATGGTTGAATGATAGCAAAAAACTCAGCGATACATTAGTTTCTCCAGTTGCCAAAGCAGACTGGGCACATAAGTCAACCTCAATCTCAACTACTGATATGTTTGATTGGTTTGAGCGCGAAAGTACTCAGGAATCCCTTAATTCCTTTCTAGGAGATATCCGTCACATAATATTTGGCGGAGGAGAACCACTCCTGATCAAGGAACACGAAGCATTTATCACCAGTCTAGTAGAATCTGGCAACAGTAAAAATATTGAACTTCGATACCACACCAATGGAACAATCCTAAACGAGCATTTTATTGATCTGTGGAATCAATTCAAAGAAGTAGAACTTATGATAAGTATTGATGACTGGGGTGACAGAAACAACTATGTTCGATATCCGGCTCAATGGAGCACCATACTAAAAAACTTGGATAGATTGGATGCCACACCTGATAACATCATTGTTAATATTCTGACCACAGTGCATGCCATGAATGTATATAATTTACCAGACTTTGCCATGCAATTATTACAACGGGGTTGGAAGAAAATATGCAGGAGAACTGATGGATTGTTTGTAATTGGTACTGTTCATTGGCCCAAATATATGTCAACCAAGACATTGACACCATTGATGAAGGCCGAAGTGATCAATCACTGGGATAGTTTCTCCGAGTTAGCAACGAATGTTCGGTGGCAAACCAGAATCAAACCGCAAATTGAATTTATGTTGAGCGGAGATGATTCGTTTATGATGCCAGATCTACTGGATTATATTCAGAAACTTGACAGTATGCGTCCACTCAAATTTAGTGAACTGTACGAAGATTATTACAAAATTTTAAGGAAATAACATGGACGAGATTGATCACCTAAGAGAAGAAATTATTAAGAGCAAAACATTTTGTTTCTATCCATTTACACAATTGAGTTCTAATCCGTCAGGGCATCTTAAGCCTTGTTGTAATTATATAGGTACAATGTCACACCAAACTGGTAAAGTAATTAGTATTTTATCTGGCGACACTTTTCTAGATGCATGGAACAGTGAACATTTGATTAACCTAAGAAAGAATCTGCATTATGGTGATGTGCCTGATGCCTGTCGCGGTTGTACCAGAGATGGAGATGTCAGCTTGCGCTCTCGCTCTATTAAGGAATATAAAAATGACCACAGTATACTAGAACTAGTAAATGACTGTATTAAAAATAATTATATTGCTTCACATTATCCAAATTACTTGGAATTAAAACCTAGTAACTTGTGCAATCTTAAATGCGTTATGTGCAACAGCTATGATAGTAGTCAAGTAGCCAAAGAGTTAAGAGAACTTACTGATAAGTTCGGTGGAATTACAGTGTCAAATGGACGATTCATTGAAATATCCAATGTTCCTGGAATCAAAGAGAATAATGCCGCATGGAGCACTGAGCAACCAGAGTGGTCTGACAATCTAGTAGTGTGGGAGAGTTTCATAAAATTGGCGCCGAGCCTGGAAGTGTTGAGTTTCGCAGGTGGAGAGCCCACTATTATGCCATTTGTATTGAAGGCGCTGAAATACATAGTGGACAACAACTATGCTAAAAATATCACAGTGTTTTTGTCTAGTAATTTTACTAATCTTAATAAAAATTTCTTGGAATTGATGCTAAATTTTAAGAAGTTTGAACTTATCGCAAGTATTGATGGATTTGGTAAAATCAATGATTATGCCAGGTTCCCAAGCAAGTGGAGCCAGATTTCAAAAAATTATACCGAAGCAAAGAGCTACATGCAGTATCATAATGTTAAAATTCTTATGAATATCACAGTAAGTGTTCTCAATATCGTCAATTTGGATAGTCTACTATATTTTGTAGAGGAGCAGGCGAGGACATATCCATACTTCAAAGAATGGCCTTACAACATTAATTTAATTATGTTTCCTGTAGAACAGCAGATATCCATGTTACCACAGTATTTGAAGGAGTTGGCAACGCAAAGACTTACCAAATACCTGGAGACCAGTCAGGTTATTAAAGATTGCCCTGGGCTTGATTCTAAAATTTATCTGTTATTGAATGAACTTAAAAAACCAAGTGATCCTGTAGTATTTGAGATATTTAAAAAGCGGATTAAGATTCTTGATAATCACCGAGGGATCAAACTTGGTGAGTTTATACCAGACTTAAATGAGGCGTTTGATAATTAATGAGCAATACTTTATGCGCTTATCCCTGGAATGGCGCTGCCATTCGGCCTAATGGTTCTGTCCTACCATGTTGTAGGTATCCACACACAGAAGATCCAGAAAGTTTTGTGTGGAGCCCGAATGCACGAAATAGCACTAGTTGGGTTGAGTTACGAGAAAACATGCTGGCAGGAAAATTTATCGAGGGTTGCAAAAGTTGTTATCAAGACGAATTAAATGGATTAATGAGCATGCGGTTAGAGAGCATTTCTAGTTTTATACCAATAAAAAACGAAATTCGGCCATTGGAGAAACTAGAGGTCGCATTAAGCAATTTATGTAATTCGGCATGTGCTCATTGCAGCAGTTATTTTTCCACTAAGTGGCACAGTGAGGATGTTCGTGCTGGTAGAGTTAATAAAATTGGTATTATCAAAAATGACTTCTTCACGGAGCATTGGAATCTATCCAATATCTCCTCAATAAAAATAATCGGTGGGGAACCTTTTATGGAGCAAAAGCGATTCTTCGAATTACTGAAGGGGCTGTCGTTATCCAATGTTAATTTGCAAATATGTACCAATGGTACGATATTACCAAACAATGAACTTCG
>SERZ01000201.1_pt1 | contig 40564 bp, 31 predicted proteins | sample 3171461 | NCBI WGS metagenome assembly SERZ01 (sample SAMN06051861, study PRJNA518727) | freshwater metagenome | biome: subpolar coniferous forest; feature: holomictic lake; material: water; isolation source: holomictic Lake 227, 6 m depth | place: Canada: near Kenora, Ontario | collected... | reverse complement strand
ACTGGGCCTTCAGCCGCGGAATAGCCGCTTTTGCAATTCCAAACGGAAATACGACCAATCGATCTAGCGTGGATTGAAGGCTTTCTATGTCGGCATCCTCAACAGGTCCGTGGATCGGCCGGTACGCATCGTTGCTTACCAATACGTCCAAGCGATTGCTTACGGCCCAGGCGGATTCGACGATCGCTACCGGAGTTTGATCAGGGATTACAAAGACGTCCGGGTTGGCGCTTCGATAGTTCGCTTTCGTTTCTGAAGAAATGAAGGCAACGTCATGCACTACAACCTGAAATCCAGCCTTGAGTAGGGTGTCGACCGCCGCAGGACCTGCGAACGTGAGCGCGTTTGTGATGAGTGCAACAGGCTTTTTCAATTCGAGTCTCCAGTTTTTATGGATTGTCTTTGCCGTCTTGGAGAGGCAGTCCACACAGCAAGCTCAATGTCGCGGTACTGGTTCCTCGGTGCGCCCTAAATGGGCTTCCTGAAACCTGCCTTTCATGGTGCTCGGCTACGCTGCCATGTAGCCAGTCAATCCTGCGGTTATTTCACTGATTACTTGCTGAGCCAATCATTCTCCAACTGCAAAACTCAGTTGATAACCACTATATATTTAATAGCTTCTTGCGCAATAGGCACGGGGGCTAGAGGCCGATTTGGCTTAAATCTCTCAAACGTGGCAGCTTGATTGCGGATTTCCGGAAGACCCAGGCTGGCTTTTGCGGATTTCAGCACCTTGCAGTGCAGCATATCTTATTGAATACTCAATTAAATCAATCACTTAAAAAATTCGCTCGGGCGGCGGCAAGCGTGGCATGGCTTGTGCAATGGTGTTGGTACAAATCAACCCATGGAGACAAACATGTTCAAAAAATCAATCCTTTCCCTTGGCGCTACCTTGGCAGTCATGGCCGGTTCGGCGCAAGCGGCCGACGATGTCATTCGCCTCGGCAATCTCAAACTCGCGCACTTTGGCGCTATCTCCTACATCAAGGAAATTGGTCCCAAATGCGGCATCAAGGTTGAGGAAAGCACGTTCGCCAAGGGCCTGGACGTGATGCAGGCCATCATCGCGGGCGAACTTGACGTTGGGGCAACAGCCTCAGAAGCGGCCATTTCAGGTCGAGCCAAAGGCGTGCCGATTTATGTGGTGGCGGGCTTTGCCACCGGCGGTGCCCGTTTGGTCGCGCGCGCCGAGCTCGGCGTCAAGTCGATAAAAGACCTGAAAGGCAAAAAAGTCGGCGTCACCCGGGGCAGTATTCAGGAAGTTTTGCTGGCTGCCGAGTTGGCACAAAACGGTCTCACGTCCGCCGATGCACCGGGCAAGGATGTGCACATCATTTACCTGTCGTACCCCGACCTGAACCAGGCGCTCCTCGGTAAAAACGTCGATGCCATCATGCAGACCGAGCCCCAGGCGTCGCAGTCCATCAACAAAGGTTTTGGCGTAGAGGTCATGAAACCTTACGACACCGCCATCGGCTCGCCTGTGCGCACGCTGGTCATGACCGAAAAGTTTTACAAGGAACGCCGCCCTCTCGCCGAGAAATTTATGCGTTGTTTTGTAGAGGCCACCAAGACCTTCATCGACAACAAAGCAACGGCTCAGAAGTACGTGACACAAACCCTATTCAAGGGCCAGATCACCGCCGAAGACTTCAATGACGCGATTGGCAATTCGCCCTATTCCTATGACATCACGGCCGCCCATATCCAGACCACCACGGACGTGATGCTCAAGCAAGGAATCGGAAAAATGACCACGCCACCGGTCGCCAAAGACTGGGTCAAAACCGATCTGCTGGACCAGGCCAAAAAATCCATGAACCTCAAGTAAGGGGATGCCTGCTATGACTAAATTTAATTGGCGAAGTTTCGGCACCGGTTTGGTTGTGCCGCTGGTCCTGATTGCGCTGTGGCACACCAGCGCAGCGCTGGGTTGGGTCAACCCGCATGTATTGCCTTCGCCGCTGGCGGTGGTGCAGCGCTGGGTGGCCTACCTGCTTCCGCAAATTCCCTTCGCGGAAGCGACCGGCAGTTGGCTGGCCTGGGCGGTGTCGGGCGAGTTGATCGTCGACTCCATTGGCAGCATGGTACGGGTGGTGTCCGGCTTCTTGATCGGTGCGGCGCTGGCGCTGCCGCTGGGCCTCATCATGGGCGCGAGCCCGCGCATTTACGCGCTGCTCAATCCGCTGGCGCAAGTGCTGCGCCCGATTCCGCCGATTGCCTACATTCCGCTGGCGATTTTGTGGTTCGGGCTGGGCAATCCACCGGCTATCTTTTTGATCGCCATCGGGGCGTTTTTCCCGGTGCTGATCAACACTATCGCAGGCGTGCGGCAGGTGGACGGCATCTACATTCGGGCCGCCCGCAACCTGGGCGCCAACCAGCGCACGATGTTCCTGCGCGTGATGCTGCCCGCTGCAGTGCCCTACATTTTATCGGGCGTGCGCATCGGGATTGGTACCGCCTTTATCGTGGTGATCGTGTCTGAAATGATTGCGGTCAACAACGGGTTGGGCTTTCGGATTCTGGAAGCGCGGGAGTATTTCTGGTCCGACAAAATCATTGCCGGCATGATCAGTATCGGCATGCTGGGCCTGGCGATTGACATGGGCGTGAACAAATTAAACAACTATTTGCTGCGGTGGCACCGCGGGCTGGAGCACTGACATGAGCGCAGGACATATCGTCGTCAAAGGCGTGAACAAGATTTTTAAAACCGCTGACAACGAAGTTGTGGCCCTCAAAGACATCAACCTGGACATTCCGCAAGGCCAGTTTGTGTGCCTGCTGGGGCCTTCGGGGTGCGGCAAATCGACCTTGCTGAATGCGGCGGCGGGGTTTTCGATGCCGACCAGCGGCAGCATCAGCGCCGATGGCAAACTGGTGACCGGGCCGGGGCCGGACCGGGGCATGGTGTTTCAGGAATACGCACTTTTTCCGTGGATGACGGTCGAAGAAAACATCCGCTTCGGCTTGGAGATCAAGGGCATGGGCAAGACGGAGATGGAGGCCATCATTGCCAGTCTGATGCAAAAACTGGGCCTCTCGGAGTTTCGCAGCCGCTTCCCCAAAGACCTGTCCGGCGGCATGCGCCAGCGGGTCGCCATTGCACGGGTGCTGGCGCTTGATTCGCCTATTCTTTTGATGGACGAGCCGTTTGGTGCGCTCGATGCGCTGACCCGACGCAACTTGCAGGACGAACTGCTGCGCATCTGGGCTGAGCTCGGAAAGACCGTTATTTTTGTCACCCACAGCATCGAAGAAGCCATTTACCTGGCCGACCGCATCGTGGTGATGACCTACCGCCCGGGCACCGTCAAGCGTGATATTTTGGTCAACCTGCCGCGTCTGCGCGACCCGGCATCGGCCGAATTCAACACGCTCAAGCGCGAACTCGGTCAACTGGTGATGGAGGAGCAACAGCGCCACCATGATTTCGAAATTCTGGCCGCAGCGGTGGATTGAGCATGACGAATACTGACCAAAACACCCCCCGGATTCCGGTCGTGGATGACGCCCAACTGGGCTTTGACGAGGTGGTTTCCGCCATCCGACTGCGGCGCGGCGGCACGCTGCTGAATCTGGACCGGATGCTGCTGAACAGCCCGGCCTATGCCATTGGCTGGAACGGCTTTTTAGGCGCCGTGCGCAATAAGCTGTCGCTGGATGCCCGGCTGCGCGAACTGGCAATTTGCACGGTGGCGGTGCTGACCCGCGCCGACTATGAATATGCCCAGCATGCACCAGAATTTCTGAGCGCCGGAGGCAGCCAGCGCCAGCTGGATGCCCTGCGCAACTTGGGTACCGCCCTGGAAAACACCGATCTGTTCAACAACGCTGAACGTGCCACGCTGGCGCTGACGCAAGAGATGACGCTGAACGTTCAGGTGAGCAAAACCTGTTTTACCGCGTTGCAGCAGGTCTTGCCCGATGCCCAGCAGCAGGTGGAGCTGGTGGGGGTGATTGCGGCCTACAACATGGTGGCCCGCTTTCTGGAGGCCTTGCAGGTCGCGCCCGAATAAACTCGGGCTCCCCACCCACTTGAGATTCAGCATGGCATTGACCTGGCGGTTTAAGTTCGCAGCCTTCGCCCTCGCCGCACTGGCCTGCATTGCAGGTGCGTTCGTGGCGGGCGAACGGCTGGCCAGCACGGCCGCGCAGGAAGCCAGTGACCGGCAATTGCAAATCATCAGTCTCGACCTGGAATCCATCCTGGAACGCTACGAAGCCTTGCCCTTTGCACTCACGTTTCAGCCCGAAGCCGCGCAAGCACTGCAACAACCTGATGCCCAAATGGTTCGGCACCTCAACCAGGTGCTGAGCGCCATCCAGCAGCAGGCCAAGGTGGCCGCCATCTACCTGATGGACCCGAGCGGCAAAACGCTGGCCACCAGCAACTGGGACACGCCTCAAAGCTATATCGGCAAGAATTTTGGATTTCGGCCCTATTTTCTGGATGCGATGCAGGGCAAGGCGGGGCGCTTTTATGGCATTGGCAGCACCACGGCAGAGCCGGGTTATTTCATTTCACAACCGGTTTACCCGACGGCCTTGCCGCTGAGCACCGCGAAACCGATCGGCGTCATCACCATCAAGATCAGCTTGGGCGACTTCGCGCGCACCTGGAACAGCCTGATAGAGCCCGTGACGTTGTCGGACCGGTGGGGTGTTATTTTCTTGAGCAACCGGCCCGCCTGGCAGTACCACAGCATTGATGCGCTCAGCTTGCCCGCCCAAAAGGAAATCGTCGATACCTTGCAGTACACCGGCCACCACATCGATCCGGTGCGCTCGCTGCCCACTGCAGTTCATGCCGAGTTTGGCCCGCCCATCGTGCATTCGGTGGGGCGTCTTGGCTGGCAACTGATGACCTTCCCCAACCAAGCCTTGATAGCCCGTAGCGGCCTCCTCTGGGCCCTGACGGCGAGCATGCTGCTGGCGATTTCAACCATTTCCTTTTGGGCGGTTCACCAGCGCAAGCGACGACTGGAAGAGCGCGGTCTGGCGCGCCTGGCCTTGCAAAACGCGGCGGAAGACCTGGACCGCAAACTGGCGCTGCGCACCGAAGAGTTGACCAGTGCCAACCAGTCCCTCAACACCAAATATGCCAAGCTGAAAGAAGCCGAGCATTTGTTGCGTGCTACCCAGGACGAATTGATTCAGGCCGGCAAACTCACCATGCTCGGCCAGATGGCGGTGGGCATGACCCATGAGTTAAACCAACCCCTGACCGCCATTCGGGCGTTCTCAGACAACGCCATGACATTTCTGTCGCGCGGCCAAGCCGACCGGGCCCTTGAAAACCTCACCCACATCAGTGCCGCCAGCGAACGCATGGGCGCCATCATTGGCCAGATGAAGGGCTTTGCGCGCAAGAGCGACTCCAGCGTGGTGCCGGTTGATCTGGCGCATTCCATTTCGTCTTCAGCACACCTGCTAGAGAGCGAATTTCATAAAAACGGCTGTTCGCTGGCGATTGACATCCAGGCGTCGTTGCAGGTCATGGGCGATGCCATGCGCATCGAACAAGTGCTGATCAACCTGCTGCGCAACGCGCTGGATGCGGCGGCGGCTTCGGAAAAAAAATCGGTGCGCCTGACGCTGTCACGCGAAGCAGACGACGCCCTGATCCGAATCTGCGACTCGGGCAGCGGTATCCCGGCGGAGGTTGCCGCACGGCTGTTCGAGCCTTTTTTCACCACCAAGCCGCACGGCAAGGGTTTGGGGCTGGGGCTAGTGATTTCATCCTCCATCGTGCAAGCCATGAATGGGCGCCTGAAAGCGCAAAACAGGCCCGGCGAAGGGGCAGAATTCTCCCTGCACCTGCCGCTCACACTCAGGAAACCAGAATGACAGAAACCTCCGCGCCACGGCTTGAAGCACTTCTGATTGAAGATGAAGTAGCGGTGCGCCAAGCAAGCACTCAGACGCTTGAACTGGCGGGGTTCACGGTGCATGCCTGCGCCAGTGCAGAAGCCGCCCAACCTTGGCTGACGCCCGATTTTGCGGGCGTGATCGTGACCGACGTGCGCCTGCCCGGCCACTCCGGGCTGGAATTGCTGGCACACGTCGTGGCACTGGACGCCGATCTGCCGGTGATTGTGATGACCGGCCACGGCCACGTCAGCATGGCGGTGGAGGCCATGCGCACCGGCGCCTATGACTTCATCGAAAAACCCTTTGCGGCGGAGCGGTTGACTCACATCGCCCTGCGCGCGCAAGAAAAACGCCACCTGGTGCTGGAGAATCGTCGCCTGAAATCCGCCTGGGCATTGAACCCGGACCTTCCCTTGCTGATCGGCCAGTCACCCGACATGGAACGACTGAAAAAGACCATCGCCAGCTTGGGGCCGATGCCCATTGACATTCTGATCAACGGCCAGACCGGCACCGGCAAGGAAGTCGTAGCCCGCCAGTTGCACGCCGCCAGCGGCCGCAAAGGGCCGTTTGTGGCGATCAACTGCGGCGCCTTGCCAGAATCTGTTTTTGAGAGCGAAATTTTTGGCCACGAAGCAGGCGCCTTCACCGGCGCCCAGAAACGCCGCATTGGCAAACTCGAATATGCGCAGCACGGTACGGTCTTTCTGGACGAAATTGAGAGCATGCCGCTCGCCTTGCAGGTCAAGCTGCTGCGGGTATTGCAAGAGCGCCGCTTGGAACGTTTGGGTGGCAACGAAAGCATTGCGCTGGACTGCCGCATCGTGGCCGCCAGCAAGGCCGACCTGCTGAGTCTCTGCGCCAAGGAACAGTTTCGCGAAGACCTGTATTACCGCATCAGCGTGGTGAGCATTTCGTTGCCACCGCTGAGCCAGCGGCGGGCCGACATCCCCTTGTTGCTGGCCTGTTTTCTACAGGCCGCCGCCCTGCGCTTCCAGCAACCCGTGCCGACCTGGACGACGCTTCAGATGCAGCAATGGCAAGCCCGACCCTGGCCGGGCAATGTGCGTGAATTGCGTAATTTTGCCGACCGTCTGGTGCTGGGGGTGGCCCAGCTTGACGGCAGCACACCCACTTTGAGTGAGCCAACCCTTGCCAGCCATGCACTGGCCGACAAGATGGACCACTTTGAGAGCGCACTGATCGCCGAGGCCCTCCAAAGGTGTGATGCGAATGTTGCCGACGCCGCCGAATATTTGGGCCTGCCGAAAAAAACGCTGTACGACAAAATTAAAAAATACCAGCTCAAGACTGCGCGAACCAACTGAATTTCTTGGCCCAACTCAAAACGCATGGCGGCTAACAATATCGATGAACGAATAAAAAAACCAGAATCGGTGAATAAGTCACAACTTTGAGGGAATAATTTTTTCAAAAGTATTGGCAGTAATTTGTAACAAAGTGAAAATTGCATAAAGCTTGAGGTGAATCAAACTTTATGGTTTTTTAAAAGCATCTTTACCAAGCCCTGTGATAGCAAACATCACTGGCTTGTAGGTGTTTTCTTGTTCCAAATGCGAAAGGGTGCCATGAACATGCTCTTAGCCGAATCGAGGGTAACGACGCGAACGTTGCTTGTTGATGACAACGTCTTGTTTCGTCGAGGCTTAGCTTCGCTTATTTCATCAGAACCTGATTTTTCGGTCATTGGCGACCTGTGTGGCGGCAAAGAGGCGGTTCAGGCGTCACTCAATATGCAGCCCGACCTCATCGTGCTGGATATCCTGCAATTTGGCAGCAACGGGCTTGATGCGGTGGCGCAGATCAAGCGGCGCCAACCCAAGACCAAAGTCATCATGCTGACCAACTTCAGTTCAGAAGACTATGTTCGCGCCGCATTGCAAGCCGGCACCGATGGCTACGTTCTCAAAGACACCAGCCTGGAGGAGTTGCTGATCTCCATGCGCCATGTTGCGCTTGGGAAGAAGTACCTGAGCCCGGATGTCTCGGGCAGCTTCATGGATACCTTTTTAAATCCTGAGAAAGTCCATGAAAAATCTTCTGGCATGAACAAACTCACCCAGCGCGAGCGGAGCATTCTTCAACTGGTTGCTGAGGGACGTACCAATAGAGGTGCAGCCGAGTTCCTCAACCTGAGTCCCAAAACGGTCGAGAAACACCGATCAAGCCTGATGCACAAGCTTGACCTTAAAAATGCGGCTGAACTCACGCTGGTGGCCATGGATTTGGGCATCGTCTCCCGGCCAAAATCATTGTCTCGTCTGGTCGGCGACCGACGCGCTCAAAATTTCTTCATGTAACCGGATTAATTCGAAATCAGGGGGTGGTCCACTCCCCCGCTTGCACCAACGCCATACCTTCGGTTGCAGCAAAACGAACGATATAGCCCCCTTTTGAAGCAAAGCGTTGCCCCGGCGCCAGACTCAGATGGGGGTAGTAACCATTGACTAAGCGGTGACTCAGCATTCCTTCAACGCGCTCTACAAGGTAGTCAGGAACGAAGCTATCCAGCATATCCGTTAAGGTCTCGGCAAGAATGCCGCAAGCGATATAGGTATCGGTTTGCACCCTCTCAGAAACCACTTCAAGCTGCTTGATCTTGAACCAAGCCAGTGGGAAATTCATGCGGACCTTACGTCCCTCTGGCAAATCGAATGGATACGCCATATGCACATGGCTGCGCCACAGCGCAGTCAGCGGCGCTTGCTCCAAACCACCCAAGGTGCCCGACACCAGAACACTGGAAACCACGGGTAAGGCTGGTGGCAGCATGGCCAGATCAGGTGGACGAAGCCACAACACCAGTGAATCCTCCGGCTTTAGTCCAAGAACTGAATTAGTCACCTCTATACGGTCCTCTGAACCAACCGGCAATGTTCGATTCTCAACAACCATGCCCGCTGACTTGGCAGCAACTTCAAGCGCATGCGCAGCAGCCAAGCCAATATCATCTTGACGAAACACCTGCACAACACGCCGCGCTGCAGGGCGAGCACCACCCTCAGCAGTTGGTCGAGTCAGAAAGCCAGCCATCAAATCGACCTCCAGCAAAACGCCGCGCGAAAAATAGACCGGGTAGAAATCACCTTCAGAGACGACTGGTAGCTCTACATTAGGAAGCAGGCAGGGTAATTTCGCGGCCTGACAAAAACGGTGCACTGGGGCCCAGGTACGACCCGCCAGTCCTGAGATCACCGCAAAAACAGGCTCAGCCGCCAACTTGGCGCGCAACTGTTGTTCCCATTGGTCAGGCTTGCCGGTAAGTTGCCAAACATGCAACTGCCAACGGCGCGAAACCCGGTACTCAATCTCGCGGTTGGCTTGCATGGGCCGATGCCCGCCCCGAATAAACGAATTTTTATCGGCAAAGAAGCGTTCCATCACGTCCAACATGGCCTTGCGTTTGATCGGGTCGGCATCCGGCGTCACGATGGTGGCAAAGTGCAGCGTGTCAATGCTTACGCCAGGAACCACCTCGGCATTTAGCGTTTTGAGATAGGCCACGAGTGAGGCCATGCTGGCATCGTCAAGGTCGAAGCGCGGCATCAGGCTATTGAGCACGCGACCATTAGGGGCCCTGCCCTCCCGAATGGCGTGGGCAAGGGTTTCATCGGTATAGGCCGCGCGGGTAGACCGGTAACCCGCAACGTGCGGCAGGCTCATGTCCTGCACGTTGGTGGAATGCGGTCGCAACAAATATTTTCCAATGATAGGGGGCACCACGATGCGCCCTTCGGTGGTGCCCAAGCCACTCGCTCGATGGCAAGTGATGCAGGCTGCAAGCATCCCGTCAACACCCACACCTGCACCCCGATCTCCGTGCAACAGGGCCCCAGAAGGTAATACGCCTTTTGTGTAAATGGCAGCACCACGCGATGTTTCGGACTCTGTACCCCAGGCAGTTGTCGCCCACAACTCGAGCAAACCACTGAAGATCAGCATCCAACAAGTAGACCGCCACCTACCGCACATCGTTGATTGCCTTGTGAGTATTACTGTGGTTTTGAAAAGTGAGATTCGCCCAACATGGGATTCAAGGCCACTTTCTCGATAAAGATATTTTGCGTCCCAGCCAATCCCTCTACGCCGGTCTCAAGTCGGTGCGCAACCAACAATCCTTCAACTGGTTTGTAGTCACGGAAGTAGGTCACCACGGTGCGTAACTTGCCATCCATTCTGCGTGGAACGCTATCAATTTTGACATCAAGAAAAGTCTGTGCATCAATCCACAAGTGCCGTTCATCGCCATTCTTCAGAACCAGCTTGAGCTTGTAGGCGCTACGGCCATCAACCAACTCCCCCCCCTCAAGGGCCACGCTCGTTCCCTTGGCAGGGTAATTGAACAAGGGCCCGTCCAACTCCTGCTGGCTGGCGGCACTTTTTAGTTCATCTTGACTAAACGGCTCGACCTCGTGGCGGCCAAGATAGGGCCGCAGCTTCCAGCCATTAGCACCGTCGTAAACCTGCACTGCCATCTCACCCTGAAACGGAATTTCCAGCCGGGTCATTGAAGGTCGTTTCAGGTCCATCTGAAACGGCAACTGAATGACCTTTGGCGCCTGCGCAAGCGGCTTGCCTACCTGTAATGCCTTGCGCATTTCGGCCTTGGCTTTTGCTCGTTCTTGCTTACTGACCACCGCCACCTGACCACCATCTGTACGGGTCTTGCCGGCGTCTAGCCTGCCGATCAAGGACATGGAACCGACTCGCTGCCAGGCTTGCAGACCACCTCGTGCTGTGGTGTTGCGATCGACAATTTGCTGCACAGAAAGAACCGGTAAATCCACAGCAACGGGCACCGGAGATATGCGTGCATCAGCGGCAGCTCGAGCTGCGGCGATGGAAGCTGGTGTAGGCTTCATGATGGGATTCAGTCCCGCAGTCCCTGTTGAGTGGGGCGCGGGAGTAGCCGCAGCCAAAGTGGTCAGTGCCAGAGTCAGCGCAGCGGCAAGCATTGAGGTTTTCAACTTCAACATGGTTACTTCTCCCGATTAAAAGCCTATTGAGGAATCAGAACTAATCCACGATCAGTCCATCGACATGCATTGCACCGGCCACCACGCTAACGCGGCTGCCCGATGTCACCAACTTACCCGGATTGCCAAAGATCATGAAATAAGTGCGGTCAGCGATGGGCGCTGCACCAGTGCGCAGTTCGCCCACGTTTTCCATCGCCGGAACCGACAGCACGTTGCCGGTAGCCTCATCGCGCAGGAAAGCCCGCGTCTGGCGATCATTGAGCAGCTTGGCTTTCTCGGGGTCCAGGACGCGGTACTTGAATGACAACATATAGCCCGATGAAACCGGTTTTACGCCAATAATCTCAACGCCCCAGTTGCGCTTGTAGTACAGGCCCTGGCGGGCACGCCAGGCGGCGGAAGTAGGCGCAAAATCTCCCCCCAGTTTCGCAGTGGCGACTGGAGCGGCAGCGGTCTGCGCGAAGGACTCCGATACACCAAAGCTGCTGGCGAGAAGCCCCGCAAGCAGCATTTGATAACCGTTAAGCGATGCGTTTTTCATGGCATTGATTCCTAACCCATATTCATGCTTGATTCAGGGTGATGAGGCTGGTCAGACACCAGCCTCATACCTTGCTTTACTACAGTTTCAAGGAACCGTGCCTCCCGAGAAGTTATCAATGCGGGCGCCGGATGGAAGCTGCATACCGATCCGGCCACCGCCCGAGGTCCAAAGCGCCACATTGGGAAGCGCTACCGCACCGACAAATGTAGTGCTCTTCCAGACGTAGACCATGCCTGTTGCATCGACTAAGGCTTCCAACACGTTCCCGTTAGCGAATGTCGAGTTCGCGTTGGTCAAGGTTCCTACAATGCCGTAGGACAACACACCATTGGTTGTCGTCTCGATGATCACCGATCCGTTGTTGTAGCGGACACGAACAGCGTTGGTCGGATTAGTAGCAGTACCGCCACTGATCTTCAGGAGCAGGCTATCACCATTCACTGTTGTGTTTGATACCGTAAATGCCCCTGCCTGCTGTGCACCGAAGCTACTAGCCGGCGCATTGTAGAAAGACGCACCTCCGAGCAAACAATTCAACCCCGTGCAGAACGCTTGGTTAGTATTTACCGTGATTGAAGCAATACCCAGCGCATTGCTCCAATTCGTGCCAAGATTAACCGCATTCGCCCGATTGAAGTCATCAAGCACCGTCAGCACAGGACGCGGTGGTGGGATGACATCGGTATCTGTCGCCGTATTATTTGCCGGAGTCGGATCGCTGATACCCGGCGGCACCGTGACAGTGGCGGTGTTCACCAGGCTACCCGTTGCAGTTGGGCTCACGGTCGCATGCACCGTGTAGGTCGCGATACCACCATTGAGTAAATTCACAGCCTCACTGATGTTGCCGCTACCACTGGCCGTGCCGCAAGTCGAACTCGCAGAAGCAACACAAGTCCAAGTCACCCCCGTCAGATTGTTCGGCATGGTATCCGTCACCGTGGCTCCTGTCACTGCCGTCGGTCCTGCATTGGTCACTATGATGATATAGGTGACTGCAGCGCCTGGGTTTACAAAGGTCACACCGTCTGTCTTGGTGATTGACAAGTTGGCCTGAGGTAGTGCAGCTGTCTCGTCAGCACCGATGTCGTACGGTACAACTCGCGGATCTCCATCAATGTCAAGCGTAACCCCAGACACCGTCGTTCCTGCATCCTTGGCCGGTGAGTTATTGGCGATGTGGTAGTTACCGAACGGTACCCGGCTGGTTCCAGTCGTGTCAGTCGGCTTCGTCACGTACAGCGGGCCATAACGCATCGTGATGTAGTTGTTACCTTCATCTGCGGTAGCCCCGACCTGCAAGCTCCGTGGATTGTTAGGAACGATGACAGGAACGTACTCCGGTGTTTCACGTGAGCCGTTGCAGTACATGTCAAGCAATAGCGGATCATTTTCTTTGTTGTTCGCTCCTGCGTAGCCAACCGTGCTGGTCAATACGGAGAACCTTGGATTCAATGCGAGCGCCAGCACTGCTGGACCTTGAGCCGTGACACCGGTCTTGCCAAAGACATTGAAGTTGTTGTTGCTGACACCTCCGCCAGACGGTGTGTAGGTGAAGGTTGTCGTGCTCGTGACGGTTACGGTAAAGGGTCCGTTGTAGCGTCCCGAGTTGGTTCCCGTGAACCCTGCGATCCTGACGCCACTCACAGTTCCGTTCCCACCTAGACCATGACCGGCACTGATGCTGATCATCACCACCCGGGTGTTACCAGTCTGGGTGGCACTCGTTACATTGAGCGGCAGTGGCTGCGTGCCCAGAGGCGGCTGTGGCGTAGTGTCACCCACCACACCCACGTCCCAATACGCTGGCGCTCCTGCGTTGGTGTTCACGCATTGACCAGTCGCTGTCTGTTCGACCAATGTATTGCAGGTCGTGGTGTCACCGGCATTGTTTGAAGAGCACAGCGTTGCTTTTCCGGTCACCACCTTGTAGAAGAACGAGCGGTTCTTCCAGACGATGTTGTTTGCCAGGTCCGGGTTCGAGGCTTTGTTCACATCCCTGTGGAGGCTGTCCAGGGCGGAAAGCAGTTGCGCACTGGTGGTCTCCGCGCTGATACCTGCGGGGTTTGGTCGGCCGGTGCCGGCAACCACGTGATTGCCGTCCGGCTGCCAGATGGCCTCCACGCCACCCGCCACAAGCACACCGGCAATGCCGGCACTGTCGTTGGAGGCGACGGTGTTGTTGTCGACCACGCTGTTGTTCAGTGTGTCAGCCATCGAGATACCACCACCAGAGTAACCAGCCACGTTGTTAGTGATCATGTTGTTAATCACAGTCGCCTTGAACCAGCGAGCCGGTGTGCCTGGATTTGCCACCACATCTGCACCATTCACCTGTTGCAGCCGGATGCCACCACCGTGCCCGCCTTCGGCCGCATTACCCCGGATGACATTGGAGTCAATAAGAACATTGCCAGTGCCCAGTGTGAGCGCAGGCGCCACGGCAGGCTCGCCGGTGACCACGATGCCGCCACCGTGCGTGGGGCCAGTTTGTTGCAGCGTCTGGTTAAACAAAATCTGGTTATGGGTAATCTCGCCGTTTTGGCTGAAGCCAATGTGGCCAATACCACCGCCGTCAGACGCGCCGTAGTTGCCGCAGATCCAGTTATGGTCCACGCTGTAGCCGTCAGTACCGCTGCAGATCGACAGGCCACCACCGGCTCCGCCGCCGCCGGCATTCGATTCAACCGTACCGTTCTGGGTAATCGCGTTGTGGTGAATCTTGACGTTGTTGTCGTAGCCAAATCCAATGATATTGCCGTTGCCCGTCGTGGGCAGTGCGTCCTGCAACAGGTAAGGCACACCGATGCGCACGCCACCATTGAGTGAACCTGCGTTGCCATAGATCCGATTATTAGAAATCTCCAGGTTATGTGCCCAGCCGTTTACATAGATGCCGCCGCCCGAGTCCCCTGCGGTAAAGGTCATACCGTCGATGCGGGAGGACGCACAGTTAAAGTTGCTCTCGCGTTTATTGTGGAATGTTGCGCCACTATCAGTCGAAAAAGTCGTCGTCGGATTAGTGGATCCAGTGCAGCTAACCTGTGAAGGATCGGCAGCTAGCACGGTAATGCCAGCACCCTCTTCCGTCCCCAGTACCGAGGGTTCGAGCAGCACAATTCCTCCGGTCACCGTCTGGGTTGGCAAAGGGTCAACCTGCGAAATTCCGGTCTGGTTGCCGGTGGTGACATCGACCGAGAACAGGCTGTTGATCAAGGGCCTCCAGTTTGCCAACTTGGTCGTCGGGTACTTTGCTGCGTTAACAATCACAGAAGCCGCGCCAACACCTTGCAGGCGAACTGGCTTCCACATGACCACGAGCTCGTTGTAAGTACCTGCATCGACCAGGATTAGATCGCCAGGCGTGGCCGCGTCAATTGCGGTCTGGATTGAGCCGCCGCTAGCTACGCGCTTAGGTGCAGTACCGCCGACCGTCACCGTAACCGAGTCGATACTGCTGACACCGTTGTCTGCAGTGATGACCAGTTCACCTGTGCGGGTACCAGCGGCCACCGTCACAGAAATCGATGTATCAGACCAGGACGTGACTGCCTGGGTCACACCGTTGATGGTAACTTTGCCACGTAGTCCTTGGGCACCAAATCCATAGTGACGAGTCACCAATTTTTGGCTTGTGGGTCCGGTCAACGCAAGAGGACCACCATAGGCCGGATTCTGAATCTGCACATCGCCCAGCGCCTTGATCGTCAGGGTTCTGCTAGTTCCACCAATGGCCGGCACGTAGGGGCCAAAACCTGCATTGCTGTCTACCCGCGCAATGGCCGGGGTCGCGTCCGGGTACTGGCAGTCCACCGGGTTGTAGCTGGCGGCAAAGGCAGCAATCGGTACCACAGGTGTATCCAGATAAGTGGTACGGCCTGGCATGAAGGGCAACGTATAGCAGAAGTTGCTGTACGACGGGTTGTACTGCGGGTCGGTGATCATTCGGACCTTACCTGTCACTGGATCAATGACACCGGTGGGATCAGGAATCGGACCGGGATCATTCATGCAGGTGATCAGCATGTTGGGGCCATAACCCGACGGTGTGGGTGGATTAACCAGCCAGCTTGACGGTGTCATGACGTTATAGGAACCCCATTGGTCAGAATAGTGCCTGCTGATCTCGCGGCCATTGAAGTCCTTGATGGAGATCGCCGTAAATGGCACCGAGGCTTTTTCACCGAAACTTGGCGAACTCATGTAGTACTCCGCTGTCGCATCGTCCAGAATGACACCAGCGCCATTGGCCGCCATCGGCACCTCGGTAAACACAAAGAATGTGGCACTGGCCTGCATCTGGTCGCCCAGCTTGACCAACTTGCGGTCACACAGCGGCCGGTCTTGCCCCGCAAAGGGGGCAACCAGGCCACCGGCCGGGAACAGGCTCAGGTAGTCAGGCACGCGGTGCATATCGCCCACACACTCGGGGAAAGTCGTCCACGATGCGGTAACACCCAGGTTGTTAGTGGCGTTGTTGGCGATGCCGTCTGCGTTCTTCAGGTTGTACGGATTGGCATTGTTCAATGTAGCCTGGTCAGGCAGGATAAAAATATTGCCTAGGCCACCAAACTGCTGAGCTGGGCTAACGGCTGCTGGACTGAAAGCATCACCATTCAGGATGTTTTTGTCTTCTTCCTTCACAACTTGAAAGCCGGGAGGTGTGACGGACTCAACCACATAGTCACCAGGAGGCAGGCTGACCAGTGTCTGACCTGCCAATGTTTGCGCTGCTGTCAAAGGATGCGCAGCCACATAGGCAGCACTAGGGAAAGCGTAGCGACCGTCATACGGTGCCGCCTGCACTTGGTTCCAGTTGTGCCAGCCGTCAAAACAGCGACCCAGATCATTGCTGCCAAGTGTGTAGGCTACGAATGGATCATCCGGCTTTTGACCAGGGCATTGCAGGTTCACTTGTTTGCCGGGTGGGTAAGCCCCGCCGACCACGCCTGTTGTTCCAGGCGCAGGCAAGCCGCTGATCGGGTCACGCAAGACCTGATCGGTGCCCAAAATGTACTTATTGCCATCCGCACCTAAAACCGTATTTACCCAATCATCGAAACTTGAGGTCTGCGTCGAATCGACCTTTGTGAGCGTCACCGTTCCATCCTTCAGTTTTTCCCTAAGATACAGGTTCATGGTGACCCGTGGCACCAGCGGCTCCCACAAGGTCTGGACGTTATACCGCTGGTCGTCGAAAGGGCGCGTTGTTGAGTAAACCACGGTACCCTGTATGCCGCCGTTTTCATTCGTTGCGTAAGGCGTGCGACCCCAGTTGATGGTATTGCGTTGGCTGATGTAGCCCTGCATGCCGTAAGAGTAGGCGCCTGGGAGTTCAACGCGATTGCTCGACTCGCCCGTAGCGTATTTGGAGCTATAGATGCCCTTTCCATCGCCGCTGACATCAGCCGGTCCACCACCATCCACGATCACGTTGACGCCGGATTGTTTGAAGCGTGTGGTATCAGCCTCTGTCACATACCAGTTAAACAAAGGGAATTGCTCAGCCAGCAGGCCGTTGCCGTTGCTGTCGGTGGCTGTCTGGTTGGAAATACCGCCGTCGCGATAACGGGTCGTCATCGTCACATTGGAAATACCCTTCTCACCCGGGTCATAGACACCATTCTTATTGGCATCCATGTAGATATTCTGGTCGAATTGCGTAAACCAGCCGAGCACGGGGATATTTTTGAGCACCATGTTGCCTTTCACATTGACGGCCACGCCTTGAATGATCTGGTCAAGCCATTGATCCCAGACCGTCAGCAAGTAGTCGCCAGCGGGTACGTTGGGCAAGATGTAGTTGCCGTCAGGGTCGCATTGGGCAATAGAGATGGCCGATCCGGCGCCTGCCTGCGCATTAAGGGCAACCTGACAGGTTGACGAATTCAGAAGATCGTAAGAACCCGAGTCATACAGCGTCAAGTCGTTCGGGTGCGTAATACGCTGGTTGGTGATCTTGCCCGTGACTGTGTAGGCAACCGTCCCGACTGGTATCGCAGCTTTGCCTGCAGCCGTGACCTTCGCCGGATTCACAAAACCGATCGTGGCGTGAAACCCTGGAGGTCCAAATTCCTGGAAGTACACAGGCTCCTTGACGCCTGCGAAACCATCGATGGCTTGCGTACCTTCCAGTGTTTCAGTCTGCCACCAAACTTCACCGGCTCCCTGACGGGCAGCCGCCGGGTGCGCCAGGATGTCATAACGGGCTGGCGTGAGGTTCATGATCAGCGCGTGGCCTGCCAGAGCATATTTCGCTGAATCAGCCGTCGCGGTGCCTGCGTTGGGGTCATTCGGACAGGTGTAGACCAGGCCCACCACGTTGCCGTTCGGATTCGATGCGGCTCCACTGGTATTGATGTTCAGCTCATCCGGGCACCCGGCCCGACCCAGCAGCGCATTGCTCAGTGGCATACCGAAGGCGTCATAACTCTGCTGCCCAGCAGTGTCACCTGAGCGTCCCACGGCATCCATCAAAATTATGTTAAAGCCACCCAACCCGGCCTCGGTCGTATCAGGCTGACCATTGAGAGGTAAGTTGTCTTCATAGACATAAATACTCAGCTGGCTCGGCACCCAGTCATAGGCATTGGCTGCAATGTTCAGCGGTGCCCAAGCAGCGCCGACTTGCGGTTTGATCTCTGCGCCGCCCATGCCGTGTCCTGACGACTTACCGTCTGCAGATCCCGCCGCGTCACCGGGCAGAATGGAGATGTAGTAATGCTTGTTCGGATCAAGCACGGCTGCACCAGGAAGCACCGCGTTCGCCAGTGCCTCGGCATCGGTCACGACGTGGCGTGCACCTAAAGTTCCCGTCACTGGATCACGCGTTGTACTGCCGGTCCGAACCTGCTGGCCACTGCCGCAGCTCATGGGGCCGACACAGCCCGTCGCCACCACATTCATGTGGCTGCGATGGAAGCTGGTGCCCAGTGAGCGCGTAGTGACCGGTGGTGTGCCTTTGGGGTCGACCTTGAAGGTCAGGTCTTCCTGGATGATCCAGCGATAGTCGGTGACCGGCACGTTGGTGGCCGGATCAAACACATTGACAGTCAGACCGGTGGCCATGCCTGATGGTACGAATGTCACGGTGACGTTTGCAGACGCACTGGGTGTGCCCTGTGAGTTCACAGCCACGTAGGTGAAGCTACAAGTAGCGCCAGCCCCTTTGGTGGCGCTGAACGAGCCATCGGGATTCATTGCTACTAATGCACAAGTGCCAGTGTTGACCAACGAAGCTTTCAAGAGATAGCCGGTTGGATCGGTATCGTTTGCCAGAACACCTGGGCGCGACACGCTGAACTTGGTTGAAATCGTGCTTATGTAACTGTCTGCCGCAGCAGTGGGTGCTACGCCTGTGCCGGTAGATGCAACGCTCAGTGTCACAGTCGCTGTGTTGGTCAATCCGCCGTTACCGTTGTAGGTGAATGTATCGATGCCCATGAAGCCAGCGGTCGCTGTGTAGACAAAACTGCCATCCGAATTTAGGCTCAAGTTACCGTGAGTGGGCTTGGTCACAACAGCGACTGCCGCAACCGCAATGTCGTTGAGCTTTACGTTTCCATTGATCGAGGCATTCAACGGCACCTGGAAGGTGTCATTGACAGCAGTCGGGGTCACCGCGGCCGGTAACTTACCGGCTCCAGTGGAACCGGCGCTTGCCACTTGCAAAAAACCCTGCATGCCGCTGTCGGGCTGATTGCCACTGGTCAGATTCAACTGTCGATCAAACATGGGGAAGGTAGCCGCGCTGTAACAAAGCGAGCCAGTCGCACAAGTGGTGTCGGTCGTCGTGGCGGGTCCGGAAGTGGCTGGTTCAACCAGCACGTCATGTGTCTTGCCGGCCGTCAGCAACACTTCATTTTGTTGCTTCGGATTGCCGGGGGATAGGTTACCGTCTTCAGCCACCAGCGCCATGGGCAAGCCGACAATGGTTGGAATGTGGGAGCGCGATCCGGCATTGAGCATCCGTACCAAAAGCTTGCCGCTGCTGGTCGTAAGCCGGGCCGCGCTGGTGCCCGCCAGTGCAAATGCAGAGTTCAGCGGCGCCGTCTTGTCGAAGGCTTTTCCATTGATAAGGAAGTGAGTCGGGGTGTAATTCACTGCTGCCGGGTAACAAGGCGTGTTGGCAGAGCAACTCGGGTCGTCAAAGCGTTTGGTGAGAACCGCGTCTGCCAAGGCCGCAGCATCCACTGCGGCGTTCTGCACCGGATCAATCTCGCTAAAAAGCAGTGCCACGTCGGCATCATAGGCTACGCAACTGTGAGATGTTGTCGTGGTATTTGCCAGGCAAGCCAAGGAGGTAGGATAGGCTTTGCCAGGAGCAAAGGGGACGACCGCTGAGGCTTGCACTGGTGGCTGCGTCACGATCAGCACACCATAGAGTCCCATCGGAGCCTGGATCGACGGCAACGTTCCGGTTTCATAAAGGTAGGTGCCGGGTTTGAGGTTAGCCCAAGTCAAAGTGGTTGTCCCGCCGCCAATAACTTCGGTAGCAAACGACATAACCCGCTTGCCTTGCGACGGTGGCGTGAATGCAACATCGGGTGCGCCGTTGCCTGGCCAGGTAGTCGAGCTTTGCGTAGCGTGGACTGGACTGTCCATCTTGGTCGGCAAGCCCAAGCCACCACCCAACTGACCAAGAATCACCAGCGAGGTGGGTGTTGGCAGGCTGTTCGTCAAATTGATCGTCAACGAGTTAACAGCCGAACTCCCGGCATCATAGGGGACAACAATCGTTGGCCCGGGCGCCCACGCGGCAGAGCACGAACCAGTTGTGCAGTAACCCCACATAGGCACCGTGGTTCCATCGGGTAGCGTGGTGCTCATTCGCTGGGCCGTCAGATTGATGGTCGTTGTTGCCGCACCGGCCAGACTGGACAGCAAAACAGTCGACGCGACCAGTGCGGTGTGTAGCAGCGCTTTAACAAAGTTGGTTTTCATAATTTTTCCCTTTTTGGCTTGTCGCTTTACTGGGTTTCGTCGATCGTCGCAGTGAATGGATCAATCAGCAGCATCATCATCATTCCGCCCGGAAACACGTCGTTGGTGGTGATCTCGCGTTCGTTATGCGAGTGCCACATGTAGGCGTAGCCACCTTGCGGATTTTGGTTAAGCGTGCCCGGTGCTTCGGGCGTCTGGTTGCCCGCGCTTTGGAGCCCTAGATAAGGTGTGCCGGCATACCACTGCCCGTTAACCACAATGGTCGGGTCCGGTTGCGTCACCGGGAACGGCTTGCCGTGGTCACCGCAGTATTCGTGGGTAACTGGATCAAAGCCTGCCGATTGAGCTGTCGGATCGCCTGCGATGGAAGACAAGGGTTTCCCGTTGCAGGTGTGCGCCTGCGTGCCATACACATCCCAGTTCAAGCCCTGGCCGGTCCAGGTAAAGATCGCATCTACCGTTTGACCGGAAACAGTCGGTATCGTGAACAGCAGGGGTCCGGCCAACTTGGTTGCGTCCGTACTGCTCACAATCATGTTGGCGTCACGTGCCAACACCCGCGCATGGTTACCGTGGAAGTGAAACGGATGCTGCCAGTGGCCCTGACCAATGACGCGCATCAGCACGTTCTCTCCCGGGTGCATGTGGGGGTTGCCGTTGTAGGGTTGGTTCGGGTAGCCCGGCGCATAAGCGGCATCCATGTTGTCAGGCATCGAGCGGCCGTTGACCATGTAGTAGTTCGGCCGGTAGGGCTCCATGATGGCTGCGATCTGCGGGCACGGTGCCGTCGGGCAGGCATCGACCTGCGCCTTGACTTGCTCGTGAATATTGGAGCTCAGTTCGGTGAACTGAAACAGATACTCGCGGTCGTAACAACTATCGGGATGACCATAGGCAGATTTCGCAAGCGAGTACGGCCCTTTTGCTTTTGGGCAGCTTGCCGCAATGACGTTCGCGGCACCTGGCTGCACGATCATTGCACCGGAGAGTCCCATTTCGATCTGCAAATCAGGCTGGGTGCCACTGTAATAGGCGTATGTACCCGGTTTTCCGGCGGTAAAGGTATAGCTCACCGTGTTGGCGGTGGCGCCATTCGGCGCTTCCTGCGTCAGCACGCCGCTGGCACCCCCCGTGGCCACGACCGTCATGCCGGGGAAAATGATCGAGGTAGCCCCGGCGCCAGGTGGCAGCAGGTTCGTCAGATTTACTGTAACCGTATCACCTTCCGTAACAATCATCGTTGGACCAGGCATCTGCATCAGTGGGCAGTTACCACCAGTGGGAAGGAAGGCCGGAACAGGGAGTGCCGGGCTAGTGCAACCGTAGCCCCAGGCGTAGATAACCGCGCCGTCAGGCTGACTGATCGTCGAAGCACTGGCCGTGAGGTTGAACGTCGGCGTCGTTGTGATACCGCCAGAGATGCCATGCACAGCCGCATGAGAGATGCTTGCCAGCGCTACAGAACTCAAAACTGCCACAGCCAACTTCAGCAGGCGCCTTGCGGCGAGTTGCATTTTTATCGTCGAGTGATTCATGATGGATCTCCTACTGGACGACGATTTCAGTCATCATGCCGCCGAAGTTTTCGGCGTCATTGGACAAATGGTCGAGGTTTGTGCTGTAAAGGAAGTACGTGCCCTTCGGTACGCCAGTGGCATCAAGAATGACATCGGTGGACTCACCACCACCCATGGTGATCGAGTTGGTGTCGTAGTACATGTTGTTGCCAGCCATGTCCCGTAGCAACCTGGCGTTTTGTGCAATCACTTTCATAGGAATGCCCAGCGTTGCCAGCGTGGTGTGCTCGGTGACACTCAGGTTGGACAGGCGTAGCAGGGCGCGGGTCTTGCCGGTGGGTGCCGAATCGAGTGTGATAAGTGAATGCAGTGGCTGCGAGGGCCTGGACGCACCATCGGCGCCCTCCGTTGCCATAGGTCCATTGGGTACCTTTCCACCTATTCCAACTGCGCTTCGGTTGTCGACGTTGGCATTGATCGTATCCGGGTAGCTGCGACCGTTGAGGAGAAAGTACTTATCCTTCATGTCTGCAAAGGCCTCGGGGTTGAAGGTCATGCCAACAAAGTGGAAGTTGGGGTCGAAACCCATCATCTGGATTGGCACGTCGTAGTCATAACGGGTGCTGCCATCGCCGTCGTTGTATGCGTACGTTGCGCCGCCCACCGGCTGCATCGCCGTAGTGATTGCCGGCAGTGGTGTGGCGCCAGTACACAACAAGTCGGAACAAGAATTGGCCGTGGCGGTTGACGTATCAGCGACACGAGTCCTGTTGGCATTATTGGCCGTCAGCAAGGCTGTGTAGAGGCTTGCTCCGACAGGCACCCGGTTCTGCCGCGGGCGCACAAACAACTGACCCACCATGCCCATCTGCAAGTGCTCGGGCGGCGCAATGTGGCAGTGCCAGAAGTAGGTGCCAGCATCCGGTGCCGTGTAGTAGTAGGTGAAGCTGCCGGCGATGTTGATGGCCACCGAGGCGTCGGGCACGCCGTCAAAGAAAGCCGAGGCGTTGGGGTAGCCGTGGAAGTGAACGGTGTGCTGTTCAAACAGGTCGGGCCGCATGATCATGCCTACGTTGGACAGCGTCAGGAAGAACTCATCATCTTCGTCAATGGCCATCATCGGCGCGGGCGCATTGCTGTACAGCACGCCGTTGTTCATGATGTCGGCGGGCTCGATTCGGGCGCGCCGCGCATCTGTCGTACTTTTAAAAACAGTCGGGCTTTGCGTTCCTGGCTGGCCGGTCAGAATACCCGGCACGGACGTCGTTGGATCGCCTAAGCCAGACAGCGGCGCAAAGCCAAAAAGATATATCTGGTGGCCGTCGCCCATGGTGGCGTAGCCATCGCCGCCGCCGATGTGCTGGCACTTGATGCTGCCGGGCTGACTGCCGCCAGCCGGATGCAGCGGGGTTTCGGTCGGACACTGCACCCGAAACGACTGCGCCATTGCAGAACCCATGAACGTCATGGACAGCGCGGCTGCCATGACGCCAACACGGAATGACAACCGCCTGTGATTGACTCGCATGAGACTTCTCCCAAAAAAATCTACCCAATAAAGCAGTTAATAAGCTGCTCACCGTTGGATACAACTATCGGTTTTTTTGAGAAAAATTACTTTACAGGTCCACCCTATAAACGAGGTAGGGAACACCCTACTTTTTGACTTTGACAACCCACGAAAGTCAAGCTTTGCTTAATCCTTCTACCACCGTCGGGTAGCGCAGCGTCAGGCGCAGTTCTTTTTTCAGGCGCGTGTTGTTCATGCGACGGGATTCGCTCATGAAACTCAAGAGCATCAGGGACAACTTCTCTTTGGCCGAGTCGCGAGCCACACGCGGCGGGCGTGGCAGCCCATACAGATCGGCTGCCAGATCAAAGTAGTCCCCCATCTTGAGGCAGGTGTCGTCATTCACGTTGTAGACCCGCTGAGACTGCCCACGCCACAGGGCGGCAAGACAGGCGCGCGCCAGGTCGTCGGCATGAATATGGTTGGTGTAGACGTCATCTTCGGCCCGCAGCACCGGCGTGCCCTTGAGCAGGCGCGGGCGGGGCGTACCACCGTCACGGTTGGGGGCATAGATTCCGGGAATGCGCAGAATGCTGCTGCGCACGCCCGCAGCGCGGCCCATAAAGCGAATCGCAGCTTCAGCAACAATTCGCCTTCTAGCCCTTGCTGTATCTGCGTTAGTAGCTCTTGTTTCTATAGCAACATCGCCTTGGCAATCGCCATAGACACCGCTGGTAGAGCCATACACCAGCGATTCCGGCAAGCGGCGCAAGCGCAAGGCACGGGTCAACGCCACGGTGCGGGGGTCGCCCCAGCCTTCGCCCGGCGGCGGTGCCAGGTGAATAACGCGGGTCGCCAGGCCCGCCAAGCGGCGCAGCGAAGCCGGCGCATCCAGGTTGCCAGATAAGGGTGTGATGCCCCGGGCACGCAGTTCGTCGGTGCGACTGTCTGTGGAGGTGAGCGCCAGCAGGCGCACTCGGCCGCGCAAGACTTGCGCGACGCGCAGCCCAACATCGCCGCAACCGACGATCAGAACCCGCTCCCGACGAAAACGGGCAGGCAAGGCCCCCGGGCGGGTGGCGTAAAGAATGGAATGGGGGGTTTGGTTTGAAGGCAAAATCGGGGGCTTATAAAGTGTTTAACAACCATGCATTGCTCAAGGATACAGACAACATGACGCGCACCGAAACCGGGCCCAACAATTTCCAGATCACCGTTCAGCCCAGCGGTCGCACCTTTAGCAGCACCCCCGAAGAAACCATTTTGGGAGCAGGCATTCGTCAGGGCATCGGCATGCCCTATGGCTGCAAAGATGGCGCCTGCGGCTCCTGCAAGTGCAAGAAACTTGAAGGCAGCGTGACGCATGGTCCGCACCAGGACAAAGCCCTCAGCCACGAAGAAGAAGCCAACGGCTTTGTCCTGACCTGCTGCGCCACCGCCCACAGCGATGTGGTGCTGGAGTCGCGTCAGGTGACGCAGGAAGGCGCCTTTCCGATCAAGAAAATGCCGACGCGCGTGAGCCTGATGGAAATGAAATCAGACGACGTGATGCTGCTCAAACTGCAACTGCCTGCCAACGACAACTTCACTTACCACGCGGGCCAGTATGTGGAATTCATGCTGCGGGATGGTTCGCGGCGCAGTTATTCCATGGCCAACGCGCCCCACATGCTGGCCGGGGGTCTGGAACTGCACATTCGCCACATGCCGGGCGGCAAATTCACCGACCAAGTGTTCGGCACCATGAAGGAGAAAGAAATCCTGCGCATCGAAGGCCCGTTTGGCAGCTTTTTCCTGCGCGAAGACAGTAGCAAACCGATCATTTTTCTGGCCTCGGGCACTGGCTTTGCGCCGATCAAGGCCATCATCGAACACCTGCAGCACAAAGGCATCACACGCCCCGCCACGCTGTACTGGGGTGGTCGTCGCCCGGCTGACTTGTACATGGATGCGTGGGTCAAGGCCAAACTATTGGAGATGCCCCACCTGAGTTATGTGCCCGTCGTGTCTGACGCCTTGCCGGAAGACGCCTGGGCCGGCCGCACCGGGTTTGTTCACCAGGCGGTTTTACAAGACCTGCCCGATTTGTCGGCGTACCAGGTTTACGCCTGCGGCGCGCCGATTGTGGTGGACTCGGCCAAGGCCGATTACACGCAAGCCGGGCTGCCCGAGGAAGAGTTTTTTGCCGATGCCTTCGTCACTGAAGCCGACAAGGCCCGGGAACTGGCAGCAGCCTGACCGATAAATCAACGCCCAAAAAAAAGGCCACCACGCGCTTTACGCGGTGGTGGCCTTTTTTGGTTTATCAGGTTTACTTGGCGGGTGCCGCAACCTGCTTGTCATGTTTTTGCTTGTAAATCGCCTTGCTGTCACGGTTGGCTTCGCGCTGCAATTTCTTGCGCTCTTGCGGTGTGACTTTGCCATCGGCCTTGGCCAGCAGCTTGTCAGCTTGCAGCTTTGCCTCGCGTTTTTCCAGACGCATCGTCTCTTTTTTATTCAACTGGCCTGAGGCAACGCCTTGCTCGATGCGCTTTTCCTGGTTGGCCTGGCGCTGATCAAGGCCGGGCGTTGCAGTCGCGTTCCTGGTGGTTTGAACGGCTGGAACAGCTGGTGCCGGTGCGGGTGTTGTTTGGGCAAAAGCAGCGCCGCTGGCAGCAAGAACCAGTGCGGTCATCAGAGTCTGAATCTTCATATTTAATTCCTTGGTGGATGGCGTCATGGAGAAAATCTCCATGTGAATGCAACGCGCACCCAACTCAGGCGGGCTGACAAACCATTGGTAAAGACTTGTAAACGAGGGTCGAAACCGTGCTCACTTTCCCTGAAAAACTGGCTTGCGTTTTTCCTTGAAAGCCAGCTTGCCTTCTTCGTAGTCATGGCTGTTGTAGACCACCCTGCGCAGCCCCTGAATACGCTCGAAACTTTGTGGCGACATGGCATGGGCGCCGGCCAGAATGCGCAGTTGCTCCTTCATCACCGAGATCGACAAGGGCGCATTCTCGGCAATGTTGCGGGCCATGGCATAGGTGTAGTCTTCCAGGTTATCGACCGGGATCACATGGTTGATGATGCCCATGCGCTCCAACCGGTCGGCCGGCATGGGTTGCGCGGTGAACAGCATTTCTTTGGCAATGTGGATGTGCGCTGCATTCAAAAAAGTCAACAACCCTGTCACGTTGTAGGGCACGTTGAGCTTGGCCGGCGTGGCCGCAAAGGTAGCATCAGGCGTGGCGATGATGATGTCGCAGGCCAGCACGGTCTCGCAAGCGCCGCCCCAGACACTGCCCTCAATCATGGCGATGATCGGGCCTGAAAAATTTTCAATCTCCCGAATCAGTTGCCGCAGCGGATCGCGCCAGCCCAAGGGATCCTGCCCGCCTACCGGCAGTTCAGACACATCATGACCGGCTGACCAGACCTTGGCACCCGATGCTGCACGCAACACAACACAGCGTACCGCGTGGCGTGTGAAAACGGAAAGCGCTTCGATCACCTGGTCGACCAGACGCTCCGAGAGCACGTTGCGCTTGGCATCGTTGTTGAGGGTGATGGTACCAATGGCACCTTCAATCTGGATTGTGATCATGACGCTACCTCTGGGGTTAAAGACGGCTTAGAAGTTCTGCTTTTTTAGCCAGGAATTCCTGCTCCGTCAAAATGCCACGCGACTGCAGGGTCGCGAGTTTTTCAATGCTGGTGAAGATATCGCCGTCGTCGCCGGGGTTGGCAGCCGCATTGTTCATGGGCGGGTTGTAGGCCGGTTGGTTGTTGGCGTAGCTCGGTGCCACCGGGGCGGGCGCCATCCGAGGTGCAGGGGCCACGCCATTGATCGTCACCACCGGCAACTGGTTCAAATCCACGTAGCCGTACTGGCTGGTGAAACTGACGGCGCTGCCGCTTTGCTGGGACACGCCGCCAATCTGGTGGTCCAGGGTGTCATACACGATGACTTGTCCGTTGGTCTCGACGGCGAGACGGCGAGCTTGCGAGAACCAGGCGTAACGCATGCCGTTTTGGCCACCCGAACTATTGGGGAAACGCAAATCAGGGCCCCACCAGTCTGGCGGCGGTGGCATAAACATATTGTTGCCATTGTTGGTGTCGCCTGACGAGCTGTTGCTGCCGCCCCAGGCGTTGACCTGGGTGCTGCCGTTTTGGCTCTGGCTCTGAAAACTGCCGGTACGAACCAGACCGGACTGGTTGCTGATGAGGCGCGCCAGTTCGGCGCACAGGTTGTCCACGCGGCCTTTGAGGTAGTTGTTGAACATGTCGCCGATCATGGTCATGCCGCCTTGCATCCACTGGCCTGAGCCACCGAATTCGGGGTGGCTGAACTGGGCCATGCTGCCATTGCCGTTGATGACAGAGCCCAGCATGGACAGCACAGCGTCAAAACTGAACCCATGGCGCTGGGCCACGTCTTGGATGGCCTGCTGGCCGGCGGATGAGAGTTGAAGCATTTTGTGTGGGGAAGTAAAGGGAAGTTTGAAGCGGAAAAATCAGACCTCAGGAAGCAGCATCTGATCAGGCCGTGCCCATGGTGCCATTGAAATATGACACCTGAGCTATGCAGGAATTATGCCCGACCACCGGTTTGGCAATACCCTGGTCCGGTTGAAATTTTCGATTGATTGGGCTGGCGCTTAGTCCACCTTGGCGCCAGCCTCAAACCACTGTTTGATGAACTGACGTTCCACCTCGCTGATGCCGGTGGCGTTGTTCATGGGCATGATGCGCGTCACCACCACTTGCTGGTAGATGTTTTGCGCATGCAGCTTGACGTTTTCCGGCGAATCAAGGCGCACGTTCTTCATTTGCACCTGCGGGCCGTGGCACAAGTAGCAGCGCTGAGACAGCATGCTTTGCAATACTTTATAGCCATTTTGACCTCTAGCCCCCGTGTCACCTGCGCTAGCAGCTACTGAATCGATAGCACCACCAGCATTCACGACCGGCACAGGTCGCAGCCAGACGATCACCGCCACAATCGCGGCCACCCCTACCAGCGCATACGGCAGCGGATGGGCATTGCGCCCCAGTTTGTAGCCATGACGCAGCACAAAAAACTGCCGGATGGCGGCCCCGGCGAACATCATCAAGATCAGCACAAGCCAGTTTTGTGGGTGCGTATAGGTAAAGCTGTAATGGCCACTGAGCATGGCAAACAGCACCGGCAAGGTGAAATAGGTGTTGTGCACACTGCGCTGCTTGCCGCGCTTGCCGTGCATCGGGTCCACCGGCGCGCCCGCCTTGATAGCGGCCACCACTTTGCGCTGCCCCGGAATGATCCAGAAAAAGACGCTGGCGCTCATGGTGGTGGCCAGCATGGCCCCCACCAACAAGAAAGCCGCCCGCCCCGCAAACCAGTGGCAGGCCAGCCAGGAAGCAAGGCACACCAGGCCAAAGACCAGCGCACCGACGATGGCGTCGCCATTTTTGCGCTGCCCAAACACGCGGCAAATGCCGTCGTACAGCAGCCAGAACACCACCAAAAAGGACAAGGCAACGGCAATTGCCATCGTGGGCGCCCAGTCCATCAAAGATTTATCGATCAGGTAGGTGCTGGCGCTCCACAGGTAAGACACCGTGAACAGCGAGAAACCCGACAACCAGGTGCTGTAACTCTCCCAAAAGAACCAGTGCAGGTGCGCGGGCAACTTGGGCGGCGCCACATTGAACTTGACCGGGTGGTAAAAACCGCCGCCGTGTACCGCCCACAACTCGCCGCTGACACCCTGCTTTTTGAGGTCATCATCGACCGGCGGCGTCAGGCTGCTGTCCAGAAAAACAAAATAGAACGACGACCCGATCCAGGCGATGGCGGTGATGACATGCACCCAGCGCAGCAGCAGGTTGGCCCAGTCGAGGTAATAGCTTTCCATGCATCGTGTCCTTATTGGTGCGGGCTACTTTAGCCGCAAGTTGGCAATGATTGCAATATTTGTGCCGCCACGGCCACTGCAATCACCTCAGGTTCTTTGCCAAAAATACCCGGCACCCCGATGGGGCAAGTGACCTGCGCCAGCTCAGTGGGTGAAAACCCCCGTGCTTCAAGCCGGTGCCTGAACGTGGCCCACTTTGTTTTGCTGCCAATCAAGCCGATAAACGGCAAATCGGCCCTCGAGCGTTGACGGGTCAGGCAAGCGGCCACCACTTCTAGGTCTTCAGCGTGGCTGAAGCTCATGATGAGCACGCGAGAGTCCGGTTCCAAATCCGTCACGGCGGCCTGCACCGGATCGGAGTGTTCGCACGTCACACGAGTGGACACCTGTTCGGGGAAAATTTCATCGCGGCTGTCAATCCAGGTCACTTTCACGGGCAAATGACCCAGTACACGCACCAAAGCATGACCAACATGGCCGCCGCCAAACAAGGCCACCGGAGTCAGTTCCGGCTGCAATCGCCGTTGCAGTGCGGCGCGGTCGTCCGCACCCACCGCCTCAAACTGCAATTGCACCTCGCCGCCGCAGCACTGCCCCAAAGTGGGGCCAAGGGCATAAGCCAATACCGGCTCCCCACCGCCACCCAACAGGCGTTTTCGGGCCTCGCCCAGCGCTTGAAATTCAAGGTGACCACCGCCCACCGTGCCCTCAAATCCTTCGGCAAAAACCGCCATCCACGCACCTTTTTCGCGGGGCACTGAGCCGCGTGATGCATGCACCATGACCAATATGGCGGGTTCATGCTTGAGCCGCGTCAGGAAGTTAACGAGTGAAGTCACAAACCATTACCTTTTCATGTCTAATCTTGCCCACAGCGCATCGAATTTCGGGCACAGTATGCACTTGAGTTTTAACCCATGCGCTGACGACCCAGCCCTTATTTGCCAGACTGCGAGACACCCCATGAAACCACAAGCCCTCCACAGTCGCACGCTACTGGCCGCCCTCGCTGCGGGTATCGCCGCCATCATGGCCGCTTGTTCCTCGCCGCCGCAAGCCCCGAAACCGACGCCGGCACCTATGCCCACTGCACCGCCGGTTGTGATCAAACCCGCTGAGCCTGCCCCGCTGGCCAGCAATGCGTCTCGGGCCACCACGCCGAAGGCTTACCGCCACGATGCAGCCACCCATCTTTACGGACAAAACGCGAATCGAATCTACAAAGGAAAAATGCCGCCGCTGCTCTACGCCATTGGCGTGCTGGAGGTCGAAGTGGATGGTCAGGGCCGAGTCACCAGCACCCACTGGATGCGCTCACCCAGCCATGCCCCGGAAGTGGTGGACGAAATTGAGCGCACGGTGCGCATGGCAGCGCCCTACCCGGCACCGGTGCGCATGGGCCGCGTCACCTATACCGACACTTGGCTGTGGCACAAAAGCGGCCTCTTCCAGCTGGATACGCTAACCGAAGGACAGCTTTAATTTCAAGGGAACCGTGCCTGCGTAACTTTCATTAGCCGCGGTTCAGATCAACCTGTGCGTCCATAACCAAATGTGGATTCTTCATCAATTGGTCTTTCCAGCCGCCAAGGTGGCGGCGCGACTGAATCAGGCCACGAATCGCGCCCACATGCTGCGGGTGACCAATCGTGATGGCGCCAATCAATAGATCTGAATCAAAGCAAAGGCGGGTGTAAATAAAGTTGGCTTCATCCACCACTTCGGTACTCTCTCCCCCGGCGATGCCCTGCCACCGACCGAAGGTGTGCGAAATAAGGCCAACGGAGTCCAACACATTCATGCTGAGGCTGCCAATGTAGGCCACGTCCTTTCCGGCCATATTCAGCGCCGCGATACGTCCGTGCTCGGTGGCAGTAGGCTGCAAGGCGTGCACCGCCCACTCGCCGGTGGAGAAATCACGCCCTTGCGCGACATCGCCAGCCGCGTAGATGCATGGAACCGTGGTCCGCATGTGCGCATCAATGACGACACCGTTACGGATCTCAACACCGGTATTCTCGAGGAATGACACGTTCGGATGCACCCCGGTTGCCAGGATGATGAGATCAGCATCGATCGAGCCATTGTCCATGACCAACTTTGGACCGGGTTCGATACGAAGAACACGGCCGGTGGTGATGACTTTCACCCCACGGCCCTCCAACCAGCGCTGCAGCATGCTACTGCCGACCGGTGTCATCATGGAACGCAGAATTTGCCCGGAGCGACCTGCCACAACAGAAAGCTGGACGCCTCTGCTCACCAATGCCTTCATGCATACCCCAGCAACAAAGCCCGCGCCCAACATCACAACGCGCGCCCCGGGCACCAGCTTGGGCGCAATCTTATGAGCGTCGTCCAGAGTCCAGCAGGTCACGACACCCGGCAAATCGGTGCCAGGCAGGGTGGGCAGCGAGGGCGAGGAACCTGTTGCAACAAGTAGCCTGTCGTACACAAGTTGGGTACCGTCCTCCAAATCGACCTGCCCACCGTCAGGCCGGGTGTGAACTTGAAGCGCCTTGCAATTGAGATAGCGAATACCAAGCTCTTCAAAGTGGTGGTGCGAGCGGCGTTGACGGGCACCATCGTCGTCGATAGTACCGTTCAGGATGTAGGGTATGACCATACGTGAGTAGGGCTCACCCGGCTCGCCACTGACAAGTGTGATGTTTGCATCAGCATTTGTTTCACGCAGAGTTTCAGCAGCCCTCACACCCGCAGAACCAGCGCCAATAATGACAAATTTCATGGTCATTCTCCTTCATGTGTATCCGTTTAAATGCACCCAAGGGATTTACTGCCAAGTTGAAATCTTCGTACCTTTCGACCAGCGGAGGCAGCATTTGCACCACTGCGCGATTGACCGGTTCAAGCGCAAACATACGGACGGAAAACCGTCCTTCCAGGGTTTAAAGCCGGGTCATGGTTTCAAAATTGGTTTACGGTAGATTCCGCTTAACGAAACCAATATAGGCTTCGTATGCAAGAAATCCTTGACCACGCTCAAGGAAACTGACGCACCATCGCGATTTTTTGCTTGGTTATTTATGGGTCAATGGCTGGAATTCGCCGATGGCCTGGAGCATGAAGATCATTGAACGACTGCAATGATGCAAATCGTAGTTCGGGCGATCAGCGAAAAGCGACTATCAGCAGATGCGCGGCAATTGCTCGCCTGACAGCCAATCCACCACGCGGCGGCCACCAAAGCGGGTGTTCATTTGCACAAAACAATGGGCATCCTGGGTGACCACCCCTATGCGTTGGGCCGCGTGACCGAGTGGGTGAGCGCGCATCGCCGCCAGCAAGGTCTCGGCCACCTCTGGCGCACACAGCGCAATCAGTTTTCCTTCGTTAGCGACATACAAGGGGTCCAGCCCCAACAACTCACACGCGGCTTGAACTTGGGGCAGCACCGGAATGGCGGCTTCATCAATCATCATGCCGACCTGCGACTGTCCTGCAATCTCATTGAGCGTGGTAGCCAGGCCACCCCGCGTGGGATCGCGCAAAACGTGTAGCGCCGTCGGGTCTGGCAAGGCAGCCAACATGGCTTGCACCAGCGTGTGCAGGGCCGCCGTATCAGATTCAATCGCTGTCTCGAATTCAAGCGACTCCCGCAGGGACATCACGGCCACGCCGTGCTCCCCCACCGTGCCTGAGACCAAAATAACATCCCCCACCCGGGCCTGGCGTCCATCAATGCACAGCCCCTGCGCGACCACACCCACGCCCGTGGTGCTGATGAAAACACCGTCGCCCTTGCCGCGCTCCACCACCTTGGTGTCGCCGGTAACGATAGGGACGCCCGCCGCCGCCGCCGCCGCGGCCATTGATTCAACGATGCGTTTTAAATCTAAAAGAGGGAAGCCTTCTTCAAGGATGAAACTCGCTGCCAGATAAAGCGGCTGGGCGCCCGACATGGCGACATCGTTCACGGTGCCATGCACCGAGAGGCAGCCAATATCGCCGCCCGGAAAAAACAAGGGCGAAATCACATGGCCATCGGTCGCCATCACCAAGCGCCCTCCTAAAGGGAAAGGCAGCAAAGCGCCATCGTGCCCCTGGCGCAGGTACTCGTTGTCAAACGCGCGGGCAAACAACTCGTCGATCAGTTGGGCAGCGGCACGGCCACCCGCACCATGCGTCATGTCGATGTGCCCGTGCTTGAAGTCCAGCGGCCGAAGGTAGTTTTTTTTCACAGTTGTCATGCAGATACCACCGCGATGTCGCGAAAACGGCCATAGGAATAGTGGGCGGCGCAAGCCCCTTCGTTGGAGACCATGCACGACCCCATCGGGCTCTCCGGCGTGCAAACCGTGCCAAACAGTTTGCAATCGGCCGGGCGCTTGACGCCGCGCAAAATAGCGCCGCATTCACACTGCTTGTGATCAGGTACCGAACTGTAGTGCAGGTCAAACTTGCGCTCGGCATCCCAATCGGCATAGGCCGAGCGAATCTTCAAGGCACTGCAAGGCACCTCGCCCAAGCCACGCCACTCAAAGCTGTCGCGCAACTCAAAGACCTGCGACATCAGAGCCTGGGCAGTGAGATTACCTTCGCGTGTCACCACCCGCGAAAACTCGTTTTCCACCACCGCACGGCCCGCATTAACCTGGCGCACCAACATCAAAATTCCCTGCATCACATCCAGCGGCTCGAAACCGGTAATGACCACCGGCTTGCTGTAGGTCTCGGCGAAGTGCTCATAGGGCTGCGTGCCAATGATGATGCTGACATGGGCCGGGCCAATGAAGCCGTCGATAGGAATGGTGCCGTACTGGCGCGCCTCGGCCGCCTCCAGAATGTGGGTAATGGCCGCAGGCGTCAACACATGGCAGCACAACACGCTGAAATTTTTGACAGCGCGCGCCTGTGCGTCACGCAGAACCAATGCCGTCGGCGGTGTGGTGGTCTCAAAGCCGATGGCGAAAAATACCACTTCACGCGTCGGGTTTTGCTCTGCGAGATGGAGCGCATCGGCAGCCGAATAGACCATGCGAATATCGCCCCCCCGGGCTTTGGCCTTGATCAAAGACAAACCCTCTGAAGCCGGTACCCGCATGGTGTCGCCATAAGTGCACAGGATCACGCCGCGCGTCATGGCCAGTTGAATAGCCATGTCAATGCGGCCAATCGGCAGCACGCACACCGGGCAACCGGGTCCATGGATCATCTGCACGTTGGCCGGCAGCATATCGGTCAGGCCGTAACGCGAAATGGCATGCGTGTGGCCCCCGCAAAACTCCATGAAGTTGTAGGAGGTTCCCGGCCTGACTTCAGCGGCTATGTTGGCGGCAATATGGCGAGCACGGTCACCATCGCGAAACTCGTCGATGTATTTCATGGGGCAGCACCGGCCTGCGACTGCGCCAATTCGGCAAACAGCGCCAGTGTGATCTGTGCCTCTTCGGGGTCAATCTTGCCAATGGCATAGCCCACGTGAACGATCACATAGTCATCCAGTTGCGCCTCTGGCACCAGATCAATGCCGACTTCCTTGCGGACACCTGCCAGGTCGACCACGGCACGTAGTCCAGGAAGCAGTTCCACCACACGGGCGGGAATCGCTAGACACATAAGATTTCCTTGGTCGCGGGTTGTTCACCCGCACAATTTTTGAATGGTTGCGCGGCAACCCAGGCTTGCCCGAGGGCCAGACCGGCATCGCCGCATGAGATTGATCTGGCGCCCCAGACCTTCAGTCCCGCAGATTTCAACTGGGTCGTTAGTCGCTGAGTCAGGATGCGGTTAAAGAAGCAACCACCACCCAGCACCACATCGTGCAAAACCAGTTCCTGAGCCAACCGGATGGACTGGTTGGACAGCGCATCTGCCAGGGTCAAGTGGAACCGAGCAGCAGCTTCGTCCACGGCATCAGGATCACTCAAATTGACAGTAGCCAGCGTGGAAATCAACAACGGGCGTAAATCAATTTGACCTTCCGGCGTCACACACCAGTCTGCAGGCCGGACTTCCATCGGGTTAGCCTGCAGCCAACGACTGGCGGCTTGCTCCAAAGCGATCGCTGCCTGTGCCTCAAATGTCTGACGGACCGAGAGACCCAGCAAGCCTGCGGCCGCATCAAACCATCGTCCTGCCGCCGAACTGGTGGGGCAGTTAATAGCGCGCTGCAACATGGTCTGAATGGTCCGCGCCGCCTGCGCGCCAACCACGGGGCCGAAACGGGGCACGATCTGCGCGGTCAAACCGCAGGCGTGCAGGGCCGCCGCCGCCATGCGCCAGGGCTCGCGTGCGGCGACATCGCCACCGGCCAAGGCCAGAGGGAGCAAATGACCAACACGCTCAAAACCAGTATGCGTGACATGCAGTAACTCGCCGCCCCAGACTGCACCATCGCTGCCCAGCCCCACGCCATCCAGTGCGATGCCGAGTACCGGCTCGGTCAGCCCACGCTCGGCCATGACCGCAGCAATGTGGGCGTGATGGTGTTGCACGGCCATCGCCTCAACCCGAAACTCTTGTGCCAAGCGTTGCGCCAGATGGGTGCTGAAAAAGTCGGGGTGCAAGTCGTGGGCCACAGCGTCGATTTGCCCGCCGACCTGCGCCACCAGCGCCCGCGCAGCGTCTTCCAAAGCAACGCAGGCCCGGGGGTCCGACAGGTCGCCGTGTTCCGCAGACCAGAGCGGGGCGCCCGGGGAATCGGTATCCAGCAAGCAGGCCGTGTTTTTCAGAAATGCGCCGCAGGCCAGGATGCGTGCCATGGTCTAGGCTTGGGGGGGCGTTGACCCCGTCAGCAACCAATCGAGCCAGGCTTGCATCCCTTCGCCGCTGGTGGCGGAGAGTTCCAAAATGGTGATGTGGGGGTTGACCCGGCGCGCATAGTCCTTGCACCGAGCCACATCGAATGACACATGCGGCAGCAGGTCGATCTTGTTGAGAATCATCAGCTGAGCGGCCGCAAACATGTCGGGGTACTTGAGCGGCTTGTCTTCACCTTCAGTGACCGAGAGGATGACGACCTTGGCGTTCTCGCCCAGATCCCACATCGCTGGGCACACCAGATTGCCCACGTTTTCGATGAATAGCAACGTTGGAGCCGCAGGCGCGTGACTGTGACTGTGACCGTGGTGGTGTGGGAGACCCAGCGAGTGCGCAGGGTGGTGCTCATGCTCGTGGTGGTGTTGCGCTGCATGAAGATCCAGCCGTGCAAACCCTTGCGCCACCATCGGCGCGTCCAGATGACATCCCTTGCCAGTGTTGATCTGGATGGCGGGTGCGCCGGTGGCGCGAATGCGGTCAGCGTCAAAACTGGTTTGCTGATCGCCCTCAATCACGGCCACCGCCACGTCGGGTTGCTGTTTTCGCAACGCTTCAATGGTGGCGCAAAGCAGCGTGGTTTTGCCCGACCCGGGGCTTGACACCAGGTTGTAGGCGGCCACGCCATGCGCCGCAAAGTGAGCCCTGTTTTGTGCGGCTACCGCATTGTTGGCACCCAGCACATCGGTCTCCAGCTTGATGGCGCGCGCCTGGCTCATGCCAGGAACCGACACCCTGGCAGAGCCAACACCAAAATGCAGATCGCCCGTGGCGGGATGAACCACCAAGGCTTGATCTGACGGCGTGGCTCCGGGCGTGCTGCAACCGCATACGACACACATAACATCTTCCTTTACTGATTAACTGAATCGTCAAACGACCTGTAAGTCCATGATTCGCAATTCTGACCCACTCGTGACCTGCAATTGAAACCCAGCGCAGAGCGGGCAAGGGTCTATGCGGGATTGGATCTGCACGCTTTGGCTGCAATGGGGGCACCACGCCAAGGCGGCGGGCTCTTCAATTTCAATGATGGCATTTTCCAGACAGGTACCGGGCGCAATGGATTCCAGGGCGAAGCGCAGGGCTGAACTATCCACCCCGCTCAAAGCACCGGCTTCCAGACGCAGTTGCATGACACGCTTAAACGGGTCGCGCGCCCGGGTTTGCTCCAGCATCTGCAGAATGCCGCCAGCCAGACTGAGTTCATGCATCACGACGCCCTCAAGACCCCCGGTAGGTGGAATAGCTCCACGGGCTCACCAGCAAGGGCACATGGTAGTGCTGATCAATGTCGGCAATGCCGAAATCAAGACTTACTTTGCCCAGAAAATTAGGTTCAGGCAACAAAACACCCTTCTCCTTGAAGTAGTCCGCCACCCAAAATGTCAGACGATAAGTCCCCGTTTTCAGCTTGTCATTGACAATTAGCAATCCGTCGGGGTTTCGACCGTCGGGGTTGAGAATAAATTGTTTGACCAAACTCACCGTCTCACCCTCGGTCGTGTACAGCGCCACCTGCATGCCCGCAGCGGGTATGCCGTGCATGGTGTCCAAAACATGCGTACTCAAACCCATTTTGTTGTCCTTTAATGTGCGATTTGACAAGTTTATACAGCTTCAGTGGTACTAAGATGTCAGACCCCAAGGGCGAAAACCCTGCAAAACTCATGACACCGAAGGTCCTGGCCTGAATTTATGAACCACGACGACCGTACCGCACCTTACCCGCGCGACCTCATCGGCTACGGACCCCACCCGCCCCACGCCGCGTGGCCAGGCCAGGCGCGCATCGCGGTGCAGTTTGTCTTGAATTACGAAGAAGGCGGCGAAAACAGCACGCTGCACGGCGACGCCACTTCCGAGCAATTTTTGTCCGAGATGTTCAACCCGGCTGCTTTTACGGCGCGCCACCTGAGCATGGAAAGTATTTACGAATATGGCTCGCGCGCAGGCGTCTGGCGCCTGCTGCGTGAGTTTGAAAAACGCAACTTACCCCTGACCGTCTTTGGCGTGGGCATGGCCTTGCAGCGCCACCCTGATCTCACCAGCGCGTTCAAGGCGCTGGGGCATGAAATTGCCTGCCACGGCTGGCGCTGGATCAACTACCAGACCCTGGACGAAGCCACCGAGCGGGAACACATGCGCTTAGGCATGGAGGCCATCAGCCAGCTCTCCGGCGAGCGCGCCTTGGGCTGGTACACCGGGCGCGATAGCCCCAACACGCGCCGTCTGGTGGCCGACTACGGCGGCTTCGAATACGACAGCGACTACTACGGCGACGACCTGCCGTTCTGGATGGAAGTTGCGAAGACCGATGGCAGCGTGGTGCCGCAACTCATCGTGCCTTACACGCTTGACACCAATGACATGCGCTTTGCGTCGGCCCAGGGTTTTGCCCAAGGCGATGATTTCTTCACCTACCTCAAAGACAGCTTTGACGTGCTCTACGACGAAGGCGATCCCGCCGGTCTGAACTCCCCCAAGATGCTCAGCGTGGGCATGCACTGCCGCTTGCTGGGCCGACCCGGGCGCTTGCGGGCACTACAAAGGTTTCTGGATTACGTGCAAAGCCACGCCCAGGTCTGGATTTGCCGCCGGGTGGACATTGCCCGGCACTGGCGGGCCACGCACCCGTACTTGCCAGCATCAACCGTCAAGAAATAAAACCATGGCATTGACCCTGCAACAACTCAACACCGCGCCGCTGCCTGAAGCGCTTGACCTGCTGGATGGCTTGTACGAGCACTCGCCGTGGATTGCCGAAGCGGCCCTGACCGAGCGCCCTTTTCGCTCCCTGGCCCATTTAAAACATGCGATGGTGAAGGCGCTGGAGGCCGCCGGACGTGAGCCGCAACTGGCCCTGATCCGCGCCCACCCGGAACTCGCGGGCAAGGCGATGGTCAGCCACACCCTCACGACCGAATCCAGTGCGGAACAGGGCCGCGCCGGGCTGACCCACTGCACGCCAGAAGAATTCGCCCGGATTCAGCAACTCAACGCCGACTACAACGCCAAATTCGGCTGGCCGTTCATTCTGGCGGTACGCGGACCGCGCGGCACCGGCCTGAGCAAACAGGACATCATCGCCACCTTCGAGCGTCGGCTGCAAGGCCACCCAAACTTCGAGTTGCCCGAGTGTTTGCGCCACATCCACCGCATTGTTGAAATGCGTTTGAACGACAAATTCGGGGTGACCCCCACGCTGGGCAACGAGGTGTGGGACTGGCATGAAGACCTGGCGCAGTTCAGCGATGTCGGCGACGCAGACCCGAAACAACTCACCGTCACCTACCTGACCGAGGCGCACCGGGCCTGCGCCGCCCGCTTGCGGGCGCAGATGCTCGATGACGGGTTTGATGAAGCCCACATTGACGCGGTCGGCAATGTCGTGGGGCACTATTATTCTGATAGCTGCTCGCGCAATGAAAACGGGGGCTACAACCCTAAAACATCTAAAACACTTCTCACCGGCAGCCATTTTGATACGGTGCGCAACGGTGGCAAGTACGACGGCCGCCTGGGTATTTTTGTGCCCATGGCATGCGTCGGCGAACTGGCCCGCCAAGGCAAACGCCTGCCCTTCCATCTGGAAGTGATCGCGTTCGCCGAGGAAGAAGGCCAGCGATTCAAGGCCACGTTCCTGAGTTCAAGCGCCCTCACTGGTCATTTCGACCCCCAGTGGCTGGACCAGCAAGACGCCGACGGCATCACGATGCGCGACGCCATGGCACAGGCCGGACTCAACCCGCAAGACATCGCACAACTGAAGCGCAAGCCCGCCGACTACCTGGGCTTTGTCGAAGTTCACATTGAACAAGGCCCGGTGCTCAATGAGTTGAACTTGCCCCTGGGCGTGGTGACCTCCATCAACGGCAGCGTGCGCTACGCCGTGGAGATCACCGGCACCGCCTGCCACGCCGGCACCACCCCGATGGACCGGCGCCAGGACGCCGCTGCTACCGCCGCTGAAATGCTGCTGGCGGCCGAAAAACGTGCGGCCCAGGACGGCGACTCGGTCGCCACCGTGGGTCAACTCGACGTGCCCAACGGGTCCATCAATGTGGTGCCCGGGCGCTGCCGGTTCACGCTGGACATGCGGGCGCCCACCGATGCCCAACGAGATGCCATGGCACACGACGTGTTGGCGGCGCTGGCCCAGATTGGCGAGCGCCGACAAGTGCACTACGTTATTGAAGAAACCATGCGCGCGGCCGCCGCGCCGAGCGACCCAACGTGGCAAGCGCGCTGGGAAGCGGCCGTGACCGCCCTCGGTATTCCCTTGCACCAACTGCCCAGCGGCGCCGGCCACGACGCCATGAAACTTCATGAAATCATGCCGCAAGCCATGCTCTTTGTGCGCGGACAAAACGCCGGCATCAGCCACAACCCGCTGGAGTCCACCACCAGCGACGACATGCAACTGGCGGTCGACGCCTTCTCCCAGCTGCTGGCCCAACTGGCCCGCGACCTTCAACCGGCTGTTTGATCCCCCTTGAAAGCTTCAC
>SERZ01000199.1_pt1 | contig 40699 bp, 33 predicted proteins | sample 3171461 | NCBI WGS metagenome assembly SERZ01 (sample SAMN06051861, study PRJNA518727) | freshwater metagenome | biome: subpolar coniferous forest; feature: holomictic lake; material: water; isolation source: holomictic Lake 227, 6 m depth | place: Canada: near Kenora, Ontario | collected... | reverse complement strand
ATTACATGTCTGAATTTTTGATGCCTTTGCGTTGCTTAATCCGCTGGTCGCGCGCGGTCTTGCTGTTTGCGCTCAGTTTGCCGATGGCAGCCACGGTTCAGGCCCAGGACAAAAACTGCGCGCTGGTGCTGATGCATGGGAAGTGGGGTTCGCCACTGTCTCTGGCGGTGTTTGCGCGCAGCATCGACCCCACCTGCACAGTAAAGTCGCTAGACATGCCATGGTCAGCCCGACGGGCCTATGACGAACCCTACCCTGTGGCGCTGCAAGAGATTGCAGCGCAAGTGAAGGCATTTAGGGCAGCAGGCTTCAAGCGGGTGCTGGTGGGTGGCCAGAGTTTTGGCACCAATGCCGCTCTGGCCTACATGGCCACGGTGGGAGACGCCGATGGCGTGCTGGCGCTGGCGCCGGGACACTCGCCCCGGTTCTCCTATGACCTGGGGATTGGCAAGACGGAGGTGGACGAGGCTCGGGCGCTGGTGACGGCAGGTAAAGGCAGCGAGCGCATTACCATGGACGACATCAACCAGGGCAGGCGCCGCAGCATGCGCATGAGCGCAGACACGCTGCTGAGCTACTTTGACCCCAACGGCCTGGGCCACATGCCCGGCACGTCGGCAGCTTTCAAAACGGCCGTGCCCGTGCTGTGGGTCATCGGAACCGCCGACCCACTCTACTCCGCTGGCGAGGCCTATGCTTACGCTAAACTGCCGCTGCATCCGCACAGCCAATACTTGGTAGTGACGGCAGACCATGCCAATACGCCTGATGTGGCCACCCACCAGGTAGTGGCCTGGCTCAAGACGTTGAACTGAGCCAGGCCAGCCTGCGCCCTTTAAAGGAGCGATTTTTCCTGAATATCGCTCCGTTTGGAATTAGTGCTCTGTCACGTCGCGAGCAGCGGCAAATACACCCTGTAATTTACGTTCATAGAAAGCGATGGCGTTTTAGGACACTACAGTTTCCCGGCCATCACGAGTACGAACGGTCAACTCGTAATTGGTTGTTTATCCACCGATCAGCACCCAATTACTGATTCACAAATCTAAGTGGCGTCCAATGCAATCAACGATCTTCCAACACACCCTCGCGCTAGTGCTAGGTTTGCGTACCGCCAGTTATTGCACTAAGAAAGAGCGGGCACCTAATTCACTCTTTAGTTTCGCTGTCGACAATCTGGGAAACGTTTCGTAAAAGCCGACTCCCGTCATCGATACATCTCAGTCATTCAGCTTACCGAAGTGGGTGAAGTGAAAAAATGAACCCGCTGCTCAGGATCAGCCTTGGCTTGATACATGGCCCGATCAGCATTGTTAATGAGTTGATCGAGCGTCTCACCATCGTGCGGATACAGGCTCACGCCCACGCTCATACTGATGTGTAGGATCTGGTTGGCGTAGGGTAAAGGTTTATGAATCTGTTCACTCAGTTTGGAGGCAACCTCAGCCACTTTTTGGCAACTGTCGATATTTTCCAGCAGTACCACGAACTCGTCGCCGCCGAGTCGGGCCACAGTGTCTGTTTCGCGAACATGGGCACTGAGTCGTTTGGCTACGGATTGCAGAACCGCGTCGCCGGCTTCATGACCGAAGCAGTCGTTGATATCCTTGAACTTGTCCAGATCGATGAACAAAAGCGCCAGAGGTTGTGATGATCGTTGGGCACGCGCAATCGCATTTTCGAGCCGTTCCAGAAATAGTCGCCGGTTGGGTAGATGGGTCAGCGTGTCATGCAGCGCCAGGTTTTCCATTTCCTTATGACTTTGTTGCAATTGGGCAAACTGCTTTCTGATCTGGTTGTGCATCACGAGGAAGTTGCGTGCCAGTTGGCCCAGTTCGTCCTGTCTCTGCGTTGGCAAGGCCCCGATGTCCTGATCGACCGAGAAACGCTGAACCGTATTATTCAGCTTGTTGATCGGGTTAGTGACGTAACGCGCCAACGCCACCGCCAGCATGATGCCCGCGATGCCGACACCTCCGATGATCAGTACGATTTTTTCACCTAATTCATCGGCTTTTGCCAGCACCTGTTGCATTGGCTGACCAATACCCAGGAACAGCGTGTTGGCGCCGTAGAGATGCCTGTCAGTGTCGCGGATGAAGACCGTGACCAGCGGGGCATCGGCATAAGCACCAGTGTTGGTTACTACCGTGATTTCAGTGGTCTTGCGTTCAACAAGCGCTGTGGCGGCTGGAAATTCGTCCTGCAGCAGGATGTGTTGTCCACGGTCGAAGCCGAATGTTTCGGACGAATTGGGATGAATCAGAAAGTCGCCTTGCTGGTTGGCAAGAAAAAGGCGAAAGGTTTTAGGCAGATCGGACGCCAAAGAGTCAAAGGCACTCTTCAGGTCGAGGTTGATGACGATCACCCCGATGGTATGGTTGGAGGTGTCAAACACCGGGGTGGCAAAGATTGCAGTCGGCTGGTTCAGGCCGGCATGAGCACCACGTTCGTGATTGATGACAATCGGCGACAAATAGGTGCTGCCACGCAGCATTTTCAAGGTGTCCGATACATAGGGGAAATAGCCTTTCTCCTGCAGGTTGTCACCAGTGACTCGCACGGGACCTAACTTGTCACGGTCCACACGAATCTTTTCCAAGCCGTATTCGTCGGCTGAAATCAGGCGTATTTGCAAATAGGACGGGTTGTTGACGATCAGTAATTCGAAAAGAGTGGACAACGTGTTTTCGGCGTCCGGTGTTTTCTGTTTAAGAAATTCGCGGCTAACCGGGTGATTTGCCAGCAGACTTAGATCCTTGATGATGTCCAGGTGCAGCGAGTCGATGCGGTGGTCCATCATTTTTGCGGTAGAAGACAATTGCTCCTTGGTATTTTGTACCAATAGATCGTGACTATAGCGGTAGACATAAAGGCCGGTCAGACCTGCGGTCAGGCAGCCCGCTAGGGCAAGCACCCAGCTCAGACGTGCAGCAAAACCGAATTTCATGGGGCCAGTACCTTGCTGGCGCGGTCACCCGAGACGATGCGATCCCACAATTGCTCCCGGCGGGTCACGTTCTCGACCGGTTCTAGCCATCGGATGCTGTCATTATTTGTCAGGTACGGTGAGGGCGAAGTCGTATTTGCGAGGCCTTGGCGTTCCAGCAGCGCCTGGCCGACTTTTGGTTCGAGCATATAGTTGATCCATTGATGGGCAAGACTGCTGTCTTGGGCTCGGGCGGTGATGGCCCAGCAATCGAGCCAGGCTAATGCACCTTCCTTGGGGATGACGTAGCCGACGTCAATGCCGGCGGATTTGAGTAACTTGACCTGCTGGGAACCATAGTTGGCAAACATCAACGCGGCGAGCTTATTTTTGAATAGTTCGACTGATTCATCCGGTTGCTTGTAGAAACCACCAGCATTGCGTCGCAAGGCGATCAGGCGGTCGACGGCCGCCGGCCATTGTTTGTCCTGCAACTGAAACGGTTTGCTGTTGCCCAACACTTGGGCCGCCAGCGAGAAGTTATGGGTGCCGCCGTTGTACAGCAGCACCTTGCCGCGGTAGCGAGGGTCCCACAAGGCGGCGATCGATGTTGGCGGGGTGTCGATCTGTAGCCGATCGTAGATCAGTCCCATTTCGGAATAGGTGTAGGGCACTGCATAGCGTTTTCCCGAGTGGACGAGCCCAGGAATCATGTCGGCGTTATGAAAGCGCGCTTGTTGCTTGACAATGTTGGGAATGTTGGTTGCGTTGATAGGTGTCACCAAATTTCTGGCGATGTAACGTTGCAGTTCGGCGGTGTTGACAGCGAAAACGTCGAAGTCCTGGGCGCCGTTCTGGTTTACCCGTTGCCAGAGCTGCTCATCGTTGTCGATGAACGTCACCTCGACACGGCTGCCTGTGCGTTGCTCAAAGACCTTGACCAGATCGGCATCCGCGTAGCCCGGCCACGCAAGTACCCGCAACGTATTTTGAGCCGCCGTCACTGACAGGCTTGTGCTGGCAAATGTCAATGCCAGTAGCGACGTGAAAATCCAATGCCAGCGACCTTGCGCTTTTTGTCTGACATTATTTTTGATCAACGTCATGGTGAGACTGGCAAGAAAAATACTTGCGAGTAATTCTGTATCCAAACCGAGTGGGCGGAATTCGAACTGAATTGAGGCATTTTTTGGGCCTTGGTTTATTTCCATTTGCACAGTGTGGTGATAACAACGTCGATGTTCGACATGAGTCACCCAACTTATCTGGATTTTTAACTATAAATGATAAAAATTGATAAAATATTATAGTGCGAAGCGCCTAACTGATGATAATTTCCTAAAAGTGGCGCACAGACGGCATTTCCAACAGGAGCACCTACCGTCAAATTTAAAACCTCACAATTCTCGCTCTCATGTATCGGCTAGTGGCCGAATGAATTCTGACTGGGGTTGAATTGAACTTCCCGGAAACTGTCGTTCGTGTACTGTCATTAGATTAACCCGGGCGGCCATCCAGTCGTGGGCGACCAAACCAGCGGCCATAGCGAATGGCCCAGCCAAACGTGGCGAGTGTCCAGGCCGCAATGGCCCCCAGCGTGAACAGTGTGCCTTGAGCGGGCCATAGGGCGGCGATCACCCGCAGCAAGACGGCAGTTTGCAGCACCCAGTACAAGGCCCAGGCCGTGTTGTCGGCGGCCAGAGTACGGCCGCCGTGGCCACTGCTGACCCGCGTCGCCATCGCAAACAAGGTGCAACCCAAATAGCCCATGGTCATGGCATGCAATGGCGCTAGTCCAAGCGAAAGCTCTCCCGCAGTGAGCGCCATCAGCGTGTGGGAAATGGCATTCAGGGCAAAAGATATTCCTAACCAGGCAAAGCCGCCATGCAGCATCGCCAGTAAGCGGATTTTCAGGCTCTGCACCAGCCCCCAGCGCACTGCCAGCCAGAGCATCAATAGCGCCGATGGCAATTCAAAAGCAACTTGCGCCCAGCGAACTGAAGCGGGCAAGGGCCACCACAGCAACTCGGTGGCGCTGAGTGCGCCTTCAAGCCAGAGCATGCCCAGCATGACCCACAGCAGCCACATCGGGCGCCAAACATCCAGCATGGGAATGGCACTGGCACTGAAGAAAGGAATCATGCGGTGCGAGACCACGGCAAATACAGTGGCTACAAAAGTCCACAGGCCAAACTGGGTGGCGGTGCGCAGTATCAGGTCCGAGTCAAGGGTCAGCGCCATGGCGGCGGTCCATAGTGTGACGACACCGATGCCGCAAGCGACAGCGGCCAGCATGGGATGGACCCGGTCTTGCATGCGGCTTTGGCGCAATAATTTCAAGAACCGTAAGCTCAATTGGGTCCAACCGCTGGCCACCATGGCTAAACCGGCACTGGCAAAGAGTGCCTGAAAATGCAGACCCGCCAGCACCGTCATCCAGCCAGCCAGCATGAGGCTCAAAGCGGGTAGTAACTGACGGGCGTTGACCTCAGGCAGGCCCAGCCATTTGGGCCCAGCGGTGAAGAGAAATCCGGCAAAAAAGAACGGCATGAACCCCAAACTCATCAGCAGCGCGTGGGCTGAAGAAACCGGCACGGCGCCAGACGGCGGGATGTTGAGCGCACGCATCACCAGCAGCGCCGCCCACCAGAGTGAACAGGTCGCCATCATGAGGGCCGCCATGAAGAATCCCAGTCGGTGTGGCGCAGCCAGCAGCCAAACTGGGCGCCAGGTCGGTCCTGCGCTGGGTTTCAATGCGATCCGTAGCTGGCGAGGCGCTGCACGTCAAGGATGCGGATTTCGCGCTTGTCGATTTCGATCAGTCGTTCAGCTTCCAGTTCATGCAAGACGCGCGAGAAGTATTCAGGGGTGAGGGACAGTCGTGAGGCAATAGTGGCCTTGCTGACCGGTAAAGACACTGTGACAATGCCCACGGCGGAGGAGATTTCATCTTCTACATCGCGTAGCAAGTAACCAATCAGGCGTTGCATGCCGCTGTGCAGGGCATAGCCTTCGACGTCTTTCACCAATCCGTGCAGACGACGGGAAATGCCCGCCAGCATGTGTAGCGAGAAGCGTGGGTCGTGTTCAATCTCACTAAATACGGCTTGCTTGCTCACACAAACAATAACGCTGTCTGCCAGCGCCTGTGCGTTCAGGATGCAGGGCATGCTGAGAAACATCATGGCTTCAGCAAAGCTTTGTCCTGGACTAACCAGTTCAACAATTTTTTCTTGCCCAGCGGGTGATGAAACGTAGAGTTTTACTTGTCCAAGTACCACGATGTAGAAAGCATCGCAGGGGTCTCCTACACGGAAAACCATGTCACCACGGGTCATGCGCCGTAGTTGACAGCCCCGTGCCAGACGTTCCCGTTCTTCAGGGAAAAGGTCGCTGAACAACGGCAGCACCGAGAGGTAGCGCGGCATGTCGAATTGTTCCATGTCCATTTTCATAGGACCTACTTTCTGGGAGGTGGCTGAGGTTCCAGATTGTAGTGGTCGCAAAGAAAATGGATCGGAATCCAGCTGGAACGGTGTATCTGTATTTTTCATGGTTTAGCGGGCGAGGGTGACCCACGCCTGAGTCAGTTTGTTGACCAGATCCTCTGGCCGGTGTACCAATGCGTAGCCCCGCTGGCCAAATAGCAGTGGCAGGTAATCGTGACCCGATTCGTCGATAGTCACGCAAAAGGGCGTCAGGCCCGCAGTATGGGCTTCATGGATAGCATGGCGGGTGTCTTCAATACCGTAGCGACCTTCGTACAGGTCAAGGTCATTGGGTTTGCCATCGGTCAGCAGCATCAGCAAGCGTTTACGTTCAGGCCGTACCGCGAGCTGTTGCGTGGCGTGGCGAATGGCGGCACCCATGCGGGTGTAGTAGCCGGGTTTGATGGCGCCGACACGGGCGCGAGCCACATCGTTCCAGGTTTCGCCAAATCCTTTGAGGTGTTGCAATCGCACATGCTGGCGACGCACCGAACTAAAGCCCCAGATGGCAAAGGGGTCGCCCACCGCGTTCAAGGCTTCCCCGAATACAAACAAGGCGTCACGAATGACGTCAATCACCTTGGCCTGCGAGGTGGCGTAGGCATCGGTTGACAGCGATAAATCTGCCAGCAACAGGGTGGCCAGACTGCGGTCGCTTTTGGCGTGGCGGGTGTAGACCGGTGGCGTGTCACTGCGCAAACCGTTGTGCCCCATTTGGTCCGCACTAAAGCGCACCCAGGCATCCAGATCAATGGTGTCGCCGCTGTCCTGCCCGTGTTGAGGCCGGGGCGCCTCGCGCAAAGTTTCCAGGCGGCGACTGACCCGGCGTGCCGTGAGCTTGAGGGCGGGTGCTGGCACATAAGTGGCGCCGGCACGGGTCTCCATGATTTGAACCACGCAATGGTCAGGCACCAGAACGCCACGGCGGTAGTCCCATTCCGGAAAGCGCTGGCCGGGTCCCAAGGGCAGGTCGTCGGCACTTGAACTGGGTAAGTCCAAGTCGAACTTGACGCGCGAGGCCAGTGTTTGGCCGTCGGGTGCAAGTGAGAGCTTGTCCATGTCGTTGGCCGCCGTGACGGCGTTGCCATCGTCTTCGTCATCGGTGCTGCGGTTGACGCGCACCATTTCATTCCACGACATGATGGCCTCCCCCCGGAACGGCAGGATCAGGGCGTTGCGGCCATCACTGTCTTGCGTGCGCTGGGTGCGCCTTCGTTGTTTGTCTTCGGCTGAGCTGTTGTTGGGCGTGTCGGCGTTTTCTTGTGTGCCCTCGTTTCGGGTTCCGCCGCAGGGCAAGGCATCGCCAGCGCCAACCCAAAGCCATACGGTTGAAACATCGCTGGACAGGAGCGCGCAGTCGTTCAAGGGCGCGCCATTCAAGGCGGCTTGAATCGTGGACTCAGAGACCGCCGCTTCGCCGCGCAGCATGGTCGGAGGGGTTCGCAGCAAAAGGTGTGCGCTTAGCAACCGTTGGTGTCGCTGTGCAAAACCGGGGAAATACTGCAAGCCCAGTCGACTGGCCTCGCAGTTGTCAGCGACCCAGTGGCCAGTGTGCTCGAAGAACGCTGACTGAATCGCCAGCCACAGGTACAAGTCGCGGTTCAGTACCTTGTCATCAAACACCGAGAGCGTAGCGGGCAGGGCGAGCACATCGGGTTCCAATCGGGCGGTGTCGGCGCGCACGCCGCTTCCGGCTATTTTTTGCAACCAGCCCCGGGGTCCACCGACGCGTTGCTCGGACGCGGGCGCCAGTCGCAAAGCCGGTGAACCGCCCGCCGCCCGGAACAGGACGCCAATTGATTTTTGAACCTCTTTGAGATGCACTGCAGCATGGGGCGAGCCGCGTTGCGCCAGATGAGTGACTGCTTTGTGCCACCAGCGGCCTACCATTTCTTCCATCAGGAAGGCTCCTTTTTGTCTTTTTTGCGCTGGCGAAGGGTTTCACGCAAGGCGTCGGCACCGACCTGCCACTGTAGCGTTGGCTCGCGGGCCTGGGCGGTTTGGGAGTCGTCACATGCGGTCAGGCACTGACCACATTGCACACAAGAAAACATCTTGCGCTTGATGTTGCGCGGGTTCAGTCGCATCGGGCAAACGTTGTCGCAGGCTGAGCCCCGGGGGGCATCGCAGGTCTTGCAGTCTTTGGCGCGATCGCGCGCGAAAGACACCACCATGCCTTGCGGGTTGGCCATCCAGACCAGACTTTGAAATAAGCCCACGGCGCAGCCAAAACGGCAAAACAAATGCCGGGCAAAGGCAAACTCAGCCGTGAACACCAGACTGCCAATCAAGATGAAGCGCGCCTGATTGGGGGTGAGCGTGCCGTGCACCAATCCACCCCAGATGGCGACAGGCGGCAGCAAATACGTAAGCAGGGTGATGGCCCACAGGAAGCCCATCAAGGCGCAACTCAAAGCAAAGAGGGGCCACCACTGCGGGTTGGGTTGTGCGTTGGCGCGTGGCGTCTTGCTTTTGTCCCACAAGCTGAGCTTGCCGCAGGCGCGGTGCAATAAATTGTTCAGGGTTTCTACTGCTGAAAAATGGGGACATAGCCAGCCGCAATAAAGGCGGCCATAACGGTAGGCAATGCCCAGGAAGACCGCGACGAACAGCATGCCCGGCAAAAAAGCGCGCAACATGATGCTGAGGCCGGCTTGTGTGGCATTGATCTCGCCGCGGGCCAAGGCATCAATGCCGAGCGACCAGCGCATGCCTAAAAACCACATTTGAGTTTCGTTCAGGTCGAAACGAAGCAAATTCAGGGCTGGCGCAAAAACGAAAAGCAGGAAAAATCCTGCTTGCGTTGCATTGCGTAATTTTTGGAGTTTTTGAGTGTCAAGCGGCATCGCCAACCAGGGCACGCACCACCTCACCCAAGGCTTCGGCAGTGGATGCGTCGTCCGTGAGTGCATCAATAATTGCGGCCTGGCAGGCCACTCGCAATGGCAGGCCGGAGGCCACCAGGCGACCGGCAGACACTAGCAACCGCGTGCTGACAGTTTCTTCCAGATCAAACTCGGTCAGGCAGCGCAATGACTTGGCCAGTTGTACCAGTTGCATGGCGCATTGCAGTGAAACGCCAGTTTCAGTTTGTACGATGGCCAGCTCGACCTCGGGCACCGGGTACGTCATGCTGAGCGCAATGAAACGTTGCCGGGTACTGGGTTTCAATCCCTTGAGCAGGTTTTGATAACCTGGGTTGTAGGAGATAACCAACATGAATTCGGGGGGGGCAAGCAGTTGCTCACCAGTTCGCTCGATCGGCAAAATACGCCGGTCATCAGCCAGTGGATGCAGCACGACGGTGGTGTCTTTGCGCGCCTCCACAATTTCATCAAGATAGCAAATAGCACCCTGGCGCACAGCGCGGGCCAGCGGGCCGTCATTCCAGACGGTGTTGCCATTGCCAATTAAAAAGCGTCCCACCAGATCGGCGGCGCTCAAGTCGTCATGGCACGATACAGTAATCAGGGGCCGCCCAAGGCGGGCGGCCATGTGTTCTACAAAGCGGGTTTTTCCGCACCCTGTAGGACCTTTGATGAGCAGTGGCAACTGCTTTCTCCATGCATGTTCAAAGAGCTCGCATTCGCCTCCTTGTTTTGCATAGAACGGAATAGTTGCCATTTGCTGCATCTTCATAGTGGCTTATGCGCGAATCGGCATGCCAAGGGTGACCTTGTCTTCATCTGCGCCTGGTTTGGCAAAGAAGCTGTAAAGGAAGGTAATCAGTCCGGACAGGAACATCACGCCACCCACCATACGCAACCAGTAGAAGAAGCGGAGTTGGTCTTGCGTCGCCATAAAGGACATAGCACCTTCAGTCGGCATACGTTGCAGCCAAACTTGCAGAATGCCAGCGCCGGTCAGTGCCAACACCATGACACCCATGCCAATCGTCATGACCCAGAATGCCCACATTTCAAAGTTTTGCGCACGGCGGCTATTGGCTTCACGACCGCGAAGCAATGGCATGCAGTAGCTGATCATGGCCAGAACCACCATCACATAGGCACCGTAGAAAGCCAGGTGACCGTGAGCAGCAGTGATTTGCGAACCGTGAGTGTAGTAGTTGATAGGGCTCAGCGTGTGCATGAAACCCCACAGACCAGCACCGAGGAAACCGACCACGGAACAACCCACAGCCCACAGCAAAGCAGCCTGGTTCGGGTGATTGAGGCGGCGGCGTTGCACCATGTTGAATGCAAACACAGTCATCATGAAGAACGGAATGGGTTCGAGTGCAGAGAAGACGCTGCCAATCCATGTCCAGTAACCGGGCATGCCGATAAAGAAGAAGTGGTGACCGGTACCCAAAATGCCAGAGATCAGCGCCATGGCGATGATGACGTACAACCATTTGTCAATCACTTCACGGTCAACGCCGGTGGTCTTGATCAGCACGAAGGCCAGCAAGGCGCCCAGAATCAGTTCCCAGGTTCCTTCAACCCACAAGTGAACCACAAACCACCAGTACATTTTGTCGCGAACCAGATTGTCGGGGTTGACAAAGCTGAACAGGAACATCAGCGCCAGACCCCACAAGCCCATCAGCAGCACCAAAGAGATACTGGTTTTGCGGCCTTTGAGAACGGTCATGCTGATGTTGAACAAAAAGCCCAAGGCAACAATCACGATACCAACCTTAGTCGGCAGCGGTTGCTCCAGAAACTCTCGTCCCATGGTCGCCAGCAGTTCATTGCCGGTCAATTCCGCCAGTTTGGCATAGGGCACCACAAGGTAGCCCACAATGGTCAGTGCACCTGCGGCCAGAAAGACCCAGAACAAGACCATCGCCAGCTTGGTGCTGTAGAGCTCGGTTTCAGATTCCTCGGGGACGAGGTAGTAGGCAGAGCCCATGAAACCAAACAGCAACCAGACGATCAGCAGATTGGTGTGAACCATCCGGGCCTGATTGAATGGGATGTAGGGAAACAGAAAATCGCCAAGGAGGTATTGCAGCCCCAGCGTGATGCCAAATAATATTTGGGCTGTAAAAAGAACCAAGGCGGCGACGAAGTAATACGTCGCGACGCTTTGTGATTTGTATTTGAGTGATATCGCTTGCATTTGAATTACCTTATTCGTTTAGACGTGTTTCAACGTTTAGCCTTCGATATTTGGTGGCCAGTTATTGGTGTTGACGTTACCCGTCCAACGCAGGAACTCAACCATGTCGTCAAGCTGCTTTTCAGTGAAGTTGAATTGGGGCATTTGACGACGGCCCTCAATGTGCGTGGGCTGCGAAGCAATCCATGCCTTGATGAAATCTGGGCCACGGCGTTTGTAGACATTACCCAACTCAGGTGCGAAATACGCACCTTCGCCCAATATCGTGTGGCAGCCGATGCAATTACGTGTTTCCCATAATTTCTTGCCTGCAATGACTGAAGGCGTGATGGCCTCAGCGTTGGAGCGTTTGGGTATTTGACGTTCGCTGTCAAATATAAGTGCGATAAACACGAATATGAAAAATACGGATCCTCCGTAAAACATGTTGCGTGCCATTTGCTTCGTGAAGCCGCTGGCTTTGACCTGATTCATTTAGTTGAACTCCTTAAAAATGTGTCGTCGTGGAGCGTACTGGCTGACGTTCGGTCAGTCCTTAAGACGGTTTAAGAAATGCCCTGATTTAGCAATGAAATTGAATTTATGCTATTCACGCAGGCGAGCAACTTCCCACGATTCATGCCGACTGAGAGTGCTGTTTAATGACAGCCGTAGCTGGCGAGACGACGTACATCGAGAATGCGAATTTCCCGTTTGTCTATCTCGATCAGTCGTTCGGCTTCGAGTTCATGCAGCACGCGCGAAAAGTATTCTGGCGTGAGTGACAGGCGGGAAGCAATCGTGGCCTTGCTGACCGGCAAGGAGACCGTGATGGTGCCCATGTCGTCGGTGATTTCATCGTCGAGATCACGCAATAGGTAGCCAATCAGGCGTTGCATACCACTGTGCAGGGCGTAGCCTTCTACGTCGCGTAATAAACCATGCAGACGGCGTGAAATACCTGCAAGCATGTGCATCGAGAACCGCGGATCGCGTTCTATTTCTCCAAATACCGCTTGCTTGCTGACACTCATCAGCATGGTGTCTGTCAGGGTTTGTGCATTCAGCATGTGCGGCTTGTTGAGGAACATCATGGCTTCGGCAAAACTCTGTCCTGGACCAATGAGCTCCACAATCTTCTCCTGGCCCGAAGACGAGGCAACATACAGCTTGACCTGGCCTGTGACGATGACGTGAAACTCTTCACATTGTTCGCCGGCGCGGAACACCATCTCGCCACGCGAAAGTCGTCGCAGTGCGCAATCCTGAGAGATGTTTTCCCGCTCGGGTTTGGTAAGGTTGCTGAACATCGGGAGCACTGACAAGTAGTTTGTCATGTCGAATTTTTCGACGTCCATTTTCATGATTTTTTACCGTGTTGTTTCGGCGCCTTTCGACATTGAAGTCGAACGAAAACACAGTGCAGATGTGCATGCATTTTCTGGGCATGACCGAAAATAGTTAACTTGCCTTAACTTTAAGACAGGTTGACCTGGCGCGGTATCCCTCTGAAGGAGGGTTCATGGCGGTAAATAGAACTACCCCTTACTGGCCTGACCTAGTTCTAAAGAACTAGGTTGGCATCAGCTTTGCCAAGACTTGACATAGATCAAATCAGGCCGCTCTCAGAAGCTATAACAGCGGCATGCACCCGGGTACTGACGTCGAGTTTGCGCAAGACGTGCTGAACGTGGATCTTGACCGTGGTTTCAGCAATGCCGTGTTCACGGGCAATCTCTTTGTTGCTGGCACCCCGGGCGATGCCACGCAAGATGTCGAGTTCGCGGGGCGACAGACTGGCCAGTGAAGGGTCGATGATCGCAGGCAACGGGGTGGTCGTGCCTTGAGTGGCGCCCCGGTAGGCAGCCACCAGTTTGCTCGTCATTTCCGTGGCGATGACGCTTTCACCTTGCACGGCACGCAGGATGGCGGCAATCAGGTCGTCGCCTTCCATGGTTTTCAACAGGTAGCCGGCGGCGCCGCCGCGCAAGGCCAATGACAGGTCGTTCTCATCTTCGCTAACAGTCAGCATCAAGATTTTTGCGTGGGGTGCCGCCTCGATCAAGGCGGGCAAGGCGTCAACGCCATGGACGCCTGGCAAGTGGTTGTCCAGCAGGATGAGGTCGGGCTGGAGTTCCTTTGCCCGGAGTTGGGCCTGGCCCGCGTCTGCCGCATCACCAATGACCCGAAGGCGTGAATCGCTGGTCAGGAGGGCGGTCAATCCCCGGCGAAACAGGGTGTGATCGTCCACGACCAAAATGCGAATGGGGAGCGGTTGGGCTGTTTGTATCAAGGCGTCATCCTGAAAGCTTGTTGGATTCACGTTGGTCGATAGGGTTCGTTGCTATAGGGTGGGCCGAGGGGGGCATGGTCAGTGTGACCGTACTCCCGAGGCCGGGTGTTGACGTGATGCTGAGCTCAGCGCCAATGCGCTGTGCCCGTTCCGACATGATGCGCAGGCCAACATGGGTTTCGTCAAGTTGGTCGTTGTGCGGAATAAAACCCAGGCCATCGTCGCGCACCTCAAAGCGCCACTCGGGTTGCTGGTTTACATTCAGCCAGACTTGCGAGGCTCGGGCGTGTTTGCGCACATTAGAGAGGGCTTCCTGCACGATGTGCAGCACTTGAATTTGCAGGTCGGGCGGCAGTGGCAGGCCTTGGCCCTGCATGGTCAGCGTGGCGGTCAAGCCGCTTTGGTGCTCGAACTTGCGCAGTGTCGTGGCCAGTGCGGGCTCAATGTCCTCGGTGTTGGTGCGGGTGCGGTAATGCAGCAGTAGTTCGCGTACATCGGCATAACTTTCACGCACGCCCAGGTCAATTTCTTCCACCACCTTTTTGATCTCATTGGCGTTGCCGGACTGCACGGCCGTGCGCATCAACTGCACCTGGATTTTGAGAAAGGCCAGGGATTGGGCGATTGAGTCGTGCAACTCGCGCGACAGCAGATGGCGCTCTTGCGACACTGCCGCTTCCTTCTCCAGTGCGTTAAGCCGCAAGTTTTCCATGGCGCTGGCCAGTTGACTACTGAGTGCTTCCAGCAAGGATCGTTCGGCGATGGACGGGCTGACGCGTGTATTGAAAAACAGATCAATCTCACCCATCAACTTGTCATGAAAATACACCGGTATATTCACCACGGTGTCAAAGCCGGCCTTGGCGCAATGCTGGAGGGTGGGCGTCGTTATGGCGTGGATGGGAATCACGCGCAATCCCTTCAGGGGTGTGGCTGACCCGCAATGGCAATCCCCTTTGTCAATGCAAAGTTCGGCGTCCACCATGGCGCTGGGCAGGCCATGGGCCGCGAGCATCAGGTAGCGCTGGTTAGCTTGATCAGACCAGCGCAGTGCCACCGCATCGGCATGGGCAATACGGGTAATGCTTTTCACAAAACCCTGGGCCAGTTCGTCGAGTGTGGTGGCTCTCGCAACCAGCGCTGTTACCTCATACAAACTCTCCAAGCGTTCGTGTTTTTCTTCGAGCTCAGCGGTTTTTTCTGTGACCTTGTGCTCTAGATAGAGGTACATGGATTGCAGGTTTTCGGCCATGCCATTGAAACCTTCCGCCAGGGTACCGAACTCATCGCTGGTCACGTGCTCTACTCGGGCACTGAAGTCGCCTAATTGAATTTTCTCTATCGCTTGTTTGAGTTGGCTTACCGGGGTAAGAACAATCAGATTTCCGGTGTAAAACAGGACGGCAGCGCCCAGAATGGCCATCGCAAGCATGGACATTTGCAGCATGTGCAGCATGGCCGTCCAGTGCGCCATGTGGTCTTCAATGGCGGTCACCAAGTCGTCAATATGCGTGGCAAACGTGATGGTTTCATCGCGCAAATCCAGCAGCAAAGCAGGCTTGCTGTCGATCCAACGATTGCGAAATTGTGTCCAGTCTTGCTGCACTATCAGGAATCGGGTGCGCACCGCATTGTCCAATGGCATAAACAAGGGGCGTGCCGGATTGCCACTTTTAAGTTCGGCTAGGCTCGTGTCAAATTGACGGACTTGTTCGGCCAGCGCCGCAGTCTCGCCGGTGCCTATCGACAGGGCCATGCGGTATGACTGCATGCGCATCCGGCCCGCTTCGTTGACGGCAGCGGCGCCCCCGTCGAGTTGCCACGACACCCACAGCGTGGCCGCAGTCGTAATCAGGGCCAGCAGCAAAAAGGGCGCACCAATGAGCGCCATCTTGGCACTCAGATTCCAGTACTTGTGACGTGTCATGGTTTGATTTGTGAAAACAGCATCTTACTGATCTCTTGTGATTAGTTCTTCGAGTTTTTAAACACGGTCATGTTCATCGGGAAACGATATATACCAAGGGAATACCCTAAATAACTAAGCTAGATTAATGTTTTTTATACCCCTATCGCTAAAGTTGGCATTGGGTATAAAAAACCATTTTCCGCGTTTAACGCGAACCACTATTGAAGGCTGCGTTTTGAATATTTCCAGCGCCATTGTGTATGCCAAGTCCGAACATGAACCGGCTTTACGCGCCCAACTGTTGCAGGTGACCGGCGTGGAAGTTCATGCCAGCACCGATGACGGAAAAATGATCATCACCATTGAGAGCGAGAGCGACCGCACAGCGGTCAACACCTATGAGGCCATAGAACGCATGGAAGGCGTTTTGTCCGTGGCCATGATTTTTCAGCAAACCGAATCCCACCCTGACCAGGAGCTATTGAAATGCAAGTAACCCGTCGTGAACTTATCAAGGCCAATGCTGTGACCGCAGCCGCTACAGTGATTGGCATCAGCGTGCCAGGCGCCAATGCGTTGGCCCAGTCTGCCACCGCCGCTGACGGGGTGCGCTGGGACAAGGCCGCCTGCCGTTTTTGCGGCACCGGATGCGGTGTATTGATCGGGGTTAAAGACAACAAAGTGGTGGCCACGCAGGGCGACCCCGATGCGCCGGTCAACAAAGGTCTGAATTGCATCAAGGGCTATTTCCTGTCCAAGATCATGTATGGCAAAGACCGCCTGACTGAGCCGCTGTTGCGCATGAAAGACGGCAAGTTTGACAAAAACGGCGAGTTTGCCCACATCACCTGGGACAAAGCCTTCGACATCATGGAAGAAAAGTGCAAGGCGGCCCTCAAGGCCGGCGGCCCCAAATCCATCGGCATGTTTGGCTCTGGCCAGTGGACTATTTGGGAAGGCTACGCCGCGGTCAAACTGTTCAAGGCAGGTTTCCGCTCCAACAACATTGACCCCAATGCGCGCCATTGCATGGCATCGGCCGTGGCGGGCTTCATGCGCACGTTCGGCATTGACGAGCCCATGGGTTGTTATGACGACTTCGAGCACGCTGACGCCTTTGTGCTGTGGGGTTCCAACATGGCCGAGATGCACCCCATTTTGTGGTCGCGCATCACTGACCGCCGACTGACGGCCAAGCACGTCAAGCTCAATGTGCTGTCCACCTTCTCGCACCGCTCCTGCGAGCTCGCCGACAGCGAACTGATCTTCAAGCCCCAGTCCGATCTGGCGATCCTGAACTACATCTGCAACTACATCATCCAGAGTGGTGCCGTGAATGCCGATTTCGTTAAAAAGAACGTGAACTTCCGCAAGGGGGTGACCGACATCGGCTACGGCCTGCGCCCCAACCATCCGCTGGAAGTTGTGGCCAACAACAATGGTTATCCGGGTGCCGATGGCAAGCCCAAGGGCAACTCGGGTGCTTCCGACCCCATGACGTTTGACGAGTTCAAGCTGTTTGTGTCCGAGTACACGGTGGACAAAGCACATGAAATTTCGGGCGTTTCCAAAGACAAACTGCTGGCGCTGGCCAAGACCTACGCGGACCCCAAAACCAAGGTCATGTCTCTGTGGACCATGGGCTTCAACCAGCACACACGCGGCACTTGGGTCAATAACATGATCTACAACGTGCACCTGTTGGTTGGAAAGATCTCGGAGCCCGGCAACGGCCCGTTCTCATTGACCGGCCAACCATCTGCCTGCGGCACCGCCCGCGAAGTCGGCACGTTTGCTCACCGCCTGCCCGCCGACATGGAAGTGGTTAACCCCAAACACCGTGAAACCGCTGAAAAACTGTGGAAGTTGCCAGCGGGTACGGTGCCAGATTGGGTTGGCTTGCATGCCGTGGCACAAAGCCGCGCGCTCAAGGATGGCAAGCTCAATTTCTACTGGAGCGCCACCTCCAACAACATGCAGGCGGGTCCCAACATCAGTGGTGAAACCTGGCCTGGCTACCGCAACCCCGCGAACTTTGTGGTGGTGTCCGACGCCTACCCCACGGTCACGGCGATGGCTGCTGACCTGATTCTTCCCGCTGCGATGTGGGTCGAAAAAGAAGGTGCTTTCGGCAACGCCGAGCGCCGCACGCAATTCTGGCGGCAGCAGGTCAAGGCACCGGGCAAAGCCAAGTCCGACCTGTGGCAATACGTCGAGTTTTCGAAAAGATTTAAGGTTGAAGAGGTATGGCCCGCTGAATTACTGGAGAAATCGCCAGAATTCAAAGGCAAAACCTTGTATGACGTGCTGTATGCCAATGGCCAGGTGAACAAGTTCCCGGTGTCGGAAACCCAAAAAGGTTTCGAGAATGACGAATCCAAAGATCTCGGCTTTTACCTGCAAAAAGGCCTGTTCGAGGAATACGCCAGCTTTGGGCGCGGTCACGGGCACGATTTGGCCAACTTTGACGTCTACCACAAGGCACGCGGCTTGCGTTGGCCCGTGATCGACAACAAAGAAACGCTGTGGCGCTTCCGTGAAGGCTTTGACTCATATGTCAAAAAAGGCGAGGGCGTCAAGTTCTACGGCAAGCCCGATGGCAAGGCGGTGATTTTTGCGCTGCCCTACCAACCTGCGGCCGAGCAGCCCGATGCCGAGTTCGATTTGTGGTTCTCCACCGGTCGCGTGCTGGAACACTGGCACACCGGCTCCATGACCCGTCGCGTGCCTGAGTTGTACCGCGCCATGCCCGATGCCTGGCTCTACATGAACGCAGACGACGCCAAGAAGCGCGGCCTGCAGCGCGGCGACACGGTCAAGGTGTCAACACGGCGCGGCGAGATCAGTACCAAGGTGGAAACCCGTGGGCGCAACAAGATGCCAGCCGGCGTCGTGTTCATGCCCTTCTTTGACGAGCAGCGCCTGGTCAACAAACTGACGCTGGACGCTACTTGCCCGATCTCGAAGCAAACCGACTTCAAGAAGTGCGCCTGCAAGGTCGTCAAAGCCTGAGAACACTGAAGCACCCGCAGGCATGAGCCTGCCTGCTTTGTCTGCTGAATGATATGAAAACGCCCATCCCCGTCAACGCCGCTGCACGACGCCAGTTCATCTTCGATTCCGCGAAGATGGTGTGTGGCGTGGGTGCGATCGGCTTGGGGCTGGGCTTGTACAGCAAGCAGGCCAAGGCCTTGCCAGCCGGGGCCATTCGGCCACCCGGCGCAGGCAGTGAGCAGGATTTTCAATCGGCCTGCATCCGATGCGGCATGTGTGTGCGTGACTGTCCGGTGGACAGCCTCAAACTTGCGACACCCGACATGCCGGTGGCCACGGGCACGCCGTTTTTTGTGGCGCGCCTCAAACCGTGCGAGATGTGCGAGGACATTCCTTGCGTCAAGGCGTGTCCGACCGGCGCGCTGGACCACAAGCTCACTGACATCACCAAGGCCAAAATGGGCTTGGCGGTGCTGGTGGACCACGAAACTTGTTTGAACTTTTTGGGCATGCGCTGTGACGTCTGCTACCGCGTTTGCCCGGCCATCGACAAAGCCATCACGCTGGACGTGCAGCACAACGCGCGCACCGACCGGCACGCCATGTTTCTGCCCACGGTGCATTCAGAGTTTTGTACCGGCTGCGGCAAGTGTGAGGCCTCTTGCGTGCTGGAAGTGGCCGCCATCAAGGTGTACCCGATCAAACTGGCCAAGGGTGAACTGGGCGCGCACTACCGTCTCGGCTGGGAAGAAAAGCGCAAGGCGGGTAAGTCTTTGGTTGAAGACAAACATCTCATCGACCTGCCTGATCGCATGCCTGAGGGGTTGAAGTTACCCGGGCACTTTGACCCCGGCAGCGCTACTCCTGCACCGATCTCCAATGAGGCACCGCGATGAGCGCCCCCTCGAACGTGGTGGGCCAAGAGGCGCTGGATGCCAAAGGCTGGCTGGGCGCGCACCGTTGGTTGCTGTTGCGGCGCGTGTCGCAACTCAGCATTTTGGCCTTGTTTCTGGTCGGCCCCTTGTTTGGGGTGTGGCTGGTCAAAGGCAACCTGAATTACAGCCTGACGCTCAATACCGTGCCCTTGACCGACCCGCTGGTACTGCTGCAATCGCTCGTCACCGGCCACACGCCAGAGCGCAACGCCCTCATCGGCGTGGTGATCGTGTTGCTGTTTTATGGGCTGGTGGGCGGTCGCGCTTACTGCGCCTGGGTGTGCCCGGTCAACATCGTGACCGATGCGGCCAGTGCGCTGCGCCGCAAGCTCGATATTCGGGGCGGCGGCGATCTTCCGCGCGAGACCCGTTACTGGCTGCTGGCCTTGATTCTGGTACTGGCTGCCACCACCGGCGGCATTGTCTGGGAGCTGGTGAACCCGGTGTCGATGTTGCACCGGGGCCTGATTTTTGGCATGGGCGCGGGCTGGTTGCTGATCGGCGCCATCTTCTTGTTCGAACTGTTTGTCATGAAACGCGGTTGGTGCGGTCACATTTGCCCGGTGGGTGCTTTTTACAGCGTGATAGGCCGCTTCAGCGTGTTGCGGGTGTCGGCCAGCAAACGCGAGGCTTGCAACAACTGTCTGGATTGTTTCGTGGTGTGCCCCGAGCAGCAGGTGATTCGCCTGCCGCTAAAAGGCGCCGCCAAGGGGTGCAGCCCGGTGATCTTGTCGCCCAACTGCACCAACTGTGGTCGCTGCATTGATGTCTGTTCCAAAGACGTTTTCACCATCGTCACCCGCTTTTCCTCCAGCCCCCCAAACCCCGTCGGCACTGACAAGCCGGCACTCTGATTTCAAAGACCATTCACACGTGGAGACCTCACTATGAAGAAGACCCTCAAAATCTCGCTGGCAGCTGTGCTGACACTGGCTGCTTGCTGGAGTACGGCCCAACAGGTCAACAGTATTCGCGGTACCGATGTCACCAGTCTGGACAACGCGCCTATCGTGCAGCCGTATCTGGGCAGCAAGCCCGGCCAGCAGGCGCTGATTGTGCGCACGTTTCAAGGCCAGCCCCCCCTGATTCCGCACAAAGTCGATGGCTTTGATGACATCAACGCCACCGAAAACACGTGTTTCGATTGCCATAGCCATACCGAATTCAGAGGCCAAAAAATACCGCGTGCCGGCAAGAGTCACTTTCTGGCCCCGGTCAGTGCCGATGCCGAACCAGTGCTGGACATGAAACGCTGGCAGTGCAACTCGTGCCATGTGCCGCAAATTGATGCCAAGCCGCTGGTTGAAAATGTATTTAAAGGCCAGTTGGCTCAGTGATTTATAGGTTTTAGGCCTCTAGCCCCCGTGCTACCTGCGTAAGTAGCTATAAATTAAGTAGCTAGTTCATGGTTTAATCGGGGCTATTCAGCGCACAAGCAAGGACACCTGATGGATTTAACGGCGGGCCACGAGTTATCGGAATTTGCCAACGCCCTGATTCATTCGCGCCAAAATGTTTCGCCTCGGCGCTTGCATGAACCTGGCCCCTCGGCAGAACAGTTGCAGGATATTTTGGGCACCGCTGCTGCGGCACCCGACCATGGTCATTTGATGCCCTGGCGTTTCGTGATCGTGCCCATTGACCAGCGCGCTCGACTGGCCGAGGTGTTTGGCTTGGCACTGGTTGACCGAGACCCCGGCGCCACGCCCGCCCAAATTGAAAATGCTTGCGAAAAAGCCTACCGAGCCCCTTTTCTGATGCTCGCGATTGCCCGGCTGACCGAGCTCGATACGACGTCAGCGGTGGTCCCCGTGCGCGGAGCCCATCACCCGGAGTCAAGTGAGGCGGAAGTCGGCGACGCTGAGCGTTTGGTGTCGTTTGGCTGCGCGATTCAAAACATGTTGTTGTCTGCCCATGCTGCTGGATTTGGCACCGGCCTGACCAGCGGGCAGGCCATGGCGTCCCCCCGCTTGCGCGCCCTGTTTGGGTTACTAGCTAATGAAACCGCCGTCTGCTGTATCAACATCGGCACCGTGACCAAGCACAAACCCATGCGCGTGCGGCCCTACCTGGCCAGCTACATCAGCAGTCTGTAGCGCTTAATCGCCGGGATCAGTCGCGCACATCGCCGACTGGGTTGTTGCCAAAGTCGGGGCGTGCCAGGTAGGCCAGCACACGGCTTGCGGCCCCCATAGGTGAGGCGAGTTGCCCCTTCTCCTTGAGGTCGATAAAACCCTGCTGGTCCGGGAAATCTGCGGGCACCGCACCCCGCAGTTGGTCCTGCATCTCGGTATCAATCACACCGGGTGCCAGTGAGCAGACCTTGGCGCCCTGAGGTTTCAAGGCTTCATCCAACGCGAGGCAGCGGGTGAAGTGGTCAAGCCCCGCTTTGGCCGCGCAATAACCTGCTTGCGAGGCCATGGCCCGTCGACCCAGCCCGGAGGAAATGTTGAGCACCTTGCGCGGGATGTTCCACGCCTCAGTCGCATTTAAAAAAGCAGCGGTCAGCAGCACCGGGGCTTCCAGTCCCACTCGCAGTGCCCGTGCCAAGTCAGTCGGGTCCGATGCGCTCACCGGCGCAATGCGTGGCATGACGCCTGCGTTGTTGATGAGGGTGGCGCTGGAAAAGGGGGTGCCAGCATGCCCTTCCAACCATTGCGAAAGCAGGCCTGCAGCGTCCACACTCTGTTCCAGGTCAAAGGGCCATTGCACCAGCTGGTTGCTGTGCTGAACGGCTTGCTGAGCCAGGGCCGTGTTGGTGTGGCGTGACATGCAAAGCACAAAATGCTCGGCGCTCAAAAGCTGCTGCGCCATGGCGAGTCCCATGCCGCGGGAAGCGCCGGTGATGATGTAGAGGTGTGGGGTCATGGTTTTGAATTTCTGTTTCAAAAGGGAAGAGGGCTGTCAAACTGCAAGACTTGTCCGCTAACGGGATGCGCAAACGCCAGCGTGCAGGCGTGCAGCAACAACCGCTCGTTCATGGCCAGCACCCGCGGGCTGGCGTACAAGGCATCACCCACGATGGCGTGGCCCAAGGCCAGCAGGTGCACGCGCAGTTGGTGGGAACGCCCGGTGATGGGCTCCAGTTCAACGCGGGTGGTTTGCTCTGCCAAGTTTTGCGACAGCACCCGCCAGCGCGTCACACTGGGTTTGCCATGCTCAGGGTCAATCACGCGCAGTGGCCGGTTGGGCCAGTCCACCCCGATCGGCAGGTCAATCACACCCCAATCAGCGGCGGGCGGAGTCAGCAGGCCGTCCACCACGGCGATGTAGCGTTTGCTGACGGCACGGCTGGCAAAGGCTTCATTCAGGCGGCGTTGCACCTGAATGCCGCGTGCGAACACCATCACGCCCGAGGTCGCCATGTCCAGACGGTGCACGATCAGTGCATCGGGGTAGGCCCGCAGCGCCCGCGCACTCAGGCAGTCTTGTTTGTCCTTGCCGCGACCGGGAACGCTGAGCAGTCCGGCCGGTTTGTCGAGCACCAGCAAGGCCTCGTCGGCGTACAGCACGGAGAGTTCAGGGCGGTGCATGACCGCTTGCCAGGAGTCGCTGCAAGGTCTCGCACATTTCGTCAACATCATTGGGTTTGTGAATCAGGGCGCGAGCGCCTTCGCTGAGTGCGCTCTGTTCAATTTCCGGGGTGACATAGCCCGAAGCCAAGGCCACAGGCAGGTCCGGGCGAATAGTGCGGGCGGCACGCAACAGCTCAATTCCCGAGTAGCCCGGCATGTTGTAGTCGGTCACCACCAGGTCATAGTCCAGCGGGTGCGCGCGTAAGGACTCAACCGCCAGTCGCGGGTCCGAGAAAGTGGTGACCAAAAAACCTTTGCGGGTGAGGGCGCGATCCACCAAAAACACCAGCGCCTCGTCATCGTCCACATACATGACCCGTTGACCATTGCCGTTGACTACTTTGGGCTTGGCGAGCTCGACCGGGGCGGGCAGGGTCATCTCGCCGTCAGCCGGGAAATAGAGGGTGAAGACGCTTCCAGTCGCCGGGGTGCTTTGAACATCCACCGTACCCAGGTGAGTGCGCATGATGCCGTGCACCACCGCCAGCCCCAGTCCGGTGCCTTGTCCCACGGGTTTGGTGGTGAAGAAGGGCTCAAACACGCGTTGCAGGGTGTCGGAGTCGATGCCGCTGCCGGTGTCACGGACCGATAACTTGACGTGGGGCCCCCGAGCGCCGCTGCGGCGTTCTGACGCCCCGAGGCCCAGTTGCAGGTTGTGCCCCAGCTCAATGGTGACGGTTCCGCGTTGATCTCCAATGGCCTGGATGGCGTTGGTGCAGAGGTTGAGCAGGGCTTGTTCGACCTGGGTTGCATCGGCCAGCACGGGCGGGGTGTCGGGGTCCAGGGTCACCACCATGTCGACCAGGGGCGGCAGGGCGACCTTGAGTAAATGGACGGTTTCTTCGACCACATCGGCCAGATGAATCGGAATACGCTGGGGTGACTCGTTGCGGCTGAAGGTCAAGATTTGTCGCACCAAATCGCGGGCTCGCCGACCCGCCTTGTCAATTTCGTTCAGACTGACCAGCGCGGGCGAGGCCTCGCCTGCGTCCTGTTTGGCGAGGTCAACATTGCCCAGGATGGCGCTGATGATGTTGTTGAAATCATGGGCGATGCCGCCCGCCATGGTGCCCACGGCCTGCATTTTGTGCGACTCGCGCAGTTGAGATTCCAGCGCATTGCGGTGGGCTTCAATTTTTTTGCGGGCCGTCAGGTCACGGGCAAAAATGGTGATGGTGTCGCCATCCGGATGGTGCTCAAACGACACGCTCGCTTCAATGGCAATCGGGTTGCCGCCCGCCGTCAATGCGGTCATTTCACCCAGTTGGGCATGGGTGGTGAGTTGGGCGTAGCTCAGCGTTTGCACGGCATCCGGCATGAATCGCATCAGCGGGCTGCCCAGCGCCTCAGCCGGCGTGCATTGAAAAAGCGCCGCTGCCGAGGGGTTGAAAATGGTGATGCAATGGGCCTGGTCGACGCAAATAATCGCATCCAGCGAAGAGTTGATGATCGAGGCCAGGCGATTTTTGCTCAAATTGAGCTCTTCATTGCGGTCCAGCAGGGCGCTGGTGCTGGTCAACAAGGCACGGCGTTCGTTGAGGAGCGGTCCCTGGTCAATGATGGCGCAAATGAAGTGCGCTAGTTCATCCTGTGCATTCTCGATGCGGGCAATGTGCAGGTCGCCAGTGAAGGTACCACTGGAGCCACTGGAGAACACCACTTCAGTCGTTTCGCTGGTGCCGGTTTCTTTGGCGCAGAGGAAGGCTTCAGCCACTTTGTCAACTTGGTCGGGGCTGACCAGAGGCAATAAAAAATTCAGGGGGGGGTCGTATTCCAGGGGCCGGAATAGACGCAAAGCCATGGCATTGCTTTCCAGCACTAAACCCTGCTCGTCCACCACCATCAAGGCCAGCGGGACGTTTGAGAACAGGGTGACAAAGCGCTCTGAAGCACCTTCTGCGGCGACTTGGCTGTAGCGCAGCGCTTTGTTTTGAACTTCCAGTTCGGCCTGGTAATTACGCAGGTCTTCCACCATCTGCGGCAGCGAGTAGCCAGCCGTCAGAACCCCTTGCGGATTGGGGGGCACGCGCCGGGGGGACTTGGAGCCCTTGGAATGTCTTCTCATGGGCGCAGTCGCTTCCCCGGGCGAATCGCTTAGCGGGTAGGCGCGTTTTTCAATTTGCCGCGCACCGGGACCACCGTAGTGACGGTGGGGCGCACCGCATCAGGCGACACTGCTTTGGGGGGCGCGGTGTCTTTTTTGGGTTTTTTGACCATCTTTGCACTTTGCTGACCTTTTGCCATTTTTAGCTCCTAAGTTAGATGCCAGCCTTATCCATTAAGGCCAGAATATTTGATTATCTACGCACTACGGCTTCACCCGGGGCAAAGAGGGTTGACTTGAGGGGCGTGTGGTCAGCGATGTACTCGCGCAGCACATCGGCATCGACATAACCGCTGTCCAAAAAGCTCTTGTGACCGGTCAGAACCGGGTAGCCATCGCCCCCGACGGCCTGGAAATTATTCACCACCAAGCGGTAGTTTTTGACGGGATCAAGTGGCGTATTCCTGATGAGAGCGCGGGTCACCACGCCCGCTGTAATGTCCAGTTGAACCCCTGCAAATTGCGGGAAAGCGCCTGAGCCCACCGTCATTTTGGCCACCGTGTTCAGGTAGGCCATCACCTCGGTGCCGCTCAAGTCCACGGTGACCAGCGTATTGCCAAAGGGGAAAACCTTGAGCACGTCCTTGTAGCTGATCTTGCCAACGGGCAAGGAGTCGCGCACGCTGCCCGCGTTGACCACGGCAAAGTCGGCTCCGGTTTTTTCCATCGAGGCCAGGCCAACGAGTACGCCCATGCTCGTAGGGCGGGAACGCATGGCGGGGCGGTCACCTTCGAGTTTGGCGTCGGTCTCACCAATGCTGACGCCCAGTTTGAGTTGGCCGTAGGTCTGAAAGGGCGCCAGCAGTGCCAGCATGTCGGGGTTTTCGGGGACGATTGGCGTGTAGGGCGCCAGCGTGCTGCTGCCTTCAGCCGCTTTGACAGATTTCTTTAGGTTGATCGGTATCAGCGAATATTTCACCAGTTTGAACTCGCGGTTGCGGTACTCAAAGTCGGCCCGGCCCACGTATTTCCCCCACTCATGGGCCTGCACAATCCAGGTGCCGTTCTGGCGGTCGGGTTGGCAGGGCGCGCCGGGCACGTAGGCGCGGTCGAGCACGTTTTCAGCCTTCATGCAGGCTGGATTCTGGCTGTGCCCACCCACCACCAGGTCAATGCCGTTGACGGCACGGGCCATTTCCACATCACCCATAGCTTGGGTGCCGTGGTTGCCATTTTCAAAATGACCCATGTGGGTGGCCGCTATCACCACATCAGCCTGCCGGCGCAGTTCGGGCACCACCTGGCGGGCCTCGGCGATGACGCTGCGAAATTCGATGTTTTTCACATGCTCTGGATGCACCATCTTGTGGGCGTCTTCGGTCGTCAGGCCCATCACGCCAACCCGTAAGTCGCCCAGCGTGAAGATTTTGTAGGGCGCAAACATGCGCTCGCCGCGTTCATAGATGTTGGCTGACAGCATTGGGAACTGGGCCAGTTTGCGCTGCATCTTGAGGACGGTCAGCGGTTTGTCGAACTCGTGGTTGCCCACGGCCATGGCCTGGTAACCCAGCAGGTTCATGCCCTTGAAGTCGGGCACGGCGTCCTGCAGGTCCGACTCGGGGATGCCAGTGTTGACATCGCCGCCGTCGAGTAGCAGGGTGTAACCCCCAGCGGCGGCCACTTCGCTGCGGATACCGTCAATGACCGTTTTGCGGGCTGACATGCCGTATTCGCCGTCGGAGTTTTTCCAGAAGCGCCCGTGGTGGTCGTTGGTGTGCATCACGGTGACGCGGTAGGTTTTGTCCTTTTCGGGGCCGTTGGTTGGCGCGACGGCACAGCCCGCCATAACCCCCGCCAGTAAGAAATAAATAGAAGGTCGGAGGTAATTCATGGGTAATTTCCCGGATCGCGGTGCCAAAAAGGATGAGGACGATTATGGTCGGTCGCGGGCCCGGGTCACTTCGAGTTCGGTGACTTGCGACGCCTGGTTGCCCCAGCTGTTTCGGATATGTGTCAAGACCGCCGCCGTTTCGTTGTCTTTCAACTGCAATACAAAGGGAGGCATTCCAAAGGGGCGGGGATTGCCTATCGTGGCCGGGGCATAACCACCCTGCAACACACTTTGAACCAGATTGCTGGTGTCAGACCGCGTGACGGCGCGGTTTCCGGCCAGTGGTGGGTAGGCGCCTTTAATACCTTCGCCTTGTGCGCCGTGGCAGCTTGCGCAGTGCGCTTCATACAACTTGGTTCCGTTGTCCGATTTTGGTTTTGCTGTATCCCCATGGGGCACCTGCTGCGAACCTGCTGGCGCTGGTTTGGCCAAAGAGACCAGATAAACGGAGATGGCGCGGAGGTCGCCGTCGGTCAGGTATTGCGTGCTGCCTTGCACCACTTCGGCCATGGGTCCTGTGACCGTGCCGTGGGCTGATTGGCCGGTTTTTAACAGTTGGATAAGGTTTTGTGCCGAATCGCCCGCTCCACCGCCTTCCAGCGGTGAGAGCAGCGAGGGGGCATACCAGTTTTGCATCGTAATCATGCCGCCAGTCAGGTCCTGCGCGAGCTTACTGGCGCCCAGAGAGTTTCGGGGCGTGTGGCAGGCACCGCAGTGACCCAGCCCACGCACCAGGTAGGCGCCCCGGTTCCATTCGGTGGACTGGCTTGTGTCAACTTGATAGACATTCGGCGAAAAAAACAAGGCTCGCCACACGGTTAACGCAACTGGCGTATCAAAGGGCCAGCGCAGCGCATGGGCGGTGTTGGGTTGCGGGCTGGGCGCAAGCGTTTGCAAATAGGCGAATAGCGCATCTGAGTCTTCCCGTGTCATCAGGGTGAAGTTGGTATAGGGAAATGCCGGGTTCAGCAGGCGGCCGTCTTTGGAGCGGCCATGGTGCATGGCTTGCCAGAAGTCGCTTGGTGTCCAGCGGCCCAGACCCGAAGTTGCGTCTGAAGTGAGGTTGCTGCTGTAGACCTTTCCGAACGGCGTCTCGATGGCGCGGCCTCCTGCATAAGGCGCGCCGCCACGGGTGGTGTGGCAGGCCATGCAGTTTCCTGCACGTGCCAGGTAGGCACCTTGGGCAAGGCGTTCGGGTGGGAGACTGCCTGGGGTTGTACTTGGTAGCGGTGTTGTTCCAGTTACCTTACCAGCGGGCAGGGCGGTACTGCCGCATTGAAGGGTGGGCACGCCGGGACGGGTGGGCGGTGCATGGGCTGCCGCCTGGGTTTTAGGGGGTAAAGGTTGATCGGCTAGCCACTGGGTTACTGCGCTCACATCCTGTTGGGTGAGTTGTCCTGCGATGTGGGCCATGCAGTCGGGTTCTTGCGCTTTGCGTTGTCCGGTTTTCCAGCCACCGAGTTGGGCGTTGAGGTAGTCGCGTGGCAGGCCCAGCAGGCCGGGAACATTGGGCGCCACCCCCGTCAGTGCCAAGCCATGGCATTGGGTGCAGGCGGGTATTTTGCGGGCCGCGTCACCCTGGGTTGCCAGGCGGCGGCCTTGTTCCATCACGATTTGGGGTGCTGTCGCGGGTTGGGGCGCCGGGTAGGGCAGGTCGAGCTGGGAGAAATACTGGGCGATCTCCATCAGGTAGCTGTCGCTGAGCGGATCAATCAACCCAGTCATCAGGTTGTAGTGGCGCTTGCTTTGACGAAAATTTTGCAGTTGGTTGTAGAGATAGCCCGCCGGTTTGCCGGCGATGCGGGGGTAATAACCGTCTGGCCCGGCACGGCCTTGTTTGCCGTGGCAGGCCACGCAGGCGAGGGTGCGCTGGGCCAAGGTGTCTTCAAAGACGGTGGCGGGTTGAGCCTGCAGCGGCAGCCAGGCGAAGAGGCTGGCGATCAGGAGTTTTAAGATTGGGCTGGACATGGTTAATGCTACTACAGTGCTCTAGCCCCCGTCTGGCTTGCGTAAGCAGCTATAAATAGCATAGCTTTGTGGTTGGTTTATTTTTTTAGTCTGTTGCAAATACCCGACACCACGGAGATTTTGGCGGTGATACCTTCACGCCCTGCTTACCTATTTTGAGAAATTACCATGCCTAAAACCCTGATTGAACCGTTCCGCATCAAGAGCATCGAGCCGATTCGCATGACCACGCGCGAGGAGCGGGTGCAGTTGCTGGAGGCGGCCAAGCTCAATGTTTTCAAGCTCCGCGCTGAAGATGTGCTGATCGACTGGCTGACCGATTCGGGCACCGGCGCGATGTCGTCGCGCCAGTGGGGCGCCATCATGGAAGGCGACGAAAGCTACGCCGGGGCGCGCAGTTTTTACCGGCTGGAGGCCGTCATTCAAGGCATCACCGGCATGCAGCACTTTGTGCCGACGCACCAGGGGCGCGCCGCTGAAAAGGTGTTGTTCACCGCCGTCTGCAAAAAAGGCGATCTGGTGCCCAACAATTCGCACTTTGACACCACCCGCGCTAACCTGGAGTACATCGGCGTTGAGGCCGTCGATCTGGTCATCCCCGAAGGCCTGCAACCGGCGCTGATCTACCCGTTTAAAGGCAATATTGATCTGGCGCGGGTGGAGGCGCTGCTCAAGTCGCAGGGCGAGCGCATTCCGTTTGGCATGATCACCGTGACCAACAACACCGGCGGCGGTCAACCGGTGTCGATGGCCAATATTCGGGCTTACGCCGCCTTGCTCAAAAAGTTTGGCAAGCCGTTCATCATGGACGTGTGCCGCTTTGCTGAAAACGCCATGTTCATCAAGATGCGAGAGGCGGGTTACGAGAACACGTCCATCAAAGACATCGTGCGCGAGATGTTTTCGTATTGCGATGGCTGCACCATGAGCGCCAAAAAGGACGGCATGGTCAACATTGGCGGATTTATCGTGTTGCGCAGTGAGGAGTGGATGGATGCGGTGCGCAACGTGCTGATCATGACTGAGGGTTTCCCCACCTACGGCGGCCTGGCCGGGCGCGACCTCGAAGCGCTGGCGGTGGGCCTGGAGGAAGGCATGCAGGAAGATTACCTGCGCTACCGCCTGCGTACGGCCGAATACCTGGGTGAGCGGCTGGAAGCGGCGGGGGTTGGTTTTGTCAAACCCACTGGCGGCCATGCGGTTTATATCGATGCCCGCACGGTGCTGCCGCACATGCCGGTGGCGCATTACCCGGCCTGGGCGCTGTGCAATGCGCTCTATTTAGAGGGCGGTATTCGCGGGGTAGAGATTGGCTCGGTCATGTTTGGCAAGCGACTGGCCGATGGCACCGAGACCTTTCACAGCATGGAACTGGTGCGCCTGGCCTTTCCCCGGCGCATGTACACCCAGTCGCACTTTGATTACGCTGCCGAGGTGATTGAAGAAGTCAAGCAAAAAGCCGCCAGCATCCGGGGTGTAAAGATCACCAAACAACCGCCGTTTTTGCGTCACTTCACCTGTGAATTTGCCTGGGCGGACGCCTAAAGCGTCGAGGCGTCTTCTTCCAAGTGGGGCTTGTAGACGATGCTCATCGTGCATTGGCTGGGTGATTGAGTCAGGTAGGCCAAGACATCGACACCCCCTGAAACCCAGACTACGGAGCGTTGGCTCTTTTCGGCCCCCGTGCTGTCGGTTGAAGTCACGCCGGCGCCGTAGGTCAGGCTAATGTTTGACACCAGCTTCGTAAAAGCAGAGGTTGGGTTGCAAGGGGTGGCTGTCGCGGTCCAGCGTTGCTCGATGCGGTGAATCAGCTTGTTTTTCAGAAAAAAGGTGGTGTCAACTGGAAGCCCAAAGGCCTGGGTGTTCGCCAGCGTCCACAGGCCACGTACGCCATGCGGCCCTTGCAAGGGTTTGCTTTCCCGGTGCAGGGCTGGGAAACTGGACTGCAAAGTTGACTCGCTGAGGCCCAGTAGCCGACCGTCAAGTGGTGATTGCGCCTGCGAGGGCTGGGCGACCCAGCACAGCGCACTCACTAAACCTGAGCGAAGCCAAAAATCAAATCGTTCATTCATCCGCCCTATTTTCGCAACAACCACAGTGCGGGGGTCACCCCCGGGTACTCCCTAATCAATCTTTACCGTGACTTTGCAGTTGTGCGGGTCTAATACCCAAACCAGTCATTCAATGGCACTATGATGATTTTTTGCCCGACTTGGGTGAATGCCCCTGTTGGGGCGTCATAGCCAAAGTGCAACCTGGATAGATAAAGAATAACGATGAAGACTTCCCCACTCCTTTTGAAAATAACCCCAATACTGGTGGTCTTGGCGCTTTGGGGTTGCTCCGGCAAGACCGATGTGGCATCAACGGCAGTTCCTGCTATTGCGGGCAGTGCGCCGGCAAGCGCTGCATCGGCTCCCATGACTCCGGTGACGGTCACCACAGTGCGCGCTGTGCTTCGAGATTTTCCGGTGCTGCTCAAGGCCACGGGCACTGTCACGCCGCTGACCAGCGTGGAGGTGAAGGCGCAAGTCACCAGTGTCGTGACCCAGGTTCATTTCAAAGAGGGGCAATTTGTCAAGGCGGGTGCCTTGTTGTTCACGCTTGACGCACGCACCGATGAAGCGAATGTGGCCAAGGCTTGCGCCCAGTTGGCCAAGGATCAGGCGGCGCTGGCGGATGCCAAGCGTCAGTTTGAGCGCGCCAAGCAACTGTTGTCGCAAAACTTTATCTCGCAAGGCGCGCTCGATACCAATCAGGCATTGGTCGATGCCCAGCAGGCCACGGTGGCCGCTGATCAAGCCGCGATTGATGCCGCCCGCGTGGCGCTTTCTTTTGACCGGATCGTGGCGAAAAATTCAGGCCGTGCCGGCGCTGTGACGGTCTTCCCTGGCAGCGCGGTGCAGGCTAACGTGACCACTCTGGTAACCATCACGCAACTGGATCCCATGGCAGTGGCTTACAGCCTGCCACAACGCAACCTGCCAGGTGCGCTTACAGGGCTGCAAGCAGGCGGCGCGCCGGTGATCGCAACCTTGCCTGAAGGTGGCGGCAGTTACAACGGACGGCTTCAGTTTGTTGATAACGCTGTCGATCCCAACTCAGGGACGGTCAAAGTCAAAGCAGTTTTTGACAACCGCGAAGGCAAGCTCTGGCCGGGCGCCTTTGTGGAGGTCTCACAGACCGCCAAAACCATCAAAGATGCGGTGGTGGTGCCGCATGCGGCCCTGATTCAAGGCGCGCGTGGCACGGTGGTTTACGTCGTGGAAAACGGCAAGGCGGTGATGAAACCGGTTCAACTCCTGTACGCCCAAGACAATGACGCGGCCGTGACCGGTGTGAAAGTAGGCGATGCCATCGTGCTGGATGGCCGACAAAATCTTCGTCCCGGTACGCCGGTCGTCGAGCGCGCCAAAGCACCCGCCGGGAATTCGGCCGCCAAGACAAAAGCAGCAGCGCCATGAATTTGTCCGAGCTTTTTATCCGCCGTCCGGTGATGACGGTGCTGCTGAACATCGCCATCGTGCTGGCCGGTGTGATCGGGTTTCAAAATATCCCCGTGGCGGCGCTGCCCAGTTATGACACGCCGGTCATCAACGTCTCGGCGTCCTTGCCCGGCGCCAACCCGGAAACCATGGCCAGTTCGGTGGCATTGCCGTTAGAGAAACAATTTCAGACCGTGCCGGGTCTCAAAACCATCAGTTCCACCAGCACGCTGGGCAACACCTCGCTGACGCTGGAGTTCGAAGAAGGGCGCAATATCGATGCGGCCTCTGTTGATGTGCAGGCGGCACTGCTGAGGGCGCAACGCTCATTGCCCGCCGATATGACCTCACCGCCAGCCTACCGCAAGGTGAACCCGGCCGACGCCCCGGTGCTGCTGATTGCGCTGACCTCGCCGTCGCTGGCGCCGTCAGATTTGCAGGATTACGCTGAGCATTTGATCTCACCGGTGCTTTCAACGATTGACGGTGTGGCGCAGGTTAATATTTTTGGCTCCAAGCGCTTTGCGGTGCGGGTTAGGGTGCAACCCGATGCGTTGGCCGCTCGCAATATCGGGCTTGACGAACTGAGTGCCGCCTTGCGGGCAGCCAACGTCAACACCCCCGTTGGTACCTTCGATGGGCTACGCCAGACCCTGACCCTGCAGGCCAACCGGCAGTTGAAAAACGCTGCTGATTTTTCTGACCTGATCGTCAGCACCCGCAGTGGTAATCCGGTGCGGCTCAAAGACGTGGCGCTGGTGGAAGATAGCTTGGAGACTCTCAAGAGTTGGGCCACCCTGAACGGCGAAAACTCAATCACCGTGGCGATTCAGCGCCAACCCGGCGCCAACACGGTACGGGTGGTGGATGCGGTGCGCGCGGCCTTGCCCAAGTTGCTGAGTCAAATGCCGCAGTCGGTCAAGATGACGCCGGTCAACGACCGCTCGGTCTCCGTGCGCGAAGCGCTGCATGATGTCACGCTCACCTTGCTGGGCACCATTGCGCTGGTGGTGCTGGTGATCTTTCTGTTTTTGCGCCGTTTCGTCGCCACCGTCATTCCGACCCTGTCGTTGCCGGTGTCGTTGATTGGTGCCGTAGCCCTGCTTTGGGGTTTCTCCTACAGTCTGGACAACATCTCGCTGCTGGGCCTGACGCTGGCGGTAGGCCTGGTGGTGGACGATGCCATCGTGGTACTGGAAAACATCATGCGCCACGTCGAAAAAGGCGTGCCGCCGTTTCAGGCTGCGCTGCGCGGCGCGCGTGAAGTGGGATTCACGATTATTTCAATTTCCGTTTCTTTGATTGCGGTGTTTATTCCGATCTTTTTCATGCCGGGTGTGATCGGACTGCTGTTCCATGAATTTGCCGTGGTGGTGGGGCTGTCTATTGTGGTGTCGGCTTTTGTGTCATTGACGCTGGTGCCCATGCTGGCCAGCCGGTTTTTGAGCGACGAGGCGCATAAAAAACCACCTAGCCGACTCGTTCGTTCATTCGAGCGCGGTTTTGATGCGGTGCTTGCTTCCTATACCCGGTTGCTTGATCTGGCTTTGGGTCACCGCAAGTCAGTCCTGGCAGTGGCCACAGCTACGTTTTTTGTGACGGCCATTTTGATGGTGGTAATCCCCAAGGGGTTTTTCCCCGAGGAAGATATAGGACAAATTCAGGTGTCAACGGAAACTTCGGAAGATACCTCGTTTCCCGAGATGGTTCGCTTGCAGGAACGGGCCGCCGAGATCATTCGGCTCGACCCCAACATTGCAGCGGTGAGTTCGTTCAATGGTGGCAGCGGCGCGCAAAACACGGGGCGCATGTTCGTGACGCTCAAAAAGTTGAACCAGCGTGCCCCCATGAAAGCAGTCGTGGAGGGCCTGCGCCGAAAATTAAAGGATGTGGCGGGCATCAATGTCTTTATGCGCCCGGTGCAAAATTTGCAGCTCGGCGGGCGCCAGAGCAAGGCCCAGTTTCAGTACATTTTGCAAAGTGTGCGCGCCGATGAGCTCAATGTCTGGGCCACCAAGTTGCAGGACCAACTTCGTGCCGACCCGATGTTCCGCGATGTGACAAGCGATTCCCAGATGCGCGGTTTGCAGGCGCAACTCAAGATTGACCGCGATCGGGCCAATGTGCTTGGAGTTTCTATTGAATCTATCCGCACCGCACTGTTCAATGCGTTTGGCGAGCGCCAGGTGTCCACCATTTACCTGCCCACCGACAGCTATCAGGTGATCATGGAAGTGACGCCGGAAGCCAAGCAGGATGAAAGCGCGCTGGGCGGCATCTATGTGCGTTCATCCACCGGTGCCTTGGTGCCGCTCAGTAGTTTCACCACCATTGAGCGCACCGTCGGACCCACCTCAATCAACCACGTTGGGCAGTTGCAGGCGGTGACGGTTTCCTTCAATCTGGCTCCCGGCACGGCCTTGGGTGATGCCACCGCCAAGATCGACGCGGCACGAGACGCGATCCTGATGCCGGCTTCCGTCATCGCCAGTTATGGGGGAGACGCGGCGGTGTTCAAAAACTCTCAAGGCAGTCAGGCGATCTTGGTCATCGCGGCCTTGCTGGTGATTTATGTTTTGCTGGGTGTGCTCTATGAGAGCTACATCCACCCCATCACCATTCTGGCGGGCCTGCCGTCGGCGGCGGTGGGGGCGCTGGCGACTCTGATGCTGTTTGGCCAGGATCTGACGCTGATCGCCACCATCGGCATCGTGCTACTGATCGGCATCGTCAAGAAGAACGCCATCATGATGATTGACTTTGCGCTGGACGCGCAGCGCCACCAGGGCATGACCCCCGAGATGGCGATTCGTGAAGCCTGTATTTTGCGGTTCAGACCCATCATGATGACCACGCTGGCCGCGCTGATGGGCGCCTTGCCGATTGCGCTGGGCATCGGGGCGGGTGCCGAGTTGCGTCAACCCTTGGGTCTGGCCGTGGTCGGCGGCTTGGTTTTCTCACAAGCTATCACGCTGTTTATTACCCCTGTGATTTACCTCACCCTGGATCGCTTTAGTGGCAGCGGTCCCATTACAAAACACCCCGAGATTCTTGATGAATCGTCTATGTGACCCTCCCGCCAGTCGTTGACGCCATGTCACCAGATCCCGTTAAATCTACTTCGATGAAGCCACTGTTGCTGCGGTTTGCGCTCGCTCGGCCACGGCTCCTGAGTTGTTTCATCCTTGGTTTAGCAGTGGTATGGCTGATACCTGAAACACTGGCGATGTATTCGATTACGAAAATTATTATTGCTTGGAATGTCGGGGCTTGTCTCTACCTCTTGCTCGCCGCCCGCATGATGTTTTGGTCCTCGCACGAGAGAATGCGTGCGCGTGCCTTACAGCAGGATGAGGGCCGGGTACTGGTTTTGACCTTAGTCGTTATGGCCGCACTGATGTGCATAGGCGCAATCGTGGCCGAGTTGGCCGTGGTGAAGGAGCTCAAGGGAACGTTGCGTTATACGCATATTGCGCTGGCCGCGCTTACGATCGCGACATCGTGGGCCTTTACGCAAGTCATGTTTGCCCTGCACTATGCGCATGACTTCTATGCGACGGAGGCGAGTGGCGAGCATGGCGGGTTGGCGTTTCCCGGCGGTCATGCGCCAGATTACGGTGATTTTCTGTATTTCGCCGTTGTGATTGGTACTTCCGGGCAAACCGCAGATGTCAGTTTTACCAGTCGCAAGATGCGCAGAACCGGCACCTTGCATTGTGTGTTGGCATTTTTCTTCAATACGACCCTGGTCGCATTAACGATAAATATTGCCTCTGGATTGTTCTGAAAAACGCCAATAAAGTAGCGTTATTTTTTGTGACTGCCATCGCATAGTGGCTTGTTGCCACTGGCTTTACAACCGCAAAAGTAGACCTCTTTGCTGACATCCGGGCTGTACTTGACTGGAGAAAAGGCGCCGCCTTTGTGGGCGCCATCACAAAAAGGTTGGGTTTTACTTTGGCCACAAGCGCACCAAAAGTAGTTTTTCCCCTTCTCTACGTTGACAGCATAAGGGGTGTCTGAGGCGCGAACTGGATCGGTCATGGTGTGGTTCTTTCCGTGTTAATCAATTTAGCCAGAAGTTTCCTCCCAATCGTTGCTCGGCGCAAGTGTGTGGTGTTGATGGCTAGGCAAGGCACTTGAACTGGCAGGGTGTCAAAATCAAATCTTATTCAGACTTTCAACGCTCATGTCCAAACCGATACCGTTTCCCGGCTCCTCAAAACTTGCCTCATTGACGCCGCATCCTGTCAAATTCGTCAGCTATTTGCTGGCAGCCCTGCTATGCATAGGAATCCTTGTGTACGGGTTGCTGCCCGGGTTGCTGGCGGTTTGTCTGGGTTTTCTATTGACCAGGATAGTCGCAGGGCACGGTAGATCCAAAGGTCCCCGCTTGAGTCCGGCATGGGCTGCAAGCACTGTTATTGTGGTCCCACTCATCATTTTGGCGGTGTTCCTGTTCAACGCCAAGGGGATGGCTTTTGGCGCGCTTGCGCAATACCAGGCACTTTTGCATCACCTGGCAGGTACGGTGTTGGAAATTCGCCAAAAACTACCGCTGGACCTTGCCAGTTACTTACCGGACGAACTCATGGCCGTGCAAGTCTGGCTGGCTGACTATTTGAAATCCAAAGCGCATGCGCTGGCTGGGTTTGGCACCACTGGCCTGCACGGTTTCTTGTTGGTTTATGTGGGTTTGGTGGTGGGTGCCTTGATGGTGGGGTCGCAGTCCTTGCCCACCACAGCACCCTTGCGGGTTGAACTTCGCCAGCGAGGAGGGTATTTCATAGCGGCCTTCCGTCAAATCATCGTGGCTCAGTTCTGGATAGCAGCCTTTAATGCCTTGTGTACAGCAGTTTTTTTGCTGGTGGCTCTGCCACTGTTTGGCGTGAACATGCCCTATATCGGTCCACTGGTCGTTCTCACCTTCGTTGCGGGCCTGATCCCTATTGTGGGTAATTTGATTTGCAACAGTGTGTTGGCGATTGCAGGTGTTTCCATTTCGCCCGCCGTCGGTCTGGCTTGCCTGCTTTTCCTTATCGCGATCCATAAAACCGAATACATCATCGGCGCGCGTATCCTCGGCAAGCAAACCAACACAGCCGCATGGGAGTTGCTGGTCGTCATGTTCGTTGGCGAAGCGGTCTTCGGGTTGCCGGGCTTGGTCGCTGCACCTCTGTATTACGCCTACGTCAAGAAAGAACTCCAGGTCGCACGACTGGTTTAGTTGTCTGGCTGCCATACAGTGGTCATAAATCAGGCGCATCATCCTCACACTTTGATGATTGTGCGGTGATGGTGAGGCGAGTTTTGTCCCGTTAAACCCAAAAATGTGTCACCCGCAAGCCTTTTCGAGTGGTGATCGTAGGGTAATTGCGGATTATCAATTCCATGAAACTGTATAAACTATATAAATAGTTTTTAAAAATGCCATAAGGGAATTGATCATGAACACTAAAAATACAGGTCGCAAGGCTGGCGCACCTTTGAACCGCCTTCCTGACGGTTTTGGCACAAAGATACTGGAAGCTTTGCGGTCGATGCTGAAACCGGCGCCGTGCACTCATGTGGGAATGTTTGCCGGTTCGTTGCTATCGCACGAATCGTGGTCAGAGCCTAAGGTGCCACGCTGACTTTTTTCACCGGTTTCAGCGTTTGAGCAGCTTTGTTTTGTGTTCGACGACCCAAACCACAAACCGCTCAAAAATGCCTGGCATGGTGAGGTAGAGGTACACCGTCGCCAAGGTGTTTAACCCAGCACACACGAGTATGAGTTGTGGCACGGACAGTCCAGCGGCCAGAAGCCCCGCCGCCATGCCTGCGGCAACGACCATGAACAGCGCATTCAAAATGTTGTTGGCACTGATTACCCTGGATTGACGTTGCGCATGGGTGTTGAGTTGCACGTAGGCATAAAGCGGCACGATAAACAAGCCTCCAAACAGGCCGATCAGCGTGATGTCAGCCAGCACACGCCAACTACCCGTTGCAGCCATAAACTCGCCCCAGCCCAGACCGGTTGCTGTGGGTGCAAGTGTTGTCATATTGGCAAACTGAAGCGAAGCAAGTCCCAGGTCTGCGCAGAACAGCGTTAAGCCGATTGAGCCGATCGGTACCAATCCAATCTCCACCTTGTGTTCTGAGAGGCTTTCGCACAGAAGCGAGCCGATGGCGACGCCAATGGAAAAAACGGCCAGCATGACCGTGACCACTGAGGTGTCTCCCCTGAGAACGTCCTTGCCCAGGGCTGGAATTTGCGAGAGCAACACTGCACCCATGAACCAGAACCAGGAGATGGCCAACAGACTGGTCCAAACGCCTTTGCCCTCGTCCTGGGCCAGCTTGAGTGTTGCCAGGGTGTCTTTCACCATGCTGAAACGAATCTTCAACTCCGGTGCGGCCTCTCCGGTGGGGGGGATGAACAGGCTGGACACCAGTCCTGTCAACGCGACCCCGGTCACGGCGATAGACAACATCAAGGGGTCCGTCGTGCTGGCCACCATCAGGCCTGCGACCAGGGTTCCCCCCAGAATGCTCAGGAAAGTACCCATTTCAAGCAGTCCGTTACCGCCCGTCAACTCGTCCTGGTGCAGCACCCGTGGCAACAGCGAGTATTTCACCGGTCCGAAAAAAGCCGAGTGACAACCCATGGCGAATATGCAGGCCAGTAAAGTGGGCAGACTCTTGGCGTAAAACCCGAAACTCACCGCCAGCATGATGACGACTTCGACCGCCTTGACGCTACGGATGACCAACGATTTGTCATAGCGATCGGCCAGTTGGCCGGCAAATGCTGAAAACAGGACAAACGGAAGGATGAAAAGGCCTGCCGCCATATTCGTGACCAGGCCGGTGGACAGCGTGGTGTATTGGGCTGTGTGGAAGGTCACCAAAAGAATAACCAACTGCTTCAGAAACGAATCGTTAAAGGCGCCAGCAAGTTGCGTGGCAAAGAAGGGGCCAAAGCGCTTTTGAGCCAAAAGGCGAAACTGAGACTTCGGTTTTAAGTTCGACATGCGTGAAGTCCATTGGGTAAATTGTCAATCGCGCTGATTTTAAATGGGGAGGGCGGGCGGTCAGGACGAGATGTATATTGGCGCCATGAGCAAACTTGTACCGCACCCTGAACCTGACTCTGGACTCGTCAAGCGGGCTACGGACGCCATTTTGAAGATGATTTCGGTGGTGCCGATCTCGGAGGAGTTCAAAACTGATTTTCCAGAGAAGAGGGCGCGGCAACTGGCACGCACGGCGGCACGCGCCAGTGCGGGCCTATCCGGTGGCGCAGCGCTGGCACCGGGGCCCCTGGGGATTCTCACCCTGCTGCCAGACATCATCGGGGTATGGCGGGTTCAAGCCCAGATGGTGTCAGATATTGCAGCAGCTTATGGCAAGAGCGCCAGCGTGACCCAGGAGCAGATGGTTTACTGCCTGTTCAAGCACACGGCTTCTCAGTTGTTTCGAGACATCGTGGTCCGGTCCGGCGAACGCTATCTGGTCCGTCCGGTGAGTTTGCGCATGATGCAAAGTCTGGTGGCCCTGATTGGCGTCAAGGTGGGGCAACGCACGCTGGGCAAAGCCGTTGCACGTTATGCCCCGGTGGTTGGTGCCATGGGGGTCGGCGCTTACGCCTATTACGACACCCAGCAGGTTGCCAAGACGGCCATCAGTTTGTTCAGCCACACCATCGATGTTGTGGTTGATGAATAAGCGCTGCGCCGGGTTATTTGACAGCGTTCAACCGCTTGACGCCTGCCACAAACCGCTCCAGCGTCGAGGACAGCACGCCTTTGGGAATCGTTACCTCGATCAATTGAAACCGGCCGCGCGTGACAACCGCTTTTTCAAGTGCTGCCTTCAGTTCTGCCCGAGTTCCTACGCGCACGCCATCGCCCCCCAAGCCTGAGGCCATTTCTGCGAAACCCCAATGCCCCAGGTCGTTGAATTTGGACTCGGGCTGGAAGGTGCGCAGCATCTCCCAACTGGCGTTGTTGAAGACCAGCACGATCGGGTCCCAGCCGTAGCGCTTGCAATTGCCCAGTTCCCAACCGGTCATCTGGAACGCGCCATCGCCCACCAGAATCAGCGGCCGTTGACCGGTTGCAGCTTGCAAGCCCAGTCCCGCCGGGACGCCAAAACCCA
>SERZ01000197.1_pt1 | contig 40791 bp, 57 predicted proteins | sample 3171461 | NCBI WGS metagenome assembly SERZ01 (sample SAMN06051861, study PRJNA518727) | freshwater metagenome | biome: subpolar coniferous forest; feature: holomictic lake; material: water; isolation source: holomictic Lake 227, 6 m depth | place: Canada: near Kenora, Ontario | collected... | reverse complement strand
GGGGACACTTGGAGCGATGTATAAGGCAGTATGTACTACAAACACATTAACTATTACCGCAGTATCCATATTGGGTGTAACAGTGACGACGGATACAAGCACATTAAATTATCTAATTATTTAAAAAATAAGGTTAGTCTACCTCGCCAAAAGGACAAATTATTAATAATTCATTAAAAAAATGAACAACACACAGTCACAAGTTATTAACATCAATTTTATGCCAGCAGACTTTCAAAATCTGTCATCAGATGACAAGATTACAGTTCTAAAAGCTATGGAGATTTCTATCGAGAAGAAAATCTCTGCTAACACAACAGCAGGTACAGCTCTTACAGCACAACTAACGGCTATACAGAACGAGGTAGTTTCATTACAAACACCTTCTAAGACTGCCTAATATGGATAACGCCGTTTCAATAGCCAATATATTACAAGGATTCTGGCCACTGTTTCTCTTTTTAGGGGGATTCATATATTGGCTTGCACGGCTTGAATCTAAGACATTTGGCAACACTAAGCGAATAGAAACCCTAGAAGCCGAAAGAAGTGTTATATATGAAGTAAGAGACATGGTGAAGGACATGAATACTCGTTTAGAAATATTAGTTCCTAACTATAAAAAATAATGTACACACATATAGACGAAACTAAATATGGTACAGGGGCTATAGTAACCAAGAAAAGCAAAAAGGTGGCAAAACTTGGTAGTGCTAAACCTGTTGATTTTACTGTGCACTTTCAGATAGCTACCACTTTGGTTCAGAAAGACCAAGGACAATCTTCGTCTTGTGGAGGGCAAGCTACAGCTTATCGTGAGGAAGTCTTAGAAGGAATACCACAGTCTGCTAAATCTATTTATTCACTCTGCTATGTCGCTGGTGGTGGTTCAAACGAACCAGCTTTGTGGAATACTATTTATAACAACGGAGTCGCTAAAGAAGCGGATATAACAAGCTATGAGAGTGGTCAGACACCTTCGGAGGCTTTTATGGAAGACACTTCATGGGATAAGACTAAACTCAAAGCCGAAAAAGACGAACATGTGGTATACGTTAATTTAGATATGGACTCTATCGCCCAAGCTATCAAGGACAACAACGGAGTCATATTAGGAATTTCTGGCATGAACAACGGCACATGGCTTTCTGCTGACCCATTACCACCTACTACAATGACGGGCACATGGGGACACTGGGTGTTTGCCGTAGGATATTGTATGCGAAATGGTAAAAGAGCTATTAAATTTATAAACTCATGGGGCGCATCTGTGGGAGAAAATGGGTATCAATATCTTTCAGAGGATTATTTGCCGTACATTTGGACAGCGTGGACTTATATAAAAACGAAGAATTTTATTTTTAATATTGATTTGGGATATGGCATAACTTCACCTGATGTTACACAGCTACAGATAAGACTTGGTATGCCTACTAAGTGGCAAAGTGGGTATTTTGGAATAATCACAAAAGGCTATGTCATGGCTTACCAGTTAAAGAATGGTATTCCAGCTACAGGATTCTGTGGCCCGATAACCCGTGCATCTTTGAATCGTCCCTAAAGCTCCCTCGGTTAGAGCTTGTGTTCTTTCAACAATTAAATAAGGAGGTCACTATGGACTCTACACTTGTTATTGAGGCGGCCATTCGGCTTGGTGTTCATCAAGAGCGTATCTTCGGACTCGCCTTTGATTATTGTGAGCGTAGATGCTCAAGAAGTCGCATTGTCAATGCCTACAACGATTGGTATTGGAATGGGATTATTTGCCCCGAAGTCGAGGACTTTATCATTGACGTACTCTCTGGCAGAGTGCAGAGACAGGAGGTATCAAAATGAACCTACTCATGCTTCGGTTTCATTTCACTGAAAAGGAAATTACCCTAATCAGAGAAGTTGAGGAGTTTTCTCCTCACATGGCTTTGATTATCGCAAGAGAAATTGTCAAACAGAAGGAGGTGCAAAATGGGCAAAAAGCTAACACGCCATCACCACAGAAATAAACACTCTGGAGGCGATGGTCGTCCTGAAAATATAGCCTATGTCTCAAGGAAGCAACACGAGGCTTTCCATACTGTCTTTGGCTCAAAAAACTCCGAAGAAATTTGTAGTTTGCTAAACAAAGTTTGGGGAGACTATCGCTATCATTTTACTTGTGAAAAAATCAAGTAAACAAACCACACACTGAATCAGGTCGAGTGCTGAATAAGCCTCTAAAAGTCCCTGCGGTGTGTGGTTCTTTTTATTCCATTAAATGGCTTAAAACTGTAATAAGAAATTCCTTATTCCATTCATCTGTGGATAATGACATAGACAAACCTACTAAAATGCCTCATAATTATAGGTAACACTTCGATACTTGCGGGTCGTCAGACCTATATCACCCAAATGATAGACAAGTCATCAGTGAATCAGGGTTATCAGAGATAATGGTGTCAACTTCTATCTCTAATGGCGAATATGCCTGACGAAAGTCAATTACAATAAACCCTGATATGGGCTTCCTAGTCGCCATTGCGGAGGTGCAAATCCTCAAAGCCCGCAGTCAGTCGTTATTAATAATAACAATCAAATATGAAAACATTTATATCACAAGTAGGTCATGTAGCAGTTCAAGTTCTTCTAGTAGCCATTCCTTTTATTCTTTCCGCAGGCTTTTCTTGGGAGAAACTAACAGTCGGAGGTATTCTATCAGCTATCTATGCGTATTTGGTGAAAACGCAAGCGGTGGCTTCTGCTAGACGTGACTAGGACTTGCTGTCCATAACAGCATTACTATGAAACTAAAACTTATAACCCTACTAGGGTTGTTCTTGCTACTTATTCCTAGTGCTCACGCAGACGCTCCTATACGCTCCCTAACGCTCCAGGAACGCATTAGAGAGGACTTTAGCCCCCGCATGGTGTCAGTAGTAGAGTGCGAATCAAACTTCTCTATGGAGGCAATAGGGCACAATACTAATGGTACTTACGACATAGGGTGGTTTCAGGTTAATAGTTCTTGGTTACCTAAAGCCCAAAGCCTCGGATATGATGTATATACCGAGGAGGGCAACTATGCTATGGCACTATGGATTTATAGAAACGCTGGAGGTATTAGAAATTGGGTTTGCAACTCTAAAGTTAATAGTTAAAAGTACTATCCTCGAAAGAGTGGTCTTCCCCACCTAATATTTTGTTAATAACTTCTATTATATTCCCACTGTTATGACCATATATTCTTAGGTTTTCTGCTAATGTCGCCAACTCCCTTATAGCACTCTCAATTCTGTCTAGCCGTTGGTCGGTTGGGGAAGGCTTGTTATCAAGGCCACAAATCTGACAAATACCACTAAAACTCATAATTTGTTCTCCACATTTGTTACATTTATTCATGTTTTTTCTCCAAGAGAAGTTCCCTTATATCTAGTAATACTTCCAAAATTACTTTTTCAGTCTTAGGTGGGGTAGCCATAATTTGGTCATAAATACCCATACATTCTTTTTCTATTTGTTCTCTAGTTTTCATATACTTTATTTCTTCTTTCCCTGAGTGGGGAGCCAATTGTCACCAGCGTATGACCTAATTGCTGGGTCTATTAATTCTTCTCCTTTTCCTTTACAGCAGTCTGAACTATGACCGTGAGCTAATTTATAAACTGCGGTGATAATCTCATTAGCCTCTTTTAGCAATCTCATTGTCTGTTCTGGTGTTTGTTTGTTTTTTAGGTGTAAATAGCAATCAATATCAAAGGAGGCGTCCATACCAACATAAGCTTCTATCGCCATAAGTCTATTTTCAGCATTATCTTTATATTTCCTCTCTCCTACATTTTTGGTTTTCATAGGGGGTTAGTTATTAGCTTCATAAAATGCTCTAGCAAACTTCTGTGAACACAACGACCTAAACTCCATATCACTATCGGGGTGAAAATCTGAAAATTCTTGTATGTGTTTTACTGCACTTTTGTGCATCTTTGCCATTGATGGTTTTGGTCGAGTAGGTTGAACATAAAGATTTGGATTTTTCGGTACATCTTCCCATTTCTGATATACACGTTCTGGTTTATTAAACTTTCCCCACAAAGCTGTCTTTTTAGTCCAAGGTGAGCCGTAGTGCCAGGGTTCGTAAGTCATTACTGGTTCTCCTAGATAATCTTTTAGTCTTCCTGTCGCTGGATTTTCTATTACCCAAAAGACTGGATTACACTCCGATATTATTCTCTGACACTCTCTTACTAACTCCATTCCCTTTTCTGGGTTTCTCGCCTTCCCTGTACTTCTAGCAGTTGAAAATTCTGTACATACTGGGTTAGCAATAATTCCGTAGACATCTTTCGGGGGATGGTAATTCTCTACCCCAATGTCTTTCCCAACAAGAATTACGTTGTATCCAGCATCTTTATAGGGCTTCGTATCAGAGCCAGTGTCGGCACAGAGTTGTAAGATTGTCTTCATTTTCAATTATTGTTATTAGATGGGGGGCTAATCATTGGGATTATAAGGATGAGCCAATTCTTCTAGTTGCCACACTTTGCGGCCACTACCGCAAGTCAGTCTTTCATACAAATCTTCCATTTTTTCTAAATCTTGAATTGGTAGTCTTTCAATAATGGTGTGTTCTAAAACAATCTTAGTTTCCCCCGTAGAAACATTTGTAGTGGTTCTTAAGGTGGTGTGACCATCTCCACCAATTAAACTCCTCAATTCGTGATGTATATAATCTGTTTTCTTTTTCATCTTTATTTTAATTACTTAATAATACTTTTAATATAGGCTGGGTGATGGAGGCAAGGATTTGACGAGTAGTTGTTTGCAAGATGTGTTCTTGCTGACTGCTGTCGGATTTCGCCGATGGATGTTACTCGTATAGTCACCTTGCAAACGGCTTCTTTGCACTAACTGTTACGACAGGTTTTGCATTTTCCGCTTAGAATAGCGTCTACCTATTCCGCCACTCCATCGCTCAACCTACATTACTCTTGAATAATACTGGCTGGTTCCCCCGTTCAAACCCATTCATTCTTCCCAGAGATTTCAGTATCTAGGGATTCACAAAGCTTGAACTGTCGGGGAAATCAACCAACATTATTCGGGGTGGTAAGGGAGGCTAATCAATCGTAGCTGTATACTTTACCCCATCTAATTCGACAGATACTTTCTTACCTTTAAGTGTAGGTACTTCTGGTTCAGTCGGCTCAATCTTTGCATTATCGCCTTTGTAGATTATTTCCTCCCCTTCGGCAGTTTTGAAAGTTTTAATTTCCTCCTTACCCCATTTCATACCAAAGAAAAAACCAGATGTGAGGGAAAATTTACCAGACACCCTCGCATCACCATACACCCACGCATTACCATACACCCACGCATTACCATACACCCTCGCATCACCATACACCCTCGCATCACCAGACACCCTCGCATCACCATACACCCACGCATTACCATACACCCACGCATCACCAGACACCCACGCATCACCAGACACCCACGCATTACCAGACACGCTCGCATTACCAGACACCCACGCATTACCAGACACGCTCAAATTTTCTTCCTTTTCTATGTAACCACCTAGCTCACCCTTCTTTACTACCCCAAAGTTCATAAGGGCTTCTATTCGAAATAGTTTCTTTCCACACCAGTCAATACTTTTCTTTGTTAATTTGTATTTATTGTTTTTCATATTTGTTAAGATTTAGTTAGTAAGTTAGTAAAAAAATCTTCTGGGTCTTTTCCTTCGGCTAAGTGGTGAATAAACTTGTGCCAGTACCATTCCCAAGCCATTTGAGGCTCTGGTGTTGTGTCCTCATCATCATCGCAATTACACTCCCTGAAAATTGGTACTTTAGTGCCACAAGTAAGACACACTGCCCAATTCATCCAATCTCTATCCCCACTTTTCCCTAGTGACTGCCAGAAGAGTGGGTCAATCAAAAACTGAGCTTTAAATGTGTCTCCTTTACTTGCAAGATATATCCCTGCTTTTACTGGGTCATACCCTCCCTCTATTGCTTTTTGTATTGCATTTTTCATCTTATTTTTTAATGTTTTCTAATGATTGATTGATAATGGCGAGGGCGGTGTCGAGGGCTCATATTGTTTTAAATTAAGTTTATACCCACATTCACATACTAATTCTGTCACCCACTCGCTCTTACTATCCCAGTCTGCACCTTCGGGGACTTCTTCACCTGTAAGGTAGTAGCGGTTATTGACTGGAGTGAGGTTGTGGCGGACGTGGGTCATGCTTTTTCAACCTTATACCCATAAAACTCATCTCCCCCTTTCGACCTTTCGTCGTGGTCTATCATGCCTTGTATGTTAAATATCATAGCTGATAGATGGTCTGACTCTGGCTCCATCTTTACACCTTCCGTTTCCTCCATAAATATCATAAAGAAGTGACGGCACAACGACTTGAAATACTCCTCTCTTGGTATGCCTTTTTTCCAGTTACCCGCCCCGTACTTCGTAGCGTTCTTCCTCATGTGCTCGGCAAAGCGGAAAATCATAAAAGGTGATATATACTCTGGAAAGTCAAACTTACCTCCTGACCCACGCACCGCACCCGTATCGAAGTGACGTATTATTTCCCCGTCTTGTGTTAGGTCATCATATCCCCCATCATTGTTAAATTCATTCATTGGTTTTAAAATATAATGTTTCTACTTCTTCGACCTCAGCTGTACCATTCTCCTGCTCCTTGACCTTCCTCATCTCCAACTCTTCCTTGAGCTCATCCACTGTTTCTGAGTAACTCCATGACTTCTTGGTTTGGCTGTAAAATCTACCGTACTCGTTCTCAACTGTTTTTTTATCTGCTTGTAGCACCTCCTGAAGAATTAGTGGGTTTAGTTCCTTTAGTCTTGCTTCTAATCCTTTTATTAACTGTTTTGTCTCCGCATATTCTTTGTAAACGTCTGTTTTCATTTTGTTGTTGTTGGCTTAAAAATGCCATATATTGATAAAATTTCCTAGACCTTGGTGACTTCTTGTGGGACAACTTGCCCAATTCGCTCATGTGTTTTCTGATAGTTTTGGTAATCTTCATTGATTTCTTTGACGGCCTTAAGTATTTCGTCCTTCATTCTTTGTCTCTGATACTCGAAGACCTTTCGTTTAAATATCTTTACTTTGCCTGTTAATTTAACTTTTCGACCTTTACTAAACTTATGTCCTTTATACTCCACAATGTCGTCCTTAATGTCTGTCTCTAGCCAAATCAGTTGGACTTCATTGTTTACCTTGCCATACTTTTCTTTGACCAGGAAAGAATACATATCTAACTGTTTATGTTTCAATACCTTGAGGTTCGTCCACGGTGGTTCGCCCTTACTGGTGACATGGCTAGATTTAAACTCAAGAATAGAACAAGTTTCTGGGTCAAATGAATCGAGATAAGCTAACACCTTAACTCCTTCTAGTTCAAGTTCTATCTTGTGTTCCGGTGACGAATACTGTGGTATGTGTGCGAAATCTTCATGCCTTTCCTCTATCATCTTAGCTATACGCTTACCCTCAATCATCTCCGGTGTAGACGCCCCCTCTATGTTTTCATAATATCTTTGACGATACAGAGGCTTACTTTTATTCCAGAGAGATAGCGCCGACCAAGAAATATAGTCACGCACGGAGCCATCTTTCTTTTTACCTAGTATGTATTTAGCAACGTGCGTCATGTTGATGATTTTTAGTACTAAGGGCTCTTTCTATACTTTTACCTCTATATAATCTTTTTCTTATTCTGTCTGGATTCATTTTTAATTCATCAGCCCATTCTGTTAATCTTTTTGTTTCTCCGTTGAAGGTTAAATAAATAGTTCTTCGCTGATTTCTTTGTTGGGTTTTTTTATCTACCCATCTACAATTTTCCTTAGAGTAATCTCCATTAACTTCTTTTCTATCTAATTCAGATTTGAGCGGAGATTTACCCATATCATTGTAGAAATTTATAAACTCGTCCCAATCTTTTGTTATTTTAATTCCTCGTCCTCCATAATACGGATAAAGAATATGTTTGGGATTATTACATCTCTGTCTCATGTTTCTCCAAGCATTGTATTCTTTAGGATATTGACCATTTTTAGTAAAACCGTGAGTTATTAAGTAATCATTATTCTTTGACATACCTAAAGTATACAACCCACCGTAAGCACTGTCTACATAACCCTGTGGATAACCCAACTTGCGGTAAGTAATAGATAAGAATAGAATATAAGTAACAGGTCGATTTAATAAACTAATCTATAACAACATGGCACTAGAAAAAATAAACAAAGACAATTACGTCTCAATCTTATCGAGTGATGGAACGCTGAGGATGACCGTACCAGAAGGTACAGAAGGTTCTATACACCGCGAGTATGAGACAAGTGATGGCAAGAAAGGTGTTAAGAACGAACTCGTTTTTAATAAACTAAGCGGCAAGATAACTAACATCGCCTTTCATGATGGTGACTTCGGTAAGTCAATTCAAGTGACGGTCACCGACGACGCTGGCGATGTAGTACTGTCTATCAACACCGCGCAAAACTATGGTGAGGACTTTATGAAGAAGTTACCAAACATTGATTTGGAACAACCCGTGACGCTCTCACCTTACAACTTCACAGATGATAAAGGCAAACTTCGTAAGGGAATTTCTATCCTTCAAAATGATGTGAAGGTTCAGAACTCTTACTACGATGCCCTTGCAAAGAAAAACACCAACAAGTTTCCAGAACCTGATGGTGACACCAAGAAGTATGATAACGATGACTGGAAGACTTACTTCATTAAGGTTCGAAAGTTCCTTATCAAGGAAGTAGAAACCAAAATCATTCCAAAGTTCGCTGCAAAAGCTATCGAGAAATTTTAACAACCAATTTAAGACCTGTTAGTATTTGGGGCCCTTCGTGGGTCCCTTTTACTTTGTATCTTAAAAGTAAACTTAGACTTGTTATCAATTCGCACGGCCTCACAACTTAATCCTTCACAGGTTACAACAAAGCCATGCCCGCCTTTTATTCCAAAGATATCGAAAGGATTGCGTCTCCCCATATCGGGCAACTTATAACTAAACGCACCATCCTGTACCTCTTTTAGAGCAAGCACTTGGTGCGGTAAGGCTTTGTTGCCTTTAACTTTGACCTCTACCGCGTAAGAATATGGATAGTTGAAATAAAACCAGTCGTCTACTAAGTCGTCGACTTTAGATTCCTTCCTGTTGTAACGCTTTGGTAATGGAGGCAGTTCTGTTTGTTTTCGCATTGATTACTTTTAGTTTATAACCCTTTCTTTTTCCCCATCTGGTAACGATAGCTCTCATTAAAAACCCTCGCCGGTCTCTGGTAACCTCTAACCCATTCTTGGTTGTTACTATATAAATATAATCTATCATACATTTGGGTTCCATTCTGATGGAACAAAGTCCTTACCCTTTTCGACATTGTGTGATATCTGCTTATCACACCTTCCCGCTAATAAATAGTGATAGGCCACAGGATGTAGGTTGTGTATTCTTCGCAGTCTCGCCTTCATCTGTACAAAATCTCTCACAGCATAACTCATGGAAGCGAAGATGCAACACGAAAAAGTGTCTAGGTCAAACCCCGCGCCGATAGATGCTTGTATGACGATAAAGCACTCATCACTCTCTTGAGCTTTTTTTATTATATCCTCCTGATTCTTCACCCCTCCATGTATCATGAACGTCTCTCGGTCCTTACCAAGTTCGCGCGACAAGACTTCTACCTGCTCCACATAGTACGCCACCACTAGGACCTTCCTATATCCTGATGCGATGTCGAGGATATGTGATAGTTTGTTCTTCTGCTCATGGCGATGCTCCTCAAAGAACGCAGCCGTTGGCTCCCACTCGGTTGGTAGAAATGGGTCGCTCTTCACTTTTACCTTCTCATGTGTCACTGGTGGTAACTCCCCCACACAGTCTTTGAGAAGAACGATATCGGCGTACTGTTCTAAGACAGGTCTAATTAACTCGCGCCAGTTACTCTTAGGCAACCATGCCGGACGAGGAAGGTATGGGTGGTGTTCTAGTTTGAAGAACGTCGCGCGCCAACTCTTCCAGTCTATGTAGTGGCCTGTAAAGGTGAGGAGTGTGTGGAGGTTCCAGCTTGTTGAACGAATTTGGGTGGCGCTTAATCCAAGAAAAGGAGTCTTGAATTCTCTTATTAGTTCATACATCTTTCGGGAAAGTTGAGACGTTTTACCCATAAAAAGTGGACTCGCTAACTGGTCACATTCGTCAGCCAAAATGGCAGACCATTTTTTTAATGGATATTTTTTAAACTCTTCTTTTGATAAAATCGTGGCCTTAGTCTCCCACGCGTCTAAATCTTTTTTCCATTTAATTTTTATTTGTTTGGGACACACAATTAAAGCGTCTTCATCCCGGCCCTCTTTTAACCATAAAATACCCGCAATAGATTTACCCACCCCGCATTCCCAAGCCAATAAAGATTTATTGGTACCAGCACGAACTTCTTCGAGAAACTTTTGTTGATGTTTATATAGTTTTAATTCGGTCATATTTATTTGAATGTAAAAAAGGTGTAGTCATCATTAAATTAACGTCCCACCCTTGTTCCAAACGATATCTTAACGCTTGGCGGCTAACACCTAATTCTCGAGCCCAATCGGCAACAATCATAGTCTTACCTTTGTAAGTAATGTACCGACTTGTTCTTTTATTTTTTGATTGTTCATTGAAAGTTGCCCACCTGCAATTTTCTTTAGAGTAACCCTTATTATTATCAATTCTTTCTAGGGTCGTGTTAGCCTTTCCGTGTATCTCAGAATGCTTCAGATAAGATTCATACATATCCTTTTTAAAATCTAAATAATTGGTCCATCCAAAAGTTATACCTCTTCCACCATAATTTTTATAGTCTTTATTACCTGGGTCAGTAACTCTACAACGGGCTTTATTAAACTTTCCGTAAAAAGGTTCTTTTTTTGATAATCCATTTGCTGAGTAAATTCTTGGCATACAATAATTATATCATATAGTCTTGTCTATTGTAAAGACTAATTTCCTATTTTGTTAAACTCATCATCTGCCCGCTCTTCGCTGGTCTTAATGCTATCAGCCACCTTCACGTTTCTCCAGCCTCTTGCTCGACCTGATTGTTTACCAGCCGTGAAGTTTGAAATGAGACCCTCGGAAATGTAGGTAGCATAAAATGGTAGTTTCGTTCCGAGCATCTTAATAGTTTCGGCGGCCAACCCCTCATCCAAGCAAAATTCTGTGTAACGCTCATACAGGTCTTCTTTCGTTATCTCTGCGCCTGTTTCTTGGGTAAGTTGTGTGGCCGCAAAGATGGCGATGCTTGAGCCTGAGCGCATCATCTCTTGTTTGGTTTCGATAGCTGTCTTCTTGTAGCTAAACTCCCTATTAGCCAAAAGTCTTTCGAGCCCAGCGATGGCCCACAAGAACAACCCCGAACGTTCTTCGTCGGTTGCGAGTTGCGCGATGAAGTTTGGTATCTTCTTCTCAATTCGTTTTTCAAATCGCATAACCATCCATCGTCCGAAGTAGGCTTCGTCATCGAAATCCTCGACGTCAGGTATCTTGTTGCACGCAAAGGTAAACTTCGCAAAGTTATTAAACGAAAACTGGTTACCAAACTTATACTCCCCAGAAATGCTACCTCCACCAGTTGCCACCTTGAAGTTCCCTGTATCAGTAATATCCTTAGCCGACAATTCGTCGACGAGGTTTCCATGCTTCTCGTATAAGTGTGCGGCGGCAAACTTGTCGGCGGTCATCTTATGGAGTGACACACTGGAGATATTTTGCTTCCCTATAAGGTTAATTATCACCTCCAAAAGAGTAGTCTTACCCGTATCTCCCTCCCCCACGAAGATAATAGCCTTCTTAAACATATAATTACGGTAGAAGTAGTACCCTATCCACTCTTGGATGGTCTCTTTTTGGTCTGGTGTAAGTATCTGGTCAAAGAAGGCCAGAGTCTTAGGGCAGGAAGCCTTAGGATGATATGTAATGGGTAGTTTATAGGTAAAGTGGTACTTTGGGTCATGTGGATGCAAAATACGCGTAGAGAGCTGAAATACCCCATTGGCAAGTGGTATGAAGTCAGGCTGGGCGCTCTCAAAGATGGAGCGGGGGTATGCAGTCATGTCAGCTATCTTATGAAAGGTCTCAGTCTTCGCGCTCTTCGTTACTTGGTCGCCTAAGATACGCTGCACCTCCGGGAAGATAACCTCATTCTCCGCCGGCATATACATTCCATCCCGGTACACAAACATTTCGTGTTCCTTCTCTCCCACGGTGATGATGCTGTACTTCGAGACGATGTAACGGGCTAGTTCATATGTGCCCTTTATCTTCTCCTTTGAAAATAAGGTTCGTAACTGTTCTTCAATGTTCTCACTAGTAGCTTTGTAAGCCTCATCCGTGATGAGAATGTAGAGGTCCCGCAGAGTTGATTCGTTTAGTGGGGGGTTATGGAGAGCATTGAACTTTTGTAGGGATGGCCAAATCGTTGGCTCCCAGTCTTTGTAGGGGGTCTGTTGTAGTCTGGTCTCTAAGAATAAACGGATGGCGGATTCAGTCAGTGAGGTGTCAATCTTCTCGACCACTAATGGAGATGGAAACTCTACGTCGTTCATAATATTACTAACTTAAAAGACCCCATAGTGATGCAAGAACCAGTGAAGATTCGCACTACGGAGTCTTTGAAAATAATAATATAACGTTCTTGCATGTAAACATTATACTCCACTTGCGCCACCTATAAAAGTGTACCTGTGTATAACTCATATAACAAAACACACTAATGATTATTAGTCAAAAGTGTGCTTCTCACTGAGTAGGCCGTTGGGCAGTCTGGCGTTCGTAGATGCAATTTTTATTTAAAAGTTATGGCATCGAACCCATGCTCCACAATTACGCGCGAACCAAGATAGTGATAATTATAGTTCGTTGTGTGTAACTTGTCACTGTGGATAACTCGTGGTCTATTATATTTTGAGAAACTTGCGTCCCCTCTTAATTGTTAATTGAAACCCAGCGTTCTTTAGCTTGCGTACCCACTTGTCCACAGTTGAATGTGAGACTCCGAAGTGGTCCGCTATCTCTTGGTAGCTTTGTCCCAGCTCTAAGTTAGGGACGATGTCGGAGACTTTGAAGTTGTTTGTTTTTAGACCCTCCGTTTTGCTTTTAAGATTTTCGTTTTTGATTTGGTCCGTTTTGACCCAAGGGCTTCCCCCAGAAATCTTGCCGTAAGACCCTCCGTTTTGCTTTTGTCCCACCGAACTTGTTTCGGTGCTGGCACCCTGCCTTAGACCCTCCGTTTTGCTATTTGTCCCGTTGTTTTCGTTATGACCCTCCGTTTTGCTTTTGGTGATTGTTTCTTCGTTTTGTTCCATAGTTGTTTGGTTATGTTGATAATGATTTTAGCAAATGTCACATTGAAAAGTTTCAATACGTTGGTACGCAAAAAAACCGACACATTGTGACATTTCTAGTATGTCTGTGTCGGCTGTTTGCTTTTTGACTATCTCCTATCGCTCATCGGCGTTTAAACGCTTGAAAGCTATATCGAGTTCGTCTTTTTGCTTATTGCCTTTTGTAATATTCTCATTGATTGCTATATCTATCCAGTGATTATCATGTGTCCAGCCTGTCATGCGATAATTAGCGCCGTCTGGCTTGATGTGTAGCGACACAAGCTCTGTCTGATATGAACCTGTTATCACGATATCAAGATATTCTCCCCCTTGTCCCTTGCTTGCTCGTTCACTTGTTGTTGTGGCGTATAGTTTCATGTTAGTAATGTAAGATTATAAAGCGGTCAGTATTTTTTATCCTGATAACAGTAGTAAATTCTTCTACTTCTTCAAGCGAATCGAAAGGTTTATCAGTGTTGTAAGCGTCGTTAAATTCTTTTAGATTTCCATACTCCGTATACTCGCAACATAGGGCTATAGGGTCAAGTTCGATATCTTCTCCGATGTCTTCCGATATGGACTCGAGATGCTCAAATAAAGCTCTTTTGCCTTCATAGGAAAAGTTATTTTTATATGTATCTGAAAAGCTATCGCAAAACTGCGAGAAATTGACTGTTTGTTTTATCATATATTTAATTGTAAATGAACGGCGGAGACTAGAACATCAACCGCGAGCACATATCCTAATTGATAGGCTCTATTCGTTGCCCTAACGAGTAAGGCAACGTGAGAGGCTACTTATTTTCTAAAGATAATAATCTTTCCAATTCTACTATCTCCTTTACTATGTCCATAGTAGACGAGCCTACTTCCAAGGCTAGAGCTTCATAGAGGCGTTGCAATTTCATGATATCTAAAAAGCCTTTTTTAGTGGTGATTATGGTCATGTTAGTCAAGATAATTTATACCGTCACGAAGTCCGAAAGCGGGCGTAAAACCAACAATGGCGTCACGATAACAAGTAGGGCTGTATCTGTCTGATGTATCTATCGTTATTTGTCCATAAGCCCCGTCAATGTTTCTTTTATTTGATAGTGTGACTGTCTTGCCGTCCGTGTCGTATTCGTCCATTGTGTAGAGAATACCAGCGACACACACGTTATCTATTGAGTACTTACTTTTAGCTCCGGAACGATACTTGAGAACATCGTCGCTGTATGTTGTCCGTAACCAGTTCTGAAAAGTCTCTCTGTCTTTATGCTCTGATAGAGCAAGTTTATCCCTTTTTTGTTTAGGTGTTTTCATATTATTATTTATTATAGCTAGCTATTAAATTATCTAACGCACTTTTGAACGTCGCACCATAGCCGAGATAGGTCTTGCCGTTCTGGTAGGCTAGAGCGATGTACCAGCCTTGTTCTGCTTGCCTGTAGGGTTTAATTTGTAGGTACATGTTTATTTAATGATATTTAATAATATTGTAGCGTATATGGTAGCACCGACTATGCTACCCGCTATGAAGCCGATTACTAGCCCGCCGATAAACTTTTTTGTGTGTGTTTTCATTTGTGTTATTCTATTAGTAATGACGTAATAATATATGTAAACATTACAGTTGTAAAGCAAAACTGTGGATAATTATAGTAATGCAACACAATAATGGTATTGTTGTCAAATGGATTTAGTACAATATGGCTAAATACAGCGCTGGGAAAAATCTGTATCAGGCAAAAGGCTAAGAATAAGGGTCAAAGTGGTGTCTGATACTTAAGATACTTATTTTCTTTAAAAAAGGATAGATTTATAGATATATTAATATAGTATATATTGAGTAATCCCCTAAAAACTTTTCCGTTTTGGTTGTATCTTGAGTATCAATTGTGTGATGTTATAAGTTATGATATAATAATGGATATTAATAATAAACTATTTATTTTATGGAAGATATAAGAAAATGTTTGTATGGTGGAAGTGACGGAAAGTGTGGTGTGTATCCGAAAGCTCCACGTCAGTTATGTCATAATCATTACTATCTTTATAGTAGGCAAGTTAAGGCTGGGTCTGTGACATGGGAGTGGCTAGAAAGCCAACAGTGTTGCAAGCCATTGTATAAACCTAATTATGACAACAAGATACCGCTATTACTGGAGCTTGCAAAAGGTGGGGCGGATAATTGGAGCATGGCGAAAGTGTTGGGGATGAAATATAATACTTTTATAGCGTGGAAAAGGAAACTACGAGACCGCGGAATTGAGATACCTGCAATACTAGGTAGAAAGAAAAGTGAAGATGTGTTATAATTATGGCAATGGAAACACTAGCAGAACAGGGCTTGACTCTGTGGAACAAAGATGTTCAAAACAAAATACGCGTATTATACCTTGAAGATAAAGAGATAAAGCAGATACAACAGATACTAAATGTGCCAGAAGGAACGTGGACAGCGTGTTATTATAACAATTCCCATGGTTTCAGGGATTTTTTCCTGTCTGTGAAAAAAGAGAAGATGCTAAAGCAAGCGGAAGAGTTCAGCCAAAGATTAATGAAGATAGACCCAGAAAATAAGGCTAAGATACTAGCTATTCAACAGAAAGAAGCCGAGTTCTTAAGAGAGACACAAGGCAAAGACTTGGGTTATACCAAGCGTGTTGAAGCCTACAATCTTAATCAAAACGCTAGCGAGCCTCTCGATGAGAAGCAAAGAGCGAAGCTGGACAAGTTGTTAGGCAAGAAGGTAACAGATATTATTGACGCCAACGGCCTTGTTGAGCCACCGATTGACGGCCAAGAGTGTCGTGTCGCAGAAGATATATTGTGCGACGCTGACAAACAATAATATGTATGGTATAATAATAACCCCCCCCACCCTCCGATTTCAAAATCTTTGATATATATATATCCGTCCTCACCCCTCGACATAATTTTTAAGGGGTGGGGGTATACAAAAAATTTTCAGAACTTCGGGTCCCAAATAGTTTGACTCTTTCGATAAGGAATGATATACTTAATCCACAATGCCCAGCGGTAAATATTTAAAAACTCCAGAACATCGCAAACACTTATCCGAATCTCGAATTGGTATGAAGTTTTCTGAAGAACATCGAAAGAATCTTTCTTTGGCCCACATGGGTCACGCTCCAATAATTTCAAAAGAAACTTATAAAATCATCGCCTTAAAGAATACTGGTAAAAAACGGACCGAAGAGATTAAGGCAAAGTTAAAAATCACCCGCGCCCGACAGATTATGCGACCCAAGACTGAGTCAGAGCGTCGCCACCTATCTGAGGCGCGCAAGCAAAACCCAAATTGGCATACATGGAAAGGCGGAATTACTAAACCAAACCTAGCCGTCCGTAACTCTGTAGATTATAAGCTTTGGCGAGAAGCAGTCTTCAAGCGTGATGACTGGACATGCCAGAATTGCAAACAACGTGGAGGAATTTTAAATGCAGACCACATCAAGCCCTTTGCTTACTATCCAGAATTACGTTTCGATATTAATAATGGTAGGACACTCTGTAAGGAGTGTCATAAAAAAACACCCACTTACGGGCCAAAATGCAAGAAATAAATAAAGACTTACTAGAGCACGTTATTAGTTGTTCCCCTGAGGAGCGTAAATATATTTTCGAAAACGACTTTTTGTCTTTTTTCATTTACGTCTATGTGGATTATGTAAAGTACCCTTTTGCACCATTCCATTATGAAATGTTTAATGACATTAAAGATATGGTGTCTGGTAAAACCAGAGAGACTGCTTGGGTTATGTTTCGTGAAAGCGCCAAGACTTCTATCGCCAAAGGTTTCATTACATGGCTTATTTGCACCAAGAAGTGTCATTACCTAAACGTGGATTCATTTGATGCTGAAAATGCTGAACGCATGCTCTTTGATGCTATTCTTGAGCTGCAGAAGAACCCTCGTATTTTACAGGACTATGGTGAATTATATAATACCAAGCGCAATACGGAAGAACTGACCCAGAAGAAAATCTCCAACTTCTTGACCAACAACGGAATTCGTGTGGAAGCGCACTCTACTCAGGAATCTATTCGAGGACGACTACATGGAGCACAACGTCCTGACTGCTTAATCTTGGACGACTTCGAAACGAACAAGACTAAGGACTCGGAAGCCTATACCGCACAGGTTGCTGGGCACATCAGTGAAGCCCAGTCTGGTATGGATGCTAAAGGTATCGTCCTTTATCTGTGCAACTACATCACAGAATACGGTAATGTGGCTAAACTGTTCGAAAGGGCAAAGACCGACGACCGTCTACGTGTTCGTCGTGTGGACCTAATTGAGGACGGTCAGCCTAGTTGGCCCGCAAAGTATACTCTCGACCCGAAGGCGGAGCCTGAGAAGGTTTCTATACCGGATATACGACGAAAGCTCGGCCCACAGGTGTTCGATGCCGAGATGATGAATAACCCGATTAATGAAGGTAGTAAGGAGTTCTTGGCAACTTGGTTTCATCCTATTACGAGAGAGGAGGTGCTACATAAGAATACGAGGAAGTTTGCTTGTATAGACTCAGCTATGTCAAAGAAGTCTAAGTCGGACAATACTGGCGTCGCGCGTATCTTTGTGGATAAGGAGAATAAGTGGTACACCTCAGCCCGTAAGTATCGTATCGACGCCAAGGGACTGATAGACATGTTCTTCTCACTGTATGATGAGGGTATCGAGGCTATTGGCGTCGAGGAGACGGCGTATACGGAGGGGGTGAAGCCGTATTTTGAGGAGGAGTGTAGGAAGAGGAATAAGTACCCCAATGTGGTGCCACTAAAACATGGGGGGGTGCAGAAGGAGACGCGTATCAGGTCCCTCATACCGCGGTACGCCAATGGGGATATCTTTCATATTATCGGGGAGTGTGATGACCTGGAGTCGGAACTTCTACGGTTTCCGAAGTCTAAGCACGACGATGTGTCGGACGCCATGGCTTATGGGTCGCAGATATGCGCACCAGCGTTTGACTCTAGTGATACGGAGGAGCTCGGGTTGTACACTAGCACCTTTTCGTAGAACTCCTTAAGAGTTTTGCGACTTTCCTCGAGTCGTGGTATAATTATGGTAATAACCCAATAAGGGCGGCCATTACCTTACCCTCTAACTAAACAAATTTAATGGCAAAAACAAAAGAAGAGAAGAAGCAGGATTTAATACAAAAAGATATCGCCCAGGCAGCGATTGCAATTGTGGACCGCGAGAGAGTGAACTGGGAAGAGGCGGTTAGTTTTATTACACCAAAGGTAGCATTCAGAATGAGAGAGCTCATTCGTATTTTGCGTAAGAACTACTGGGGAGTGTTTGACCAACCTATTGATAAGAACACGGGAAGGGAGAAGATATGGATAGGTCTCATCATGTCTTTGATTGAAACTTGGGTGAAGAATATCGACCTCGACTCTAAGGATATTGGGTTCTTGGCCCGCAATAACGATGGTACTCAGATAACGGAACTCACACGATTAGCGGTTAAGGAATATCTTGACCGGATGTACTTTGGGGAGATTTTGGATGCAGATGAGAGGCAGGTGCTTATTGATGGTACTATCGTGTGGAAGACATGGCAGCAGGGTACAGATAAGAAACCTATACTAAAACGAAAGACTGTAGATTTGTTGAACTTTTATATCGACCCGACAGAAGAGAATATCCAGACCGCGTATCGCGTGACGGAGCGTTCTATTATAGTGAACTCAGACTTGGCAGCCATGACTGGCTGGAAGAATGTTACTGACGACAAGGGGCGGGCGCTACCTGGTTCGCAGATACTTAATCGTGCGGATGGCAGTCGTCGCTCGAACTTTGGTACCCGAATGACGGGAGACTATCGTGACGTGTGGGAGATGTGGGGGAAGGGTCCTAAGTGGTTGCTCACGGGGGACAAGGACGCGGAGGATGCTATGGATGAAGTGGAGATGCAGATAGTGGTCTCAGGTCTTGAGTCACCACAGCCAACACTACACTATATAGCGGAGAACAAGAATAAGGATAAGTTTGGAAATATACTAAAGCCCTATGAAGAGTGGAGATGTGCGAAGATAGCGGGACGATGGTATGGACTTGGTATTGCGGAACGAGCACTTGCACTCCAGGAGTACTTAAACACGATTGTGAATATCCGAGTTAATCGACACTACATTTCACAGTTGGGATTGTTTAAGATAAAGAAAGGTAAAGGTATCACAGCTCAGATGCTTGGACGTTTGTCTGCTAACGGAGGTTTGCAGGTTACTGACATGGAAGATATCGAACCACTAGCAGTCCCACCAGATGACGGTACTTCTTATAAGGATGAAGAAATCATCAAAGGTTGGGCACAACAGATGACATCTGCGATGCCTATTTCTAATGGTGAGATATTGCCAGCTTCAAGTTCCGCCACAGCGAATGCTATCGCCAACACCTCATCGAAGTCTGCTTATACCCTCTTCAAGGAAGGTATGGGTATCTTCTTAGAGAGATGGATTGACCGAGCGGCACTTCCAGTTATTGCTAAGACTGTTACTGAGGGAGATATCTTTAGATTAACTAAGGACGATGGCTCATGGGAGAAACTTTGTGAGAACGTGGCACTTAATCTTGTAAACGAAGAGTTGATGAAACCAAGTCACTATGTTCCTTCCGAAGCGGAGCTAGTTGCTGAGATTGCACGTGTGAAGAACCAGCTTATCAATGGCAAAGCCTTCTTCGTTAAATCTGTACAGAAGATTATCGCCGATGGAGTTGATACCAAGGTTCATATCACCAATGAGGACCTAGATACATCTGTGACTGTCTCAAATTTGATGGCTTTAATGCAGATACCCCCAGAGAATCGAGACCAAGACATGATTAAACAGATTTATGACCTTCTTGGCCTAGAGCTACCAGCTCCAGCTCCCGCACCTCAGGCACAACAGGGCGCTCCACAACAGGCACCACAAGGACCAGCACCGACCATGCTGGGGAACAATATGTCAGCTATGATGCCTAATACTGGTGGTACGCGGTAATTCGTGGTATAATGTAGGTTACCTTAGATATGGATAACGAAACAAAAATAGTTTTAAATGAACAGCAATTATTATCTGAGGTAACCAACCACGAAGGGTGGAAGATTGTTGAGCGAAAATATAATGAATTCAAGGAGAGTTTGAGAGACTCGTTTGATTTAGATACTAAGACTGCGACCTCGATGTTAAAAGACCTTCAGGCGAGAAAATACTGTTACCTACTTATGGAGAAGTGGATGAGTGAGATAAAAGGGTCAGCGGAAGTGGTCGAGAATAATAAACAAGGTGTTGATAAGACATACATTGTGAAGTTATAAGATTGAATATCCAGGCAGCTTTACCTGGGTGTTTAATCGAAAAACATCCAATTTATAAGTAAGCACATTAAAAACTAATGCAAGAAGAAAACATTACCGGTGACGGATTAGTTGATGCATCTCAATTGAATGCACCAACCCCAGAACCGACTGTTGAAAGCGTACCTACTGAGGGTATGACTTTGGCAGAACTCCAGGCTGCTCTCGGCAAGACTTTCCCTACAAAGGAAGCTGCCTTAAAGAGCATCAAGGATACTTATTCTTATGTCGGCAAGAAAACTGCTGATATTGAGAAGGAAGTTATCACCAAATTAGGTGATGCGGCTAAGACAGACACACTTAGTAGAGAAATAGCGGAACTACGAAAGGAGCGATTCTATGATAAGAATCCTCAGTTCGCGGACCCCTCTATTCGAAAGTTCATCGAAAGCACGGGTAAGAACCCCAGTGAAGTAGTTGAATCTCCAGAATTTAAGGATATATTCGCTAAAATCTCAGGGTACGATGAAACACAGAAGTTAAAGACAGTGCTTGAAACTAATCCAAGACTAGCTTCAAGTAGAGATTCCTTAACGAAGGCACGAGAAATGTCTATCACTAAGGAAGGCCATTTAGCGGAACTTCAAGGGCAATCAAAGGACGAGAGAGATTCTCTTATTCTAAACGCCGTGAAGGACGCATACGGACTCTAAGAAAAGTTAGTCACACAGTATGATAGCATCAGCATTGGGCACATACGGAGATTAACGATACAGTCTCCTAATCTCGCTAATTCGGTGAAAATCCGGGACGGACAACGCCGAGCTAAATTTCGAAAGAATAAATGTGTAGAGACTATACACGAGACACTTATTGGATTAAGTGAAGACATAGTCCGAACTATATAGGAATATATAGAGATTGGCAGAAATGACCAGTCATTCCGTAAAAGGAATTAACAAAATTGGTATCTAAGCGTGAAGATGTAGTTCTAAACTCAATTGAACTATTGACCGCTACAGAAAACACTATCCAGTCAGCCCTAGGAAAAACAAAGGCTATCAACATGGTACATAGTTACCTTGTCGATACCCTTATGACAGCCGGTTCATTAGCTACTGAGCAAGGTCAGGACTTTACAATTACAGCTCTTACAACTCCTACACGATTGACAAACATCGTAGAGGAAATTGCAAAGGCATTCATTGTAACCCGACCAGAAGAGCAGGTTCAATCCTACTCTGGTATTAACGAGTTAGACCGACAATTGACAAAGGCTCTTAAAGATTTCGGAAACGCTCTTGAGTTTGACCTCGTAAAATTTTTGCGTCGCTATATATAAATATATAGTTAGAAAATTCTCTCTGATTATGGGAAAGACTGAAATGTCCACCCTTTGGAAGGCTAAAAGCCACCAACAACGACTAAGTGAGAGAACACCCCACGTGGGTGAAGCGATAGTCTGAACTTATAGGAAAGAAAACTATAAGAATTAGGTAGAAATACTTAATCGTTCATTGACAGGTATATCGGATAGTATTATACTATCTACATATGAAAATAACACAAAACCAGAAACTTTTTTCGGCGTTTTTTATGGGAGAAGGAATGATGAGAATTTCTTCCGAAACGAGGAAAAAGGGAAATTATAAATCTAAAAATTATGGTTCGGAAAGGAAAAAGTATTATAGACACATTGTTAAGATTACTTTAAGACAAGATGACGAACAAATTTTAGATTGGATACAGAAAGAAATAGGGGGGCATATTTTTAGAAGAGGAATAAGAAATAAAGTTTATAATAAATTAACAGGAGGTTTCACCTTTTCTAATCCTACGACAATTTGGCAAGCCGAAGATTTAGATACTTGCGAGCTTGTTGCAAAATTAATTATAAATTGCCCAATTCCTTCTAAAAAGAAAAAAGAAGCAAAAGTCTTTCTTGAATACATTAAATTAAAGAGAAATTCTTTAAACCCTGGTAAAGGTTATTTTATAGATATATCTGATAAGTTTGAGATATTCCATCAAGAAATGAAAAATCTTAAACAGTATAAATGAAAAGTAACATATTGAAGAGCCACATTGGCTTCAGGTATCTCAGGAACAGTCGCAACCTTTAACGGTATTATCAACGGTATCTCACTCGCAAACAACACAACAGCACAGACATCCGGAACAGTATTCTCAGCTACAATTCTTGATGCCCTTATGTACAATTGTTGGAACACTTCTAACGGAGATGTTGCAACAGACGTATTCGTAGGAGGTATCTTGAAGAGAGCTACAGACAACTTCGTTCAGAAGTCTAACGTTGTAGTTAATGCTCCTGGTATCTCAACCATCGTTCGAACAGTTACAACTTTCGAAACATCCATGGGTACAGTTACCATCCACAAACATCGTTATGTACAGCAAGCTGCTGACACAACAGGACGAGTTCTAGCAATTCGCCCAGAAAAGATTAAAGTTGCATATCTTGATATGCCTTTCATCAAGGAACTAGCAGAAAATGGTGCCTACAGTAAGAAAGCAGTTTACGGTTCTATGACTCCTGAATTCAGGAATCAGAACTCAAACTTCTTCGCTACAGGATTTTTGTTATCTGCTTAGTGAGCAGTTTATAAATTAACCTTAAATAATTTAGTTGTGCTTCGTACTCACTCCAGAAAGAGAGATATGAGGCACAATTCTGGAACTAAATGAAACTAATCAGTACCGGGCAACAAGCCCGAGAGAAATTAAAGCGTGGTATAGACCTAGCTTGCAATGCAATAAAAATAACGCTCGGACCCTCAGGCAGAAATGCTGTCTTAGGCCGCGTAGATATTCCGCCCATCATTACGAACGATGGGGTATCTGTGGCGCGCAATGTTGAGGCGGCCGACGAACTAGAGAACCAAGGTGTTTGGATAGTTAAAGAGGCCTGTTCTGTGGCCTCCAATAAAGCTGGCGACGGTACAACAACTACCGCTGTTTTGTTGCAGGCTATTGTATCGAAACTATTCGATATGTTAAAAGATAATGGCTCACTCGTATCGAAGAAAATCAATGTGATGGAACTAATGAGAAAGGTGGATAAAGATTGCGAAGAAATTATTAGTAAACTTAATCCAAGACAAATCAATGAAGAAGAAATCTACAATGTGGCGAAGAGTGCTGGGGAGTTCGATTGGTTGGCTAGTATCGTTTCCGATATCTACAAAAAAGTCGGCAAAGACGGCTACGTCACCATCAAAGAAGGTTTCAAAACATCGTACGAAACGTACAAAGGTATCGAGCTCCAAGCGAGTTATCCGTCGGAATATTTCATAACAAAGGACAGGGTGTGTGAACTAGAAGCTCCAAGAGTTTTGGTTTCAAATCAGCCGCTAGATGCTAACGCTGTTGCACCAATGGTCCTAGATGCTGTTGCAAAGGGAGTAAAGAGCCTTGTACTTATCGCTCCAGATTTTTCTAAAGACTTACTTAATCGACTTATCACCACGAAGCTAAATTCAGGTTTCTCGGCTGTTGCTCTTAAAGTTCAAACTTTCGATAAAGATGACCTTCTTATTGATATCGCCACACTTACAAAAGCGAAATTCTTAGATAAAAACACTTATACCAAAACTGAAGACTTTATCGCGGATGTTAAGGTAGAAAATCTTGGTACTATTGAAAAAGCTGTCATAGGTGATGGTAGTTCAATTCTTATCGGTGGTGAGGGTGACTGTATGGAGCGGGTGGCACTACTCAAGACTCAGATGGAAACAACGGAGAGTGTCTTCGATAGAGATAACCTTGAGAAACGAATAGCCTATCTATCTGGTGGTATCGCAACTCTAACTATTGGCGGAGAATCAGACTTCGAAAAGGGATACTTCAAACTCAAAGCCGAAAACGCCGTAAATGCCGTGTCTCAAGCACTTAAATACGGAGTTATAAAAGGTGGTGGTTTAGAGCTCAAAGAGATAGGTGATTCACTTGTGGATAACATCCTGGCAGACTGTATCAAACAGCCGTATAATCAAATACAAGAGAACGCTGGTGGATTGGAGATTACTGATAGTGTTATTGACCCAGTTGGTGTCACTATTTCAGCACTCAAGTCTGCTTGTTCACTAGCTGGTCGAGTATTAACAACCGAAGTTGTAATAGCTTTTAAAAACGATGATACTAACACAAAGGACTAAAATGAGGATAAGGACGGCGGTGAAGGACTACTTCGCCATGTTCCCAGAAGATTGGGAGCTTTGTAAAGCCGATATCCAATATCAAAGACAGAATCTCAAGACTGAGTTCGCTGAACTTGAAGGTACCCAGGGATTAAAGCGTGCCCTATTCTCCATTCCTGAAAAACTCTCAGCGATGATTGGCAAGAAGCTTACAGACGAAGAGCGACAATTATTCACCATGAAGGAAAATGCCAGATGGTTTGCTGATGAATTTCCACAGTTTCGTATAAGTAGCGAAATATAATATGAGAAATGATTTTAAAAGGTTTTATGAAGACCGGAGAAAGATTGGGGTTGACCTTATTGATGGTGAGCAAGAGCTGTACGACAGGTGTGTTGAAGCTAATTGGTCACCAGAGGTAATTGAAGAGGGACAACAGTATTTCAAACATTTTCTTACCAGAGTAATAAGACACGAAATATGAAAAAGATAGCACTAGCATTAATAGTGAAAGGCTCCGACGAAGAGGCTAAATTCTTAGACCAGTGTTTGTTTAATGTCTCCGAGTATGTCCCTGATATCTTTATTACCTCGACTTATAAGAAAGGAAGTAAGCCTAACGAAGCTGTAGAGGAAGTTTGTAAGCGCTACAATGCGCACGTTTCTTATTTCGAATGGGTAGATGACTTCTCGAAGGCTCGTAACTTCAATTTCTCCCAAGTCCCCAAAGATTATGAGTATATAATGTGGATTGACGCTGACGACCGGGTGCGCGGCTTAGAAAAATTACAAGATTTACTCAAAGAAAATGAAGACGTCGATGCTTTTGCTTTTAATTATCTTTACGCTTTTGATGCTTACAAGAACCCAACAGTGGTCCACAAAAAGACCCAGATTGTTCGAAACGACGGGTGTGTTGAATGGGTCGGTAGACTTCACGAGGATTTTAAAGAGAACCGACAACTAAATGTTAAGTTCGTATCGTTTATTGAACGAATGCACTTTACCAACGACGACCACGTTGCTGAGGCCGTAGAGCGAAACGTTCAGATTTCCAAGAAGGAACTCAAAGATAATCCTAATGACCCGCGTAATAACTTCAATTATGGCAACTCCCTGTTTCAAGCTAGTGATTTTAAAGAGGCTAAAAAGCAGTATTTAAAGTTCTTAGAAACGTCAGGCTCCGACGACGAGAAGTACATAGTTTACCAGCGCCTGTCATCTTGTGAAAAGATGTTAGGGAATAAGGAAATGGCAGTGCAAAATTTGCACATTGCTATTGGTTTAATGCCAGACCTTCCGGAGGCATACAACAATCTAGGGTATCTATATTTCGATTACGACCTACTAGACCAAGCAGAGAAGTATCTTCTTATCGGGCTTGTCACAAAACCCAAGTATCACAAGATGATTGTGTATAATCCCAGAGATTACGACTACAACCCAATGATGGCTTTGGCCCAAGTTTACTTCAAGAAATCTCGTCCCGACTTAGCATTACCAATGCTCAAGGGTTGCCAGAAAATCTATCCTAATGATAAGTATATTGGGGGCTTAGTTGACGAAATGGAGAAGGAAAATGAACGGTTGACCAAGGTCTTAGATGCATCCAAGCATATAGAAACCCTTGACGGGAATATTGAAAAGATTCGATATGTTATCGAGAAACTACCAGAAGACCTACAGTCGCACCCACATATCTGTCGTCTTCGTAACAAGTATTTTATAAAGTCTGAAAGCTCAGGCAAAGACATTACCTACTATTGCGGGCAGACATCACACGAGTGGAATCCAGAGATGGCAAAAACTAAAGGTATTGGCGGTAGTGAAGAAGCTGTGATTAACCTGTCGAAAAACTGGGCACAACTTGGGTATAACGTAACAGTTTATAATTCGTGTGGTATCAAAGAAATGGTGTGCGATGGAGTAACCTATAAACCTTTCTGGGCTTATAATCCCAATGATAAGACTGATATTACTATTGCTTGGAGACATCCAAGATTGGCGGATTATGATATCAATACGGGGAAGCTATTTATCGACCTCCATGATGTTGTTCCTTCTGGGGAATTTACTGAGAAGCGACTAAAGAAGATTAATAAGGTATTTGTGAAGACAAATTTTCACCGGTCTTTGTTCCCAAATATACCCGATGAGAAAATTGCGATTATACCGAATGGGCAGGATTTTGAAACATTGACTGGAGATATTAAAAAAGACCCGATGTTGATTATAAATACCTCATCACCAGATAGGTCAATGGATGTTATGCCTAAGTTATTTGCCGAAGTAAAAAAACAAGTACCAGGTGCTAAGATGAAATACGCATACGGGTTTGATATTTTCGACAATGCTTATAAGAACGATAAAGTTAAACAGGAATGGAAGAATAAGTGTCTGAAAGAAATGGAAGAAGTAGGAATTGAAAACCTTGGAAGAATTTCTCAAGCAGAGGTTGGTAAGTTATATCAAGAAGGTAGAATTCTGGGCTACGCCAGCCAGTTCGCAGAAATAGATTGCATCAGCGTAAAAAAAGCTCAAGCATGTGGCTGCGTTCCTGTAACTTCAGATTTCGGGGCTTTTGGAGAAAGTAATAAATATGGGGTAAAAATACCTGTTAATATAACAAAGGATAACTGGTCACAACCCTATCAATTTACTTTTGGAATTAAGGAAGAGAAAGCTCAAAAAGAGTGGGTTGATGCAGTAGTTAAGATATTGAAGATTCCTATGGGTAATGAAATGTACCAAAAAAGTATTGAGGCGATGAAATCTTTTGCGGAACAGTTTAATTGGAAAAGAATCTCATACTGGTGGGTTGATGAAACTTTTAATCCCTATAAAAGAGAACTGCAAACAAATGAGTAAACTAAACCTCGGAGCCAATGGCTTCCACTTAAAAGGATTTGTAAACATAGATATTGACCCAAATACGCATCCAGACCAAATAGCGGATGCACTACACCTGCCATATGAGGATAATTCTGTTGATGAAATTTACGCCGGGCATTTGTTAGAGCATTTTACGGAAAATGAAGATGCACTAAAAGAGTGGCACCGCGTACTCAAACCTCAAGCTAGAATAACCATCACCGTACCAGATGTGGAGAAGGGATTAAGGTTGTACGGCGAAGGAAAACTAAGCCTCGATTGGGTCAATGGGATTGTGTTCGGGGCACAGGATAGACAACAACAGAACCACCATCAAGTTTTCACCACAGATATTTTAAAGTTGAAAATGAGTAAGTATTTCAGGGCGTTAGATATTTTAGAAGATTCACCATATCTATTAGCAAAAGTAGATTGGCAAACAATTTGTACTGGCATAAAATGAAATCAATCGTAATAGCGAAATATACAGAGGATAAGTCGTGGATTAAGGACATCCCGTCTGGTTGGAACATCCACTTATATGACAAGGATAGGAATTTAGAAAATGCTCCCGGACGCGAGGCCCATACCTATCTCAAGTTTATAGTCGATAACTATGAATCGCTTGAAGGGGATTATGTCTTTTGTCAGGGAAACCCATTTGACCATACACCCGATTTCTTGGGTAATATTTATGTGGGAGAACTCCCCGGAAAAGATTACCCATGTACCCGTCATAATCGTTCTAATCTGACGGACTCTAATGCCTTACAGATGGATAAGTATATTAGATTATTAGAACTTGAGGTTCCAGAGAATTGGGAGTTTCGAGCTGGGGCACAGTTTAAAGCAAAAGCGGAGGATATCTTAAAACGACCAAGAGATTTCTATCGAAAGTGTCTTGAATTAACATTAACAGACCCCCAAAGTGGGTATATATTTGAAGGCTTATGGAAATTTATACTGTAATACCACATTACATACTTAATGACGAAATTGAGCAGTTAGCTAAGAACGCTATCGCTTCTTTTCAGAAGTACAACTGCAAAGTTATTTCGGTAGATGACTGTTCACCTCGAGAAACAGACTTTTTAGATATGTCAGACATAGTTGTTCGTCGTGAAACAAATGGTGGGTTTGCCAAGGCCATGAACTCCGGTATCAAGAAAGCGCTTGAACTAGCTAATGATGGTGATTGGATAATCGCGGCCAATAATGACCTCGAAGTGCGTGGAGAGTGGATTGAGGAAGCAAAGAGGTGTTTCGATGAGTTTAAGGCTGATTTAGTGGGGGGCTTAGGTTTTAGATGCCAAGAAATCCCAAAATGTAATGATAATCGTGTATCTGAGGGGGGTTTATTTATGGACTGGCTCTTTCCGGGAGGTTTTTTCATTGTGAAGAAGGAATTCTTTGAAACCGTTGGCCTATATGACGAAAATTACGAGCACGGAGGTGTTGAAGACATAGATTTATTTTACAGTGCTAAGAAACTCGGGAAACGCCTAATTATGACTCCTAAAATACGATACTGGCACAAAGAGGGCGCTACGAGGTACTCAGAAACCCAAAAAGGCATCCAAAGTGAGGCTATAAAACGTAATGAGAAGTACTTTGAACAAAAGTACGGCATAGACCCGATTCGAAACTTGAACAAGATATTGACATGCACTTACATAAATCCTTAGCACATGGTATAATTATGGTATATTAGGCGGTTAACCAATTACCCTTACCTGTCTTTTGTTTAGACGAGCGCGGATTGCAAAAGCAACAATCTGCCCTCATTTAAATAAGAGGCAGGTATTTAATTTATATGACACTTGGAGAAATAAATGCAAAAATTACAAGTTTAACAAATGCTTCTACTACAGAGTACCCAAATTCTGACCGCCTTATAGATATCAACCTATGGCAACAGAAGATAGTTGGGATGATTATGGATGCTGAGGACGAATCATACTTTGATGATTCTCGTTTCACGGGTTATCCAAAGGTGACATGGCCACTTACAACAAATCGGGATTATTCGATTGGACAGTCTCAGACCGATACTGGCGGTATTTCTTACGCGGTTTTAAAGTGTAAATCTGTGTCGGTCACTTATGATGGAACAAATTGGGTTGATGCGACACCACTCGATTTAGCCGAGACTAATATTGGTGATGCACCCCCATCCGCTGTCGCGGCAAATGCTTCTATTGATGCCAATTTCTCAGTCGCAAATCCTCGATACTCATATAAGAATAATGCTATTTGGTTATATCCACTTGCTACAGCAGCCCAAGTGGCTCAAGGAGCATCCATGATTGCCGAATTTGAACGAGGTGCGGCTGATTTTACTTCGGCTGATTTAACTGCTGGTACTGCGATTCCGGGATTTGATGTAACTTTTCATGCGATGTTGGCCTATGGCCCAGCATATGAATGGTGTGAATCTAAAGCACTTCCACAGGCGTCAAGTATCTATCGTGAACTTGGAGTTTACGAAGACCGATTGAGAAAACAGTATTCATCAAAACAATTAGATAGACATCTGCAAATGATGTCAGATTATCAATATATGAAATAAAATGATTAAGAAATTATTACACACAAAGGCTGGGGCATACTTGGGATTCAAACTTGGAGTTAGGGGTTACAATAGGGTTGAAGCCATTTTTAATGGTAAGAGTTCTTACTCTTATAATGCGAGAGTAAATAAGGGTGCTGATTTAATGGCTTCATTGTTTTCGGGTACATCTTTGAATTCCATTACTTCACCTCTTCCACCAAAATACATCGCTCTTTCAACGTCGGTCTTAACTCCTGCGGCGGGAGACACAACCCTTTCAGGGGAAACTGCTGTTTCTGGATTAGCACGCTCGGTTGGTACTATTGGCGGGTACACTGGGCCGGTGTCACTTGATGGTGGGGCTAGCTATACTATCACCAAGACTTTTACAGCTGGCGTAACTGGCCCAACCGTTATCCAATCAACCGGATTATTTGATGCTGCTTCAACTGGAAATCTCTGTGCTGAAGCGAATCTTTCTTCATCTTATAGTTTGGGTAATGGCGATACACTTCAAATAGTTTGGACAGTTAACTTATAAAAAATGCCAGCAATAGTACAAGTAGATTCAGGAAATACGGGTTTGGTAGCGGGTAATTATACCGGTGATGGTTATGGTAATTTCACTAGCACCCAATCAATCACATTATCCTCTACCGTTAACGGGTATTTACTTGTGTGGGTTTTTATTAACCAAGAAGGTACTAGTATTTTTAATACCACCTCACCAGGCAGCGCATTGTGGAATGGTTCTGGGATGGATACTTTTATGTTGCTTGGTGCCAGAAACCTAACTCCAGGTATGGCTGTTTATGGTATAAAAAATCCAACCTCTGGCACCCATACCTTTACACATTATTCCTACATAGGTGGAGGATTTGGTCCTTATGTCCACGCTGTTTATTACTATCAAACATTTTCTAATGTTAATCAGACAACCCCGGTAGTAACATATGGTGCGACTAGTAATACAGCTCTTTCTGCCGGGTACACGACCTCAGGTTCTTTTGACACATCTGTAGTTGGAGCGGTTGATTTAACTTCTTTTTCCGTACCAGGTGGTTTCACTTCTGATGGAGTAAATACCTACTCTTATTCTTACGCGGGGACACAGTATTGGTACGCCGGTGTTGAACATCAACAATATGCTACTCCGAGTACTTATACAGGGAGTTTCACAGGTGGTGGTACTTCAAATAATGGTCTTGGATATGTCGTATTAAAATCTAACATCCAGAATTACAGTGAAGGACTTAGCACCACTGTTGCTAACGCTGCTTCTCGTTTTATTAATTGGGCTAAACAAGTGGCTTTTGGGAATGTCGGTGCAAATCTTAGCGCTGCCAGTTCTGCTGGAAGAAAAATATCTGCTGGTAAATATTATACAGAGATAATGCAATTAACGGTGTCCAATTCGGCTTCAAGGTTAGCGACTTTGGTTTCTTATGCTCGTTCAGCCTTACATAATCTTGCTAAACATGCTGTTGTATTTACTAACTTAACAAAACATGTTGACCCCGTATTAGCCCCAGCTGGCCTGTATCAAGGTTTTGGGGTTTTTAATTACAGTGGTGGAGAAGTTTTGGGTTCAACGGGTCAGTATATGACAAATATTAGTAAGAATAATGTTACTTTTACAAACATAACAAAAAATTAAAATGGCAACATCAAATATACCAACAACGCCGGGTTCGGGGAAGAATATCGCAACATATTCTTTTACTGAAGATACAATTACAAAAGATATACAACGTACAGTTGTTAGTACTTCTTCAGGTGTGGAACTTGGAAGTGCCGCAACGCCAGTACAGGTGTCTTTGGCAAATACAGCAGCAAATAGTACCGCTATAAAAGTGGATGGTTCAGCTGTTACTCAACCAGTTTCAGGGACTTTCTATCAGGCAACTCAGCCGGTATCAGTTGCGGCAACACTAGCAGTTACCAACATACCAGTTGGTGCGACACCTATCGTTGGTGTTACAGCGGCAATTACTGACACCACATCAACTTCTGTAATTGCTTCTGGTGGAGGTTCAGTCAAGAACTACATCACTTCAATCTTGGTGACAAACTCTCACGCGACAGTTGGTACATTTGTAAAAATTCTCGATGGTTCAACAATTATTTGGGAAGGCTATGCCGCCGCCGCTGGAGGAGGTTTCGCTTCTTCATTTACCATCCCGCTTGTAGGCACAGCGGCAACAGCAGTCAACTGTCAGCCTGTTACTACGGGGGCAAATGTAATATGTTCAATCACTGGGTATAAAATATAATTATGGCAATAGCATACGACAATTCAACCGGAACATCAGTATCGAACAATACAAGTGTGACCATATCACACACTACTTCTGGTACTAATAGAATCCTATTTGTTACTGTTGCTATTTATAACAGCGGAGCAAATGCAGACCAGTTAACAGGAATTACTTATGCTGGAGCTTCCATGACTTATATTGGAAAGAGAACAAATTCCACAAATGGATATATGTATTTATATTATCTAGCTAATCCAGCTTTAGGAGCAAATAATATTGTTGCGACTTGTGCTATTTCAGTCACAGAACTAGATATTTGTTCTGCTTCGTATACAGGGGCAAAACAGACTGGCATACCAGACTCTACAGCTAATGGAGGAAGTTCTAGTCCTTATACACAAAGTACCACAACTGTTGCTAATAATTGTTGGCTAGTAATGGGAGGTTACACAGATAATGGAGCTGGTACAACAGCTGGTACAGGTACAGTAAATAGATATCCTAGTCGATTCTATATCGCTGATAGTAATGGGGCAAAATCTCCAGCTGGTAGTTATTCATTACAAATAACAGCCTCGCAGAATATTTATGGGATTATAGCCTCATTTGCACCCGTTGTTACACCCAGAACACAGTTTCGCTCCTTACTCGGTGTGGGAATTTAATTAAAATAATATGGCAAAATCACAACAACAACCAACGGGACCAGGACAGCAGACACTAACAATCGACTACAACGATTTCATTAAGGGTATGGGTACAACGGATTATACTAACGATGCTGGTTTTTCGCCGAACACCATTGGAGTTAATCTTCTCCCTAATGTTGGTATTGTTGGTTCAACAGCTGTTCCCGTAGATATCATTGGTTCAGTCGGCGGCGGGATTGTTGCAACTACACCAGACGATAATACTGGTACTGTTTTTGCCATTGGTACAGATAGTAAGTTTTATAATTCTACAGGTGGGGCTTTTGGGTCTGCTTTAGCTACTTCAACTAATACGTTTGCGTCATACTATAGTGATTTTATTGAATATGGTGTTAATAGTTATTTTGCCTCTACTCATCAGGGTTCTATTGGGTCTGCTACTGATACAGTTGTTAAGTTTAATGGCGGTTCTATTGATGATGATTCTTGGTTCCATACTAATTTTAAAGTAACTGGTACTGGACAATATTTAAACTCTGGAGTTCCTCATCCCATGGCAGTCTGTTTCGGATGGATGTTTATTGCGGACGGTAACCAACTTCACCGTTATGTTATTGGTGACCCAAATATTAATGGTGGTGCTGCTCAATATACCTATGGGGTTCTTCAATTAGCTCCTGGCAATACCATAACCGCTTTGGGGGCTGACCCGTATTCAGGTAAATTAATGGTGGCGTATTCTACTCAATATTCTGTTGGTGGAACTGGTACCCCGGCGGTAAATCGTATTGGCTTGTATGATGGTAGCAACATATCGCAGTTTCAGAAATTAGTTATAGTTGATGATGCTGTTACGGCTATTAGGTCTCATGGTGGTCAGCTATTTATCTTTTACGGTTATGCTCTTGGTACTTGGAATGGAAACGGTATTACTTGGGTCCGTTCCACCACTCAAACAATTACGAAGCAACAGGTTACCAACATTGGGAACGACCTATATTATATTGATGGTTTAAATCTTATCGTGTATACCGAAGTTGTAGTTGGTAAACCTAAAGTTTTTTGGAATATGTTTAATCTTTCCCAATTAGGATTTGACACTTCTGCTTACTACTCGGCCATCTTCAACTTACAGAGTAGCAAATTGGGTATGGCATATGCCACAACTTTACCAGCATACTATATTCGTTCATTAGATATTACTACTGCTGGTGCGTCTACTCAATCTGCAAGTTTCTATTCGAATAAGTACAACTTTCCTCGCAGAGTTTGGATTCGTGCTATTGATGTTATTTTGAATGCGGTTCCAACAACTGGGACTCACACTTTATCTTACATTGATGACTCTGGGTCCTTAACATCGGTGGGGGTTTTTAATAATTCCCTACCTTCAGCATACCATCGTTTTTACACAAATATAAAGACAACAATATTTCAGTTACTGGATGTGATTGCCTCGTCAAAGTCACTAAATCGTGTTATAATTTATTACGACCTATATGAATAATTTTGACCAACAAATCCAAGATTTGCAGTTTCAGATTGACCAACTTACACAGAAATTTGAGATGCATCAGCATAATGGTTCGGATGCACAAAGAATCCAACTAAAAGATATATTTGATATGTTCCAGACAGTAAATGCTGTACCTACTGCTGTTCCAAAGACTGCTTATGACCAAATAAAAATTTATACCAACAGCACCACTTATCGCCTATACTGGTATGATTTCGTTAACAGTGTTTGGCACTATATTAATGCTTCAGCATAATTAATAATAAAAATAACATGGCAATATTTAATACAGGAAATTTGTTCGGTAACAGTAACGGTCAAGGATTTACTCCTAATAAACCACAAGTGAGTTCACCTCCTCCAGCTACTTCAGTATGGGGGGGTATCAAGAGTACCTTGGGCAATCTCTTTGGTATACAGTCTGCACCAGTTCCTGCCGCACAGGCATCCCCCGAAGCTCAGGCTGCTTGGACTGCTGGTACTTCACATGGGAGCCCAACACATTCTGTGTCTACGAAGACAGCTCCAGATGGAAGTTCTACGGTGACAACAACCCCTGTCGCAACACAGCCTCAAATATTAGCTTCATCTCAAACAAATCCTAATATTCCTACTCCCGAGACTGGCTCTCTTTATGCTGGGACAGGTTCGTTCGCTCCAGGAGCACAAACACAAAATAACTACGCTTCTCCTTTTTACACTGATACTTCTACATATAACAATACATATCCATCCACCACTCTAAGTGGTAATACTTCTTATGACTCCATAATGCGTCAAAGGGCCGCTATCCAGGCACAACAAGAGGCTGCTTACGGAACATATAACACACAAAAAGCACAGTACGATAATATGTTGAATTTGGATAAGGCTAATTCTATTCAAGCGGGTATGTCTGGTAATACTGTGGATGCCGGAATTGGTGCCCAAGGAATGTTAGACCGTTCAAATGCCCTTAAAGAACTAGCTGCTTCATCCGCTCTCAACGTTGCCCAGGTTCCTCTAAATATGGCCCAGAATCAGTTGACTAATGTTAATACCAACCTTTCCAATTACTACAATCAGCAACAGTTAGGTTTGCAACAGGCTCCACAGTATCAAAATCAGACAGTCAATCCTACGACAGGAGACATCTACGCAACTATTCGCGACCCTAAGACTGGTGCCGTTTCTCTACAAGTTGTTGGTAACGCATACAGTGGACAGTACAATGGGACAAATGGCGGTAGTTCTCAAAGTAATCTACAGAGTGGCGGCCAGGGTGGCTATCCATCTATTTCAACTCCTGAAGGAAAGGCTTACTATGCTTCACCAGAATTCGCTTCACAACTTCCACCAACCGTTTATCCAGCTAAGAGAACAACCTCAGATGGTTCGACATACTTTGATGCTGGTGCTCTAGGAGATAATGCTTCTCTTGCTCAGGCTCGTTTAATCTCAACAGCGACAGGTATTCCAATTATCTCGGGTGAAGACGCTAAGGCGGTAAACACTGTTGACCAAGCTAAGAAGAACCTACAATTACTTCAGTCAAACTTCGAATCTCTAGCGTCGGCAGGAGTTGGAGGTGCATTAGCAAGTAACATTACAGACCCATTCAACCAACTATTCCAGACAACTCGAGGTTCAGCAATAGATACATATAATTCTAACCGAAACGGTATCTTGCAACAGATTCGTGCTCTTGCTGGTTCGTCTCCTCGTATTAACGGCACAGAACTTCAATTAGCTAACAACGCCCTTCCAACACTTGATGAGTTCAACAAAGACACTCTACAGACTGGAAGAAATAAGATTGCAACAACTATGGGTTACTTAAACAATGCCCTTACAACCCTTATCCCAGGTTACGGTGGTCAGTCAGGTCAGGCTTCTGGAAATACATTGGGTAACTCAACAGTGAGTGGTGGTGGTTTAATTAAGGCAAAAGACGGGACGGTTATTAATCCAAACTTCTAACATGAATCCAACACAAACAACAATGGACCAAGGCGCAGTAAATGTAGCCAAAGCAATTCGCCAAACTGAGAGTAGCGGAAACTTCAACGCAAAGGGCGCCTCGGGAGAATACGGTGCCTATCAGTGGACTGCTCCAACCTGGAATGCTCATGCTCAGAATGTATTGGGTTATGTTCCGAAGTTCGGCTCTTCAGAGATGACTCCCGAATTACAAAATGCTGTAGCCTATGGGACTATCAAACAACTCAAAGATTCTGGTAAAAATGTTGCTCAGATTGCTGCTACTTGGAATAGTGGGTCAGATACTAACTGGGAGAATAAGATAGGCGTCAACTCTTCTGGAGTTAAATACAACGTCCCACAATATGTTAAGTCTGTAACAGATGCTTACCAGACAATTAAAAATGGCGGTCAAGTAATGGCGGACCCTAACAACCCTTCGTCAGTTGCGTCCACCGATAATCAAGCCCCATCAGTCGGTGGCTTTGTTCAGAACATCTTTTCATCAGGCGCCAATTTTGTGGGCGGTCTCGCCAACGCTGTTATGCACCCAGTTGATACTGTTTCTAATCTTGCGTCAACAGTCGCTGGGGGTGTAGAAAAAGGTTACGGTGCTCTTACAGGACAAGCGATTGATACCCCAGATACACAGAACTTTGGGAACTTAGTTAGTTATTTTGGGCAAAGATATGGTGGAAGTAACGCTGGCGAAATAGCACAGAATATTATTAAAACAGCATACAAAGACCCTGTCGGGGTTGCTTTAGACCTATCCACCCTTATAGATGGTGTTGGTGCGGGAGTGGGTGCCGCTGGGAAGATTGCGAGTGTAAGCAAGTTGGCTGAGACTGGTGCTAACATAAGTCGTGTTGGTGAAGCGATTAATCCAATTGTTCAAAGCGGAAAAGCCGCTGGAGCAGTAGCAAAGCCTATTATAAGTGGAGTAGAAAGCCTAACTAAGAGTGCGTTATCTCACGCTACGGGGTTTAATCCAGAAACTATCTCTAATATTGTTAGAGACCCAGCAGCATTTTCTAAAACAGCCATGGATGAAGTATCTCGTGGCGGTGTATTACAAGATGTTACAGACGGTCTTAACACTCTTCAGAAATCTTATTCTGAGTCAGGAAAGGCTTACACAGATATTGCTGGTAGGGCTGGGCGCGTCGCTTTACCAGAAAATTTCTTGTCAGATGTATTAAATAAGGGTACAGCAACAGCGGAAGGAAAAGCTATTCCGCTTGGATATAAATTAACTCAAGAAGCCGATGGAACATTAAAAGTTTCTGCTGATACAAATACTAAATTCTATGATGCCCGCTCGGTGACTGGTATTCAAAATTTTGTCGACAGATGGGGTGGTAAAACTGATTTGACTCCAAAAGAATTCCTTAACATGCGTCAAGAAGCGGCAAAGCTCGGTAAACTTGGTAGAGAAATGGGGGAAAATAAGGGCGCCGCTTTAATTGGTAGACAGATACAAGGTGAACTTAATAAGGCTGTTAGACCTCAAATTGAAGGATTAAAAGCCCTTGATGAGTCATCAGCTCCACAGATACAACTTATCAGTAAGGTTAAGAAAGATTTGTTCAACGCAGATGGTTCACTAAAAGATAATGCCGCTTCTAAAGTAGCAAATGCATTGAATAAAGATAATTTGATGCAAAGACTTGAACAGGTCAGTCCTGGTATAACACACAAACTCGAGATTCTAAAGTCCGTAGAAGACATTGAGCGCTCAATGGGTATTAAGGTTGGTAACTACGCACGAAGCGCTGGTGAAATCTTCAGTGTCGGTACTGGTAATATTCCTATGCTTGTAGGTATGATTATGACGCACCCAACGGTAGCAACTCAATTACTTAAAGGATTTGGGTATGTTGGGAAGGCGGCAGAGCCTATTTTGGGCAGAGTAAGAGCTATGATAGGTGCATTACCTAAAGATATCGTTAGACCTATTGGAAGCGCTGGGGTGATAAACAACCAGGCTATTTCTCAACAGAAGTAATAAACCCAACGATTAAAACTGCGAAGATTGCGATTAATAATGGAGACATATTATTTCGCCTGACTGGAATCTCTTCCATCCTGTGTAGAGAAGGTCAGTGTATAAGGTAGTGTCTTGTCGAAACTACTTGTTGCATAGGTGAACTGAGCCGCTATTGGGTTGCATACCTTTGTAGCATAAGCACCACCAGTTACCTGAGATGGCATCCATGATTCGTGACAACCAGGTGTGTAAACAACGTCACCGATGTTTGTAAGAGAAATAGTTGTTGAACCCTGAACCAAAGTTACACTTGATTCATTAAGAGGAACAGTTGAAGCAAGATATAGTGTTCCATCTAGGAAAGTTTTAGCGTAGTAGAAGTCTGGTAATGTAACGGGTGCGCTAGCCACAACAGACGTATTTCCGCTTGGGATATAGGCCTGGGGGTTAAGATTATAGTTACTGTAGTAGTGTGTCGTAACTACTGGTGTTTGGTCTTGGCTCGCAACAACTATTGTGGGAGTAGATGTTCCAACTTCAACAACCGCATCCTCGTTTGAAGACGCAATGTCTGTAGCTATCTCATTGTTAATCGCTGCGGTGGTTAATTTTCCGACGTAGCCCGTTGTTGGTAGCCCGTTGTCTGCTTGATAGGCTTTCACAGCTTTGAGGGTCAGTAGGAAGAAGTTCCCCGTTGGGCTACCAGTTAGGTAGTCTTTAGAGATAAGGAACTCCTGGAGTTCACTAACCTGTGGTCCCCTTGAACCATAATTTAATCCGCTTGTAATCTGGGCGCTGCTTATTAGAGGTATTACTAGTAAGGCCAGCACCGCTAGTGTTATTTTTTTCATATATTGATAATACCATAGACGTTCATAGAGTCAACACCCTACAGTGGATAACTTTTTCCTTGGTGAAATGGTCATTTTCATGGTATAATTATGGGTAATAAAGGCGGCGCTTAGCCCTTACCTTGCTTAATTTTTAGCATTTTAATGGCCATAAACACTATATGAACTATATGGGGGAGTATGCTTTAGGTTCTTTGTGGCAAAGTGATAATCCTCTCTCTGCTACTTATCCTTATCTTAAACCCATTTCATCACAGAGATTAGTAATTGACCCAAATAATACTTTGACTGATGATGGGACTTCGGATTTGCAGATTGCAGGAGCTGCTTCTTTTGGTACTCCTACATCTCGTAGTATTCCTGTATCATCTACTCCTTATTCATCGAATTTTACTACTGCATTTTCTCCTGTTAACGGCTCTTCAATAAGAGGAACTGATAATAACTCATCATCTATATATGATGACGGAAGTGGAAATATCTATACAACTTATGATTCATCAATCCTCGCTACTATAGATTATTCAACTGGCACTGTGACTGATGCCTCTGGGGGAGCTTATTATATAGTCCAATTTAACTACACTTATCCTGGTAGTCTGCCACCAATTTCTTTAGATGGTTCGAGTGGAGATATAACCTCTTATGGAAGAGTTTTAGCACAAGGAGTTATCGACGAAGGAGGTTCAGAGTTTGGTGTACAAATTGGTATTGGAGGTCAACACGATTCCCCTCGTTTCTGGTTAGGTAATGGAACACCAAATCAAAACTGGCAGATTGATAACTTCTACGGAACGATGAGGTTCTTCATTCCTGGAACAGTGCAAATGCAAATGGTGCCTGCCACAGTTACAGGAACAACAGCTCAATTTCAAGTAAATGGTGATGTATATGCGAATAACTTTTATGGTACTCTTGCTAACCCTACTTTCTCTAGCCTTGTCAATGCCAACGGAGGTATTACCTCTCCAGATGCTACATATCCTGGAAGTGAAAAATTCGGCGATAGTATTATTATAACAGGTATCAATGCAACTGCTAATGGCTACGGAGCTTCTTCTGCTTCAAATGGATTTGCAGGGGGTTATGGAGCCATGACCACTGACGACTCTAGTGTTTCTGTAGGAGCTAATACCTATTCAGCTAAAGAAGCTGTTGCAACAGGATATGGTGCTTACGCCGCTAATTATGCTCTAGCCAATGGTTACGGGGCTTATGTAGGTGGTATATATTCTATGGGTTTTGGACACGGAGCTTACATTGCTAACACAAATGAAATACAGTTTGTAAC
>SERZ01000196.1_pt1 | contig 40983 bp, 69 predicted proteins | sample 3171461 | NCBI WGS metagenome assembly SERZ01 (sample SAMN06051861, study PRJNA518727) | freshwater metagenome | biome: subpolar coniferous forest; feature: holomictic lake; material: water; isolation source: holomictic Lake 227, 6 m depth | place: Canada: near Kenora, Ontario | collected... | reverse complement strand
TTACGTCTGACATATTTTACTCTTTTCGGTTAAGTGTTAGGCTTTTGCGCCACTTTACCAAGATATTCCGTCTTCTCAACGAAGCCAATGAAATCTCGGACTCCAGCAACATTAAATGCGTTTTCAATACGTTCTGGGTCGGTTCGACATTCTTCTAGCCGACTCAGCAGGTCAAACCTATACAGGTTGAACATCAATGCAAAATCCTCATTCTTCATAAGGCGGGAAGCACAGTCCCCGTTTTCAATAACTAGAGTTTTACGATTTACATCAGCTTCCTTTTGTGCATCAGACGCTTTTGTGCGCCGATTAAAATAGTTTCTTATATTGAATATTAAGCTTTTTGTTTCAATGCTATCCATTGCAATCCTTAATCAATTTCTACGGCACTAAGTTTACCTCTTTTTGCCGCCAATGCTTCAAACATATTGTCTGTATCAATATCTTCAGCTTTTTTCACATTCAAAGCCGATACAGTTTGCGATTCTTGCACCTTGGCATTATTAAGGTCAGTCTTAGATTGAATTTCTTTGTCTGCTGCGCTTGGGCCTTGCTGCGCTTTAGATTGCATGACTTTGGCAGCTTCTTCCAATGTTGGCAAGTAAGAATCCACATCTTTAACGCCCAAAACACGCAAGGTATCTTCAAATGGGCGGCGCACTTTGACAAATAATTCAGGGACGCTAGGGTCTAATTGGGCAATCATTGCTGTAAATTGTTGTTGAGCCTGACCAATCAGTTGCTGGCGCGTCAAACGGTTTTCGTCCGACAAGAAGCCCAAGGCCAAGTCAATGTTAATTAGCTTGCGGTCAATAAATTCATAGTTATTCATTGAGATGGCATCCATAAATGGTTTGCCTTTGCCGCACACGCCTGCCAACTGCTGGATGTTGTAGTCATCAGCATATTGGATCAAGGTTTTCCACACAATGTACAAAACATCACGCAAACCAATGGCGCAGTTTTTAACCATTTCATCTTGAATGAGCTGGTTAGGCCCCATAGCCAGTTGCAACTTGTAACCGCTGTTGCCGTCTTTCATTGCTTCAGGGTTAAGCACATCACTTGGGCTTGTCATGCCAATCATTGCCATCTTGTCAGCTTCAAAACGCTGCATAGAGGACTCAACGTAAGCTAGGTTGCCTTGCATAGGCTGGAATTGGAAAACGTGCTTGTTAGCGTCAAATTTGCGGTCCAAAATAAACATGGCAGACACGCCACGCTGGATTTCTTCCGCATCCATGAACTCAGGGTTCACGCCAATCCGCGGTGTAGACGATTGCATAGCAAAAGCCATCTCAGCACGGGCAATACTGGTTGCATATTCCTGCATTGGCACAAGTCGCTCTGCCAACGAGTAACCAAAGAAGTTACCTGTAATTGGTTTAGGGCACATTGCCGCCAAGGGAATAAAGTCAACTTCTTTGACGTATAAAACATACGATCCCGAATAGCAAACTTCAACAATTTCTTCTTCACCATCATTGTCTACGTCTTTGCGGATCCAAGCGGTGGTCAGCATGATGACGCGGCTGTACTTGTCCGCGCCTGCGGAGGCTACAACGCCTTGCCCTGGCACTGGGGTGGAATCACGCGCATGAAGGGCTAGATCGTTTTCCAATGCGCCAGCTTGGTAAGCGCCAGCAGGGCCAAACGCTGCGTGTTGCGCCATTTTCTCAAGGTCAATGTACGGAAACTGTGCTTTGCATTCGTGCAAGGTCATGGGGTCATAGAACCCCACAAAGTCTTGGTCTTGAATGTTAGGAATTGTTGGATTACAAACAAAATAGTGTTGGGCAACGTGCTTAATCTTTACCGAAGTCGAAAAGCCCGTCATTTTGTACTTGGCTTTATAAATGGTATTCGTTTTGATAGCCGAATCCATCTCTTCTTGCTGATTGCCGTCAGCCTCCTCAGGAGCCATCATTTCTTGCATAACGCCTTGCAAATCAACGTCAATGCGGCGCATATTTTGGCGCTTAACAGTCAACCCTTTTTCAGCAGCCATTGTTTCAAACACGCGCAGCTGGTCTTTTGTGCCTTCAACTTCTTTGTATTGGGTAATAGGCTCGCGCACGGGCGACACCATAACAATGCCGTTTTTGTGCAACAAAGCATCTTGCGCCCAATCCCGAATGATTGCGTATGAATCATTCTTTGAATTGACCATGTACTTGACCATTTCAGTGGCTTGAACAGCTTGTTCATTGTCTGCTTCACTGAAACGCTCAAACTCAAAATTAACTTTGCCGTTAGGCATTAAGCATTTTGTAATGATTGCGGTAGCGTAATCAACGCCTGGGGTGACTACGGGGTGGATGTAATCAATGCCACGGATTGGCTCTGTAGAATTGCTGACAGCAATGTTTAAATAATGGTAATCAGATAAGCGGTTGAACGTATTCTTTGCCTGAGTAAGCCGAAGATAATCAACCATCTTGAGGTAAACCTCATGGGCGACTTGGAATACGATTCCTTTGTTACCAGAAGGCGCTTCAATGTACTCAACGATAATATTTTGACGATCAAGCATTTTGTTCCTTATATCCGCTGTACTTTGCCTTCAAAAGCCTCAAGCCGTCTGAATTGAAAAGTATTTGCCCTGCTAACCATAGATTCGCCGTGACCTTGAATAAGCGCAAGAATCCCAATCCTGGCTGAGTCAATGTGATCGTCAGGATCACTAAACCTACCAGCCTCATCAATTGCGTAATTTCTCGCCTCATCAAGGAATTCCACGCATGATTCGTTAACCATAAACGAGCCACGCTCCATTCCTACCCGCATTATATTGATTCCGTAAGACTTATGGTTGGTTACCTTGCCTTGGTCGTTTACAGGGTTCAATATAGCACCAGGGATGCAGTTGAGTCCATAGCTGTCTTCAAATACTTCACGAACTGACTGTTCGGTCAAAGTATAGCGTCCAGCCTGCCCAGCATCGTGTGGCAAAGCAATTGGCACGTTCTTACTGTCCCTATCCATCAAGAAATGGACATATTCGTCAGGTGTTTCACCCTGCGCCACCTTAACTTGCTTGTGCAAATAGATAATTTCCTCAACTGGATCACGGAAAAAGAAACTAATGACCGTTGGGTCGTTTTTAATTCCCAAGTCAAAAGAAATAAGGCGCTCCATTTTTTCATTTGCCCGTAAATCAATGTCAATACCTTTGTATGTAGGCCATTTGAGCATCGGAAAGACAACGCCTTTGCCAACCAGCGGAATACCTTTCATGCGGCAGTCTCGCTCCCAAGGCATAAAGTCGCGGCTTAGTTGATCCCGCTCTTCTTGGCTAAAGAACTTCTCATCCCACTCGTTTACAAATGGTACGTCATCCCAAGTTACACGCACATGGGTGTATCCCTCAACTCTATCCCAGAACCTGCGAACAAGTCCTGACATACCTTTGAGCGGGGTGAAAGAACACATAACTTGCCCGTTCCGTTGTGCAGTACGGATAACAAGCTCTGAGAAGATCTCGTCTGGAGGTTGTTCGTCCAAGACCACAAGGTCAAGTTCAAAACCCTGCAAATGTCGCACTTGTTGAGTGTAGTTGGAGAAGTACAGCTTTGATTTGCCACCAGTTTCATGCCAAATTTCAATAGACAGCACGTTTGCGCCGTCTGTTCTATAAGATTTATCGTCAATGCATTCAAGGGGAATACTACCTGTACCCAGCTTGTAAGATTGTTTAATGTCATCACAGCCAAGTAGCTTGGACTGAAGAGTTTTAGCAACCTGCTCCCAAGATTCACCAGAACACATAGCAATAATAGGTTTGTCCCACTTCTTGCCTTTCCAATTCTTTGGGTATCTGCCTGTCAGGTGGTAAGCAGTCTCGTAGGTAGACGCAATAGTCTTGCCTGCTCGGTTGGCGGCAATCATGCCCCTACGGGTGAAATGTGCGCCAGTTTCAAAGAACTCGCTTTGGTACTTGAAAGGTCTAAACCATTTCAAGGTGTTGTATTGCATATCTTTAGCAACAACATCCCGCGCAGACTTCATTTTGTTTAGCTGGTCAGGAGAAAGGTGCTTAATTGCAGACTTACCCCCAGCCAACTTGACTAAATGTTTTAAAGCTCTGTCCCGATAAATCGGTTGGATGTAATCACTAGCTTCACTTTTTGCCATACAGATCGCGCATTGTGAGCAACAGATCGGCAGCAGAGGCTAGGTAGTAAACATCCTGAGGTGGCAGGGCTCGATCTCCTTGGAGATCTTTTTGAAGCCACTCAAGAGTCTTTCTAGCGCATACCTCTGCTTGAGCCGACAACCTCTGTCGAAAAGTAGATGATGGCTCTTCAATCAGGCCCACGGGTTGACCACGTTCTTCTGGGTGATTTCGGTAATGTTGCGGTCAATCAAACTCCAGATGCCGCCACCTTTTTCACCAGCACAGTAAGAGTGAAGGCCACGACCTTTTTCGGTGTATGTGCCATCAGGGCGGCGCATAACAGTCTCTTCTGTACGGGGATCAAGCCAAGTGTACTTTTCAGGAACGCGCTGACCAAACTTGTTCAGGCGCTCACCAATAGCTTGTTGCTCAACAGGGCCCATGATCTGGTAAGTAATCAAACCATTCTCGTATTTACGGAAATTGATTTGCACCTTACGGTCAGACTGTGGGTCTGTTGGGTGGGGCATATTGGTTGCGCCAAAGAAGTGGATTTGTGAATCCATATCTGGCAAATCTGCTGGACGGGGTGGAAGAGGCTTCAGCTCATCCATAGGAATAGTTTCCTTGCGATCAATATACGGATTTAATTCCGTAACGTAATCCTGGGGAATCTTTTTGCCTTCCAAAGCATTCTTGGCTACCAAGTACTGATCTTCTTTTGGCTTGCCAATAAAGTCCAGACTCAAGCCTACTTTGTCGTAGATGAACTGAGCCAAATCCTTTGCATTCGGAAGGTCAGTTTTTAGTGCTTCAATATCATACGTTGCCATGCTATTCCTTTAAACCTTGGTAGGTAGTTTTGGTTTGGTGAACTTAGAACCATTGATGTTGTTCAAATGCGGGTCAGACAGGGGATTCTGATTGAATGTGTCACGCACAGAATTTGCCAACAATGCGGCGCGTTTGTGGCTACCAGCAAAAGCATCAAGCTTTTTGTTGATGCCTTTAGTCAGGCCAGCGGTCATTGCTTTGCCGCCAGAGATTACTTTACCGTATGCAGACATAAATTACCCCAGGTAGTTTTTAACGGACTTGCTCATGTATGCGTCATTGTTTGGCGTTTTGTCATAGCACTTAGGAGTGCTGACAGAAACTTTGTTGCCAATAGGAAACGCATTGCCAGAAGCTTTAGGAGCGCCTTGTTGACCCTTAGGGCCAGACACGCCATGACTAGGGCCAGTAACGCTAGTAGCGCCACCAGTGCCAGTAGGCGTATGTTTGGATTGATTGCCTTTGCGATTAGGTGCTTGAGCAAATTGGAAATTGGTAGTCATTTTTTACCTTTCGTTTTGCGCTCACCTTTTTCAGAGGCTTCACGCTTCTCAGAATATGCAATCGCAACTGCTTGCTTTTGCGGCTTACCAGCTTTCATCTCAGCTTTGATGTTTGATTTAAACGCTTTGGCTGATGTGGATTTCTTCAGGGACATTTTATACCTTTCTAAGAGCTTGCAGGAAATCATCCAAGGCATCATCAGCAGACACCTCTTCCTCTTTGTTCACGTTATTAACGTGTTCAATAGAAATTATAGGGGCTCTTGAGGATTCAAAGGGAGCTAATTTATCAGCAATCTTAGCCTTGTCTTTGATGTCTAGCTCATCAGACTGCATAGCATCAATCAAGACCTCCATAGCCGTCTTCAGTGGGGACAGACCCTTGGCGGCACGTTCATCATTAAGCTTGTTAAACAAAGCGCCATATTCGGTTACCCGATTAACAATAGATTTAGGCCGACCAGCAGGATGTGGAGAAACTCCAGGACGCTCTTCTTTTGGTGGTTGCTGACCAGTAACAATATTCAAAGCTTTCTTCTCAGCTTTCTTTAACTGATAAAACTTACGCGCACGGGCTTTTTGTTCTTCACTAGAAACTTCTGTGCCTTCAGGCCGAACATTACCGTGAATTAAATCATCTGGATGTGGTAATTTCATTTCAATCCCTTAATAGCATTCTCAGTTCTAATCCAAGCATACGACCCATTAACTGTAAATCCACGTTTCTGGTGTATTCTCATAAACGCATTATGTTCTGCTCTGATACTGGTAGAGCAGATAACCGGAATACCCCAGGTACTGGCCCACAGTATATGCTGATCAATCATTTGATTAAGCAGCCTTACTCGGGTCTTTGCAGGCAGTGATAAATCAACATGGTGAAACTTGGCATTACTGATCTCTTCATTGGCATAGGTCGTATACCCACCACGGTCAAACCAACAGTACCCCAAAAGCCTCATCTCATCCCAATTCCTGCAAACCGCAAGGAACTCTCTGCCCTTGTCAAAGAGCTGAACAGTAGAAGCAATGGTCACGTTCTTACGGAACACTGCCTTGTCCCTCGTAAGAATGCCATCAGCCTCTTGCCCAAACACGCTGTCTGCCATCTCTACTATGTCTTCCACATCATGCAGTGGATGCGCCAATGTCCATTCCATACATTCTCCTAGCAATGCCGCGATTGTATCAACCAAAAAAGTTTTAGGGAAAAAATTTTATACAGGACCGCGAGTACTACATTTCTGTATAGCAAACTCTTTATATAACCCCGTGTTTTAGGACACTTTTGCCTGTTTTCAGCCATTTACAGTATTGTTTGTAATACATCAGTTTTAGTTGGATTGTTATATTGTGGTTTAGGTTAAAAGTTTTTGTAAAAAAAGTGCGGGTGAGAGAGCGGGCCCCCTAACCTCACCCTGATTCCAGCCCTACCCTCTAGGGGGGTACAACGCATTTAAACGGCTTTCTAGGGGGGTATCAGGTATTGCTAGGGGGGTAGGTGCTTGATGGGTCTATATCACTCTACAGGGGCGTATGGATTGTGTGAGAGGTAGGGCCCGATGACTTTTGGTTTTTCTCTGAGCTTGACTAGTCAGAAGTACAGCACTAGAAGCCTTAAGACTGGCTGGATCAAATGCTATTGCTTCCCTCTATAGGAGAGTTAATACAGGCCTTGGGTTTGTCTCTCTTTTTTCTTTTCGTATGCTCACTAGAAGCGCTTTTCACCATGCCTCATTGCATAGTCAAAACCTATTGACAAAACCAAACCCATTAAAAATCTTGATTACATTTGATTGAAAACCTAGGGTTTGTACCTATGTTTTTGTTGCCTGGATGACGTTAAATTAGAGTCACTGGATATGCCAGTAGATCAACTTAAAGAAACGGAATAGATCATGCAAGCCATACAAACCAAAATTTTGCCACCTACTAATACACGCGGATGCCGCATCAAGGCCATCTCATGGGCTGGATCGATCACAATCCCTTTCCCTGATGCGGAATACACGGATGATGCTCATATGCAAGCGGCACGTGCTTTGCTGGAAAAGCTGGAATGGACGGATGAACGCTATTACGGCACATTGCACCAAGGCACATTGCCAAACGGTGATTTTTGCCACGTTTTGGTAAAGGCTTAAACCATGCTCACACAAAATCAAAAAGACACTATCGGCGGCGAATCATTCTATGAATTCCAATCCACTATTGGCGAATCGATTGAATCAGTCACTGTAACAATGGCTTTTGAATATGATTCTTTCGGTCCTTACAATGAATATATTCAATCAGTACTTTATAAGGGTATTGATATATCGGGTTGCCTTACATTGGAAACCTTAAACTCACTTGAAATCGACGGTATTTATAAAAGGGATGCAAAATGATATATCTTTTAGTTTTAACTGCGAATAATGGTGAGCAAGCCAAATTGACTTTTCAAACAATGAATGAGGCATTGCAAATGAAAAATGCATTCATGTTGATTGGGCAATATTGTGACTCTAAAATCATTACATTAAAAGAAAATGAGGTTTAATAATATGAAATACTTTATACGTGATTTAATCCATGCGACTATTTTTGCATTAACTATTGCAAGCCCTATGATTATATATCTATTATATTATATGTAAATCATAGACTGTAGGCCATTATTTATAGTGGCCTATGGCCTAGGATTTTCTAGGGTAATAATTCACGAAATTAATATGATCAAAATATCAAATACTTCCAAATTAAATGCGCGCTCGTGGTCTCTTCAAGCTCTTGATACTTGTCCGGGTTCTATCTCTTCACCGGGCGTTCTAGTTGACGCTTGCAAGGGTTGCTATGCAACTACTGGCAACTATAACTATCCCAATGTGAAGGCCCCACGGTTATCTAATCGTGAAGACTGGCAGCGTATGCAATGGGTTGACGATATGGTCACTGAATTAGATCAGGACCGATATTTCCGCTGGTTTGATTCAGGCGATATGTATTCGCTGGGTTTGGCTGAAAAGATTTTAGAAGTAATGATCCGTACACCATGGTGCAACCATTGGTTGCCCACACGTATGCACAAATTCCCCAAATTCGCGCTGGTTTTGCGTGAGATGCAAAGCCTTGATAATGTAATGGTCCGATTCTCTAGCGATAGCATTGTGGGCGAATATATCGAAGGGTTGCATGGCTCAGTCATTGGACCCGATGCCGAAACGTTTGTTAAGCGTGAAGGTGTGCAACTTTGCGAAGCATACGCACACGGCGGTAATTGCAACGGCTGCCGTGCGTGTTGGGATAAGTCAATCCCGTTGATTGCATATCCAGCACACGGGCGCAAAATGCTCAAAGTGATTCGAATTATGAATGCATAAATTGATCCCGGCTTAGTCCGGGTTTTTTTTCGTTCTATCGCGTGCGCGTTTGCGTGCGCGTTTGTCCGTGCGTGCGTTTGTCCGTGCGTGCTGGGTGTGCGTGCGTTTGTAACCCGCTGGGTGCGTGCGCGTGCGTGCATGGGTGCGCGTGCATGGGTGCGTGCGTTTGTAGGGGTGCGCGTGCGCGTTATGTATAGAAATAACCCAGCAAAGCCTTTAAACGAGCGTTAAGCGTGTTTTGTGGGTTTTGAATAGGTAGCTATGTCTTTTGCGTTTATGCGCTTGTGCGCTGTTTTATTCATTGTTGCGAAAAAACCACTGTATAGAAACACAAGACCACTGGGGTAAAACACATGAGAACTAGGGTAAACCCTATGTAGTACTCGTCTAGGGGGGTGAAAATGGGCAAAATCCCCCTGTCCAGAAGGACCCCCCGGGGTCATTTTTTTTGACCCCACCTTTTTTTGACCCTACCCCTGTTTTTTCCAACCGACCCTTTTTAAAGATTTGAAGAAAAAAAACCTCCCGAAGGAGGTTAAAACCCGAGGGGGCCTAGGAGAAAGGTCATGACAAAAAGCGTAGTTTATATAAGCTGGAATCGATTTGGTCACCAATGTTGTCCAGCAGGTTCTGAATCTCGCTGTCTGGTGGCATCACGTCACGATTCTCTACGAAATACTCACGCAGCTCTTTCAGCTCTGTAAGGCCGTTCTCTGCTGGTGGGTAGTAGTCGGCTGGGAATTGAATGATCTCGCCTGTAGCGCCTTGTGTGGCCTCTACCAGGGCATCAATGAGGTCCGGCAGTGCTTCGTAGAACTCACCTAATGCCATATGCTGGGCAAATGACTTGGTCTGCCAATGCAATATGTGAGCGTTAGTGCTTGCGTGAAGCAACGTAAGAATGAAAGTGCCTTGGTCACCCATGGTAGAGTCCTTTGTCTTTGAGGATCTGTTTAGATCGGTTCATTGCTATTGTAAAAGCTTCTTCAACATCTTCCAAGGATAGATTCGAAGGTCTTTTTCTTTGTCTGTCGTACACCTGATGGCAGGCATAACACCCATAAGCCCCGTTTTCGTCCCTGGCCTTCAGTCCCATGCCTTTGCCGTCTGCATATCTGTTTGAATGACACCAGACAACAGTGTCGGGGTTGTAATTGCACACTCCTGGCAGGTTAATGGTGCAGTCCTCACCCCTAGCTGATTGTCTGATCTTGCTCAAATGGTACATCCTTTGTGCATAGTTCTTTTGGCTGTTAAATAAGCATCATGTGCAATAGCAGCATCACTGTAATAGCCAAGGTGAATGCTTTTACCATTAATTTTTATTGCTGATTTAAAGCATTTCATATACCTATCCCAACAAACACCCAAATAACCTGATTTGTTATTTTTGCGTGGACCTTTGAGATTTTGAGCATTTATTTGAGTCTCTACATCTCGTAAATTGGCAATCGAATTGTCTGTTCTTATGCCGTTGATGTGGTCAATAGATCCTTTGGGCCATTCTCCAAACACATATAACCAAGCCAATCGGTGAGATGAATATTGACGGCCTTTAAATGTTATTTGTTTATAGCCCTTGTTTGATAACCTTCCAGCCACTGTGTTTGCTTTTATAGAAATCGCAGGACTATTAATCCAAATAAATTCGCCTGTATTTCTGTCGTAGAAAAGAATTTGATGAAGCAATGCTTGAGTAATCATGTTAAACCTTACATGAAAGAACCAGAAAGATCATGGCAGGCAGTGGTTCAATCTGCTTTTCCCCCGCTAAAGGTAGCCATGCCTTATTTTAACCCAAATTCTTCATTTCAGCCCTGGCTGTAAATTGCTGACATTTCCACACTTCCACACGCGCCATCGCTGCTTTCATCATCCAAAGCATTTCTTCTTCAAGTTGTGTAGCCTCACGCAGAGCCTCAAGCTGCGCCTTGTAACGAGGGTGGGCATATGAGTAGGCCTCTTTGTTTCCCAGCGTACCTTCTTCTTGGTTCATCAGCTCAGACTTCACTACTCGTAGGTTGTTCTCTACAAATGTTCTGTCAGCCTTTGCTTTAGCAAATACACCAGCGTTCTGAGTGATGTAGTTGATTGCTTTATTTGGGTCAATTTCCATTGCTTTTCCTTGAATAACTTACATAAGCTGGTGTTGCTTTGTTTTCTGTTCCACATTGGTGGCTGGTGGCTTCTCTCAACACAGGGAAAGCCCATTTGCAGTTAGTGCATACCCAATATGGGGGGTTGCCTGGGGCGTCTTTCTTTTGTTCAATCATTCTTGACCTTTAAATTTAATACCATGTATAGCCATTGCATATTTAAGAGCTTGCAATCCTTTAACTCCTAAATTTGGGATTTTTCTTATTTGATGTTCAGTCCAATTAGATAAATCACGCTTCATCAAAATATCTTCTGAAATTAAACATCTGTGATATCTAACTACCAGCTCTAATTCATGTAAATCAGAATTTTTATGTCGATGCTGAGTTTCTTGTTCTTTCTGCCAGTCTTGTAATATACGGTCACGATGTTCAAGCATCTCTGCTGCCATGCGATATGAACTCTGAGCCATCGCAAATGGGTTTGTTATACCCATCTTTTCAATTTGAGCCTTCATTGCATACAAAGCAAAGTGATCTAGCATTTCTGTTCTGTTCATTGCATTACCTATATTTCTTCATTGATTAATTTATTAAGACCAGTTTCCCAATCTCCATTACCCATGTCTGACAAGATTTGGCACTGCACATTGGTCATGTTTAGTCTAGCCAAATGGGTATATTCTTTTGGCTTTTTCTTTCCTGCGCCAGTTCTCTTGCCGCCCCACTGTCCCACTGGTTTGCCAGTACGCGCCTCTTTTAACTTTCTACGATGTTCACGTTCATATATAACCAGCCAATCAGGCTTTGTATATACAAACGGGTCTTCTATTTCTTTTCTACTTGGCCTCATTACTATCCTTGTTCAATGCTTCCCATTCTTCTGCCGTGATTAGCGGTATTGGGCTTGGCTCCTTGGCCTGTTCCATTGCATAACGTACAGCCATCTGGCGCACACGGGATTCCATCTCGATGCGGTTGAATTCGTCGTCTTCGGTGTTCATGTGTTTTTCTCCTCTAAAATTTTGGCGGCAAACACCATCCCTGCAATAAAGTATTCGTGGTCAAACATTGGATTTTCGCCATTAGGCATATCTTCTTTCGTCAGACTTACCCATGTGCGCTGTGCTGGTGGGGTGGTGTTGTCTTGCCAGTCCTGCACCCGTGCATCATCAAGCGACAAGCCACGCATCTTGGCAAAGTCCTTGATTGCGTCCACGGCAGGCGATGCCTCATCAGCAGATGACAGAACTAAGCGTTCCTTGCGTGAAGTGAGCCAGCCCATGAAGTCAAACAATGCGCCAGCAATTACGGAGTGGGACACAGACTGTGCCTTGTAAAGCTCGTCATATTTGGCATACAGCTTGGCGACATCACGCAGTGCAGGTGTGTCGTAGTCTGGGTGGATGCCGTCGCCTTCTTTCCAATAACCAATGGCGGCGGTGCTAATACCCGCCATCTGCATACGGTACTGCTCAATGTCTTGAAGTTCAGGACTGTCAGCACGGGCAAGGGCGGCAAACTTTTCTACGCTTTCAAGTATTTTTAGCTTGCCCCGCCCGTCATCAGAGCTTTCCCATACTTGAGATTTATCCCACAATTCTTTGTCAGTCATCGGTCTTCTCCATCAAAGTTATCAATGTGTTCTTGCAGTTCAACGATGCGGGCTGTTTGGCGTGTCAGCATTGCTTCCAAATCCTCAATGCGCTTTGCCATGCGTTGCATCTCCTCAACCAGCACAGCTTCGGTGTTGTAGTCTGGTTTAAACGGTTCAGTTGTGATGTACTTGCGCCCATTGGCGTCAGTCATTACTTTTTCACGCATTGCTTCTCTTGCTGCATCATGTAGTTTCATTTCTCTGTCTCCTTTTGTGGCAAAGTTTGTGTAATAAAGCGCACAGCAGTGTCTCCGTCTTTGAGTAGCACCGTGATTGTTGCGGCTTGCAAGTCACTGCCGTATATCAGCATTAGTGCTTCCATGAGTCTTTGTGTTTCGTTGGTCATGCTTGTTCTCCCCTTGCTCGAATGGCTTGCGCTAATGGCTGACGTACTTTGTCAGGCCACTCAGGTAATTCAAGCGTTTCACAAATATTTGCACACGCCTCACGCTCTGCTGCTGCAATGCTGCGCTCGTAGTCCGTCCAATGCTCTTGTGTCCATGTGCGGTTACGCTCATCAGCACGCACAAGCTCAGCAAAGGCTTCAAGTGTTTTTAAATCAACACCATCGGTGTTTGCATTTGCAAACTCGTCTTCAAATTCGCGGTAAACCATGCCAGCCTCTCGCGCCATTTCCATGATTTCACGTTTACGCCATGTCATTTTTTACTCCTCAGTGGATAAGGTGGGAAAGGCCAGTTCTCGGGCCAGTTATTTTTGTCCACGGCTGCTCCATTCACGGCAAAAGGCCTTTTGTTTGCTGTTCAGATCTGGACTAAATGAAGCAATTGAGCATTCAGGGTGGTTGTGAAAGTACTGGTTAGCTGGTGGTGCAAACAGCACAAAAATGGTCACGCAGTTGGCAACCATCGCAAAGATCATTAATGGTATCCAAGTAGTCATAGTGGCAGCACGTCAAAGATGTGTGCGTGAAGCTGGCATCCATCATCGCTGAGATTGTCCAGCTCTTCTTCGGTCAAGGGTGTGCCGTCTTCCCAGCAAGCAAATGCCACATAAGCATCGCTGTAGTCAGGGGAATCCCATTTGTGCAGACCATCAAGCTCGATGTTGATGACTTTTTTACCGTTCAATATCATTTCAGACTCCATTAGTTGGTTGGAAGTTCAACTGTAATCAACTTAATTGCACTTGAACATAGGTGTTTACCCTATAACAGCTCTTCTTTTACAAGAACCTCAACCATGCCCACCAACCCATATTGTTTGGTCGCATGGATGCTGACAATTTGGGAATCGTCTTCATAAACAATTTTGTTCATCGCATCAAAAAAGGCTTTCAAAATATTATCCGCATCGGGCTTCTTGCAAGGGCGTTCAGAACCGTCTAAACAGGCCGCTGTGCGCTTTTTGGAGTAAGACTGAGGGATTGGTACTGTGATGTAGATAAAGGCCGCTACAGGCGTTTTTAGCGGTTCGGAAGATCCCATTGCTTTACGGGCTGCTTCTGCTATCAAGGTTTCATAGTCGCGGGTTTTTGTGGGTGTATATGTGGATACAAAGTTGCCACGCCTAGCGAATTTTGGCCTACCTTTCCCTATGGGTGTGCCTTCCACTAAAAACATTACTTGGAAGGTCATAAGTGACCTCTTGAACGAATTGTCCAGGCGCACCATTCAGCAAGATTCCTTTGTGTTTTGTATTTGCTTGTCATTGCAAAATTATCTGCAACCAATGCACACGCCTCGCGCTCACGCTCTGCTACTAGTTTGGCAAATTTGTTTAGCCGCTCGGTAAATTCTTGATATGAAGCTAATCCAGTTTGCTCAAATCCTGCGTTTTTAGCCATCTCAATGATTTCGTCTTGTGTCATTCCAATTCCCCATTCTTTATCATGTTCATATACGTTTTAATCCGTTCAACAGAACCTTTTGAATATCGGCGTTCTATGAACTCTATACGCTCACGGGTAAAAATGCGGGTTTTTGTGCTTTCCCAAGTGCGATACAGCTCTCTAGCCAAAGCGCGTTCTAGCTGGTTTCTGTCTCCAGCATCGCTTATGACCTTCCTGCTGTAACTCATTTGAGATGCCATTGCCGACCCTTTTTTTGTATCTGGTCTGTCTCTGCTAAGTGAGACAGCGTGTACCTAACCTTGTCTGCTGTCCAACCAGTGATCTCTACTATCTCATTGCGGGTCAATGCGCCGTGGTTTAGTAGTTCTTTCATTGCGTATGCTCTAGTCATTATCGTTTCTCCATAGGTCTACCAAGGGTGGATAGAGGGGACTATCCTTACCTGCTCCAGACTGTCTTGTGTTCTATTGTGATGATATTAAGTGTTGAATAACAAAACGCCCCAAGTGCGCATGACGGGTTTATTCACTTATAGATAGAGCCTTGTTTCCACCGTTGTACTCTATCCTTTACCAGTCGCTAAACCAACGCTGGTCGGCATCTAAGGGGTGTCTCTTAGAGTCGGTGTTTCTTGACTTGTCGCCCCATGCAGGGCCAGTAACGTAACGCGAGTCATTCGGTTACTGTAGGAAACAAAAAAGCCGTTTACAGCTACGATTCGGTAGTGACCTTATCTAATAACTCTCCCACTGAAAGTATTAGAAAAGGCGAATCGTATGTGTAAACGGCCTCAACTTTGTCACTCACTACAGCAACGGTTTAAATTCTACACGGGTTTTCGCATCTCTGCCAATCTTTTTTTGATGGCATCAGGAATTGGTGCTGCTTTACCCCAATCCTGCTGTATCTTGACTAGGGCAGGATCAGGTGCTTTAACACGTTCAACCCCTGTAAAGCTCTCAGGAATCTCAGCACCGTCCCACCTCTGCTGATTGAGGTAGACCAAGGGAGCAGGGATAAAAGCCCCGTCTGACTTGCGCCAAGCGTCCGTGGTACACATCCAGGTCGTGTGCTTGATGATCTGGTCTGCACAGCCATCGTACATACCCTTCTTCCACCTTGCCAAGCAGACAGATTTACCGCCCTTGCGGACAGAACGGGGCCATGCAGCCCAGAATTTCTCAAACAGATCGCTCATTTTCTTGCTCCTCAATTCTTTCAAAAGAACACCAAACAGGTCCTCTCCAACCTTCAACGTAAAGATAACCTGTCAAACCGTTTCGTTTAAGCAATTCATATCTTTTACCGTTCGAATACCCATAAATCATTGTTGCTCCTTCATTCCACAGTTTGGTACTGTGCATCGTTTTTGAAAATCTGAATCAAGGTCGCCACACATCCAGCACTGCTTGATTTCTTTAAATACTTTTTTCTTGCCAAAGATGGCATCAAAGTTGTTGCTGTAGGTTTCGTGGTCGACCTCAAACGGTCTGGGTGCGCTGCCTTTAGACATTACAGATCCTTTGCTGGTTTGGCTTTTTGGTAAGTATTCATTTGCTTGGGAGCAAGGTCTTTAACATGAGCGTATTGCTTCATGTAACCTTTTTCCTTGCGAGTAAACAAAGTAGAAGGCTTGTTTTGCCAATCAAATGGACTTTGGTTCGTAGATTTCATGGATAGGTCTCAGCTTTCTTTGTGATGCAAGTTCAAGGGCGGTTGCCAGGACAGCAATTATCGAGGCATCAAGATCATCTGGCAGGACTACCCATTCCAATTGATCTACTGTCTCGGCAATCAGCTTCCAAGCGAGGTTGGCTTCAAGGTCGGTGTGGTTCATAGCATGAGCCTAGCACCAAATAAACTTGTGCAGTACTAGGGAAAACACCTATGTTTTTCTTTAAAAAAGCCGTTTACATTTGATCTCACTGCAACAACGCAGTTAATTAAAGGAACACAAATGAACATCTCAATACACCGTGTTGAATCAATCAAAGAATTCACGAACACTATCACAAGAGAAGACGGCACAGTCTTTTATGTCAAAACCTTGCGGGTAGAAGACAAGAACACTTGGTACGAAATTGCCTTGGTTTCTGATGACAAAGAAAACTTGGAAATCAAATGAACACTACAGCCCTCTCAATGGCCCGTAGGCTGTTCCAAATCGCAGGTGTACCTGCCAGTACCCAACGCCACAATATGCGCTCTTGGGTGCGATCTGTGCGCCAATTGGGTGACAAGTGGCTGATTGCCAATCCAATGGATAAGAAATGAGCCAAGAAGCTTTTTATTATCAAGTTCAAATGCAAGAGGAATATGAAATGTCAAAGATTAAAGAATTTGCCCAAGAGATGCGTGAAGAGTTCTTGGCTTCAGAACAAGAATACTGCGTCTATTGCGGTGATGAAAAGTCTGAGAAGTATGACTGTTGTGGTGAAAACCACTATGCCAGCTTTGCAGATCTTGGTGAGGATGTGCAGGCAGCAATCCTTGATGAGGAAATTAAACAATATGAAAAGGCCACAAAGTGAAAACCAAAAAACAAGTTATTGACAGGCTTCAAATCCTTGAAGGCATCACATTACAAATGTATCGCCTCCTTGATAGCCTTGAGAAATCAGGAAATATTGATGGTCAAATAGCCCCCTTGGTTGAAATGGCAATGAAGGAATACATGAACTACATCAAGGAAGAAGTATGAGCTTTTTCACCAACATTTTTAGCGGCAAGACATACACCGAGATGGGCGAAAATACCATCATCAATGAAGACGGTAAAAGCTTTATCAAGGCTGGTTCCACTTGGATTGGCGATGATGGAGATTACATCCAGCGCCAGGGCCAGCACTTGGTCAACCTGTCAACAGGCACATCAGACGCCTGGGGTGATCCATTTGGAGAGCAACATGAGCATTGAACAACTGCTTTTGCTTGATGTAGGAAAGAAAACTGAAAAAAAAGGAAAGTTAACTTATCTTTCTTGGTGTTGGGCATGGGAAGAAGCTTTAAAAGCCGATCCTGCTGCAACATTTACAGTTCAGACTTTTGATGAGTATGGCCCTAACGGTGCAAAACGTACAGTGCCTTACATGGGCATTAACGGAACAGCAATGGTTTGGGTCACCGTTACTTTGTTTGGCAAGCCAATGACCTGCCAATTGCCTGTAATGGACCACAAAAACACTGCAATTACAAACCCTGATGCTTTTCAAGTAAACACTGCAATCATGCGCTGCATGACTAAGGGACTTAGCTTGCATGGGCTGGGTCTGTACATCTATGCGGGTGAAGATCTTCCGCAAAAAAGTGATGAATCAATTGCTGTTAAAGGCCCCGCCCCCGTTGTTTCTCCACGGGGTGGTATTGGTGAAGACCTGCCAAATGAAATTAAGGAGTTCCTGCAAGATTTGGGAGGCTCCGTAACCGAGTTGGTCAAGAATGGTAAAGCTTCTGAAGCTCTTGCCATGATTGACGAACAACAACTGGAGGCAGACCAAAAGGTCTATCTCTCAAATCAATTGGACGCACCTACGCGCTCCGCACTCAAAAAGGCAAAAAATGGCTGATTTCGACAATAATAATCGCGGTTCACTTTTCAAAAACGATAAAAAGTTGGAGGACAAGCACCCAGATATGAACGGCTCAATCAATATTGACGGTACTGAATATTGGATTAGTGGATGGAAAAAGGTTAGCAAAGCAGGATCAGGCTTCATTAGCCTGTCAGTTCGGCCTAAAGCAGAGCAAACCCGTCAGTCTAGCGAGCCTACTAAAAGAGCTAAAGAACCGGACCCGTTCGCAGATTTAGACTTTTAATATGGAAGATCTAATGCCAATCTTGATTATCTTGTGGGTGTTTGCAGCTTGGATGACTCACATTGTTGTATGTCTACAGACGGCCTCTTGGGGCTTTCTGGTGGCAGGAGCATTGCTATTTCCTATTGCCTGGATTCACGGTACAGGCATCTGGTTTGGCATTTTTTAATAACGGGGGAAAGCGGATGCTGTGAGCCAGTACGCCCAGTCCTTACAAAGATTGCTCGGTTAACCTGAAACAGACGCAGCGAGTACCCCACCTAATGAAAGAGAAACATGAACTTCAATCAAATCCTCCAACATATGTTTCCCCGCGCTCGCACAACCGACCCGCTAACCAGCATTGAAGCAACCGACAAGGTTGACTTTTCTGTTGAGCATTACGACATAATCCTGGAGTGCCTTATAAATTATGGCCCCCTAGGAAAAGATGGTATTGCTGCCAGGACAAGACTAGATGGCAATCAAGTTGCCAGACGGCTTTCCGAAATGGCTAAATTACATTTCATCGAAACAACAGGCCAGACTGTTAAATCAAATGCCGGACGCTCTGAGCGCGAATGGCGACTTAAGGAAAATTACGATGCCTAAAACTCTTACCCTGTCCACAGATCTGGTCAACGCTGTCTTGCAATACTTGGGTACACGCCCGTTCCAAGAAGTTGCCCAGCTAATCAATGGTCTGCAATCAGAAGCTGGTCCTCAAGTCAAACAAGAGGAAGCAATCACGGATGTTGTTCAATGAGTTTTTCCGACTTAGAAATTAAGGTAATTCAATGGGGCGAGGCTAGGGGTATTGTGCAAAACAGTACACCCGCTGCTCAAGCCAAGAAAACCCTTGAGGAACTTGACGAGCTGTATGCAGCCATTAGAGACAATGACCGCGCCGCAATGATTGATGCCTATGGCGATATTCTTGTGACGCTCATCATGGGATGTGCTTGCGCTGACCTTGATCTGGTTGATTGTTTAGATCATGCCTACAATGAAATCAAGAACCGCAAGGGCTATCTAACCCCTGAAGGCATCTTCGTTAAGCAGTAAGAACCGCCAAGGCCATACGGGTATGTTCTTCACGTTCAGCAAGGCCAATATAGCCGCCGTTGATACGTTTGGTAATGCTCTTATGGTCTTGGGCATCTGCAAGGGAATTTAACCCATGCGTTGACCAAAAGAATCCAGCAGTCAGCGCAGCGTATTTAGGACTTGATACAACATCAGGGTCCATCACAAAATCATAGCCAAGACTTTGCCCAGCATGGTAATAGTTTGCGTGTCCTGTAGTCTGAATACAGCCACGCCCCCTAAAACGATACCCGTCACCACTAGATTCATCACGATTGCCCATGCGATTGGCGTAAACCATGTTTGCAATCTTTTTAGGATTTCCTGCATATTGATTTGCAATCTCTAAAGTTGGAAAACGCTTAGACCACAACTTCATAAGCGTAGCAGCTTTGTAGTTCAGGTTTTCTTCCAGAAGCCTAAAATTCCCGCACTCATGCCCACATTGACCAATAAATGCTGCTTGCCGATTAGGGTTGGAAATGTCAAACCGATCAAAGGTTTCATTAAGCGCATCAACCCACTTAGGGTCAATCTTGAGCTTGATAAGTTGACTACTATTTACCATTGATCTGCTCCCTTACTGCTTCGTAGGCTGTGATACAAGCGTTGAGCTGGTTGATGGCTTTGTCTCCGTCTGCAACGATGGCTGCAATAGCTGCGAGAGTCTGTCGGTCAGATTCGCTTGCATCCGTTGGGCTATCTGTGGTGGCAGGGGCGGCACTTGCGGTGGTTTGTACACAACTGCTGGAGGGGAGGCGCACCCGACCAGCCCTGATAGCACGGTCAAGATCAGTAGATTTTTTGTCGAGTACATTGTTGGCCTCCAAAAGTTTAGATGATGTGTCATTGATTTGCTGATTAAGCACCTGCTCCTTGGCCCGAGACTCTTCATTCTTATGAGCAATCTCCACCTGCATCTCCATGTCCCTTTGAGCCCATCCTTTGTGATGACCAAAGAAATAGATGGAAATAGCCGCTACAAGGGCCGCAAGGATTAAGTAGACCTTGGGTATGCCAAACATCATTCAACCTCTTTACGGGCTAATGCAAGGGCTTCACGGTCACTGTCTGGCTCTTGCAAAGTTGCTGGAGTAGTTGGCGGTGGTGGAGGCGTCCAGGATTCATCCAAAGCAGCATTTTGGAAGTTCATCCAGTTGAAACCTTGAGATGGCGGGTTTAAGTTTACAACTGGAGTAGATGAGTTTACAACTGGCGCAGATGAGTTTACAATTGGAGTTGGAGAAACAGCATTGGCAACAGCGCCAACACCTTTCTTGCCAATCACCCCACCAATGCCGCCAACAATAAGCAAAACAATATCGTTCAGCATCTTGGTGTAGGCCATGTCAATAGGAGCCATTGACTTAATTGGTTGAGTCACAAAGGTGACAGAATAGAGCAAAGCAACAACAATAAAGCAAAGAATGCAGGTCACTGCGACCACCACAAAGCCCCAAATTCTAACTTCAAGGTCTTCTACTGACAGCTTATGGTGCTTTTGGTGGCTCAATTTGCTTCTCCAGGATGGGTGCTACAAGATATTCAGGGCAGGTTTGCGTGAATAAGCACTTTGGCTTTTGGCATTCAGCATCAGTGAAGTGATCTGGGTCCTGGCAGGTATATCGGTATCTGTCTTGGCAAGCAGCAAGACAACCAACCCCAAGCAACATAGCAAAAAACATATATTTCATTGCAATCCTAAAAAGGCAAATAACTCAATGCTTTATTCATTGCCCGAGCAGCCAATGGCTCTGGCAAAGCCTTAACAAAATCTAAAAACCACCAAACGCATAGGATATAACAAGCAACTTTAAACCATTGCTTGAATCCCTCGATGATTTCTTTCATGTGCATCCATATTTATTGCAATGTAAATAGAAATAGATGCCACCCCAAGTAATCAAACCAATCAAAGTCAAACTAAGAACCGTCATCAAGATAGCATCAATAGCTTCTTTTGTTTCGCGTTTCTTCTTGGCAATAGCTATGCGCTCTACTCTTGCGTGTTCAAGGGCATCAACTTCCATCTTGGCTGCACGGGCTTTAATCTTTGTCCACACATCCATTTTGTTGGCAGAAAAGAAAAGACCCTTAAGTTGCTCTTCAAACTCACGGGCTTGTTCAAGAGCCATCTCTAGCTCTAAAGCTTTGCCCATAGCAGAGCCTTTAAAACCACCAGCTTTGGCTGTTTGCACAACCTGAATAGCCGTAACCTTGGCATCAAAGTATTTTCCCAGGACAGGGCCTAGTGAACTGATGTCACTTGCTGTCTGTGAGGCTTTCTTGACGAGCTTGATTGCTGATTGAACGGCATCAAGTGCTGCAAACGGGTCTATTGGTATCATTTGTCCACCTTTGCATCTAGTTTGTCAAAAATCTTGCCAAGCATTTCTTTGATCTCACGAATATCATCACGATTGTCATCGCGTGTAACGTAAGTCTTAGGTAACTCTTCACGCAGTTTAGCCAAATCAGATTTCAGTTCTTTGACAGCAGACCACATTTCACGGGCAAACCATCCCCCAACAGTAAAGCCAAGACCAGCAACAGAATTAATTAACGATTGATATTCCATGATTTATTTTTTACCGAATTTAGAAAGGCCAGAAAGTAATGTTGCCAAAATGCTTGCAGCATATGCTGGATCAGCAACATCACGAATATTTTTATAATCAGGATGCAATACGCTAAATCCTAATTGATCAGGAGGAACTCCCATTAAACTTTGCACAGCGGCATAAGTTCTTGGATCAGGCAATGTATTTACATCACCTTGCTCTGCGCGTAATTTTGCCGATTGATATTTTTTACCAGAAGTAAAACCACCAAAAGCAGCTCCACCTTCAGATGTTTTAGGAGGAACAACAGCATTACCGGATTTAGATTGATTAGCATTAGCCGCTTCAGCCATAGCCATCAACAATAAAGGAATGCTTCCTTTGTTAACCAAACCAGATACGGCTCCTGGTTTTGATACAAGCTCACCTAATTTACCAATCGTTGCTGGCGTACCCAAAGGTCCATGAATCCCGCCTTTTGGATTGTTTGCTTTTAATTCAGCAAGAGTTTTGCCAAGACCAGATTCCGTTGAAAGCGCCTTAATTGCTGGATTAATGTTTTCCAAATAATTGGTATTAATTCCACCTAATTGACCTTGATTTACTTCATTAAGAATTTGTTTTCTTAATTTAGACCCATAAGAGTTACGCAAGCTGTTGTCAGCAGCACCGCCACCAACAATACCAAATTTACCTTCAGCCTCCAAAGCTCTTGCGTGTTCAGGATATTGCTGATTAAAAGCTTTATGGCCTTCAATTGCGGCAGGACTCATGCCTGGGGGATATTGAAAGTTGCCTTGTGCGTCACGTACCAAGCCTTCTACTTTTATTGCAGAAGACGGCGCAACGCCAGCAGCGGGTTTTGGTGTTGCTGCATCAATATCTTTTGCAAGGCTTTCGTTTAAAGCTTGTGTAGGATTTTGACCAGTAGCAACAGCGTCAGACACGCTAGTAGGCGCGGCAGGTGGTGCTGGTGGCGCAGCATTAACAGGAGCAACAGGTGGCTTTGGCTGAATTAACTGAGGAGCAGGTGGTTGCTGAGTCAACTTGTCCATTGGGTTGGCAGCGCCAGGAACTCCAGCAGGTTGATTGGATACAGTTCCAGGAATTGGATTTACTGAAAAACCTCTGCCTTTTGTTAAAGAATTGCCAACAATTTCAGCATCAATAGCATTTGTAATTTTGCCATTACTTAATTGTTCAGCTTCTGCCAAAGGCATCTTGAACTTTTCTTCAAAGCTTGCAGCTAATGGATTTGGCTTGCCAGTAACATTGCGTTCTGTCTTAACCATGTTTGCAATATCAGCATGGCTAAGTTCTGTTGAAGGAACTAATTTTTGCTCTTGCAATTTTACTTGTTGCGCGTAAGCTTCATTCTTTTTAATTTCACTTTGATGAAGTTCTTTTTTCATTCTGCGATCTTCAATCGCATTTTTTGTCTTAATGGCATATGGAATACCAATAGCAGCAGCACCAGCCGCTAAAGCTTCTTTTGGGTTTTCATTAATTAAATTAAGCATGGGGGTAATAGTCCCCATAAGATTTTTCTTTTCTTCTTGATAGTCAGAACGCTTAGTTGCTGGCGCAGCTTGTGATTCTATGAATGATTTGCCGTAAGCACTATATTCAGGATTTTCGTGTGATGCCAAATGAGCAGCAATGTCAGCCATTGGAATTTTTTGTTCCAAGGCAGCAGCTATCTTTTGTTGAAGATCGTCATTCATTATTTAGCGCCTCCAAAAATATCAGTCAAAGTTTTTTTATTGTCAGATTTTTTAGCTTCTGTTTTTACAGGAGGACGGCTACCCGCTGGCTGGTTAACAGCTGCTTGTGGTTGGGCAACAGGGGCAACAGGGCCAGGAGCCAATCCAGGCTGACCAACAATAGACTGTTCTGTTTGTGGTTGGATCTTATCGAGGATGGGCTTTGATGCTTCTAAAAAATCTTGAATTTCTTGAACAGATTTTTGTTTGCCCCGCATAACGGCAGGGTTGTTGGTAATCATTGATTCAATGTCGCCAATAGCAGGCACTTGTCCCCTAGATGTTTGCTTGTACTCCTGTACTTTGTCACCGTACATTTGAGCCAAAGATCCATAATCTTTGCCAATTTTATTTTTTACATAAGCCAAAGAAAAAGCATCGCCTGTTTCATTAGCAAGGGTTGGCTTGGCGATTCCAATGCCGCCTTGTCCTTCAATTGCATTAATAGCTAGTGCTTTTTGGTATTCCAAGTTAACCGCCATTTGAATTAAATCAAGATTAGGCAACTTGCCTCCAGCGGCAATAATTTGAGCGCGATTAAGCAAGTCAGCTTTACGGGCAGTTACAGCATTGTCGGACGAACTAGCTTTCTTTTCGCTATCAAGGGCGCGATCAATATCGTTTGTAGTTGCCACTGTCCCATCAGAATTTACAACTTGTTTTTTTTCATTGTAATTAAAACCAAATGTAACCCCGCCAGTTTGATTTTTAAAATCTTCAAAGTTTTTAGCAGCAGAACTACCTTTAACAAATTCTTTTAATTTTTCAGCGGCTTTTTCTTTTGATTGTTGGTTGCCTGTACGCATATCCCCAATGCCAGCAATCAATTCACGAGTTTTTGCGTCAACAGAGTAAGGAACAAGTTTCTTGTAAATATCTTCCAATTGATTTGAAGTATCAACAATTACAGGTGCATTTGCCATTGCAGTGGCAGCAATCTTTTGCGTCTTGTTCCACTCTTCTGCTTGAGCGCCAGCTACTTTATCAGCAGATATGCCTTGTGCTTTGTAAAAGTTTTGTTGAGAAAGTGGAATTTCCCTTAATGAAACAATTGCGCCTCCTGCTGCTTTTTCAGCTTCTTCAGGAGTATATTTTTTACCGTTTGAATCAACATAATGACGCAATTCACCAAAAGGGTTTTGAGCAGTCTTACGCTCATTAAACACCTTGGTCCATTGGTTGCCATTACGATCCCTTGCTTGGGAAGGAACGTCAGCGCCACCATTCAATGAAATGGCAAGATCACGGGGATTCAAATTAATGGCTGATTGAATTACATTCATCCATTGCGGCTGGTCAACGCCGCTGGCTTTTTTAATAGCGTCTGCCGCATCAAGACGAGCTTTGTCATCAGCTTGAGGGCTGACCCCTTTAATAATTGTTTCAGCCAGAGGCAAGTTCTTCTTATCGTAGTCTTCTACCAATCGAGAAGAAAAATAAGATAATTCAGGACTTGGCTCATACCCCAACAAATCTTTTGATGGGAGCTTTATTCCAGTGTTGCTTTCGTCAGCCATTATTTAACTCCGTAATGTTGTTTTACAGAATCAAGCAAATTAGGCACTTGTGTGGAAAGTGAAAATCCTTGATTCATGGTTGGAGGCGCGCCAAATTGGTTGATTGGGGGAACACCCATTCCTGACGGCATTTGATTAGGAGCAATGCCGTAATCAACAGGTTTCATTTCAGTGTTTTCTGGCAAAACAATAGCTGGTGGGGCTACAGGCGCGGTTGGCGCAGGAAACGCTGAAATTTCTTCTGCAAACTTATCCCCCAAGCCTGCATATTTTTGCCAATTGCCGTATGAAGCTCCAATGCCGCCAAAATCTTTTGCAAAGTTCATAAAAGACCTTTAACTAAACAAACTCTTAGCGCCAGCTCCGCTAACTCCGAAACCTTTGCTGCTACCAGTTTGGCCTTGAGTGCCAGAAAAGTTAGGTGTAGTAGAGGCTTGGGGTGTGCCGTAAATAACAGAAGCATATTTACTGTACACATCTTGTGGTGTGCCAGCATACCCAATTTGAGCAGCAGCGGCTTGATTGGCAGCACCAAGTTGCGATTGCCCCAAAGTAGCCAATTGATTGGCAGCAGCAGCTTTGTTGGCTTGCACACCAGCACGAGCATTGGCGGCAGCAGTAGCTTGACGTTGTTCCTGCAAACTAGCAAGGTTGGCATTTGCAAGAGCAGCACGAGAAGATCCTAGGCCACCAGCAGCGCCATAGCCAGCAGTCTGTTGGTTTACTAGCTCACGGCCTGATTCGCGGCCTGCTTGCAAAGCTGCATCAACTTGTCCTTGTTCATATTGAGGATTGAACAAAGAAGCCAAACCAGCCATGCCAGTAGCCAAGCCACCAGAACCAATAGCTTGTTGAAGCCGACCAGTTTGACCAGCAACATTAGAGGCATTGTTAGCCGCATTTGTAGCGGCAGGCATCACTTGACCAAGAACATCCTGTGCGCCACCAACGGTTTTTTGGTATGCAGGGAATGCTGTGCCAGTAAGAAAGTCAGTTTGCGCCCCCAACAGCTTTTGCTGTTCAGGCGTCATCTGTACCTGTGAAGAACTAGATCCTTTTCCGCCGCCCATTTAGTGCCCCTTTCCTTTACCAGATTGAACCTGGGTTTGATTGTTACTATTATCCCACGGACCCACCGTATTTGAATAGGTGTTAGGTTGACCCATTTGGGGCTGACCAGATGTGGCTGAGTTAGTTGTGCCGTTTTTGCCCTGATATTGCTGTGGCTGTTGGGGAGGTGGCGGCATTTGCATATTAGAAGCAAATCCACCTTGGCTCTTTCCTTGAGGTTGACCATTAGGCCCGCCCATAGGCGCATCAAAACCTTGAGGCCGACCATTAGAACCGCCCATAGGAGATAGATATGTTGATCCAGGATGTTGTTGTTCTTGTTGTTGAGCGCCTTGCTGCATTTCTGCAAATCCCTGAGGATTGGCATTAATGGCATTTTGATCTAGCCCTGACTGAGGTTGAGGTTGAGCCATTCCCTTGCCGCCCTGCGGGTTAGATTGATATTGCTGTGAATCTTTGCCCCCAGGCTGTTGCTGGCTGATAGGTTGAGCAGATTGTGCTGATTGCATTCCCATAATTTATCCTTAATATAAAGTGCTTGACAAGCTTGGAACGTAAAGGTTGTTGTAATTTCCTTGACCATAAGTTGACGGACTTAATGGGCCAGTGTAGTCGCCAATCATTCTGTAAACATAAAATAATTGGGTTTCAAAACTAGTTCCGTTTCTTCTAGACGCACCGTAATAATAATCTTCATTTGTTTGTACAGGACCGTTTCTTGACAATCTTGTTTGAAAATATTGGGGTACAACAGAAACTGGAGATGAATTTGTATACGCGCCTGTAAATGTTTTCACAGTACCAATAGGCTCAGAGCCACTTCCTATAGGAAATGAGACGTTTTGAGCAATATTGCTAATATACATATTTGCAGCATTAGAATCAAAAGTAACATTTCCAGAAGAATCTTTCATCTGAATGCCATATCCAGTAGTTGAGGCAGTTGCCCCATCCAATGCAAATACATATACATCAGGCATTGTAGGTGTGACACTTGAAAATACATCTGCATTCATGGAAAATGATGACGTAAATGATGACGGTACATAAGTATCATCAAAAGTAAACCAAGTGTCATTCCCGTTTGGCAAGCTAAACAGAATGTATCTTTGCCTTGCTGACGCAACGGCTGGTATGGTTATTGATCCTGAATACCAGTTATAAGATGATGGGTTAAGAATTGCGCCGTTATTAACTAATGACCAAGAAGATGCGTTAATTTTTTGTAGAAACTGTGGAGTTTTGTATGTTCCACTTATGATTCTTTCTCCAGCATCATTGACAGTCAAAATTCCAAAAGTATTTGTTTCGGTGGTATAAGTTGAAAAAACTACCAAAGTGGTATCTGTAAAAGCAATAAAGCCAGACGTTACAGCAGTCAAGGTGATGGTTGCAAAGCCACTGCCGTCCGTGCCAATGGCATAAGAATGGCCTCCTGGGATAGTTTGAATAACTCTTAAATTGTTTCCACCAGGAACATTTGAAAATGTGTAAGTTTGACTTGTACCAGCAGCTTGCGTGATAGCTTGGATAAACAATCCACCAGCAGGAGATGTTGGAGAAACAACAACCGTGCCGCTTGAATTAGTTACTTGAAATCCAAAAGTCATGCCGCTAAATCTCCAATTTGTACGCGCAAAACGCCAGCAGAATCAAAAACTTTAATAACATTGTTTTGCATAAGCAAACGAGCACCAGATGTTGCGCTTTGGATTGTTGCATTACCAGATGTATCAACAATAAATTTGCTATTTATGTTTAAGCTGCCTGCTGTAATTGTTCCAAGATTTGCACTTATTGCAGACAAAGTAGAAACAGACAATTTGTCGGCAGTAATTGTGTTTTGAACAATCAAGCTACCAGTAATGTAAGTAGTAAACAAAGCCCAATCTGCTGAATACTTGTAAACAGTAGCATTGTTGTAATTGTTGTAGCTAACAGTACAAATATCACCTGCTACTGGATTGCGACCAATTGCAGTGGTTACTTCTGCATTTGTAGGAGCAGAACTATCATTTGCTGTTCGAGTGATGACAAACGTAGCCGCACCATTTGTACCATTTGTTCCATTAGATCCGTTAGTACCAGCAGATCCAACAGGATAAGCAGAACCCGTATTCCAAGTAACCACTGATGTTGTAGTTGTCAGATTATCTATATATCGAACAGAACAAGCATAGAGCGTGTAACCTGCGGTAGATGCTCCTGGTGTAAGCAACCAACCATTAGGAGTTGTAGGTGCTGTAAAAGTGCCATCAGCCCATGTATATGTAGAGTTACCAGCAGGAAAACTATTAGGAGTAGTAGATGCCCATTTGTATAACTCTAAAAATGCAGTTCTATATCCGTTTGCACCATCACTACCATTATTACCATTAGTGCCAGCAGCGCTAATTGAAAGTGCAGCACTGGCTGACCAAGCAATTGATGTTGTAGCAGTAGTGTTGTTGTCAGCATACAAAGTACGAGCAACATACAAAGTCTGTCCAGCCACAACTGCTGGAGGCGTTAAAGACCAATCATTAGGAGTTTGAGGCGCAGTAAATTGACCTGTTGACCATGTATATGTTGAATTGCCAGATGGGAATAAAGTAGGAGTGGTAGCTGACCATTTGTACATATCCATAATGGCTGTTCTAGAACCATTAAGACCAGCAGTGCCGTTTGTACCATTAACCCCGTTATAAGCAATTGAACGAATAGGATTGGCAGTATTAGTCCAATCCAGTGTAGACGTTGTAGTTGTAGCTACAGTATTTAGCGAAACAGTAATGCTCCACAAATAGTTGCCAGGGGTTGTATTGCTAAGTGCTGTTGTAGACCATCCTGTAGGCGCTGAATATGTACCACCTGCCCACGTGTATGTAGAAGTAGTTGTTGGCCTTGTAGGAGGTGTTGCAGAACCCGTCCAAATGTAGATTGTTGGGAATGCAGACATCACCCCGTTAGCACCTGTTTGACCAGCAGTTCCATTGTAAACAATAGGCATTGTTATCGTCTTGGATAACGAGCCAATAATATTGGAACCAGTTACTGTAAGGGTCACAACAACACTTGTTGCGGATGATGTTGGAGTAACTATAACTGATGCGTCAGTAGATGATGTTGGCGTTGCACCTGTAATAGCCCAAGAATATGTTGGACTAGATACATTAAACAAAATCGCTGACAGAGTTGTATTTGATGGAGTGTAAGCACCACCCGCGTTTTGCGAAAAAGACGCATAACCATTAATATCAATAAATGATGCAGAAGCACCATTAGTGCCGTTTGTACCATTAGATCCAGCAACGCCAACAGGATAAGCAGTAGAGGTTACCCAGTTAACAGATGTTGTAGCAGTTGTATCACTGTCTGCATGACGTACAGAACAAGCAAATAAAGTATATCCAGGTGTAGATGCCCCAGGTTCTAAATTCCATCCATTTGGTGTAGTTGGCGCTGTAAAAGCACCTGTTGCCCAAGTGTAAGTTGATGTGCCAGAAGGAAATGTTGTTGGCGTAGAATCCGCCCATTTATAGACTTCTAAAAATGCAGTACGAGTACCATTAGCACCATCAATTCCAGCAGCAGTTGTAGAAGTGGCAACTGTTGCTGTCCAAGTTACATTTGATGTTGCAGTCGTTAAATTGTCTGCATAAATAGTTCTAGCAATCCACAATGTTTGGCCAAGAACAGGTGTTGGTGGAGTTAATGACCAGCCATTTAATGTTGCTGGCGCAGTAAATTGACCTGTAGCCCAAGTAAATGTAGATGTCCCAGAAGGAAATGTTGTTGGCGCACTAGCAGACCATTGATAAACATCAAGAATGGCTGTACGAGTACCGTTTGTACCGTTTGTACCGTTTGTACCGTTAGTCCCATTTGTACCAGATGGTCCTGGATCACCATAAGCTAATTGAAGTGTTGCTACACCAGCTTGAGTAACAACACCTATTGAATTTTTGTAGCGAACAGGAACAGTGATATATGCTGGGCTGGATGGCATTGCTGTTGGAGCAGGCCAAACAGCATAATAACCACCATCAGTTGGATTGCCAATTGTTATGTTGGTGTATGAAATATCACCATAACCAGTTGTGGACGAGTTACCAATGCGCCATGTTCCATTTACAAATGCAACATTACTATCTGTTTGCGAATCAACAAATGGTACAAGAGAGCCTTGATCTGATGCGTACAGGGTTGGAGTAATTCCAGTAAAAACAGGAGCTAATGGGCTGCCACTACGAGGTACTTGCAAGATACCTGGAGTAAAGTAAGAAACAAATTGTTCTGTGATAACAGGTGTAATACCAGAAGTAATAACATCCAAATTAATAGAACCACCAGTATCTTGCACCCATCCAGTATCAGGAGCAGTAGCTTGTACCGCAAACTGAATCTGTCTTCCTCCAGTACAAACATACCAAAGAAATTTAGTAACTCCAAATCCACCAGATACTTTTTGCCAAATATAGTCAGCAGGAACACTCGATTCAGCAGCATTGTTGCTGTTTCTAGTGCCGTAATACAACCTGTTTGTAGGACTGTCAGAAAAATTTAGAGAGCCATCAAAGCTGTCAGCATATTTAACAGCCATGTACTGATACAAATATCCTGAGATTTGACCTGTCGGGCCAGTAATCTGACCTGTACCTGCATCCGCAGATAATCCAGGACCGAAGTTAGCCAGCAAATAGTTAATTGCTTCTGAAACTTCAGAAATATCTGGGTTTGAATCTAAAGCAAATGGCATTAGAAGGAGTCCTCAACAATGGTGGTTTGCCAGTTAATGGCAGTCAAATTCCAAGCATTTGTATTGTCGTTGGATTCTACTTTTACTGACACCATTCGAACAGCATTTTGTTGAGTTGTCACCCAAGGCGTGTTCGTGTCAATCTGAGTTATGCCTGTTTGCCCATAAGTAGAAGCCTTGGCAGTGGAATCAGATCCTCCCACAGTGATATTGATCGCACCAGACCCAGAGATCTCAGGCAACAAACGGTGGACATACACTTTTGAGCTGAAAGGAACAGGTCCTTCAGCAGTCTGCATAGCCATGTTGTTACGTTCAAACAAACAAGGTATTGCTGTGTTGTTAATGAACGAATTGCCAACAGCAGTCTGAATCAGCTTTTTAGACGTTCCTGATGCTTGGGCATAGGTTACTACCCTAGAAGCCAGATTGAAGGCTCCTGACACTACTTTAGGGCCTTCTGTGCCCATGCAGGCGTTTTGAGTGTCCTTTGGAGCATTCCAGATGTTCAGATCATAGCGGTAGGCCAACATCTTGTTGCACCAACCAGTAGAGTTCTGGTCAGGATAGTAGATCTCAATCTGGTACTTCTGAGTGTTGTTAACCATGAACACACGACCATAGTACGTTGGGTTCAGATTGTTAAAGAAGTAATCTTTGATCCGCTGGTTGCCAATAGATGTGAAGTTAGCCCCGTCAAACACCCAAATATCACGGGCATCAATTCCGTAGACATTTGCGTCTGTGTTTGTCCAGCAGTTATTGTTTAGCAGGCCACGGCCTTGGTTAAGCAAACGCACGCCAAAGATAGGCGCTGTGCTGTTTTGATAGGCAATAGGCGAGAAGACTACTGTGTCCCAATATGAACAGACATAGAAGTTGCCACCCAAAAAGAAGCCATCAATCAAAGGCCCACGGACAGGAACTTCTTGTTCGTTAGCCACGTTTGACAAAGTAGGAATCCAGTTGGCAGGAACTCCTGTATTTGCAAATGCCTGTGACCAGCGAACGGTTGTCGGATAGTTGTAATCAATGCCACCCGAGGTCTTTGTCAGGTTGCCTGCAATCAAGATATTGCCCACGTTTGGTGAGCAATAGTTACGCATGAAGCCTGCAACTGTCTTGGTTACGCCAACATCGTAGTTCCATACAGCGTCTGCTGTAACGGTGATCTCGTTGTTGGTTGGCAAGAAATACATTGGATTGGAAATGCCGTCATCAATAAAGAATACGTTTCCAACCCAAGAAGTGGTGATATTGATATCTTCTATGTATCCATTGAGATAAACAGAAGGATTGGCTCCAACTCCTGGAGTGATGTTACTGACTCCAGAGGTTGTGACCATGTACCAGCGACCATGATTGGATGTATCTCGGGTTGCAACAATGTAGACCCAAGTTGTCTCGTTGCGGAAACCACCTTCCATAAAGATGGCTTGGTAAGGAACGGCAGACAGGATCTCTTGTTCGCCAAAGATCTTTTTAATGCCACGAACGTCTGTTTCCACGTTCAAACCTGAATTGTATTCAGCAGCAGTTAAAGCATTGCTAGGAACATCAGGCGTGAAGCTCATTCCCACAAAAGGGGTACGAATGCGGGAAAAATCGCTCATGTTAAATCCTTTATGGGATTATGCCACCCAAGGCAGTGGTGTGTTTTCAGGCGAGACAGGAGGGGTAATCATGCTGTCCAGTTGGCCCTGCACACACTGCTGTGCGCTTGTAATGGCTGACTCAGGAATCCAACCAATCACCTGTGCTTGCGTCAATTGATCGTAGGGAATGATTGCAGCGCCTTCAGCGGGTGTGAATTGGCAGTTGCCGTCAATGTCAGCGGTGTAAGTACCGTCAACCCCTGTTACCTTGTACAGCACGTTTACTACGTAGCCTGTTGGGCTTGGGATTGTGAACATCTGGGTGATGGTGGTGGTAAAAGTGGTCATGATTTTTCCTTTGGGTTAAGCGATGCCTGCGTCTGCAAGGCGTTTACGGAGACTTTGGATTTCAGCCCACATCACAGGGATAAGGGCGCTTGCGTCCATCTGTTGATACACGGGCTTGCCATCAGCATCCACAGCGTCTTTCTCGCCCGTGTGGGCGTAGGCAGGGACTTCGTGCGCGATAAACATTGGGCGCTCTTGTGTAGCGTCCTTCATCTTACCCATGTAAACAGGAACAGAATCAATCAATGCACCGCTGTCAACAACAGGGCCATAAATGTCTTTAGCACGATAGTCAGAGGTTACGTTGTAGGCAACAAGACCAGCGCCACGGTTATAAGTGATTGCGCCACGTTGAGTTCCGCCTGCCTCAGTAACAAAGTTGAAAAATTTGTTATCGCCAGAAGTAGCCGAATTCCAAATATCTCCAAGTGCTTTAGCAGAGTTTGTGTTGTAAGCAAGGAATGCGTATTGGTCGCCAGTATAAAACTGAGCTTTGTAAGTAGTTCCACTCGTAGCCCCCACCAAGAAGTTACCCGAGCCATCAAAGATACCCCGTGGATTCCCATCCCCATCAGACAGCACGATGTAGTTGCTTGCAGTGGTAATGTCTAAGCCACCTTGGTTGCCGTTGTAAGTTCCTAATATGACGTTTTTGCCACCAGTAGTGATGTAGTACCCCGACTCATCACCCAAAAACGTGTTGTAAGTTCCAGTGGTTAAACTGTAACCTGCAACGCGACCAATATATGTATTTTGTGCGCCAGTATTGTTATACCCTGCTTGATAACCAACAGCCGTATTGTTTGATGCTGTGGTAGTTTTGTATAAAGCGGCAGAACCAATAGCAACGTTTGAAGTGCCGGACGAGACTGAATTAAAAGCCAAATAACCAACAGACGTATTATCTGTACCAGACGAAGTTCCGGAAACCCCGTTTGAACCTGCGTTGTAGCCAATAGCGGTGTTGTTTGCTCCAGTGACTGTATATCCAGCTTGATAACCTACAGCAGTGTTGTTAGAGGCTGTGGTGTTGGAAAATAAAGCAGATGCACCGACAGCAGTGTTGTATGACCCAGTAGTTAATCCGTTACCAGCACCAGCACCCACAAATGCATTGCTACCACCTGTTGTCAACTGAGGCAATGTGTTATCACCAATTGCAACGTTGCTGTCTCCACTTGTAACAGACGTAAGCGCGTAACTTCCCACAGCAACTGAATAAGATGGCGCACTGCCTGTGCCGCCTTTTGCCGCTTGATAACCTATAGCAGTAATGCGAGTACCAGTAGTATTTGAATAAGCGGCCTGATAACCTACAGCAGTGTTGTTAGAGGCTGTGGTGTTGGAATAGAGCGCCGCCGCTCCTAAAGCTGTATTTTTATTTCCAGAAGTGTTTGAGTAACCGCTTTGCCCACCAACAAAAGCATTGTCATATCCAGTTGTGGTGCTATACCCAGCATAAGTTCCAACGTATGAATCGCCGTATGAACCATTGATGTTGTTATACACATAACCAGACCTATAACCAACAGAAGTCAAGTAAACGCCTGTTGTGTTGGTATAGCCAGCTTGAAAACCTACAAGAGTGTTTTCATGACCAGTGGTGTTGCTGTAAGCAGCTTGATAACCAACAGCAGTGTTGTTAGAGGCTGTGGTGTTGGCATACAGCGCATTAAAGCCCAAGGCTGTGTTGTTTGAGCCTGTTGATGTTGACGCACCTATTGCTTGGTTGCCGATTGCAACGTTTGAGGAGCCTGTAGTTACAAACTGTCCTGCGTTTACACCGCCAAAGAAATTTTGAGTCCCAGATGTGACCCCAAGACCCGCTTGATAGCCAACACCTGTGTTTGAGTCATTTACACTGTTGTAAAGGGCTTTGTATCCAATCGCTGTAATGGCTGTGTTTGTAACATTTGCGTACCCCGCCTGATAACCTACAGCAGTGTTGCTTGATGCTGTGGTGTTGGATTGAAGCGCAGAAACACCAATGGCAGTGTTACTTGAACCTGAAGTAACTCCAGTCAAGGCGCTTGCGCCAAAAGCCGAGTTGTAATTTCCAGTGCTTGTGACGTTACCCGCTGCGTTGTAACCAACACCTGTGTTTTGCGTACCTGTGGTTAACCCATTCAAAGCGTATTGACCAACAGCAGTATTTATAGAACCTGTGGTGTTTGCCGCCAAAGCACTAGCACCCACCGCAGTGTTGGTAGACACAGCACCTGCACCACGGCCTACTGTGATGCCATAAACAGTCAGGTCAGTGCCGCTGTACAGCAAGTTGGTGCTTTGAGCAAACGCGCTTGTAGACGATGCGTAGAAGACTTGATTGGCAGTGAAGGAGGTTAAGCCTGTGCCGCCGTTGGCAGTAGGTAAAGCAGTACCCGACAAACTAATAGCCAATGTGCCAGAGGTTGTGATTGGGCTACCAGTGATTGACAGGAACGAAGGAACAGTAGCCGCCACCGATGTAACCGTACCCAATGGGTTTGTTGCCCATGAAGTATTAGTTCCGTCTGTTGTCAAGTACTTACCAGATTGGCTTGTTTGACTAGGCGCAAGTGCGTTAAAGGCTGCGTTAGCCGTTGTTTGACCTGTACCACCGTACAAAATACCTACTGCCGTACCATTCCAAGTTCCACCAGTAAATGAACCAGGATAGTTAAATGTGTTGGTTGACCAAGACACGTTTGATGGAGCTTGATTGTGAACATCCCAAGATCCTGCTGCCGTTGAATTGGATAACAAAATTATTTCAACATAACCACCAGATTGAATTGTTGCAATAGTAGTTGAAGAGTTATTTTGAACAACAATTGTTCCTGAAGATTGATTGTTGTTAAAACTAAAAATTGAACCGTTTGGCAAAGTGGTGGCACTTGGCAATTTTATTGTTTGCCCACCAGAACCTGTTACTACATAATTTGGAGTTGAATTTGCTAAAAGCGTTGTTGTTGTTCCAGCCGCTGCAAGGCTTGTAAAGCCTTCAAACAAATTGTTTGTTGTAATGTTTGCATTGGAATCACGCAAAACAACAGAACTAGCACCAGAAGAAATCGTCACTCCTGTACCGCCGTTAGCTACAGCAAGAGTTCCAGCAAGAGTAATCGTACCAGCTGCTGTAATCGGTCCACCATAAGTGGTCAAACCAGTAGTGCCACCAGAAACATCAATGCTGGTTACGCTACCTGTACCGCTAACTACTTGCCATACAACATCAGTACCGCCAGCATTAATTGCCAATATTTTACCGTTGTTACCTGTATAGCTAGGTAGCAAATTAACCCGTGCATTGGCGGCACTACTAGCACCTGTTCCACCTTGACCAATAGCTACAGTGCCAGTAATGTCGCTAGTATCTACAGTAATTGTTTGTGAAGATACGTTAGTGATCTGACCATAAGCATTGGTTGTAATGACAGGAACTACGTTTGATGTTCCATAAGTACCAGCAGTACCAACAGCAAGCAAGTTCACATTAACTTGTTGCGAACCATTAAAACTAGCATTTGCACTAAGTTGGCTACCAAACACCAAGTTATTTGGCGTTGCAGCAGTAATATTTGCAGAACTGCCCAAAGCAATCGCAGAGCCGTTAACAGTAATGCTACTGTTGGACAACGAACTGTTGTCAATGTTTGTCAAAGTGTTAGACGAGCCATTAATAGTTTTATTGGTAAGTGTTTGTGTGTCTGTTAAACCAACAGCACCTAAACTTGAACGCGCACCAGCAGCCGTAGTACCCGCCGTTCCTCCGCTTGCAATTGGCAAAGCAGTAGTCAAACTAATTGATCCACCAGTGATTGCTACGTTACTTGCATCTTGAGTAGCAACAGTGCCCAAACCAAGTGCTGTACGGGCTGTGGCTGCTGTTGTAGAACCTGTACCACCATTAACAATAGCAACAGTGCCAGTTACGTTTGCAGAAGTTCCTGTGATGCTGCCAGCAATAGGAGAAGAAAAAGTCTTTGTGCCGCCAATGGTTTGGTTGTTAACCAAATCAACCAAGTTAGAACCACTCAGTTGAGTCCATGCGCCTGATTGTTTAAAGTACAAAGACTGAGGTGTTGTCGCTGTATTAACGTACAACTGACCATTGACACCAGTGCCGCTAGAAGGAACACCAGATGCAGTCAATACTGGCAATCCAGAACCTGTCATCAAGCCTGGGGCAGACCATGACAAAGTAGAAGTGCTACGGGAATCAACAACAGCAATTGAAACCCAGATCAGGTTTGTAGGAGCTGCTGGAGGAGCATTTAACCAACCTGTAGGAGCAGTGCCAGTATTGGTTGTGAAACTCCACGAGCCACCTGTTGGGGTAGCTGGCGCAGTTGCAGAGTCATAAAAGATAAACCATTCAAAATAAGTGCCACCAGAAGCAGCCCCAATACCATACAAACCAGTGGATTCTGATGTAGATCCGTAGAGGCTACCTGTTGCCATTTTGTTTCCTTATTTGAACGAATAACGCATTGAGCGAGGCTGAAATTCTGATGTGAGATGCTGATCTCCACCTCTCCACTTTCCACGGTAATTTTGATCTTCAATTAGACCATATGAGTCATCAAAACGCGCCAGCCATTTTTGTGCTTCATCAGTGTTTTTGTTCTTGTCATAGTAGGCTTCCAAAGTACCATACATATATCCTTCAGGGAATGAAGCCAAAATGCCGTTGCTTTGAACAACAGGATTGGTTGCATCGCCTGTAGGACTAAACAAAAATGGAAACGTCTTTTGGTAATACGCTTTGATGGTCACGTTTTCACCAGGATTTGGTGTAAAGACATATTTCTGACCAACTTCAGAAAATGAAGCGCGAATAACTCGTGGGACACCAAATGGACGGATGTACAACTGGTCAATCATCCGGCGGCGAATAATCTCACGATCACCCACACGGTCATACACAATCCAAGGACCCAATGATGCAGATCCTTGTTGCTGATTAGAAGGAGGTGATTCTTGGAAGAACAGAATGGGAAACACCATATCCGCAGGGATAGGAGCCATGCCATTAGCATCTGTTGTCAGAATACTCGGTGTATTGGTGTTGTATGGGTCTGAGCGCAGTGCTGGCAGCTCAATGGTTCGCATCTTCAATTCACACAACTGAATGCAAGCCATGATTTCAGCAGAAGACTGAGATGGCAGTTTCAGAATGGAAGTTGGAAAGGTCAAACCATTCCACACACCATCTGGATCGCTGACAGTAACTGACGTTCCGCTTACGCTTAAAACGGCTGTATAGGGCAGCATAGTGCTGACACCAATAAAGTCGCCCGGAACAATCAAAGAATCAGCTGCGGCTGATGTGGTAATAACTGCGGATGTAGAGTTATATGCTGTTGCTGTGATCGACAGCGTAGAAGGAATTGCCCCTACCCATTGTGCTACACGGCTTACCAGTGTGTTAGCGGATTGAATGAAAAGGGACATAGATCATCCTTATTTTGTCGGTATAGATGGATTATAAGGAATAGGGATCTTTCCGCTAGGGTGGCAAACAAAATCACTGTAGTATTCGTTCACGATAGCGTAGAAAAGAATCTTATCCTCACGTTCCTGTTTAATTAACTCCCAAGGACGGTTGTTAAACCACCTGGAACTGATTTCATGGGCGAAGCATTTGGGAAGTTGCATCATGTGAGCAGTACCCGCAAAGAACGGGTTATCTGTGCCATGAACCTTGTGAAATTCCCTGCGTTCTTTACAGAACTGCTTTACCTCTTCCACATTCTTTTGGTCATATTGAACATACCGCACACCATCTACAGCACCAACCTTGTAATCAATATTGGGCGTGTTAAATGTCTGCGACCATGTTCCTGACTTGACTTCATTAAACAGTTTGTCGTTATGGCGAAAAACACCATCAATACCAGCCTCAAGAATGCCGTCTGAGTAATATTTCTCGTCAATCTTTACATCATCATCCATTGCTTTTCTCCATGCTTTACCAAAGAAGCCCCCGTAGGAGCCTCTTCAGAAAAGCCCCGGAGGACTTAGCTCAGATAACGCTGAACTTGTGTGCTAGGACGAGGAGTTGTCACAGCAGCACCAGTTGGAGCGATAGCAGCCAACACAGCAACACCAGCTGGGTTACGCACAATCAATGTGCCTTCCATAATATATTGGTCCAAAGAGGCATCAGCAGAGCTGAACACTTCATTGTTAGGACCCAGTTCACGCAAGCTACCCCATTGGATAACGTCAGGGTTCAGGAACAGGGCAGAAGTGTTATCTGCGCCAGTTTGGTCCATAACCCAAGAGTCATCAATCTGGTAGGTGTAGTTGAAGTCACCTTCATAAGTACCAATCGTGTCGCCCTTGTCAGCAGGGTTAAAACGGTTGATAGAACGGCTGGTAGGCATCATGTCCGAGATGTGAGTACGCATGGAAGTTGGGACAACCATGTTAGTAATCTTGGCATTGAAACGCTGCTCAGCGGTAGTAACCAACTGCTTGTACAGGTAAGGGCTGAATTGCTGCAAAGTCACGCCACTTGAGAAAGTGAAGTAACCCAGGCCAGCGTTAGACAGCAAACCGTTGAAAGGCTGGTTGGTGTTTGTAACGGTAGTGGTGTCAGTACCGTCAGAAGCAGCCAAATTCAGCACGGAAGTGCCGTCAGTGTCATTGCCCGAACGTGTGCCAGCAAACGAGTACAACGAACCAAAACGGCGACCGTTGTTAGGCGAAGAACCTTGGCTAGCGGCTTGGCCGGAGTACTTGATAGAAGCACCATCAGCGCGAACCATTTGCAGCTCAACGTCAAACATGATTTCAGTTAATTGCTTGACTTCTTGGTATGCCTGTGGATCGCCACCAGCTTGTTCAACAGCGCGAGCAGTGCCAGTAGCGCCGATCACAGTGGTGAAAATCTGGGTGTAGTTACCGCAGTTAGCACGGGTGTTGCTGTCAGCAGCAGAAGCGGCAACAGCAGCGCCTTCCAGCTTGGCGTTCAAGGCTGGTGTGCGGTAGTAGTCAACGGGCCAGATGTGCAAAGTCGAATTGACTTTACGCTTCTTGCTCATTGCCATGTTGGTCAATGGGGTACGGTCTTTAACATAGTTAGAGACGGTCATATCGAGGTCTTTGACCACGATGTCGGTGGTATACGAGCCGTTGCCGTTACCGAGGTTTGCAGAGGTGATAGTAGACATTAAAAACTCCTGAATTAACGCTTGCGTGATTTGTTTGCCGCAAGCATGGTTGCTAAAAGATCCCGAGCCGCATTCTTATCGCCTGTTTTAGCCTGCTTTTGAAGTTTTTCCATGTCGTTTTCAGGTGCTGTCTTTGCTTTTGCCACTGGTCTACTAGCCGCAGCTAAAGATCCACCAGCATTACGCACTTTTGGTCCTTCACGGAATTTTAGGCCGTCACGAACCAAGCTTAACAAGTACTCATCACCGGAAACCAGATCAATGTTCTGGACTCCAGGCACATAAGAACCCGCTGCACCTTTCCACTCTTTACTTAGCTTATCTCTAAGTTCAGTAAAGTTCGCCTTGTTTGACAGCTCCTTGTCAGTAAACGATTGCCTTGCTTGTTCCAGTTTTTGCTGTACAAAATTAGCACGTTGCTGAAAGAAATTCTCAACCTTTGGACGATTCGACTGTATGTATTCAGATTTCTCCTGGATCAATTGAGCATTCTGACGGATAGCCGCTTCAGCTTGACTCTTTTGAGCAGGATCAGACGCATTATGATAAATCTGCTCCCATTGCTGGTTATATTGCTGGAGGGTAACCAATTCATCCGCTGCGGTTTGCAGTTGAGGAACAATAGTTAATTCCAACCCTATTTGCAGACCATCAAGTTCGTTAATCCGTTTACTTGAAAGTTCTTCAAAATCAGCCCGTTCAGCTTTAAGCTTGCGAGCATTTTCATGGATAGCACTGCCTTGACCCAAAATAGCAGCAGCCTTGGATACGGGGATCTCAATAAAGCCGCCATCAGCGTCTTTGTTGGGAATTCTCCACATCATGTCCGGATTCTGCTCTGCGAACTCTAAGAAGTTAACTGCATCGGTTACACCATCGGTGGCCTCGCCGTCATCTTCAAAATCTACAGTTTCTGTATCAATATCAATACCATCTTCAGGTTCAGCTGCCTTTTCAGGAGCCGCCTCA
>SERZ01000194.1_pt1 | contig 41177 bp, 40 predicted proteins | sample 3171461 | NCBI WGS metagenome assembly SERZ01 (sample SAMN06051861, study PRJNA518727) | freshwater metagenome | biome: subpolar coniferous forest; feature: holomictic lake; material: water; isolation source: holomictic Lake 227, 6 m depth | place: Canada: near Kenora, Ontario | collected... | reverse complement strand
CCGAAACCGCATCGAACGCATGTTCAATCGTCTCAAGCAGTTCCGCCGGATCGCTACCCGGTACGACAAAACCGCGAAATCCTTCCTCGCCTTCCTCAATATCGCTGCCGCCCGAATTTGGCTACCCAGCTTTGTCAACAGGGACTGGTCAATTCCGGTCACTCTTCTGCTGACGCTTTGTTCAAACGCAAGGGCCAAACTGGCGGTCCCGCGCTCTGCCATGGAGATCGAAGCAGCCCTTGTCGTCTGCACATAGAAGAAAAACGCTCCCCAGATCACGGCAGAAAAGGCAACCACGAGGGCGATAATTTGTTGACGTATTCTCCGGCACTCAGGCTCATAGGGGGCAACAGCCGGAGACGGGAAGCTCATGATGCCTCCTTCTGCTTGAACACATCCCGCATGGTGTCGACCAGGGCTTCAATCGCGAACGGTTTGGTGAGATAATGAATGAAGCCGGCTTCCATTCCCCGTCGGATATCTTGCCGGCTTGCCGCAGCCGTCAAGGCGATTGCCGGGATATTCTGGCCTTCCTCCATCTCTCGAACCAGCCGAAGGACTTCGAAGCCATCCATGCCGGGGAGATTGAGGTCCAGAATGATGAGGTCTGGTCGCGATGCCCGGATCAGTTCGATCCCGAGTTCCCCTGTCGGCGACGTCAGGAGCCGAATGTTCCCGAAGGCGGAAAAGACCATTTCCATCAATTCGATGTTCGCCGGGTTGTCCTCGACATAGACAACAGTTCCAGACAGGGAGTCCGGCTCAACACTGGAAACGGCAGGAGTCGGTGCCGCCTCAGCGGCCCGGGTGGTCGACGACGGGATGAGAACCCGAAAAATCGTCCCCTCACCGACGACGCTCCGGAAGCCAATGCTTCCCCCCATCATTTCAACAAGGCGTTTGGTTATGGTCAGCCCAATGCCTGTGCCCTCAATATTTGACCCCTCCTGCCCAAGACGGGAGAATGGTTTGAACAATTCCTTCTGATTTGATTCGGAAACGCCGATCCCGGTATCGGAAACGCTGATGCTGACAAAGCGATCATCGTGACGTTCGCACGCGATCTCGACTCTTCCACCAGGGCGATTGTACTTAATGCCATTGCTTAGCAGGTTTAAAAGTACCTGTTTTATTCTAGTATAGTCAACCAGAACTGAAATCTCCGGACATGACGAGACCTTGACAACGATGCCCCGGCGTTCGGCGAGCGGCTGAATGAATGTCAAGGACTCATCAACGAGACCCTTTAAACCGACATTCTCAATGGACAACTCGACGCGTCCTGCCTCAATTTTGGCAAGGTCCAAGATATCACTGATAAGCGAAAGCAGGTGTTGCCCACCCTTAAGAATGCGATCTACGCATTTTCCTTGAGAAGGGGACAGCGGCTCTCTCGGATTGTACTCGAGCATCTGAGCGAACCCGACAATTGAGTTCAGAGGTGTGCGAAGCTCATGACTCATGTTGGCCAGAAACATCGATTTAGCATCATTCGACGACTGGGCTTCAAGGCGAGCGGATTCAAGCTCGACAATCAATGTCCGAACCTTTGTAACGTCGCGGGCAACGCCCAATACGCCAAGAAGTTTGTCGTCATTACCGCGAACCATGAGAGATGGGATGGCTCGGGATATCCCCGCGGACTTCGTGGCGAGGATATATCCATCGAAGCCAGGATTGTTGCGGTAGCAGACGTATTTGATGCCTTGTTGTCAAATCGGCCGTACAAGGTGAGCTGGGGCACAGACGATGCCGTGGATTTTATTAACGAACAATCCTGTCAACACTTCGATCCTGCAGTCGTCCGTGCTTTCAACCTTATCCTTCCTCAGATATTACAAATTCAGACCGAGCTACAAGATTCGTGAAGTGGCCGTCGATGTGTAACTTTTTACGGGGTTGGCATCCTCGAAGGTGGAGGCGATGTCGACCAGGACTCTATCGCATCGCGTTTTCTATGGCATAAGGGGACGGCCACGCCACAGGAACCCAGCCACACATGATTCGCTTTGAAACCATCAGCAAGCACAACAGTCATCGGATCCTCTTCTTTGAGGCTTCCGCAGCGCTCAACAGGGGCGAGAAAATCGGCCTCGTCGGCCCCAATGGTGCCGGTAAGACAACGCTGTTCCGGATGATTACGGGAGAAGAGTTGCCGGACGAGGGCCAGGTGGCTATCGAGAAGGAGGTCTCGATCGGCTATTTTAATCAAGATGTCGGCGAAATGTCCGGCCGCCGCGCGGTCGCGGAAGTGATGGATGGGGCCGGGCCGGTCAGCACCGTGGCGGCAGAATTGGCTGATCTCGAAGCGGCCATGTGCGACCCCGGCCGCGCTGACGAGATGGATACGATCGTCGAGCGCTATGGCGAAGTGCAGGCGCGGTTCGACGAGCTGGGCGGCTACGAACTGGAGGGGCGGGCGCGGGAAGTGCTCGCCGGGCTCAGCTTCAGCCAAGAGATGATGGACATGGACGTCGGGGCGCTGTCCGGCGGCTGGAAGATGCGCGTCGCGCTCGGCCGCATCCTGCTCATGCGGCCCGACGTCATGCTGCTCGACGAGCCGAGCAACCATCTCGACCTCGAGAGCCTGATCTGGCTGGAGGACTTTCTGCAAGGTTATGAAGGCGCTCTGTTGATGACCTCGCATGACCGCGAGTTCCTCAATCGGGTGGTCTCGAAGATCATCGAGATCGATGGCGGATCGCTGACCAGCTATTCCGGCGATTACGGATTCTACGAGCGGCAGCGGGCGGTCAACGAAAAGCAGTTGCAAGCGCAATTCGAACGGCAGCAGGCCATGTTGGCGAAGGAGCTGAAGTTCATCGAGCGCTTCAAGGCCCGCGCCTCGCACGCCAGCCAGGTGCAAAGCCGGGTCAAGAAGCTGGACAAGATCGAGCGCGTCGAGCCGCCGAAGCGCCGCCACGTCGTGTCGTTCGACTTCCCGCCGGCCCCGCGCTCGGGCGAGGATGTGGTGGTCTTGAGGAACGTCCACAAAGGCTACGGCAGCCGGATCATCTATCAGGGGTTCGACTGGGTGATCCGCCGGAAGGAGCGCTGGTGCGTGATGGGCGTCAATGGTGCGGGCAAGTCGACGCTGTTGAAACTGGTGGCGGGTTCGACCGAACCGGACACCGGGACGGTCACGGTCGGCGGCAGCGTCAGGATGGGATATTTCTCCCAGCACGCGATGGAACTGCTCGACGGCGCTGCCACAGTGTTCGAGTCCCTGGAAGGGGCGTTCCCGCAGGCGGGCGTGGGCGTGCTCAAGGCGTTGGCCGGCTGTTTCGGATTCTCCGGCGATGATGTGGAGAAAAAATGCCGCGTCCTGTCCGGTGGGGAAAAGGCCCGGCTGGTGATGGCCCTCATGCTGTTCAATCCGCCGAATTTCCTCGTGCTCGACGAACCGACCAATCACCTTGATCTCGATACCAAGCAAATGTTGATTAAGGCGCTGGCCACCTACGAAGGCACCATGCTGTTCGTTTCGCACGACCGGCATTTCCTGGCAACGCTTTCCAACCGCGTGTTGGAACTGACGCCGGAGGGCATCCACCAGTATGGTGGCGGCTACACCGAATACGTGGCACGCACCGGGCACGAAGCGCCCGGGCTACGCAGTTGAACCGCCCCGGGATTGGCGCTTGAGCCCGACGGCTCGGGCGCATCGAACGGAGAACCCCTCTCTCAACCGGCCAGCGGGAGGCTCCCCAGTGCCGGCCCCGATCCCCAAGGGCCGTGACCTCGAAAGGCCCAGCCCGTGCAACGGGCGCGACCGGCAATCTGATGGAGCCACAGGTCGCCGCTGTTTTCCAGTCGTCCGCCATCGCCTTGACCACGCCGCCGCCCGGTGGCCGGTTGAGAGAGGACGGTACGCGGTGCAGTTGGGCCAAGATCGGAGCGCGAGTCGTTCGGTTCGGCGACGATACTCCCGTTGCTGCCGGCGTCGTTCCCGGTGTAGGAAGTCGCACCTCCCTCCCCTCTCCCATCGGGGACGCCACGATGAACAAGAACAACCGGATCGCCCACGTCGCCGACGCCGCCGGCTTGACCAAAGGCGACGCCGCCAGATTTGTTGATGCGGTATCCTGGCAAAATTTCCCAATGCAACGGAGGACCCGATGATAATTGTAAGGACCGTGGCGATTCTGATCATATGCGTGATGTCATCCTCTGTTTTTTCACAAACAGCCGACAGACTTACAATCCAAAGGTCACTAGAAAAGAAACTTAATATGAAGTCCGATCATTATAATACAACGACATGCCAGCAGTTCATGGGCCGCTATGATGATAGATTTGGCTCGCACCAAGTCGATCACGCGCTTGATAAGGCGTGGGTCGCTGGCCTTGCATCTGGCCTTAATATGAATAACAACTTTCGCTCCATGTCTAAACTGAAAGCATCTAGTTATATTGATGCTCTGATGCCTGCTATTTACAGCCTCTGTCAACATGTAGATAATATAGATTTATTTGAGGCAGCCGTGGTGGCGCACCTGATGTTTCCGAGGGATGCTCGTTAACGAGGCGCACGAGGCTCGACAACCCCTGGAGTACTTTCGCCTCAATCGCGGTCATAGCCGTTTGCGCGACTTTTTGGGGGTTGAGCGGGGTAGCGGGTCGGCACTGTCGGGATTGACGCGGCGGAACATCGGCGGGAGGGCGACTTTCGCGGCCTGGAATACGGCGCCGGCACACCCAGGGGCTTGGTTTCGCAGGATGAAGCGGCGGCCGTCCTGTTCGGCGGTGGTTTCGATCAGGCGGTCGAGATCGGCGATGATGTCGGCCCCTTGGAGTTTCGCCCCTGAGGCCTCCAGCCGGCAGCAGCGGCCGGACATCGGTGGCGTTGCCCGGCCAGGCCATGGCGCAGTAGAAGTGGTGCAGCTCCAGATCAGCGATGCCGCCGATCCGATATCCGGTCAGCCACTGCCCGCAACCCCGATCCGATCCCGACACGCACACCCCGGACGCTTCCGGTTGACGCCAGTCTCATGATTTGGGCGGTATCCGGCCGCAATTCCCGGCTTATGGGCCAAACTTTCTCAGATTATGGGTCCCACCCCGGCGCGGAACCGTCGGAAACCCTCGTCCGCCATTCTCACCTTATGTGTCCAAGGACACCTGCGGCGCCGCGCCACACCCCGATATTCCGCAATGCAGCAAATCTTAACCGTATCATTACTCAAAATTAACCGCAGCCGGCTTAAGTTTCGGGGGTAAACGGCGCGGCGCCGCCGTTCTTCGTCTTTGGGCGAAGGGTCCTGTTCGCGCCAAACCAGGGGACATGGGGCTATGACCGTTCGCAACCTCGACTCTTTGCTGAAACCGACCTCGATCGCGCTGATCGGCGCCAGTCGCAGGCCCAACTCGATCGGTGCCGTGGTGGCAAAAAACCTGTTCCACGCCGGGTTCGACGGCCCGATCATGCCGGTCAACCCGCGCGAAAAGGCGATCGAGGGGGTGCTGGCTTACAAATCGATTGCCGAACTGCCGATTTCGCCCGATCTCGCGGTGATCTGCACCCCGCCCGACACCATTCCCGGCATTATCGACGAGCTGGGCTCGCGCGGCACCCGCGCCGCAGTCGTGATCACCGCCGGCTTCGGCGAGATCGGCGAGCAGGGCAAGGCCCTGCAGCAGAAGGTGCTGGACGCGGCCAAGCCCCATACCCTGCGCATTCTCGGCCCCAATTGCCTCGGACTGATGATTCCCGGCCGCGGCGTCAACGCCAGCTTCGTCCATGTCGCGCCGATGAAGGGCGACATCGCGCTGGTGGCGCAGTCGGGCGCGGTGCTGACCTCGGTGGTCGACTGGGCGACCAACCGCAAGATCGGCTTCTCGCACCTGATCTCCCTCGGCAACAAGACCGATGTCGATTTCTCCGATCTGCTCGACTATCTGGCCGCCGACCCGCAGGTGCGGGCGATCCTGCTCTATATCGAGGCCCTGACCCACACCCGCAAATTCATGTCGGCGGCCCGCGCCGCGGCGCGCCAGAAGCCGGTAATCGTGATCAAGGCCGGGCGCAGCGAGGAAGCGGCCAAGGCCGCCAGTTCCCACACCGGCGCCATGGCCGGCTCGGACCGGGTCTATGACGCCGCGTTCCGGCGCGCCGGCGTCCTGCGCGTCCACGATCTCGACGAGTTGTTCGATGCCGTCGAGACGGTGGCGATGGGGGTTTCGATCACCGGCGGCAGACGGGTCGGCCGTCGCCTCGCCATCCTGACCAACGGTGGCGGCATCGGCGTGCTGGCCACCGACTCGCTGATCGAGGGCGGCGGCCAGCTGGCCAAGATCGGTCCCGAGGCGATGAAGAAGCTCAACAGCTTCCTGCCGGCGACCTGGTCCCACGGCAATCCGGTGGACATCATCGGCGACGCCACCGCCAGGCGCTATTCCGATTCTCTGGCCGCTCTTCTTGAGGATTCCGACGCCGACGCCTTCCTGGTGCTCAATTGTCCGACCGCGGTCGGCGACAGCTACTGGGCGGCTCAGGCGGTGATCGACACCCTCTCAAAACATCCCAACGGCAAGCAGCGGCCGGTGCTGACCTCGTGGCTCGGCGAGGGCACGGCGATTCAGTCGCGCTCCCTCTTCGCCGCCAACTCGATCCCGACCTACGACACTCCCGGCGACGCCACCCGCGCCTTCATGCATCTGGTTCAGTACAGCGCCAACCAGGAGCAGCTGATGGAGACGCCGGACTCGGTGCTCGACGATTTCACCCCCGACGACGCCGCCGTGCGCCGGATCATCGATGTGGCGCTGGCGGAAAACCGGCCCTGGCTGAGCGAATACGAGGCCAAGCAGGTGCTGGCGGCCTATGGCGTGCCGGTGGTCGATACCCGCCGGGTCACCAGTCCCGAGGAGGCCGAAGAGGCGGCGCGCGCCATCGGCGGCCGGGTCGCGCTCAAGATTCTCTCTCCCGACATCACCCACAAATCCGATGTCGGCGGCGTCGTGCTCGGCATCCCCGATCCCGAACAGACCCGGATGGCGGCCCAGGCGATGCTGGAGCGGGTCAAGGTCGCCTGCCCCGACGCCCGGATCGAGGGCTTTACGGTTCAGCAGATGGCGGTGCGGACCGGCGCGCACGAGCTGATCATCGGCATGACCGACGATCATCTGTTCGGCCCGGTGATTCTCTTCGGTCACGGCGGTGTCAGCGTCGAGGTCGTCGCCGATCAGGCGCTGGCCCTGCCGCCGCTCAACCTCAACCTCGCGCGCGAACTGATTTCGCGTACCCGGGTCTATCGCCTGCTGCGCGGCTACCGTGACCGGCCGGCGGCGGCTATGAAGGACATCGCGCTGACCCTGATGAAGGTCTCCCAACTGGTGATCGATTTCGCCGACATCACCGAACTCGACATCAACCCGCTGTTCGCCGACGAGCAGGGCGTGCTCGCCCTCGATGCCCGGATCAAGGTGGCGCGGCCCAGCGAGGCCGGCTCGGCCCGCCTTGCCATTCCGCCCTATCCCAAGTCGCTGGAGGAAATGTCGGCGCTCAAGGACGGCAGCCAATATCTGTTGCGGCCGATCCGGCCCGAGGATGAACCGGCGATCCACCGCCTGTTTGAGCACATGACTCCCGAGGACATCCGCCTGCGCTTCTTTGCGCCGATGCGCCGGCTCTCCCATCAGGCGGCGGCGCGCCTGACCCAGATCGACTACGACCGCGAAATGGGCCTCGTGGCGGTGGCCAAGCCGTTCCATGGCCCCGTGTCCGACATCCAGGGCGCGGTGCGCATCGCCGCCGATCCCGACAACCAGAAGGCCGAGTTCGCCGTGATGGTCCAGTCGGACCTCAAGGGCCACGGCCTCGGCACCATCCTGATGAAGAAGATCATCGAGTACGCCAAGGGCCGCGGCATCGGCGAGATCTATGGCGAGGTCCTGCGCGAGAACCACAACATGCTCAACCTGTGCCGGGACCTCGGCTTCAGCCGCAAGGACGATACCGAGGACATGTCGATCGTCGAGGTCCGGCTGACGCTGGAGCCGTAACCCGGCTGATCTTTCCCCTTGCCGAAGTCCTGACCCCGGTCGGGATTTCGACGGGAGGGGATCAGCCTTTTTTGTCCGACGGCCTCAACTCTTCCAGTTGCCGCCGCTGGTCTTCTGCGACCGGCGGCGGGCGTGCTGCTGGTGGTGGCCGTTGGCCCAGCACCAGGCACAGTAATCGAGCCGGCCGGTCAGATTCCGCGCGCGGTCGAGCTAGTTCGGGCCGACTCTCGACCAGAGGGCAAGATCGGTTTCCGGGTTGCGCTTCAGCCGCTTGCCGGCACCGAACACCGGCGGCCCGCAATAGAGATAGACCTTGTCGCCGGCCAGCATGGGGCCGGCGCAAAGGCAGGGGCAGGGCACCGGTGCCGCGCTCCGGCCCGGGTTGTCGACGAAATCGTCCATCGGCACGATGAAGAGCTTTTCGGGATGGCCGGCGACGATCTCACGGATCGTCGGCGTCTTCTTGTTGCCCTGATAGAGGCTGATGTCCATGCAGTCGATCTGCGCCAGCTCCTCGGCGCCGAGGCGGTGCAGCAGCAGGCCGTTCGAGGTGATCCAGGTCCAGCACACCGCGCCCGAGCGCTTGATCTCGCCGAGGCCGGGGCCGAGCTGTTGCCAGAGCAAGGGCTCGCCCGACCCGTGGATCGCCAGCTGGCCGATGAGATACCCCGAATCGAGGGTCGCGGTCAGAAACGCCTGCAACTGCTCCAGCGACAGCTGATAGCCGATGTCGCGCTGGCGGAGTTCGCCGTGGGCGCAGAGCGGGCAGTCATACTGGCAGTCGGCCACCACCTCGCACTTCATGGTCGGGATGAAGCGGCGGATGGTGGCGCGCCGGCTGGCCAGCCGCTGATAGAAGGGAGCCAGCTGTGGCGCCGCCGCGAGCCCCTCGGCCTGGGCGGCTTCGGCGTCTTCGCCCTGACCGAGGGCCGCCGCGGCCGCTGCCAGCAGATGCGTCGCGTGGTGAAAACCGGGCGCGGCGGCACGGAGGCCCAGGCAGGCGCGGTGAACGGCGCCGAACTCGCCGGCGATGAAGGCCTCGATCGCGGTGTGGAGCACGCCATACGCGATGCTCACGGCCTGGCCGAATTTCTGGTTGGCGAGGGCGGCAGCTATCGCGCCAGTGGTATCGTCACCCGTGGCGATCATCGGGGCGGCTCACTCTCGGTTGCGGGTCGGGGATCGGTGAGCCGCGGCCGGTGGCGGCCGGCGTCGCATCACTGAGGGTGTCCGAGCAGGGTCAGCCGGGGCTGATCGATGGTGGCAGGCGGCAGCAGCAGGCGGCGGCTGCCATCGGCGGCCCCGGCCCCGGCCTCGGCCTCGGGGTCGCTGTCGAGGTCAGGATAGACCGGCACCATGACCATCATCATCGCCGGTTTTTCCTTTGGCCGGCGGGTGATGACCGCGACCCGGTAGACGATGAACAGAATCGAGGCGACCAGCCATTGGTCGAACAGCGGCAGATAGCGATGGTCGAAGATCATCAGGACGCCACCGAGGACAATGCCGATCAGCAACGTCGCCCCGGCCAGATCGGCCAGCGATGACAGAATGATCAGCGACAGGACTGCCGCGACATCAATGGCTTCCCGGGTCTCTCGATCACTGAGGTTCCGTATGATCATCATCCGGTCCTGGTCGGAATGCCGGTGGTTCAGGAGTCCCAGTCTACCCGAGATCGCTGATTTTGTCGACGGGCCGCCGCGCCCGCGGGCGGGCGGGCTCCGGACAAACCCGGATCGCCCCGGTAAGCCGCTTTCAATGCCTGAAAATGACGATATGATCGTTCGCCTCCAGGGTCAGCCGGGGGGCGGGCGTGGCAGGCGGATGCCGGTGGCAACGGGTTGGGAAGAATGATCGGGAACGATGGCAAGCCGATAAGTCGCGACATGGTTCGCGCCGCGGTCGCGGTCTATAATACCGAATCGCGAGGATCGAAGGCGTTTGCCGGCATTCCGCGGGCGCTGGTGATCATTCTCGACGCTCTGGCGGTGGGCAAGACGACTTACGTCAAGGGGGCTGACGGGCAGTTGCAGGTGACCCGGCGCAAGGACAAGACCATCGGCGTGACCTGATGCCCCCCGGCGCGACAGCACGCCTGTCGCGCCCCGCGCTCAAACCGGCTATGATCTGGCGATGATTTTTCTTTTTACCGATTTCGGGCCGACCGGCCCCTATACCGGTCAGGTCAAGGCGGTGCTGATACGGGCGGCGCCGATGGTGCCGGTGATCGATCTGTTTCTCGACGCGCCCTCGTTCGATCCCCAGCTCTCGGCCTACCTGCTCGCCGCCTATGCCGAAACCTGCATGCCCGGCGATGTCTTTCTCTGCGTCGTCGATCCCGAGGTCGGCACCAACCGGCGGCCACTGGTGCTCTATGCCGATGGCCGCTGGTTCGTCGGTCCCGACAATGGCCTCTTCGAACTGGTGCGGCGGCGGTCGCGGGATATCCATGTCTGGGTGATCGAGTGGATTCCGACCAATCTTTCGGCAACCTTTCACGCCCGGGATTTGTTTGCGCCGGTGGCGGCGCGGCTGGCGCGCGGCGAGGCGTCGCCCGGCATTCCGCTGGCCCCCGATTCCATCGCCCGGCCGACCTGGCCCGACGAGTTGCCCCGAGTCGTCTACATCGACGGCTACGGCAATGCCATGACCGGCCTGCGCGCCAAGACTCTTGGCCGGACGACGACCCTGGAGGTTCATGGCCGGCCGGTGCGGCGTGGCCGCATCTTCGCCGATGTCCCGCCCGGGGAGTGCCTGTGGTACGCCAACGCCAACGGACTGGTCGAAATCGCGGTCAATCAGGGCCGGGCCGCCGATGTGCTGGGTCTGCAGGTCGGCACACCGGTCGACATCGGCCCGGGCTGAGGCCCGGCGCCCCCGGGGGGCCGGCAGCCCGGAACACTCCCAAAAAAAAAGGGGGGCCATCAGGCCCCCCTCTCGCAAACCGCAATCCCGGACCCGGGATCAGAAGGTGATCATGTTCTTCCACAGGAACAGGTTGGCGTTGCCGCTGCCGGCCAAACCGTTGCCCCCGACATAATCCGAGGTGAGGCCGGTCTGATTGCTCGTGGAGCTGCGCAGATACTCGATCGACGTGGTGAAGCCCGGCGACAGCGTGTAGGTCGCGCCCACCGAATAGAGGTCGGCGGTCCGGGAGCCCGGCAGCGAGAGCTGACCGGCGTCTTCGCCGTGGGCATAGTTGAAGCCGACCACAACCGGGCCGGTTTCGTAGGAAATGCCGCCGGTGTAGGTTGTCTGGGCCGTCCGCTGGCGCACCGGGCCGCCGGCGCCCGGGGCGACCGCGGCCTTGGTATAGCCCGACTTGCCGGCATTCAGGTAGCTGCCGCCGACCAGGAAGCCCGCGTAGCCGACCTGGAAGCCGACCTGGAAGGCGTCCAGGTCGTTGAAGTACGCGATACCCGCACCCGGAGCCGGCGTCGGAGCATCGCCGTGCTCATAACCGACGCTGGAGGAAATGGTCACGCCCCGGAAGCTGCCGTCATAGCGCAGGCCGGCCTCGACGACGTTCTTCCAGCCGCAGCCCTGGAGCGGGGCCGCCGCGGTCGTGTAGCCACACACGCTATCCCCATTGCCGCCGGTAACGGTGGCTCTGCCGGTGCGGCTGACCGCGGTCCCGACGTTGATATTCTGCGGAGCAAACGACACCATGGCCAGCAGGCCGGTATTGGCGTCTTCCTGCGCGAACAGGCGCGGGGTGAAATAATTCAGCCGCGTCGCCCAGTTGGTGTTGGTGACGTTGTTGAACCCGCCGCCGAACACAGCTTCGAGGAAGGTGTTCTGGTTCTGGAGCCAGCCATTGCCCTCAGCCCAGTCGCCCATGACGCCGCCGGTGCCGAAGCCGCTGGGAGCGGTGATGCCGTACTGGTTGTTCGGACCCGCATTAAGGCCGGCTTCAACCCGGCCCCAGGTGCCGCCGGCAAAGATGTAAGCCTGATCGGCGTCGACGGTGCCGGTGCTGTTCCAGGCCCGGATCCGCAGGTTGGCGCCGTATTCCATGCCATTATTGGCCGTGGCGGTCGGCGTGATCACGAGGCGGGCGCGATTGGCAAAGTCAACATTCTGATCATTCAGGGTAAGGGCGCTGTCCCGGTTCTGGTGGACGTACCCGGCGGTGAAATAGGCGTCACCGCCAATCTTGATGTCGAACTTGCCGGGAGTCGAATCGGCGGCGGAGGCGCTACCACAAACAGCGGCGAGAGCAGCGGCGGCGCAGCCCGCCAGCAGGAACTTCTTCATGGTAAACATCCTTCCTAACCAATAGGGCCGAAACGAGCCGGCCAACGTGGCGCGTCCATTGACAGGGATAAGACCCTTCGGCGCCCGATTCGCGCAAGTTGAAAAGGCCAAGATTCCACAGACGCGGGGGGCTTGTGGCAAACTTACCACGCCGGGGTCTGGGAGATCGGAAGTCGCCGAAGAATAGGACCGCTCAAGGCGGCGCCTTTTGCCCCGGACGCGGCCGGCAGGTGTCGTCCGGGGATCGGCGAGGCGGTCCCGGGCGCGGGACTCGGCCCGCCTATGGTGCCGCAGATCAGCGGCCGCTGGCCGTGATTTCTCCGGCCAGCCGGGCGACTCCGTCCAGCCGTCCGATCTGGTCGAGGGCGAGGGCGAGCCGGCGGCGCCAGTTGGGATGCTCGGCCACGGTGCCGGGCAGGTTGGGCTGCTCGGGATCGAGCAGCAGATCCTCGATCTGGACCATCAGCACCTGCGCCGGGCTGCGGGCGAGAAAGCGGTAAATCGCCGCCGCCAGGTCGTCGTCGAGGGCGGGGATCCGGCCGTGGCGGGGATGAAGCCGGTCGGGCAGCACCCCGGCGGCGGCGAGGGCGTCGAGCAGGCGCCAGCGGTCGTGATCGCGGCTGCGGGCCTCGCCGTCCCGGATTTCGGCGCTGGGGTAGAGGCCGAGCCGGCTCCGCCATGCCAAGTCCCGGCCTTGCCAGAAGCCGGCCAGGGTGGCGAGGTCGTGGGTGGTGGCGGTAACCAGGGCGCTGGCGGGATAGGCCCCCGGGGGCAGGAAGCCGCCGTCGTGGCCGCGCTCGAAGTAGAACACCCGGCAGGAGAGAATGCCGGCCTGCTCCATCGCCGGGCGGAAGCCCTCGGGCACGGTGCCGAGGTCCTCGCCGATCACGATGCAGCGGTTGCGATGGGATTCGAGCGCGACCAGCCGCACCAGATCCCGGAACGGATAGGAGAGATAGCCGCCGATGCCGCCGTCGGGCGGAATCCAGTACAGGTGCTGCAGCGCCATGACATGATCGATGCGCAGCATCCCGGCATGGCGCATGTTGGCGCGCAGCACCGCGATGAACGGCCGGTAGGCGGTTTCGACCAGCCCGATGGGCGAGAAGGGCGCAAGGCCCCAGTTCTGGCCCTTGAGGTTGAACTGGTCGGGCGGGCAGCCGATGCGGGCGCCGAGCGCGATGGCCAGCGGCTCGGCCCAGGCGGTGGCGCCGCCCGGACTGACCGCGACGGCAAGGTCCCGATAAAAGCCGACGGCGAGGCCGGCGCCGCGGGCCTTTGCCGCGGCATCGCCCAACTGCTGGTCGGCCAGCCATTGCAGGTACTGGAAGAAGCTGACGCGATCGGGGTAGGCGGCGGCGAAGGCCGCGACCTCGGGGCTGGCCGGGTCGCGGTAGGCGGCCGGCCAGTCCTGCCAGTTCCAGCGGGTGAAGTCGCTGCCGAAGAAGTGTTCGTGGAGGGCCTCGAAGAGGGCGAAGCGATACATCTCCTCGCCGCCTTCGGCCTGAAAGGCGCGGAAGGCGGTGGCGCGGGCGCTCGGTTCCTCGGCTTCGGCCGGTTCCAGATGCAGGGTCTGGAAGGCGCGGAACAGCCGTTCCAGCACCGGCCGCTTCAAGGCCGCCACCGCCGGATAATCCACCAGCTCCGAGGCGCGCGCGCCGGCCAGGGCGCGCTGGAAGGCCGGGCTGCCGATCAGGTCGCGCGCTTCGGGGCACTCGGCCAGTTCGGGCACCGCCACCGGGTCGATATAGAAGACGTTGAGGAAGCCGCGGTGGGAGGGCGAATAGGGGCTGTAATGATGGGGATCGGCGGCAAAGAGTGCGTGCAGCGGGTTCAGTCCGACCACGCCGGCGCCCCGGCGCCCCGCGAGTTCGCCGAGGCCGGCGAGATCGGTGAAGTCGCCCATGCCCCAGTTGCCGGCGCTGCGCACGCCATAGAGCTGAACCCCCAACCCCCAGGTGCGGCCGCCGGTGACGAGATCGTCGGCGGTCAGACAGCGTTCGGGGGCGACGATCAGGCTGAGCCGGGCCTCGCGTTGGCCCTGGCGGACGGTCAGGCTGTGGTAGCCGAGCGGCGGGCGCAGCGGCAGCGGCAGCATCAGCCGGCGCATCGCGACGCCCTTGAGCAGCGCCATTCCGCCCAGCACCAGCTCGGCCAGCCGGCCTTCGCCCTCGTGAACGGCGCCGGTCTCTTCGACCATGGTCCAGTGGGCAGGGCGGTCGAGTTCGGAGTCGAACACCGTCAGCGGCAGCAGAATGTCCTCGTCGGCGCCGACGACCAGCACTGGCGGCGCGAGTCGGCGCCAGGGCGCGGTCTCGATCTCGTGCAGGCTGTCGGCGATCTCGGCGTCGCTGTCGGCGCCATAGCCGAGGGCGGTGATCAGCGCGCGCTTGGCTTCGGGCCTGACATCGGTGCGATTGCCCCAGATATCGAAGAAGAACGGCTCGATGCCGACCAACTCGGCGAGACGGTCGAGGTCTGAAGGCGATGTGGTCACAAGGAGGTCCCCAGGCTGACGGCGCCGAGGCCCCCCTTATACCCGTCCCCCCGCTCCATGGGGAAAAAATGTCGTCAGGGCGCCGGCTTGGCGGTGTCGGCCCGGGCGGCCAGAATCTGGTCGAGGCGCTTGCGGTAGCCGGATGCGGCCCCGGCGATCTCCTGCGCGATGGCCTCGGCCGGCCGGGCCGGGGCGACCACGCCCATCAGCTCGAGGGACTGTGCCTGCAACTGGGTGATCCCGGCCGCGGCAACGCCGGCTTCGGGGCTGCGGCGGATGCGTTCGACCAGCACCAGCAGCGTCCGGCAGGCGGTTTCAAGCCGGGGGTCATGGATGCGTCCGGCCGAGCGCTTCAGCAGATCCTCGACCAGGGCGCTGATCTTGAGAATCAGATCCAGGGCCAGCCGGTCGGGCGGCGCCGCAGCCAGTCCGGGGCGGGCGACCTCGACGTAGAAGGCGATCTGGAAGGCGTCGCGCTGAACCCGCTGTTCGTTGAGCCAGAGCACGCCCCGGGCGATCAGGTCGCGGGCGCCGGTCTTGTCCCAATGCCCGCCGGTCTTGAGGCGCAGGGTATTGGGGGCGTCGAGGGTCGGTATCGGCGCGCCGTCCCGGGGATTCTTGCGGCGGTCGGGGCCGATGTAGTCGGCCGAGACGGTAAAGCGCCGGCGGCTTTCCAGGAGGGAGAGCAGGCGGTCCTGCATCTGTTTGGGCGAGGCCGGCTTGACCAGCAGCGAGTCGGCGCCCGAATTATGAACTTTTTTCAGCAGGGCCTCGGTCGGCTGCCAGCTGGTGGCGATGATGCAGACGAAGGGGTTGAACGAGGCGGCATCCGTGCGAAGCCAGCGGATCAGCCGGAAGCCGTCGATCCCGGGGGACTCGACATCGATCACGATCAGATCCGGTGGCTGGGCGGCCAGGGCCTCGGTTACGCCGGCGGGATCGGAAAAACTGTGAATCTTGCGGATGCCCAGCTGGGTCAGGGCGTCGCGGACGGTGGCGAGCGCGGGCTCGATCACCGCGACGTCGATCAAGGAGAGGGCGGGCTCGGCCATGGCAGGTTCGCAAGACCAGATGTTTCCTAAGCTATCTTATCTGGTTTGCTCCAGCAACGCCAGCAAGCCCTCCAGCAGGGTTTGCGGGCTGGGCGGACAGCCTGGGATGCCGAGGTCCACCGGCACCACGGCCCCGGCGCCGCCGGCCACGGCGTAGCCGCCGGCGAAGACACCGCCCGAGATCGCGCAATCGCCGGTCGCGACCACCCATTTCGGGTCGGGGGTGGCCTCATAGGTGCGCTTGACCGCTTCGCGCATGTTGCTGGTCACCGGGCCGGTGATCAGCAGCACATCGGCGTGGCGCGGCGAGGCGACGAAGCGGATGCCGAAGCGCTCCAGGTCGTAATAGGCGTTGTTGAGGGCGTGACACTCCAGCTCGCAGCCATTGCACGAACCGGCATCGACGGCCCGGATGGCCAGACTGCGGCCAAGCCGGGCCTGGGTCTTGGCGCTGACCCGGCGTCCCAGCTGCTCCAGCGCCGCCGCGCCCGGCGCCGGGGCGGCGACGGTCACGGGGCGGCGGAGCAGAGCCCGGAGCAGCAGCTTGAGCATCATAGGTCGTGGCCCGCGTAGGAACAGTTGAAGGACTTGTTGCAGAGGGGGAAATCGGCCACCGGCGCACCCTCGATCGCCACCGTCAGCAGCGGCCACTGGAACCAGGAGGGATCGCGGAGATGGCAGCGGCCGACCGTGCCGTCGTCCCTGAGGCGCAGCCAGACCAGCACGTCGCCGCGAAAGCCCTCGACCAGCGCCATGCCCTGGCCGCGGCCATCGGCCACCGGCAGCCGCGCCGGCCCGGCGGGCAGCGTGCGCAGCAGCCGCTCGATCAGGCGCAGGCTCTCCCGCACCTCCTCGATCCGGATCGTGACCCGGGCGTTGACGTCGCCCGCGGTCAGCACCGGAACCGTCACCTGGAGGCTGTCGTAGGGCGGATAGGCGATGGCCTTGCGGGCGTCGAAGCTGCGTCCCGAGGCCCGGCCGACGAAGCCGCCGGCGCCCCAGCGCTCCGCCAGTTCGGGCCGGACTGTGCCCGAGCCGATCATCCGTGACTGCAGCGAGGGCGTGGTGTCGTAAAGCTGGAACAGCTCCTCGAAGCGCAGCCGGCATTCGGCAACCAGCGCCAGCAGGCGCCGCGAACCCGCCTCATCGAGATCGGCGGCGACTCCACCCGGCACCACCCGGTCCATCATCAGCCGGTGGCCGAAGCAGGCCTCGGCGGCGCGCAGCACGGTTTCGCGCAGCATGCCGCAATGGGCGAGCATCAGGCCGAAGGCGACGTCGTTGCAGACGGCACCGATGTCGCCAAGATGGTTGGCGACCCGCTCCAACTCGGCCATCACGCCGCGCAGGCTGTGGGCGCGGGGTGAAACCGGGGTGCCGGTGGCAGCCTCGACGGCGCGGGCGAAGGCCAGGGCATAGGCGACGGTGCTGTCGCCCGACACCCGGCCGGCGAGGCGGGCCGCCCGTTCGAGGCCGGCGCCGGTCATCAGGCTTTCGACGCCGCGGTGGACATAGCCCAGCCGGTCCTCCAGCCGGACCACGGTCTCGCCAAAACAGCTGAAGCGGAAATGGCCGGGCTCGATGATGCCGGCATGGACCGGGCCGACCGGAATCTGGTGCAGGCTTTCGCCCTCGGCGGCCAGAAAGTCGTAAGGCCGGGGCAGCGGCGCCGGCACGCGGGTACGGGCGGCGCCGAGGGGGGCGGCGAGCGGCCAGGTGCCGTGGTCGAGCCAGGGCCGGGTGTCCTCGAGATCGACCGCGGTCAGGCCCGAGAGGTCCTGGATCGCGCGCTCGAGCCGGATCGCGCCCGGCCGGGCGTGGGAGAGCGAGGGGAAGCGGCCGCCCTGGGTGTCGAGACTCAGCACCGCCACCGTGCCTTCGGCGGGATCGCCGATCGCGGCCAGCACGGTGGTGCCGTCGGCCCATTCGCCGAGCAGCGACCAGGGCGCGTGGGCCAACCGGCGGCTCGCGGCCAGCCAGACATCCTCGACCAGCGGCAACCGCGGCCACGGGCCATGGCCGGCGGTGTGCCGGCCATGGCCGAGATAATCGGCGAGACGGGCGGGCGGCGCGTGGGTGGCTTCGTGGCTCATGGCGGTGTCACCCCAACTGCGTCGCGACATGCTGGAACCACGCCACCAGCGGCGGCGGCAGCCACAGCCCGGCCGCCAGCACCAGCAGGAGATGCAGCACCAGCGGCAGCACCGAGCCCTCGCAGGGCCGTGTTTCACCCTCTGCGGCGCCGAGCACCAGATCATTGAGGCGCAGCACGAGGGCGCCGAGCGCGATCAGCAGGCCGGCGATCAGGATCAGGGTCAGCAGCGGCGCCCGCCCGAAGGTGGCGCTGATCAGCAGGAATTCGCTGAGAAAGACCCCGAACGGCGGCAGGCCGGCGATGGCCAGGATGCCGAGCGCCAGCCCCCAGCCGAGCACGGGATGGCTGTCGCCGAGACCGCGGATGCCCGACATCCGCTGGGTGCCCTTGACCTGGACGATGTGGCCGACGGCGAAGAAGATCGCCGACTTGGTCAGGCTGTGCATCACCATGTGCAACAGGCCGGCGAAATTGGCCAGCGGCCCGCCCATGCCGAAGGCGAAGGTGGCCAGCCCGATATGCTCGATCGAGGAGTAGGCGAACAGGCGCTTGATGTCGCCGCGCCGGTAGAGCATCAGGGTCGCGAAGGCGACGCTGAGCAGCCCCAGTCCGATCATCAGCGGCCCCGGCGGCAGCACGTTGGGATTGGCGGCCACCACCATCTTGAAGCGCAGCACGACGTAGAGCGAGACGTTGATCAGCAACCCCGAGAGCACGGCGGTGATCGGCGTCGGCCCCTCGGCATGGGCATCGGGCAGCCAGGCGTGGAGCGGCACCAGCCCCATCTTGGTGCCGTAGCCCAGCAGCAGGAAGATGAAGGCGAGATTGAGCAGCGAGGGCTCGAAATCGGCGGCGCGCGCCACCAGCACCGTCCAGGCCATGGCGTCGAGACCGTCGCCGACCGCGCCCGCCGCCGCGAAATAGACCAGCATGGTGCCAAAGAGCGCCAAAGCCACGCCGACGCTGCCGAGAATGAAATACTTCCAGGCCGCCTCCAGCGCCGCCGGGCTGCGGTAAAGCCCGACCATCAGCACGGCGGTCAGGGTGGCCAGCTCAATCGCCACCCACATCAGACCGATGTTGTTGGCCAGCAGCGCCAGCGACATCGCGAACATCAGCGACTGGTACATCGCGTGATAAAAGCGGCTGGTGCGCCGTGTCAGCCGGCCGGTGCGCCGCTCATGGGCGATGTAGCCGGCGCTGAACAGGCTGCTGGTGAAGGCGATGAAGGTGGTCAGCGTGATCATCACGACATTGAGATCGTCGACCTGGATCAGCAGTCCCGGCTGCGGCCGCTGATAGAGCAGCACCACCGAGGCCAGAAACGCGAGCAGCGACGAAAGGGCGTTGAGCCCGGCCGAAATGCCATGGCCGGGCAACACCATCACCAGCAGCGCGGCGACGATCGGACCGCCCAGCAGCACCGCCAGCGCGCCGTCGCCAAGAGAGGTGAGGGCGATCACGGCAGGTCTCCCCGGAAGCGGTCGAGGGTATGGACGTCGACGGAGTCGAATTCCTTGCGGATGTGGCTGAGAGAAACCCCGAACACCACCAGCGCCGCCAGCGCCGAAAAGGCGATCGACAGCTCGATCATGAACGGCATGCCGCGGGCGCCCGCCGCCGCCAGCATGATGCCGTTGTCGACCGAGAGGAAGCCGACGATCTGACCCACCGGGTTGCGCCGGCTGATCATGATCAGAAGACCAAGCATGATCACGGCAAGGGCAAAGGAGAGGTCTTCCCACATCAGCGGCGATTTGGCGGCCAGCGGCAGCATCACCACCACCGAGAGCGCGACGAGGCCGATGCCGAACAGCATGGTCACGCCGACCCCGACCACGGGTTCGACCGAGCGCTCGATGTGCAGGCGCCGGACCAGCCGGTGCAGGGCCAACGGCATCAGCATCGCCTTAAAGGCCAGCGCCAGCGCCGCGGTGGCATAGAGATGATCGGCGCTCTGAACCCAGGCCTGCCAGCCGATGGCCAGCGACAGCACCAGGGCGTGCAGGGTGATGAACTGAATCAGGGCAAACAGGCGATCTTGGAACAGCAGCATGAAGCTGACCGTGACCATGCCCCCGGCCAGCATGTGCGCGACGTCGAAGGCGAGGCCGTGAATGGCAGGCATCAGAAACTCCGCGACACGAACAGCAGGAGGGCGCCGAGCAGGCCGAGCATCAGCGCGAAATTGAGGAAATCGACGACCCGGAACACCCGCATCTTCGCCACCGCGACCTCGATCACCGCCAGTCCGACCCCGCCCAGCGCAAGCTTGCCGAGGTAGGTCAGGATGCCGAGCGCCAGCAGCGCCGGCTCGGTCCGGGCGTCGGCCATACCCCAGGGCACAAAGACGCAGGCCAGCATCGAGAGATAGAGCGTGAGCTTCATCGCGGCGGCCAGCTCGATCAGCGCCAGATGCCGGCCCGAATATTCGAGGATCATCGCCTCGTGAACCATGGTCAGCTCGAGGTGGGTCGCGGGGTTGTCCACCGGCACCCGGCCGTTTTCGGCGATCGCCACCAGGATCAGCCCCAGCAGGGCGAGCCCGCAGGAGACGCGCAGCCCGACCTCGACCGTCATCATGTAATGGGCGATTGATGACAGCTGGGTGCTCTGGGCCAGCAGCGACAGCGTGAACACGATCATCAGCATCGCCGGCTCGGCCAGCGAGGCGATCATCATCTCGCGGCTGGTGCCGATGCCGCCGAAGGCGGTGCCGACATCGAGCCCGGCCAGGGCCAGGAAGAAGCGGGCGGTGCCGAGCAGGCCGACGATCACGATGATATCGGCCGACCACGAGAAGATCAGCCCCACGGCATAGGTCGGCACCAGCGCCGCCGCGACCCAGATCGCCGAAAACACGATGTAGGGGGTGATGTGAAACAGCCAGGAGGCGCTGGAGGCGACCACGGTCTCCTTGCGCAGCAGCCGCGCGAGGTCGCGGTAGGGCTGGATCACCGGGGCGCCGCGCCGGGCGAGCAGCCGGGCCTTGGCCTTGCGCACGATGCCGACCAGCAGCGGACCTACCGCCAGCACCAGCAGCATCTGAAAGCCCTGGAGGGCCAGCAGCTGAAGCCCGGTCATTGCCATAGCACCAGCACTCCGAGCAGCAGGATCAGCATCGCGAACACCAGCGACAGATACTGGCGGATCGAGAGGTGGCGGGCCTGATTGACCCAGCGGCCGGCGGCCGTGACCGCGGCCACCGCCGGCAGATACAGCACCTCCCAGACCGGGTCGTGGAGCACCAGAGTCAGCCGCGCCGGCCGCAGTTCGCCCGGCCGCGGCATGTCGACGCTTTCCCGGGCGCCGAACAGTACGCCGGCAAAGACCCGGCGGATCGGTTGGACGATGCTGCCGGCGCTGTACTGGCTGTTCGGGCTGTTGTCGGGGTAGCCGCAGCCCCAGGGGATGGAAAGCCGGGTCCGGTGCGAGGCCAGCCGGTGGATCACCCAGGCCGCCACCATCGACGAAATCACAATGAACACCATCAGGATCAGGCCGTTATAGGAACTGCGCTCGGGGCTGGTCGCGACCAGGGTCAGCCAGGGCTGGCTCGCCTGATCGGGCAGCCGGCCGGCGACCAGCTGCCAGGTCACCGGCGCCAGCGCGTCGACCACCGCGCCCGGCAGCACGCCGGCAGCGATGCAGGCCACGGTCAGGGCGATCATCGCGGCCAGGGAGAAGGCGTCGGTTTCCCGGGCGCGCTCGGCGGCCACGGTGCGCGGGCGGCCGAGGAAGGCGACGCCGAACGCCTTGACGAAACAGGCCGCGGCCAGCGCCGCCGAGAGCGCGAGACCGGCGCCGACCATCGGCACCAGGAACTTGAGGCCCCATTGCGGCAGTTCGGGGCTGATCAGGATCGCCTGCAGGGCCAGCCATTCCGAGACGAAGCCGTTGAGCGGCGGCAGTGCCGAGATCGCGGCCGAGCCGATCAGGAAACAGAAGGCGGTCAGCGGCATGAAGCGGATCAGGCCGCCGAGATGCTCCAGGTCGCGCTCGTTGGTGGCGGTGTGGACGGCGCCGGCGCCGAAAAACAGCAGACTCTTGAACAGGGAGTGGTTGAGGACGTGGAACAGCGCCGCGGTCAGCGCCAGCGCCGCGCCCTGGGCGAAGCCGTTGGCCCGGAACGCCAGCGCCAGGCCGAGGCCGATGGCGATGATGCCGATGTTCTCGACCGTGTGGTAGGCGAGCAGGCGCTTGAGGTCGTGCTGCATCAGGGCATAGAGCACGCCGAGCACGGCGGTGATGCCGCCGAGGGCCAGAATGCCGGCGCCCCAGCTCCAGTCGGGCGGTCCGACCAGATCAAAGAGGATGCGCACCAGGCCGTAGATCGCGACCTTGGTCATCACCCCGCTCATCAGCGCCGAAACATGGCTGGGCGCGGCCGGATGGGCCAGCGGCAGCCAGACATGGAGCGGCACCAGTCCGGCCTTGGCCCCGGCGCCGATCACCGCCGCCAGCACCGCCAGCCGCGCGATCCCGGGCGAGGGCGCCACCGCGCGCATCGCGGTGAAATCGAGATGCGCGCCCTGACCGGAGAGGAGGGCGAAGGTCACCAGCAGCAGCAGGGTGCTCAGCACCGCCATGATCAGATAGACCGTGCCGGCACGCCGGTTTTCGGGGTCGTGGTGGTGCGAGACCACCAGAAACCACGAGGTCACCGACATGAACTCCCAGCCGAAAAGGAAAACGAAGGCATCGTCGGCCAGGACCACCAAATTCATGCCGGCAAGGAAGAGCGGATAGAACGGCAGCACCCGCTCGGGGCGCACTTCATGGCGGCCGTAGCCGAGCGCGAACAGCGAAGCGGCGGCACCGCCGAGATTGACCACCGCCAAAAAGAACGCCGAGAGGGCGTCGAGGCGGAAATTGGCGCCTATCCAGGGCACCCCCAGCGGCAGCCGCAGCGACTGCGGCCCGGCTCCGGTAGCCAGCAGCGCCGGCAGCGCCTGACTCAGCAGCAGGAGAGAGAGCGCGAGGCAGCAGCCATAAACCGCGCTCCCCGCCCAGCGCCGCCGCGCCACCGGCACCGCCAACGCCCCCGCGATCAGCAGAGCCGCACTCAGACAGACACTGAAAAACAAGGCCATTACGGGCTTTCCGCCCCTTTCACACAACGCATTGTGTTTTTTAGGGTTTATTGCTGCGGTCTGTCAACGGTGCCACGCGCGAGGTTTTTGCGGGGCAGCTACCCGCGCCGGGGAGGCGCTCCCGGCCCCGCCTTCTTTTTTTTCCGCGTTGCCAACGCCAAAGACGGATCGTCCCGAGGGCCGCAGCCCCCGCCAGCGCCCCCAGCAGGCCGAGCCAGACCAGCGCCAGAGCGAAGCCGAACTCAGGCGGCATCTCGCCGATCAGTTGGCCGTCTTGATCAAAATGCTCAGGCGGAAACAGGCACACCAGGACGACACCCAGCAGCCCGGTGCCGATCAAGAGACCGCAGGCGATCCAGTACCGCCGGCTCACACGTCGATATCCTGCACGAACTTGGCATTTTCCTGGATGAAGCGGAAGCGCAGCTCGGGCTTTCGGCCCATCAGCTTCTCGACCAGACTGCGGGTGGTTTCGGCGTCGTCGGCGTCCTCGGGGTCGCGGGGGTCGGGGACGGTGACGCGCAGCAGCTGGCGTTTGCCCGGCGCCATGGTGGTGTCTTTGAGCTGGGCCGGCATCATCTCGCCGAGGCCTTTGAAGCGGCTGATGTCGACCTTGCCCTTGCCGCCGAAGCCTTTTTTCAGCAGCGCCTCCTTGTCGGCGTCGTCGCGGGCGTAGACGCTCTTGCCGCCGGCGGCCAGACGGTAGAGCGGCGGCAGTGCGAGATAGAGGTGGCCGGCCTGGATCAGCGCCGGCATCTCGCGAAAGAAGAAGGTCATCAGGAGCGAGGCGATGTGCGCGCCATCGACATCGGCGTCGGTCATGATGATGATTTTCTCGTAGCGCAGCTTTTCCGAGGAGAACTCCTTGCCGGTGCCGCAGCCGAGGGCCTGGATCAGATCGTTGATCTCCTGGTTGGCGCGCAGCTTGTCGAGGCTGGCTGAGGCGACATTGAGAATCTTGCCGCGCAGCGGCAGGATCGCCTGGGTCTCGCGGTTGCGCGCCTGCTTGGCCGAGCCGCCGGCGGAATCGCCCTCAACCAGAAAGAGTTCGGTGCCCTCCGAGGAGGTGCGGGCGCAGTCGGCGAGCTTGCCCGGCAGGCGCAACTTGCGGGTGGCGGTCTTGCGCGCCTGATCCTTGGCCGCGCGTTTCCGCGCCCGCTCTTCGGCCTTTTCGATCAGGCGGTCGAGGAGGGCGGCCGAGGCGGCGCGGTCCGAGGACAGCCAATGGTCGAAACGGTCCTTGACCGCCTGCTCGACCAGCCGGGTCGCTTCGGGCGCCGCCAGCTTCTCCTTGGTCTGGCCCTGGAACGACGGCTCGCGGATGAACAGCGACAGCAGCACCGCGGCGTCGCCCACCACATCGTCGGCGGTGATCTGGCCGGCCTTGCCGTTCTTGACCCGCTCGCCATGGTCCTTGAGGGCGCGGACCAGGGCGTTGCGCAGGCCCTGCTCGTGGCTGCCGCCCTGGGGGGTCGGGATGGTGTTGCAATAGGAATGGGTGAAGCCGTCCTCGTCCTCGGGCCAGCCGATCGCCCACTCGACGCGGCCGGCATCGGCGGCAAAAAGGGCCTCGCCGGCGAACGGCGCCGGGGTCACGGTTTTTCGCGATTTCAGCGCGGCGGTCAGGTAGTCGAGCAGGCCGCCCGGAAAGCGCAGGGTTTCCGAGGCCGGCACCGGACCGTCGGGGTCGATCAGGGCGGGCTCGCAGCTCCAGCGGATTTCGACGCCGCGGAACAGGTAGGCCTTGGAGCGGGCCAGCCGATAGAGCCGCGAGGGCACGAAGCGGGCCTCGGCGCCGAAAATTTCGGGGTCGGGGCGAAAGCGGATCGTGGTGCCGCGCCGGTTGGGCGTGCCGCCCTTGTGGGTGATCGGTCCCGCGGGCTTGCCCCGACTGTAGCTCTGGACATAGAGCTGCCGCTCGCGCGCCACCTCGACGACCAGGCTGTCGGAGAGAGCGTTGACGACGCTGAGGCCGACGCCGTGCAGGCCGCCCGAGGTGGCGTAGACCTTGCCACCGAACTTGCCGCCGGAATGGAGGGTGGTGAGAATGACCTCGAGGGCCGAGAGGCCGGGGTATTTCGGGTGTTCATCGACCGGAATGCCGCGGCCATTGTCGCGCACGGTGACGGTGCCGTCGGCGCCCAGCTCGAGATCGATCCGGCTGGCATGGCCGGCGACCGCCTCGTCCATGGCGTTGTCGAGGATTTCCGCGACCAGATGATGCAGCGCCCGCTCGTCGGTGCCGCCGATATACATGCCGGGGCGGCGGCGCACCGGTTCCAGCCCCTCCAGCACCTCGATGTCGTGGGCGGAATAGGCATCGGCAGGCGGGGATGCGGCGGGGCGGAACAGATCGGTCATGGCCGGCATTATGGCCTTGGCCGCGGCGTGGCGCAAGCGGTGGTGCTCGGCTGCCGAAGTCATCCCCAAGGGTTGGAAGGCTTAGCTGTCCCGCTCGGAGAGCGGAGCCGTCCCGGCGGGAATTTCATGGCTGCCCCGGCCGGGGCGTGCCCATGTCAAAGCCAATCGACAGGAGCTGGGGGCACGAAGACGTTTCGGACGCGGAGGAAACCATGCTGAGTTTACAAGACTGCATCGATCTCGCCTGCACCGAATCCGGCATGAAGCCCGATGAAATCGCTGCGGTGGCCGAGCACGAGAAGCTGCCCTACATCGTCGCGGTCGAAAAGGGCGCCTGGATGATGGAGCAGGCCTGGGGACCGCCGGCGCTGCGGCAGATCATCCAGGACGATCTCTCGACCGCGGTCGCGCACGGAAGCTGGCAGCATGTCAACGAACTGACGGCGACCTATCGCGAAGCCTGCCAACATCTGCCGGCCGGGGTCGATCGCCGCCATTATCCTCGCCATTAACCGTGCGAGGTCTGGTCTGCACTGTGCTTTTTCGCGGACACGCCCGGTAAAAAACACGGGCGTGGCCGCTTTTGTCCGATTCACCCCGATCGTTTTGCCGGCTATATAGGGACCGTAGCGCCGATCACGGCGGTGTGACGGTTAAAGGGACCGGAGAGCGATCATGGCGAGACAGAAGTGGGCGGTGCTGGGCAGCGTGGTGCTGGCGGCGGTGGGGCTGGGGCTGCCCGGTTCGGCGAGCCGGGCCGAGACCACCATGATCGGCACGATCCGGACTTATACCACCGTCCATGAGGACACCCTGCTCGATGTCGCGCGGCGGAACGATCTCGGCTTCGTCGAACTGGTGGCGGCCAATCCGGGGATCGACCCCTGGCTGCCCGGCGAGGGCGTGACTCTGCTGCTGCCCACCGCCCATCTGCTGCCGGCCTCGCCGCGCCAGGGCATCGTGGTCAATCTCACCGAGATGCGGATGTACTATTACCGCACCGCCGGCCAGCCGCCCGAGACCCATCCCGTGGGCATCGGTTCGGAGGGCAACAACACACCGGTGAGAAGCACCACCGTCACTCACAAGATGGCCAATCCGGTCTGGTATCCGCCGGCCTCGATCCGCCGGGAAAAGCCGGAGCTGCCGGCAATGGTGCCGGCCGGACCCGACAATCCCATGGGCCTCTTTGCCCTCTATCTTGGCTTTTCGGGCGGCAACTGGCGGATTCACGGCACCAACGAACCCTACGCGGTCGGCCGGCGGGTGACCCACGGCTGCATGCGTCTTTATCCCGAGGATATCGAGGATCTCTTTCACAAGGTCAGTCCGGGAACTCAGGTCACGATCATCGACCAGCCGGTCAAGGCGGCGTGGGTGAACGGCGAACTCTATCTCGAGGTTCATCCGACCAAGCATCAGGCCGACGAACTCGAGGAAACCCGTCATATGACCGAGGAGATTGCGACCGAGGCGTTACCGATTGCCATCAAGGCCGCAGGCGATGCCATTGCCCGCCTGGACGAGCCGACCGTGCTGCGGGCGGCAAGAGAACGGCGGGGATACCCGATCCGGATCACCCAGTAGGGGGGTCCGGAGCCGGGCATCCCCGCCAGACCGATTACTTGCGCAGGTGCTTGTTGTACAGACGCTCGACCTTGTCGGCGGCGGCCTGGGCGGCAGCGGCAGCCTGCTGAGCAGCGGCGGAAGCCTGCTGCGCGGTGGTCAGAGCGGCGGCCGAGTCGGCACGGGCCTTCTCGTCAACGGTATTGCAAGCGGCAGCGCCGAGGCTGACGCCAGCGAGCAGAGCAACGGTAGCGAAAGACTTCACAATCTTATTCATCGTTTCACGCCTCCAAGAAGCAACGGTACTGACGGCTCTGACAGAGACTGTACCGTTGCGGGTTAAAAGATTCGATTTGCCGCAACCATCGACAATCACACAACGCCGGGCCCGAGATGGTGCCAGCCAGCCTCTGAGGACATTCTCTGCCGCCATCCACCTGCACCAACCCCCGGACCGCGTTTTTTGTTTAAACGAATCCGGGCGCGTTCGGGAAGCCCCTTGTGCGCTGGGCCGGAGTATACAAGCGCGAAGGCGGGTTTGGCGAGCGTTCCTTCACGGTTTTTGGCTGGGAATCCGGCGCGAATTGCCCGATCGCGCGGCGCACAGGCGGCCCCGGGTTGCGCAAAAGCGCGTAAATTCGGCTGATACGCTTGGCTGACGGCGATCCTGTGACATCTTTGCGCCAGCCCCGAGGTTTTTGCCGCGCCCGGACGCCGGCAGGGCCGGGAATCGGGTGAATAATTTACCGCTGGTCGAGTTTCAGCTCGATCCGGCGATTCCGGGCGAAGGCGTCTTCGCCCGGGCCGGAATCGAGGGGCTGAAACTCGCCGAAGCCGGTCGCCGCCAGGCGTTCCGAGGGAATCCCCTGTTCGATCAGGAACTTGACCACGGAAATCGCACGCGCGGTCGACAATTCCCAGTTGGACGGGAACTGCGAGGTGGCGATGCGCCGGGGATCGGTGTGGCCGTCGACGCGCAGAATCCAGTTTACGTCGGGCGGAATCGTGCGCGCGATATCAATGAGGGTCCGGGCAAGTTGGGCCAACTGGCCTTTTCCCGCCTCCTGGAGCGTTGCCGAGCCGGTCGGAAACAGCACTTCGGACTGGAAAACGAATCGGTCGCCCACGATTCGGATGTCGGGCCGGGCGCCGATCGCTTCGCGCAGCCGGCCAAAGAACTCGGAGCGGTAGCGGGCCAGTTCCTCGACCTTGTTGGCGAGGGCGGCGTTGAGGCGGCCGGTCAGGTCGGTGATCTGAAGCTTCTGGCTGCCGCTGCGGGCCTCGGCGGCGTCGAGGGCGGCGGCCAGTCGGGTCAGCTCGGTTCTGAGCGCGGCGATTTCGGCGGTCAGGGTCTCGATGCGCCGCGCGCTCTCGCCGTTTTGCTGCTGTTCTCCCGAGAGGGCGGTCCGAGTCGACTCGATGGTGGCCTGAAGCTCCCGGATGCGCAGCTCCCGCGCCTCGATCTCACGCTGGGCGAGGGCGGTGCGCTCGCTTTCGCTGGCGACCCGGGCTTCGAGCGCCTTGGCGCGGTCGCGCAGGCTGCCCAGTTCGGCCATCAGTAGCGTGCGCTGCTCGTCGGAGAGTCGCAGCGCCTCGTCCTGGCGCTGGTGATCCGCCGTCGCGGTCTGAAGCTGAGCGCTGAGGCCCTCGGCCTTGGCCTTGAGGGATTTGGTCAGCACGGTCAGGGCCGCGACCTCGGCTTCCAGGCGGTCGCGGGTCTCGCCGAGGGTCTTGATGTCGGCCTGGAGTCCGGCGATCTCGCGCAGCTGCAGCGTAATCTTTTCGCGGTCGGCATCGATGGTCTTGTAGGCCTCCTCCAGATCCCGGGCCACCCGGCCGGCCTCGGTGCTGGAGGCATCGGCGCGCCGGACCATCGCGCCCAGCCGGGCCGCCAGCTGGTCGCGCTCCTCCTTGAGCAGGGCGAGTTCGGCGGCGGCCTTCTCGCGCGCCGCCAGCGAAGTCTGCAATTGGTCCGAGAGTTGCGACAGGTTGAGCCGCTGGTCGGCGCCGGCGCGCTTCTCCACCGCCAGCAGGTCGCTGAGTTCGGCGATCTTCTGGTTGAGCCGGACCAGCGCCTGATCGCGGCCGGACAGGGTGTGGGCGAGGTAGAACTGCGCGACCACGAAAATCATCAGCACGAAGATGATGACCATGATCAGCGACGACAGGGCATCGACCCAGCCGGGCCAGATGTTCATCTCGTGTCGCGCCCTGCGCTGGCCGCTGCCATACATGGGATCGGTCCTCCGGGCGGGATCAGCGCGGCTCGGCGCCCTCGGCGAGGGCGGCGATGGTGCGGGCGATCAGTTTGATGTCGCTGCGCAGTTCCTGGACCATCTTGTCTCGGCCGCTGGTCGATTCCTGGACCAGCCGGGCCAGATGGACGTCGATGTTGCGGATGTGCTGGCGCGAGCCGTCGTCGATGCCGAAACCGCCGTTGCCGCTGTCAGAGAGCCGGGCCAGCACCGGCTTGAAGCCGACCATGCTCTCGGCCAGCGACAGCAGCAGCGCCTGCTCGGCGCGCATCTGGTCGGTGAGGGTGCTGAGCCGCTCGGCCAGCGCCGCGAGGTTGGCGTTGGTCGAGCGCCGGCCTTCCTCGTAGTGACCCATGGTGCGCTGGAGAGTGTCCAGGTTTTCCGCGGTTTGCTCCAGCAGCGCTTCGAGATAGGCCGGCACCGAGTGCTCGCCATCGCCCAGCCCGACCCCCGAGGAGAGCCGGGTCGCACCCGAAAGCCAGTCCTCGACCTCCTGGAAGAAGCGGTTCTGGGCCTGACTGGCCTGCAATTCGAGGAACCCGAGCACCAGTGAGCCCGCGAGGCCGAACAGCGAGGCGCTGAAGGCCGTGCCCATGCCCGCGAGCGGCGCCGCAAGGCCGCTCTGGAGGCTGCCGAACATGGTGCCGAGATCGTTGCCCTCGACCGAAAGGGTCGAAATCACCCCGGCCACCGAATGAATCGTGTTGAGCAGGCCCCAGAAGGTGCCGAGCAGACCGAGAAAGATCAGCAGATTGATCAGATAGCGCGACAGCTCGCGCGATTCGTCGAGGCGGGCGCCCAGCCCGTCGAGCACCGAGCGCATCGACTGGGCCGACAGCCGGATGTGGTCGGGGCCGCGGTCGGCCAGCATGTTGGCCAGGGGCGACAGCAGCACCGGCTCGGGCGCGCGCATCACGGTGCCCGGCTTGGCGGTGCGGAACTCGCTGAGCCAGCGCACCTCGCGAAACAGCCGGGTGACCTGGCGGAAGATATAAAGAATGCCAAAGGCGAGCACGCCGAGAATCAGGCTGTTGAGCGCGCCATTGACGGCGAAGGCCTGGGCCAGGGTCGGAAACAGCAGAAAGGCCACGCCGCAGACGGCGATCAGGAACAGAAACATCCGGTTGAGGTAGCGTTGCGGCCGCGACATGGGAGTTTCCGTGGCTGGGGGTGGCTAGTGGATCGGCAGGAGATCGACGCGGTCCCGGGGCGGGGCCTCGGCGGTGATGCCGAGGGCCAGCACGTCGATGCGGAGGCTGGGAATGCCCTCGCCGGCCAGAGCTTCGCGCACCTTGAGGGCGCGCTGCAAGGACAAGCGGCGGGCCGGCACCGGGTTTTCCGCCTCGCCGCTGGCGTACGCCGCGACCTTCAGGCGCAGCCGCAGGTCTTGCGCCATGGTTTCGGCGATCTCGCGCAGCACCGCCGCCGCGACCGCCGGCAACTCGGCCGACCCCGGTGCGAACAACAGCCGGAAACCGCCCGCGACTCCGATTTCATCATTCGCAGGCGGCGGCGAGGACGGGGTCGGCGCCGCGGTCGGCGGCCATCCGGCCTCATCCCGGAGCGGCGCCGGGCTCCCGGCCGGCCGCGGCATCGGCCGGGCGATCTGGCCCGGTGTGGCCGGCTGCGGCACCGGTGCCAGGGTGAAATCGAGTGGTTCCGGACTGGGCAGCGGCGCCATCACCGCTACCGGCCCCGGCGCCGCCGGCGGCGCCAGGGTCATCAGCCGCGGCGGTTCGGGCAGAGGCAGGGGCCTGGCCACCTGGGCGTTGAACTCGGGTGAAGGCGGCGGCAGCTGGGGCGCCACCATCGGTGCCGGCGGTCGGGGCGGCGCCGTCACCGGCGGCCTGCCATCGGCGCAGGCCGCGAGGGCAAGGCAGGCCAGCGCGATGCCGCGGCCTGCCCATCCGGAGCCGATGTCTCGTTTCGCAGCCCCTGCCATCGTCGTCCTCACGCGGGGAAGCCGGGAGCGGTAATCCCCGCCCCGGTCATACCTCAGCCGGCGTCGCGGAACAATCGGCAGCTCGGGGCGGACCGGCGCCGGGTCAGGGCGCCGGAGGCTCGGTCGCCGCCTTGGGGTTGGCCGCGACCAGCAATTTTGACAGCGGCCGGTGCAGATGGGAATTGGCGGCGAGCAGGGTCGGGCCATAAAGCGGATTGCGGCCGCCGGCAATCTCGGTGACGAAGCCGCCGGCCTCGGTGACCAGCAGAATCCCGGCCGCGATGTCCCAGGGGCAGAGCCCGCTTTCCCAATAACCTTCGTAGCGGCCGGCCGCGACATAGGCGAGGTCGAGGGCGGCCGAGCCGAAGCGGCGGATGCCCGCGACCTCGGCCATCACCGCCGTCTGCTGCCGGAGGAAGGGGGGGTGATCGCCCCGGCCCTTGAAGGGAATGCCGGTGGCCACCAGCGAATCTTCCAGCCGGCGCCGTTCGGAGACCCGGAGGCGCTGGGCGTTAAGAAAGCAGCCCTGGCCCTTTTCGGCCCAGAACATCTCGTCGCGCACCGGCTCGTAGACTACGCCGGCGACGATCTCGCCCTCGCGCTCGAGGGCGATCGAGACCGCCCAATGGGGCAGGCCGTGCAGGAAGTTGGTGGTGCCGTCGAGGGGATCGACGATCCAGCGGCTGCCCTTGTCGCGACCTTCGGCAGCGCCCGACTCCTCCATCAGGAAGCCGAACTCGGGGCGGGCCTTCTGGAGTTCGGCCTTGACCGCCTTTTCCGCCTTGAGATCGGCGGTGGAGACGAAATCCGCCGGCCCTTTGCGTGAAACCTGAAGCTGTTCGACTTCGCCGAAGTCGCGGATCAACAGTCGCCCGGCCTTTTCGGCGGCGCGGACCATGACGTTGATGGTAGCGGAACGGGGTGCCATAGGGGTGTGATCAGTCCTTGGCTCGTTCCAGATAAGTGCCCTCGGCGGTATCGACGACGATGCGGGTGCCGGCCTCGATATGGGGCGGGACCATGACACGGACGCCGTTTTCCAGCTTGGCCGGCTTGTAGGACGAGGAGGCGGTCTGGCCCTTGACCACCGGGTCGGCCTCGAGGATGGCCAGGGTCACGGTCTGGGGAATCTCGACCCCGAGCGGCGAGCCCTCGTGGCTCTGCACCGTGACCTTCATGCCCTCCTGCAGGAACACCGCCGGGTCGCCGATCACGTCGCGCTTGATCACGATCTGCTCGAAGCTGGTGTCGTCCATGAAGGTGAAATCGTCGCCCTCGCTGAAGAGGAACTGCATCTCGTGGTCGTCGAGCCGGGCGCGCTCGACCGACTCCTGGGTGCGGAAGCGCTCGATGGTCTTGGTGCCGGTGCGCACGTCCTTCATCTCGATCTGGATGAAGGCGCCGCCCTTGCCCGGCTGAACGATCTGAGTCTTGGCGACCACCCACAGCTTGCCGTTATGTTCCATAACGTGGCCGGGGCGCATCGTGTTGGCGTTCACCTTCATGGCAGATACCGTATAGTTCCTGAGCCGGGGATCGAGTCGCGGCGGACCCTAGCAGCTTGGCCGCCGGGAGGCAACGACGCGCTGGGTGAACGGAGGGCCAAGCCTCAGCGCACGCCCTTTTCATTGAGGAAGGCCGTGTAGAGGAAGTCGGTGCCCTGGATGTGGGTGAGCAGCCAGTTCTTGAGGAAGCTCATCACTTCCATGCTCAGCATCGCAGTGGCGCCGCTGTGGTATTTTCGCTGAATGTCGAGCACCTGTTTGGCCAGGGCGTCGTGTTCCTTCTTGTGGTCTTCATAGCCCGGGTAACCCAGCTTCTTGAGGTGATGTTCCTCATGCGAGAAATGGGTCTTTGTGTAGTCAATGAGTTCATCAAGCACGCTGCCCAGCGCCTGCCGGCCGCGACCGGCCTGAACGGCGTCGAAGAGGTCGTTGATGAGGACGATCAGTTTCTTGTGCTCTTCGTCGAACTGTGCGACGCCGACGCTCATGCGTTCCGTCCATTCCATCAGGGACATCGTCCTGCTCCTTCGTTTGGGCCTTGAGACTGGCCGTTGTTAGACGTCGCGCCGCCGGATTTCAACCGCGGCGCAACAAAAAAGACTCACAGCAGATGCTGGCCGCCGGTGACGAAGATTTCCGAGCCGGTGATATAGGCCATTTCGGGGGTGCACAGCCGGAACACGATCGCCGAAACGTCTTCGGGCGTGCCGAGCCGGTTGAGCGGAATCCGCGGAATGAGGACTTCGGTTTCCGGCGACAGCATCGCGGTTTCGATTTCTCCCGGCGCCACGGCGTTGACCCGGACCCCGAGCTGGGCGAACTCGACCGCCATCTCGCGGGTCAGGCCCGAGAGCGCCGCCTTCGAGGTGCTGTAGGCCGAACCGGCGAAGGGATGCACCGAATGGCCGGCAATCGAGGTGATGTTGACGATCGCGCCCTTGGCCCTGGCCAGCGCGGCGGCAAAACCGCGGGCCAGCACCAGCGGCGCGAACAGGTTGAGTTCATAGACCGTGCGCCAACCGGCGATGTCGCCGTTGAGGCAGCCCAGGCGCTCCTTGAACGGTGTTTTCGGCGAGACGCCAGCGTTGTTGACCAGGGCGTGCAGCGGCCCGCCCCCGAGAATCCGGTTCGCCGCGGCGATGAAGGTGGCCCGGCTCTCTTCATCGCCGAGGTCGGCGACGATGTGGTGAGTCCAGTTGCTGTCCCGCCGGCATTCGGGCGGCACCTCCTCGCGCGAGCAGGTGATGACGCGCCAGCCTTCTTCGCTGAAGCGCCGGACGGTGGCGTGACCGATACCCCGGCTGGCGCCGGTGAGGACGAGGATGGGACGATGCGGCATGGCAGTCCGGAGGGTATCACAAGGGCGGTGTTCAGAGGGGGCCGTTGAGTGCGACATGGCGCGCGATATGCGGGCGCAGCAGCATGTCCATCCCGGCGAGGTGGTCGATCAGCCACCCGGAGAGAAAGCCGGCCAACTCGGCGTGCGAGATCGCCGCGCCGCCCTCCTCCGCGAGCGCCCGCTTCAAGAAGCGCGCCTGCTCGCGCAGCTTGATGTGGGCGCGGCGGTGGCGGTGGAAATCGGGATAGCCGATCCGCACCATCACCTCTTCTTCATGGCAGAAATGCTCGATGGCGAGGCCGAGCAGACGGTCGATCATCGCTGCGCCTTCCTCGGCGCCGAAGGGCGTCTCGCCGCACCTCAGGCTGTCATTGATCAGGGTCAGCAACGCTTGGTGTTCGGCGTCGATGGCGTCGACGCCGATCATCAGACTTTCGGTCCAGATCAGGAGTGGCAATGATGTTGACATAGCCGGATCAGTCCTGGCGCATGACGCCGTCGATGTCAATCGTGGCGGAGCGCCATCGGGCCGCTCAGTCATGATCGGCCAGCACGTGGCCGGCCAGATAGAGCGAGCCGCAAATCAGCACCCGGCAGGGGCCGGGCCGGGTCGACACCAGGGCCGCGAGGGCGTCCGCCGGACCGGTCGCGGCCCGGGTTTCGGCGAATCCGGCGCTGCGGGCGACGTCGGCGGCATCGGCGGCGGTGAGTGCCGCGGCCTCGCCCGGGATCGGCACCGCCTGGAGCGCGACGGCGTGGCGGGCCAGCGGGGCGAGGAAGTCGAGCGGCCGCTTGGTGCCGAGCATGCCGAACACCAGCACCAGCGGCAAAGCGGGCGATGCCGCGGCCCAAAGCGCGGCCTGGGCGGCGAGGACTTCACCCGCGGAATCGTTATGGCCGCCATCGAGCCAAAGCTCCCAGCCCGCGGGCAGGGCGGCGACCAGCGGTCCCTGGCGGAGCCGCTGGAGTCGCGCCGGCCAGTTCACGGTGGCCAGACCGCGGAGCACGGCCGCGTCGTCCACCGGGAGACGGCCGGCCAGCGCGTCGAGGCAGGCCAGGGCAACGCCGGCATTGAGCCGCTGATGGCCGCCGATCAGGGCCGGGGCCGGCAGATCCAGGGCGCGCCGCGGGCCATCGTAGCGGAAGCCGCCGTCCTTGAGCCCCTTCACCCCCCACGGCACCAGGGGAGCCCCGCGGGCGGCGGCGGCCCGCAAGAGGGTGTGGGCGGCCTCGGCCGCCGGCTGGGGCGCCAGCACCGCCGGCACCCCCGGCTTCAGGATTCCCGCCTTCTCGCCGGCGATCGCGGTCAGGCTGTCGCCGAGAAAAGTCATGTGGTCGTATGAGATGCGGGTGATCGCGGTGACAGCCGGCCGGTCCACGACGGTGGTGGCGTCGAGTCGTCCCCCCAGTCCGGTCTCCAGCAGCACGACATCGGCCGGTTCGCGGGCGAAGGCCAGGAGGGCGGCGGCGGTGGTGATCTCGAAAAATGTGATCGGGTTGCCGCCGTTGGCGGTTTCGCACTCTTCCAGCAACTGGGTCAGGCGATGGTCGGAGATCAGTGTGCCGGCAAGCCGGATGCGCTCATGAAAACGCACCAGATGCGGCGAGGTATAGACATGGACCCGATAGCCCGCCGCCTCGAGACAGGCGCGCAAAAAGGCCAGCGTCGAGCCCTTGCCGTTGGTGCCCGCGACGTGAACCACCGGCGCCAGCCGGCGCTCGGGATGACCGAGCGCCGCCAGCAGCCGCTGAATCCGGTCCAGCGAGAGGTCGATGACCTTGGGGTGCAGGTGCCGGAGCCGCTCCAGCACCGGGTCGGCGCGGTCAGGAGGCAGGGCGCTCACCGTCGGCGGCTTCGGCCGTCTCGGCCTCCTTGCCTCTGGCCTTGTCCTTCTTGTCCTTGCCCTCTTTGCCGTCGCCGCTCTTGCGCGCCTCAGCCTCGAACCCCAGCTTCGGCACCTCGGTCTGCTCGACCGCGCCCAGCACGACCAGTTCGGCCGACGGGCCAGAGTGACGCAACAGGTTGAGAATGCGGGCCAGAGTGTCGCGCAGATCCTTGCGGTGCACCACCATGTCGACCATACCGTGGTCGAGCAGATACTCGGAGCGCTGAAAGCCCTCGGGCAGGGTCTCGCGAATGGTATCCTCGATCACCCGGGCGCCGGCGAAGCCGATCTGGGCGCCCTTTTCGGCGATCTGGATGTCGCCCAGCATCGCGAACGACGCCGTGACGCCGCCGGTGGTGGGGTCGGTCAGCACCACGATGTAGGGCAGGCCGGCTTCCTTGACCATCTCGACCGCGATTACGGTGCGCGGCATCTGCATCAGCGAAAGAATGCCCTCCTGCATCCGCGCGCCGCCCGAGGCCGGGACCACGATCAGTGGCGCGTCCTGCAACACCGCCAGCCTCGCCGCCGACAGCAGGCCCTCGCCGACCGCGATGCCCATCGAGCCGCCCATGAAGCGGAAGTCGAAGGCCGCGATCACGACATCCATGCCGCCCAGCTTGCCGAAGGCGACCACGATGGCGTCGGCCCGCGCCGCCTTGGCCTGAGCCTCCTTGAGGCGGTCAGTGTAGCGCTTGGTGTCGCGGAACTTCAGCGGGTCGACCGGCGTTTTCGGCAGATCCACCAGCTGGTAGTCGCCATTGTCGAACAGCATGCCGAGCCGCTTCTCGGGGTCGAGCCGCATGTGGTGGCCGCAATGGCGGCAGACATGCAGATCCTCCTCCATCTCGCGATGAAAGATCATCGCCTCGCAGCTGGGGCACTTGTGCCAGAGATTCTCCGGCACCTCGCGCGGCGCAACCAGAGCACGGATCTTGGGACGAACGTAATTGCTGAGCCAGTTCATGGGGCGGCCTCGGGGGTGGGGAGAGTGGTGTCGATCAATTCGGCGATGTATTTGAGGTCATCAACGATGCGCCATAGCTCAATCAACAGCGTGAGTTTGGCATCATGGACAATGCGGTTTCTGTCTCGATACAGCTCGCGGACGCGCTCATGGATAAGGGGGTGGTCAGGAAGCAACAGCTCGATCATGGATACAAAGTCTGGCTTATTTCCTTTGAGGTACTTCCAGGCGGCTCGGGTTGATCCGTTTGCGGTGGCTGTCTCGATGGCGATAAGATTCCGGAATCGTGTCTTTATGAAATTGTCGAACTGGGCAAATACTAAACAATAATAAGCGTGATCGTCAATTTTTTGCATTTGCTCAAGATACAGAACTTTCTTAATCTCACCCCTGGATCGCCACCGATGCTGCTCTGTACCGATCATGCTCGCACGGAGGACGTAAGCATCCCAGATATCGGAAATGTCATCCATGGCTAATTTCCACTAGGCCGCAAAGCTGATCACCATCAAAGCGGACTCCAGAAAGAAGGCGCGGATCCCTCGGTTGTAGTAGGCTCGATGGATCTTGAAGGGAAGGCGACGGCCAATCGCTTCGGTATAAGCGCCAACCGATTTTCGATGCCGGGAAATCGACTTCCACCAGCTTGTGCGGGCGATGGCTTCCGTTCGACACCATCACCCTGCCCAGGACTCCGATGATCCAGCAGGCGTCCGGAGTGAACGTCACCATCAACTCACCGTGCCGCAAAACCCTTAACTCCGGCACCGGTTGCGGCGGGACGCCCGCCATCCGCATCGGCCCTTCGTCGGTCAGGGTGTCGCGGATTTCGGTCTCATAGCCTTCGCCTTCCGGCAGCCAGGAGATGATGTCGGTGTAAAGGGCGTGCAGGCGCCGGCGCCAGTCTTCGAGCTGGGCGAAGACTTCCTCCCGCGTCGGCGGGCGGTATTCGAGATCGTCGTCGGAATCGGTGCCGCAGGTGCCCATGGCCGCGTCTCCTCCTACCGCCTCGCCCCGCGCACTCCGGCCGCCAGCTCGCGGACGAAGGCGAGGACATCCTCCACCAGCCCGGCGCTTGCCTTGCCCCGGGCATCCAGCCCTTTGGCCAGGCGACTGACGATCGCGGAGCCGACCACGGCGGCGTCGGCGACCCCGGCCACCGCGGCGGCGCGCTCGGGGCTGCTGATGCCGAAGCCGACCGCCACCGGCAGATCGGTGTGGCGGCGCAGCCGGGTCACGGCCTCGGTGATCGCCTGATCGCTGGCGGCGCCGGTGCCGGTGATGCCGGTGATCGAGACATAATAGACGAAGCCCGAGGTGTGGCGCAGCACCGCCGGCAGGCGGGCGTCGTCGGTGGTCGGGGTGGCGAGACGGATGAAGCTGATGCCGGCGGCCAGGGCGGGCAGGCAGAGTTCCTCATCCTCTTCGGGCGGCAGATCGACCACGATCAGGCCATCGACTCCTGCGGCTTTGGCGTCGCTGAGGAAGCGGTCGACGCCGTAGCGGTAGATCGGGTTGAAATAGCCCATCAGAATGACCGGCGTGGCGTCGTCGCCGACCCGGAAGGCCCGGACCAGGGCCAGCGTTCCGGCCAGGGTCATGCCGGCGGCGAGCGCGCGCAAGGAGGCGGCCTGGATCGCCGGACCATCGGCCATCGGGTCGGTGAAGGGCATGCCGATCTCGATCAGATCCGCCCCGGCCTCGGGCAGGCCGCGGATCAGCTCCAGGCTGGTGCCGGCGTCGGGATCGCCGGCGGTGAGGAAGGTGACCAGGGCGGCGCGGCCTTCGGCCTTGAGGCTGGCGAAGCGGCGGGGAATGCGGCCTTCGGTGCTCATATCGTGGTCCCCAGCGCGTCGGCGACGGTGAAGATGTCCTTGTCGCCCCGGCCCGAAAGGCCAAGCACCATCAGGTGGTCCCTGGGCAGGGCGCCGGCGGCGCGGATGATGTAGGCCAGGGCGTGGGCCGGCTCCAGGGCGGGCAGAATGCCCTCGGTGCGGGCGCACAGCTTGAAGGCTTCGAGGGCCTCGGCGTCGGTTGCCGACTCGTAGTGGACCCGGCCGAGATCATGCAGCCAGGAATGCTCGGGGCCGACCCCGGGATAATCCAGCCCGGCCGAGATCGAATGGCCCTCGAGAATCTGGCCGTCGCCGTCCTGCAGCAGATAGGTGCGGTTGCCGTGCAGCACTCCCGGGGCGCCACCGGCCATCGAGGCGGCGTGCTTGGGGGTGTCGAGCCCGAGTCCGGCGGCTTCGATGCCGATCAGGCGCACGCCCGGTTCGTCGAGGAAGGGGTAGAAGAGGCCCATCGCGTTCGAGCCGCCGCCGATGCAGGCGACCAGACTGTCGGGCAGCCGGCCCTCGGCGGCCAGCAGCTGTTCACGGGTTTCCTCGCCGATCACCGCCTGGAAGTCGCGCACCATCTGCGGATAGGGGTGGGGGCCGGCGACGGTGCCGATCAGATAATAGGTGTCGGAGACGTTGCTCACCCAGTCGCGCAGCGCCTCGTTCATCGCGTCCTTGAGGGTGCGGGCGCCCGAGGTCACCGGCTTCACTTCGGCTCCGAGCAGGCGCATGCGAAAGACGTTGGGCTTCTGGCGCTCGATATCGACCTCGCCCATATAGATGGTGCAGGGCAGATTGAAGAGGGCGCAGACGGTGGCGGTGGCCACGCCGTGCTGGCCGGCGCCGGTTTCGGCGATGATCCGGGTCTTGCCCATGCGCCGGGCGAGCAGGATCTGGCCGATGCAGTTGTTGATCTTGTGGGCGCCGGTGTGGTTCAGCTCCTCCCGTTTGAAATAGATCTTGGCGCCGCCCAGCTCCTCGGTCAGGCGCCGGGCGTAATAGAGCGCGCTCGGGCGGCCGACATAATAGGTCAGGTGATAGCGGAGGTCCTTGAGGAACTCCGGGTCGTCCTTGGCTGCGCCATAGGCCTTTTCGACGTCGAGGATCAGCGGCATCAGCGTTTCGGCGACGAAGCGCCCGCCATAGATACCGAAATGCCCGCGTTCGTCCGGTCCGCCGCGATAGGTGTTGAGCTGCGTCATGTCCCGCTTTCACGCCCCGCTGAGAGAGCGGCTACCATAGCGGCACCGCCGGGGATTTTAAAGGCCGGCGCGGCCGGGGAAAACCGCCATCCGGCGGAGCCCTGTCAAGAGAAAAGCGGATCGGCCATCCATGCCCCTTGCGCTTCGGGTCCGCGGTCTATCTAATGCCAATCTCATTCGTTGGGTGTGTCCCGCCGATCCCGCCGCTCTTGGCGGTCAGTCCGCGGCGTCCCCCAATCGAACGATGCCCGGCGCGGGTCGTGCCGGGCACTGTCCGCTAAGGGTTAAAGGATTGACATGGCTATCGGCACGGTGAAGTGGTTCAACACGACAAAAGGCTTCGGGTTCATTCAGCCGGATAACGGCGGTGTGGATGTTTTCGTCCATGTATCCGCGGTCGAGCGCGCCGGTATGCGGGGTTTGGTCGAGGGCCAGAAAGTCTCTTACGACGAGCAGCGCGATCCCAAGCGCGGAAAATCGTCGGCGGAAAACCTGCGGGCGGTCTGAAGCTCGGGCTCTTTGGTTCGTCGAGAGGGCGCCAGATGTCTGGTGCCCTTTTTCGTGTCGTGACCGCGCGGTGGCGCAGGAGAATGACCAATGGCGTTCAAGCCGAATTATAATCAGCAGCGTGCGGTGCGGTCCCGGGCCAAGGAGCAGAAGAAGCAGGAAAAGCTTCAGCGCCGGCAGGACGAGGCCGTAAAGCCGGAAGAGCCGAACGGCGATCAGTCGGCCCCGGACGCCGAGGCGTCCATTCCTGAGAGCGGAGAGACCGTTGGCTCGTAAGAAACCCGTTGTCGAGAGCGCCTTCATCCTCTTCGACGTCCTCTACGAGGACGGCCGCCGCACTTCGAACCGCAAGGTGCCGAGCGCGGACGTCGGCGGCACGGACGGCGAACGGCTGACCCGCTGCTTCCTCGAAGCCCAGGACAACAAGATTGCCGAAATGTCGGGCAATCCGCGCGGCCTGATCAAGGCGATCACGCGCTCTCCGGCCTGACCCGTCGGCGCCGTCCCAGGCCCGCGTCCCGTTATTGGCGCTTTCAAGAAACTCCGAAGTCTTCGGAGTTTTTGCCGCTCGAGCGCGATGCCCCTCAAAATTAATAAAATATTTGCTTTGCTGATTCATACTCACGGTGTAGCTGGCAACATGACGACGATAGATCGGTAAATAATTCTTTGACCCTCGCGTGTCGGGACTGCCGCAGACAGGCCCGCCTGACGCGACCGCCTAACCATGGTTCAGCAGTCATGCCGGAATGCCGTTTGCCTCACCGGCATCAAACCTATTACTGATCTTTGTTTCTAAGTATCA
>SERZ01000193.1_pt1 | contig 41303 bp, 43 predicted proteins | sample 3171461 | NCBI WGS metagenome assembly SERZ01 (sample SAMN06051861, study PRJNA518727) | freshwater metagenome | biome: subpolar coniferous forest; feature: holomictic lake; material: water; isolation source: holomictic Lake 227, 6 m depth | place: Canada: near Kenora, Ontario | collected... | reverse complement strand
AAGTCGATGCGAAACTCGCGCATCCCGAGAAGGAAAGCCTTGATAGTTTTCATGTGTGTCTCCTGAACCTTACTTGTTGAAGATGGCTTCGGCGTTATCAATAGCTTGCCTGTAACGGTCAAGTGGCTTACACGGTTGATCCCCATTGTGCCAATCGGGCTTGGCATGGTGCATATCGTTGCACTCAATCCCCCTAGGGCAGTCCCAAAGCAACGCTTTCAATGCCGCCTCCAGTTCAGCTACACGGTCCTGAACAGCATCAATAGCTACACAGGACTCCTTGGTCACGGCTACTGCCGCAAGCGCCTCCCAGTGGGTTTGCATCTGGTATCTCCTGGACAGTTGTCACGGTTACCTTGCGGTTACCTTGGGGTTGTTGGTTCCGCTTTGTTGATAGATGCGGACACTTGTTGGCGCTCATACTCCAGCACCTCCACGTAGTCCCAGAGCTTCAGTGCCTCGGCCAGCGTGATCGGCCGGCGGATCAGCAGCTTGCCCTGGATGGACTGGCGTTCCTGGTCAGTCAACATGAATGCCCCTGCACCATCTGCTGGCACCCGAAGGTAGCCTGCCGCAACTTCCCGGCACAACCCGTCCGCGCCTCTATTTGTTCAAGGAGGGTGAGTTGAGTGAAGTAGATCGTCATGGTGGTGCCTTTCGGCCGTGCGGACAGGGGGGTGTTTATGAAACTTGGCCATCCCAGAGGTTGCGCCACCGGCTGACGTGGGACCAGTGCTGCATCTCCAGCCAGTGCCTGCGGTAACGCTGGCGATCCAGTTCTCGGGTCCAACGTCGGCCCACGGTCTCAAGGTGCATACGGTGCGTCAGGTGGTGGGTGGCACGGTCCAGATCGAACTGGAGTTGTTTCCGGCGATCCGCGCGGTCAGTGTGGCGTTGGTATTCGATGTCCTTCAGGAGCTGGTAGATGCCAGTGCAGATGAACGAGACTAGGCCAGTGACCACGATGATGGCCGGGTAGTCCATCACTTCACCTTGTCTACACGGTTGCTGTAGTAGACGGCCAGCAGCATGGCCTCGGCGCGGCCATCGTCCTTCTTACGGGAGAAGCTGGGTTCCAGAGCAGGGAACAGCTTGGATGCCACCAGGCGGGCCCGGGTCTTGTTGGTATCGCTGGACTCATCCGCGGACTGCCGGCCGAGTCCCATCGATGTCTTCCAGGTGGTGGGCGCCACCAGGAACATGGGCACGCCATGGGCAGCCAGCACGCCGTGGATCACGCCAGTCCCGAGCCCGAAGTTGAATGCTCCCCCTTGCCGAGGCAGACTGTGGACCTTCTCCACCACGGCCACCAGGCCATGATGCTGCCACGCCAGCTCTGAGATGAGGTTGGCCAACGCCGCGGGATCGATCATGGACTTGCTGCCCTTGTTGTTGATCACGGGCATGTCGTAGACGGCATGGCAGCGCGGCACGTCGATACCTGGGAGGCTGGCAGCAGGGATGCGGTGGTCGTAGACGGCCAGGGCGCCACCCAGGCCCGGGTCAATGCCCAGGATGTAGTCAGGACGGTTCATTGATGGTCTCCAGGGTTGTGGGTGCAGGGGCGTATTGGACACGCGTTGGCGTCCAGTCATCGGCCGTGAGGATGATGCCTTCGATGCGGGCAGCACGCTGGATTCGGTCAACCATGTGGTGCGGGACCAGGCCATCGGTGCCATAGGGGGCGGTGTAGCTCCACTTGTAGGCCTGCGTCCGGCTGATGCCCACCACGTCAGCGAACCGAGCGGGCCCACCAAACTTGGCGATGATCCTGCGGGCCTGGTCGTAGGTGGGGCGTGCGTATTTGCCACGCTTCGCACGGGGTTGGGTGGGCAGAGGGGTGGCAGACGTGTTTCGCATGGACAGTCATTGTGCGTCCAACGCAACAGATTAGCCAGTGATTTTGATCACAGTGTTGCGAATCACTGGACGTTTCGGTCGTGTGATAAACCAGTGGTAAAGTGTTTGTTCCAATGCGTTGTATTCGGAGCCCCAAGGGTGTTTCGTTTAATGTTTCCTTGTGGGATATGGGTATTCTTCAGTTTGGTGTTGCGGCACACGCGAGGAGATTCGATATTTTCACTCCATTGAAGACCCCCCCCCCAACCCAAGGAGAATTCGCATGCCTAAGACGCATACGCGGACACCCAGGGCCAAGGCACCACGGGAAATGGTGGCTGTGTCCACCCCCGTGCTCAGGGATCGTGAACAGGTCAACGCTGCCAGGCGTAGACGTGAAGCGGCCCGAGCTGAGGCCAGCCTAGTCAACAAGCAGTGGTTCATCAGCCGGCTGGAAGACCGGGACATGTCCATGCGAGAACTGGCCAAGCACATGGCACTCGACGTGTCAGCCTTGTCGTTGATGTTCAGCGGGAAGCGCCGTATCACCGCGGATGAGGCGGGGCAGTTGGCCATCCACCTCCAAGAGCCCGTGGAAGAGGTGCTGAAGCGGGCGGGCGTGGTGGTAGCGGAGACCCGGGAGTGGGCAGTGCCCATCAACCAGGTGGTGGATGGATCGGGCAGGATCGTGGCGCCACCAACATGGCACGGCCCCCGTGTCGTGGACAGGCCGACAGGTGTGGGACATAGCGTCCAGGCCGTCAGGGTGCAGGGCGGCCGTTGGGACGGCTGGGTGCTCTATTACCGAGGCGGTGGGGTGGGCCACTCAGGGGCAGCCATTGAGCCAGAGGCCGTTGGGCAGCTTTGCGTCGTTCGTATCGCTGGCCAGGATGGCGAGTGGGTCCGCTGGGTGCGTCGAGGATATGAGGTCGGCCAGTGGATGCTGGCGCCATTGGACGAGGGTGAGGCCACCGAGGCCAAGCTGGTATCGGCCACCCCAGTGCTCTGGATGCGGCAGTGAGCCGCGGCCAGAGGGTCGTGGCCGGCCTGATCGGCGCCTTCCTATGGTGGGTGCTGCTGGGCAGCGATGCCGAGGCCAGGGCCATGCTTGGACTGGGTGCCGCGGCCGTGGTTGCCCTAGGCGCCACCCTGGCAGCCTTCGGGGTTCCGATAATGCCCAAGAATTAATTAAATTGGGACTCCAGAATTAAAAAACCCGGCTCATCGGCCGGGTATTTTTTGTTTGCGATGGGTCGGGAAAAATAGGGTTGGGCAATTGTTTTGGGGTTTTCGGGGTTTTCTGGAATTATTTGTTCCACCGTTGCCATCTTGGCGAAAGTGGGGGGTATGGGTTATTCCCACTTCAAGTGTTGATTGGGTTGGTGTTAGCCTACTATTCCCACATACCCCCCTTGTTTGCTCCAGTTGCTGGAGATTCTGGGAGAGAGGTGTGGAGTGTGGGAGAAACTCCACCGGGGGATTATTGGGGGTTTTTTCTGCATGATGTTGAAACTGTATATATTCTTTAATTTCTATAGAAAGTAAGAAAAGAGGGTATTGATAGAATAGATATTGAAAAATATAGGGATTTTTTGTTCCCACTTGAAAAAGGAAAGGGGGAACCACTAGGAACAAGAGGGAATCCCTCCCGGGGCTGCCTGGGGGCCCCTAGCGCTTTGCGATGGCCCGGGGCTTTTGGTGGAGTGTTTAGAATGCGGGGGAGTGCAGGTAGCCGGCCGGGGCGTGGGTTGGCTGGCTGGCTGGGGCCTGGTAGCTGGTAGCGTGGGGGCCTGGTAGCGTGGGGCCCGTATCAGGGAATAGACCTCCGGCCGGCATGGCTAGACCTCCGCATGCATGACACGGGCCTCAGCTCATCCTGGGGCCCGTGCAAGGGTAATGATGAGTCAGGGTAGCTTGACGATGGCAGAGCCAGGATGGCGCCTAGTGAAAGCTTGAGCGGCCTTCAGTGTTGCGAAGAACGGGCCCGCGTGTCCTGAGGCTAACGCGATGACATAACGATAGGGGTCCAGCATGTCTAGTCTTCCCGCTCGTATTCCCTGATGGCATCTTGCCTGGTGTTGGCTCGGATCAAACGGGCTACGTCGTCGTCAGGCTCCACAGTCCACAGTCCACCGCGGCCGCTCCAATGGGTTACCAGGTAGGTCCGGCCGTTGTAGGTCTCCGGGCACGTTACAGGGATGGATCCAGTCCAGTCCTTAGGTCTCAGCAACATAAATCCTCCAAACCAGCTACAGAGCTGGAGAAAAGCCCCTATGGGCCTTTCCTCAGCTCTGGTGCTAGTGAATCGGGAAATACACGTTGATCGGCACGGGCCGGAAGCAAAGTCCGCATGTATCGCACGTCAATTCCTTGGGCCCGTAGCCCGGGCAGAGCAGGGCGCTATGGCCATCGGCCGGCGATCCCATCCAAGCCTTCCGCCAGGCCTTGGGACTATCGAAGGCTTCCGCGTCATTGGATGCGATCAACTGCATGTTGGGCAGACTGCGGAGCACCTCCAGGGCCTTCCGCAGTCTGGTGACCCTCCAGCTACGTGTGAAGGCTAGAAACTTTGTGGCCGGGAACATGGCCACGATCCTGGACCAATCCCGGATGTAATCAGCCTTGTGAAAATCGCCCGACACTTGGATGCGGAACATGGAAGGTTTGTGCTTCGACAGGTAGCGCATGACATCGACGACCCACGCCCGCTCAATATCGTTATCGGGCCCGATGGTGAACACTGGCGCCGATACATCGGCCAGGTTCTGCGTGTAGGCTTTCCTGACGCTAGGGTATTGCTTGTAATAGCCTTTCTTCCCGCCCACGTAGCATGTTGCTTTGCACAGCTCTGTGGCACCTGGGCAGGTCGTGACAGGCGGAAGGCTGTAGTTCGGAATGTTGCCGAGCTTGGTATTTGATGCTGAGATCACGTTGTGCTCCGTGTGTTGTGTTGTGATATACGCAATTGATGAGATAAAAAGAGTTAGTCTGATTCGGCCATGCGATAGAACGAAAAACATGTAAATGCGGCCGTGAGGATGAGGATCAGGTAGCTCACGCAAGCACCTCGGATCCAATCCACGTCCAATAACCAAACGATGCGACGCAGATCATCCGGCCGTCTGGCAGTTCACAGAGAGCCACAGTCTGGATGGATCCGCGGTAGCCATTCCCAAGGGTGAACATGCCGAGAAAGGTGGCCACTAGAGCACCTCAGCTAGGAATACGACCTCTTCCAGCATGCCGGCCGATGCAGGCACAACATAGACGAGGATCAGGTTACCCTTGGGATCGCTAGGGTTAAGGGTGATTCTCAGCATGTAAACACTCCAGATAAAGGGCCTGGCAATCGTGCCGGCAAAACAATTGTTGCGTCACGCGCAACATAATTCAAGGGTCGAATGCGAAGAAACGTGAATTTGTGGATTCAATGACTACAATTTAGTCATGGGATACGGGCCTGAGGCTATCGCGCGCGCCAAATTGGTCATTGAACATGTGACCGCGGGCATCGGCCTAGAACCGGCCGCAAAGCTGGTAGGGATTAGCCTGGTAACACTGCATGAGGTGTTTTCAGGTGTGCGTGAGCTGGCTATCAGTTATGCCAGGGCCCGCGAGATTCGGGCCGATGTCCTGGTAGACGAGGCTATCGCCGCGGCTGATAACCCTGACCTAGATCCGCAGCGGGCCCGGAACATGATGACTATCCGGCAATGGATAGCATCTAAGCACAATTCACGCGTATATGGTGAAAGGATAGATCTTAACGTGTCGCAAAGCATAAGCATTGGTAGCGTGCTATCTGAGGCCAGGGCCCGCGCCGTGCTTCCAGTGTGCTACCAGGCAGACACGTTAGATATGCAAGTAATTGATGTGCCTACTATTAGCGTGGACAATGCAACAGATACCATATCTGAAGGCCCCGGGCCTGATGACATCTTCAGCTAGCAGGCGCGCGCGCTCGCGCCCGATCAACGCGCCTGGTAAACGCGCGTGGAGGGAGCCCCTTCGACCTGTAGGGGGGCGGGGGGTGGGGGTGGGCCCGGATCTGCGTGGCGCGCGTTTCCCCCGGGACGTGCCGCAGACAAATTTTTATTTTTTGAAAACAAAGCAACCTAACTGAGATCGGGTATCAATGGCCGCTTCCCAACCCATCTACGACGCTCAGTCTGAACAAGACCTGATGCGGGACTTGTGGACGCCCGACATCGCCGATGACCCAAGGGCTTTCGTCAGGTATGTCTACCCTTGGGGGAAACCCAACACCCCCCTGGCGGAACTCAAAGGCCCCCGCAACTGGCAGGACAACGTGCTCAAGGAGATGGGCGACTATATCAAACAGGCCAAGAGGCAGAAGCAGATCGACCAGACAATCCCGCCCATGTTCAAGAAGGCCATCGCCTCTGGCCGCGGCATTGGCAAGTCCGCCACCTTCTCCTGGCTGGCGCACTGGCTGGTCTCTACCCGGCTCGGGGCTTCTGTATGGGTCACGGCCAATGGCGAACCCCAGTTGAAGACCAAGACATTCCCTGAGATATCGAAGTGGGTGAGCATGGGGATCAACTCACACTGGTTCGACATCAACGCCACCAGCATTGTGCCTGCCAAATGGTTCTCGGAGCTGGTCTCGCGGGATCTGAAGATCGATCCGAAGTATTGGTATATCGCAGCCCAGTTGTGGAGCGAGGAAAACCCCGACGCCTTCGCTGGCGCCCACAACGGCTACGGGGAGATGTATCTCTTCGATGAGGCCAGTGGCATCCCCGAGACCATCTGGACGGTAGCGCGTGGTGTGTTCACCGAGCAGATCATCGACCGTTACTGGCTGGCGTTCTCCAACCCTAGGCGCAACGACGGGGCCTTCTTCAAGTGCTTCCACAAGAACAGGGAGGAGTGGCGGCCACTCCAGATCGATGCCCGGTCAGTGGAGGGGGCGGCCCTGGACGAGCTGTTGTCCATCCTGAAGGAGCATGGCCCCGACTCGGACGAGGCCCGGATGGAGGTGTATGGCCAGTTCCCCAACCGTGCTACCAACCAGTTCATTGGGCACGCCCTGGTAGCCGAGGCCATGGAGAAACCAAACATACCTGACCCCGGTGCGCCCCTCCTGCTGGGGGTGGACGTGGCCCGGTTTGGTGCTGACCGCAGTGTCTTGGCGTTCAGGAAGGGTAGGGATGCCACCAGTATTCCCTGGCAGAAATACAAGGGGTTGGACACGGTCCAGCTTGCCAGCCGGGTGGCTGAGGCTGCCCAGACCCATAAGGTGGACGCCATCCTGGTGGACGGCAATGGTGTGGGTGGCGGGGTGGTGGACAACCTGAAGGCGTGGCGCTTCAACGTGGTCGAGGTGCAGGCTGGCAGCACACCCAGCGACCCGGATAAATACAAGAACAAACGTGCTGAGATGTGGGGTTTGATGCGGGAGTGGCTGACCATCGGCACGATCCCGTCCGACCCCGAGCTGGCTGCGGACCTCACCGGCCCCGAGTTCTCCTACGACCCGGTCTCCAACAAGATCGTGCTGGAGTCGAAGGAACTCATGCGGGACAAGCGGGGCCTGGCGTCACCCGATGCCGCGGAGGCGTTGGCCATGACCTTCGCCAAGACCGTGGCTAGGAACGACTCCCGGGCGTCGAAGACCTGGAGCAGGCAGTTCAGTCAGGCGTCCGGGCTGGACTACCAGATGTTTGACTAGCCCACCCATGTGTTGCGTAAATCTCAACAACTGACGATAATCAGGCTGAGGGGGTGCCCATGTCAGGACTATTCTCCAGTCCATCCACGCCGACTGTGCCTGCGGCCCCGCCTCCTGCGCCTACCACTACCAACACCGACACCGACATCGCGGCCCGTGAGCAGATGCTGCGGATGCAGCGTGGCCGTAGCGCGACGTTGCTGACTGGCGGTGCGGGTCTCAGTGACATGGGCACGACCTCAAAAACTTTGCTCGGGCAATAAGCCATGGCGACCCTTCTCCAGAGGTTTGAAGCCAAGGTCTCCCCAGAGCCCATGTCGGGTTGCTGGTTGTGGGAGGGCGCCCACAGCAGTGTCGGCTACGGCAAGTTATGGGACGGGGAGATCGTGGAACTGGCGCACCGTGTCAGCTATCGCCTCCACAAGGGTGACATCCCTGACGGGCTGTATGTTTGCCACAAGTGCGACAACAGGGCTTGCGTGAATCCTGATCACCTCTTCCTGGGAACCGCTACCGACAACATGCAAGACATGATCAGCAAGGGGCGTGGATACACCCCCCGAGAGGCAAACTCCAAGCTGACCAAGGCCCAGGTGGATGAAATCAGGGCCATGCCTAAGAAGCTGCCTTTTGGGGCGCTTACCGACATCGCAGCCCGCTACGGGTTGAGCGTCGGTGGGTTTCATAAAGTCCGAGTCGGGCTGCGCTGGGGGCACGTATGAGCACCATCGAAGTGCCCGAGGTTGTCAACGAACTCCTCAGGGAATTTGCTGATGTCGAAGGGAAGCGAGGTATTTGGGCGGGGCATTGGGAGGAGGTCGCTAGGAAGGTGCTGCCCTACTACAGCACCTCGTTCTACTCGCAGCAGAACATGGTGGCCGGCACCAAGAGGTCGCAGGAGCAATACGATATCACGGCCAACGCCGCACTGTGGAAGTTCGCCGCGGCGATGGAGTCCATGCTGACTCCTGCCAATGGCAAGTGGCATCGGATGCGGCCCACCGACCCGAGCCTGCGGAAGAACAAGAACGTCATGGGCTGGTTCGACACCGTCAACGACGCGATGTTCCACTACCGGTATTCCCCGCACTCGGGGTTCCAGGCGAACATGCACGACGGTTACGTCAGCATCGGCGCCTTCGGCACCTCCTGCATCTTCACTGATCAGTTCAAAGACCCCACCCAACCTGGGGTGCGCGGCCTGCGGTATCGGCAAGTCCACCTGGGTGAACTGTTCTTCGCGGCGAACCATCAGGGGCAAGTAGACAAAGTCTACAGGCGTTTCAAGATGACGCTGCGGCAGATCGCGCAGAAGTGGGGCAAGGAGATGCTGCCGGATGGCCTGGCTGGTCGTCTGAAAGAGAAGCCCGAGGAAGAAGTCATTGTGGTGCATGCGGTGCGCCCCAACCACGACTTTGAGCAGGGTCGCCTGGACAAGAAGGGCAAGCGGTTCACGTCCCACTACATCCTGAAGGATCAGAAGCATCTGCTGGAGGAGGGGGGCTACCGGTCCATGCCCTACTCGGTGGCCAGGTATCTCACGGCGCCCGGTGAACTGTATGGCCGCAGCCCCGCCATGAACGTGCTGCCCTCGGTGAACGTGCTCAACGAAGAGAAGAAAGTCATCCTGAAGCAGGGGCACCGGACGGTGGACCCGGTCCTGCTGGCCCACGACGATGGAATCCTGGATGGGTTCAGCCTCAAGCCGGGGGCCATCAATGCGGGTGGCGTCAACGCGGATGGCCGACCCCTTGTCCATGTCTTACCGACAGGTAACATCGCCATCGGCAAGGAGCTGATGGACGACGAGCGCATGGCCATCAACGACGCCTTCCTGGTCACCCTGTTCCAGATCCTGGTGGAGACTCCCCAGATGACGGCGACTGAGGTGCTGGAGCGGGCCCGGGAGAAGGGCGCCCTGCTGTCTCCCACCATGGGCAGGTTCCAGGCGGAAGGCTTAGGGCCGCTCATTGAGCGTGAGTTCGACCTCCTGCTGTATCAGGGTCTGATCCCGCCCCCGCCCCCCGAGCTGATGGAGGCCGGTGGCGACTACAAGGTGGAATACGACGCCCCGCTGAACCGGGCCATGCGGGCCGAGGAAGCATCGGGCATCATGCGGACTGCCCAGTGGGCGGCCGAGATCGTGGCCCAGACCCAAGACCCGTCTGCCATGGACTGGTTTGAGTGGGACACCATCATCCCGGAACTGGCGGACATCAATGGCGCACCCTTCCGCTTCATCCGAGATCCTCAAGTTGTGGCTCAGATCCGGCAAGGTAGGCAGCAAGACCAGATGGCGGCGCAGGTCACGCAGGCCCTGCCGGGCATGGCGGCCATGGCCAAGGTGGCCAGCCCGCAAGGGACCAACCCTAACGCGGGTCAGCCTGGATGAAGATCCTTGACCGGGTCCGCGACTACATCAGCCGGCGTCGGAACGCCTACTGCAAGACCTTCTTGACGCCCCATGGGGAAGAGGTGCTCATCGACCTGGCCATCTTCTGCCGGGCCCGGGAGACCACCTTCCACACCGATGCCCGGCTGCACGCCGTGGCCGAGGGCCGCCGGGAAGTCTGGCTCCGCATCCAGAAACACCTCCAGCTCACAGACGAACAGCTGTGGGCCATGCACGCCCCTGCTCCACCCCAACCCCTCTCCAAAGGAGAAGTAGATGACTGACCTGGCCCCCGGCTCGACCGGACAAGGCACCGAGCCCGGTGCCGCGTCGAGTTCCGCTGCACTGCTCAACCCTCCTGCCGCTTCCGCTGCCGCGGCCCCGCCTGCCGCCGGAACCCCCGCGGCTGCGCCCATCCCCTGGCTGGATGGCGCCGACGAGACCACTGTGGGCTATGTCCAGAACAAAGGGTGGGAGAAGCCCGCCCAGGTGCTGGACTCCTACCGCAACCTGGAGAAGCTCCTGGGCGCAGACAAGGCTGGCAACGCCGTGGTGCTGCCCAAGCCTGACGCACCGCAGGCTGAGGTCGATGCCTTCTTCAACCGACTGGGCCGCCCCGCCGATCCCGCCGGCTACAAGATGGGCGTGCCGGAAGGTGGCGACCCCACCTTCGCCAACGAGGCTTCAGCCAAGATGCATGAGCTGGGCTTGAGCCAGAAGCAGGGCGAGGCCCTGGCCGCCTGGTGGAACGAGAAGGCCAGCAGCACGCAGACCATGGTCCAGCAGCAGTCCGAGCATGCGTATCAGGCCGATGACATGGCCCTCAAGGCCACCTGGGGCGCAGCCTTCCAGCAGAACCTCTCGTCGGCCCAGCAGGCTGCCAGGGGCCTCGGCCTGGACGCACCTACCATCGACAAGCTCCAGGCGGCCATGGGCCACAAGGGCACGATGGAGTTCCTCCACAAGATCGGGTCCAAGATGGGCGAGTCCGACTTTGTGACTGGCGCCAAGACTGAACGCTTCGGGTCCGCACTGACCCCGGGCCAGGCGAAGGCTGAGATCGCTACCAAGATGGCCGACAAGAACTACACCGCCCGGTATCTGTCCAAGGATGCCGAGGCTGTGGCTGAGATGAAGAGGCTCCATGAGTTCGCTTACCCCGAGTGAGATCAGGCTGAAGTGCCTGGAGCTGGCCATGGCCCAGGCTAGGGCCGAGGGTCGGCATGGTGAAATCGAACATGTTGCGGAAATCACAACTAAGTTCTACAATCTCTGTGTCGAGGAACCTGCGGCCCCCGGGCTAAAGGAACCGGAACCTGAACCACGCAAACGAACAACCCGAGCGGATAAGGCGCCTGAAATTTTCAAGTGACCCCGCGAATGACATGGAATGCTAGGCCCCGCCTCCTGCGGACAAGCCGAGGGAAGTGATCACCCCTTGATCACGACTTTCATCTTTTCCCCAGGAGGACTTCAATGTCCGTGAATGTGAACACCGCGTTTGTGCAGCAATACAGCACCAACGTCAACATGCTGGTCCAGCAGCAGGGGTCGCGTCTGCGCTCCGCCGTGCAGGAATTCAGCTTCATCGGCAAGGCCGCCAGCATGGCCGAGCAGTTCGGCGCGGTCAGCCCCGTCCGCAACCAGGGCCGTCACACTGACACGCCCCTCATCAGCACGCCCCAGGACAAGCGTTGGATCTACCCCAACGACTACGACTGGGCCGACCTCATCGACAACCAGGACAAGCTCCGCATGCTGATCGACCCCGCCGGGCCCTACACCCAGGCTGGTGTCAACGCCATGGGCCGAGCGATTGACGACGAGATCCTGTCCGGGTTCTTCGGCGCCAACAACACTGGTGAGAACGGCACGACCTCCACCGGCACCCTCTACGCCTACAACAGCAACAGCCAGTCTGTCGCTGCCACGGTCGGCGCCTCGGCTGCTACGGGTCTCAACATCGCCAAGCTCCGCGCCGCGAAGAAGATCCTCATGCAGGCTGACGTTGACATCGACAACGACCAGCTCTTCATGGTCATCAGCGCCCAGCAGCACGACAACCTCCTGAACGAGGCGCAGGCCATCAACCTGGACTACAACACCACCCCGGTCCTGGTGAACGGCAAGATCACCTCCTTCATGGGCTTCAACTTCATCCACTCCGAGCGCATCCCCGGCGCCGCCAACTGGAACAGCACCATCAACCCCGGCGTCACTTCGGCCGACTCCGATGGCAGCTACCAGGCGGCCTCCCGCTGGATCGTGCCCTTCTGGGCGAAGTCCGGCATGGCCCTCGGTCTCTGGAACGACATCCAGGCTTCCGTGGATCGTCGCCCCGACAAGCGCAACTCCTGGCAGGTCTACATCACCGGCACCTTCGGCGGGGCCCGCATGGAAGAGAAACGCTGCGGAATCATCAACTGCAAGTAGTTCCGTGAGCAGGGGGCCTTGTGAGGTCCGGCTGAACCTTGGCCCCCTGCTTAACCTTCAGCCACCCAACAAAGGAACACTTCAATGGCCGCTTACCTTTCCACCGAGCTGGGGCAGACTGCCAACCAGACCTCGGCCCCCGTGGGCTACAAGCCCGCTGCCACCGTCTACCAGGGCCGCCTCAAGCGCATGCGGGCGACCTTCACCCTCAACACCCAGACCACGTCCGACACCCTGGTGCTGGGCAATCTGCCGGCTGGCGCGACCTTCGCCTTCGGCCTGATCACCCAGACCGTCACCTTCGGTGCTACGGCCACCGTCGCCATCGGCATCACCGGCACCACCGGAAAGTATCGTGCGGCTGCGGTCTCGACGGCTGTGGACACCCCCACGCTGTTCGGCATCACCTCTGCCGTGTCTGGCACCCCGCTGGCCGCTGAGGAACAGGTCTTCGTCACCATCGCTGCCGCTTCCCTCCCGGCCTCCGGCACGCTGGTCATCGACCTCTTCTACAGTTTGCCCAACTAAGGTCGCTGGGGGTCGGCTCCGGTCGGCCCCCAGTCTCCTCTAGGAGATCCCCATGGCCAACTACTTCTTCGGCATCAACAAGGGACAGGGCGACTTCGACGTGACCGTGGCGTCCAGCACCCAGTCCAAGGACGTGGAACTCAACGTCCTCAGCACCAACGTTACCGACAAGGAAACCGTCGTCCTGGCGCTGGAGCACATCCTCAACCAGGTCATTCGCAGTGGGTTCCCGCCACTCTAAGGGGCGCCCCTGGTTGTCTCCTAGGGTCGCCCGCATTTTGGATAAGGAGAAGTCATGGCAGTCCTCTACGTTACCGAGTTCACGCGCCAGGGTCGGGACGGCGGGGGCCTTCTCCTACCGGTAGCCGATCAGCCCACCGTAGCCGAGCAGGTTGTCGCTATCGGTGGGGGCTCCGTTGCTTCCAGCGCCTTCAATGCCAACACGAATTTTGTGCGGGTCCACACCGACGCCATCTGCTCCATTTCCTTTGGCACAGCCCCGACTGCAACTACCAGCACCATGCGCCTGGCCGCAGGCGGAACGGAATACTTTTCAGTTCCGAGGGGCCTGTCCTACAAGGTCGCCGTGATCACCAACACCTAAGGAGTGACGTATGACGCGGCTATATTTTTCCTGGGCTACATCTACGGTTACACCGGCATACCACGCGAGTTGGACTAATACATCCGCTGCCTGTAGGTATGGGTTGTCTAGTGTAAAAGGTAATTCTGATGAAGGTGTATGGGTTGTCACTCCAAGCACTACTAGCGACGTTAAGCTTGGTCCCCAGCTAATCTCTGGGCCTATGCTGGCTGGCGTTGTGTTCCCATCTGGATCAGCCAACGTCCAATGTTTGGTGGGTTGCCAAGAAAGTACAGCTAACAGCCACCAAGCTACATCTGTACTCCGAATTTTCTCAAGGAATGGCTCAACTCTACGGGCTACACTTTGTGCGTTCGGAAATTATGATAACTTTAATAGTCCTGCACCACTGTCCTACTATTTCATGACCGCTGGTACGGTGATGTCAACTTATACCACTGTCGCGGGTGATAGGATCGTATTGGAGTTAGGTGCTTTAGCTTTAGGGCTTATCGATAGCGCATGCATCTACTTGAACTCGCTTACAGCCAGACCAGACTTCCCTTCGTCACTTCTGGATGCAATGTCTGGAGCTCCATGGATTGATATTAACGCTACGATCCTGTTTGAAACTACCGGGGGAGGCGGCACCACCGGGATGATGGTGAACATGGGTTCCATGGGGGCTCAGTAACATGGCGCAGAGTATCGTTGATTGCTGCAATAGCGCCCTGCAAAAGCTGGGCGCGGCCAGCATTCTGAACCTGAGTGACAACTCCCTGGAGGCAAGGCAATGCACGATTGCCTTCGACTCCAACCGACGCAGTGAACTGCGGAAGCACAAGTGGAACTTCGCAGTGAAGCGGAAGGTGCTGGCGCCGGATACGACGGCCCCGGAGTTCGACTACCTATACGCCTTCACCTTGCCGAGCGACTGCCTGCGAGTTCTGCTGCCGCAGGACGCCTACTGCGACTGGGTGCTGGAAGGCCGGAAGATCCTCACCAACGATAGCGACACACTGAACCTGCGCTACATCTCGGATGTCACCGACATCACCCAGTGGGACTCGGCCTTCTATGATCTGGCGGCCATCAGCCTGGCCATCGACGTGTGCGAGAAGGTGACCAACTCGACCCAGAAGAAGATGACCCTGGACCAGGAATACAAAGAGGCTGTGGCGCAGGCCCGCAAAGCGAACGCCTTTGAGAACCTGCCGGCCGATGGCCCCGCGGATAGCTTCTGGCTGGTGCGGCTGTGAAAGCAACCTGGGTCCAAACCAACTTCAACGCTGGGGAGTGGACCCCACTGGCGTGGGGTAGATTCGACCTAGCGAAATACAAGAACGGCCTGGCCGAATGCAAGAACTTCACGCCCACCCAGCAGGGGGGTCTCACTCGGCGCCCCGGCACCCGGGCGGTGTCTGCGGTCAAGGATAGCTCCTACGCCCCCCGCCTCCAGCGGTTTGAGTTCTCCATCACCCAGGCGTATGTCCTGGAGTTCGGCAACAACTACATCCGGTTCTTCGCCAACGATGGGCAGCTGCTTAACGCCGCGCACACGGAGTGGTCTGGAACCGGGGCTACTGCCTGGTATACCGCAACGACCTACGCTGCCGGCGATGTGAGGGCTTACGGGGGGCTAGTTTACCTCTGTCTCCTGCCGCATACGTCCGGCGCCTTTGCTACGGATCTGGCCTCCGGGAACTGGCTTCGGACCTACCTGCATAACTTGGGCGACCTGGTTACGGTGACGGTGGGCGCGGTGAAAACCAATTACCGTTGCATCACAGCTCACGACGGCAGCGGGGTCTTCGCCACTGATTATGCCAGCGGCTATTGGAATACCCTTGGCGTGGTGGGAACGCCGGTTGAAGTCGCTACGACCTACACGTCATCCCAGATTTGGTCACTCGACTTCGAGCAGAGCGCCGATACGCTCTACATCGCAGCCGCGAACCACGCCCCAGCCAAGCTCCAGCGGTTCGGCACTGACGCCTGGGGCCTAACCACCCTTAGCCCCTTAGATGGCCCGTATCTGTCTGTCAATATCACCACCACGACGATGACCCCTAGCGGAACTTCCGGGACGGTGACCGTAACCGCCAGTGACGTAGCAGGTATCAACAATGGGGTCGGCTTCCGGGCATCTGACATAGGCAGGGTGCTCAGATTGAAATGTGGTGGTGTGTGGTTGTGGGGGGTTGTCTCTCAGGTCACGGGCCCCACTACTTGCAAGTGGGCCATCAACAGCGGGAACGGGGCCCAGATCGGAGAGGCGGCCACTGCCACGGCCAACGTATCCGGCGGTAGCGTCTTCACAGTTTCGATTTCCAATGGCGGCTCCGGGTATGGAGCCTCTCCTCCCAGCGTGTCCTTTCTCCCGACGCCTACAGTGCGGGGCACGGGGCACGTCACCGTCGTGGGTGGCGTCGTCACAGCTATCGCTATCGACACCGCAGGAAGCGGCTATGCCGGGGGAACCGGGGATGTGACGGTGGTCCTTAGCCAGACAGGGGGTGGGACCGGGGCCACCTTCCACGCCACTTACAACGCTGGAGTCCTTTCAACCGCGGTTGTCTTGACGGGTGGTAGCGGGTATTCCTCCGGGACCAAGGTTGCCTTCTTAGGTGGTGGGGCAGGCGGGGGCAGTGGCGCAGTGGCGTATGCCAGTGTCGCCAATGGCGTGGTCACCAGCATCATCGTAAGCGTTACCGGCACCGGCTATACAGGCGGCGCAGACGTGGCGCTGACGGCCCCGGCCCTTCTGGTTCCGGCTACCACACTATTCTGGCGCCTGGGCCTGTGGAACAGCACCGACGGCTACCCGTCCTGCGTCAACTTCCACCAGGACCGACTTTGGTGGGCGGGTGCTACCAGCACGCCTGGCCGAGTGGACGCCAGCAACAGTGGCGACTACGAGAACATGGCCCCGTCCAACCAGGATGGGACGGTTGTCGATAGCAACGCACTCAACTTCACGCTAAATGCTGGGTCGGTGAACGCCATCCGCTGGATGATGTCGGATGAGGTTGGACTGCTGATCGGCACCGCGGGCAGTGAGTGGTCCATCGCCCCGAGCACTACGCAGCAGGCCATCACGGCCACCAACGTCAACGCCAAGCAGATGACCTCCTACGGGTCCGCGATAGTGACCCCCCTGCGGGTGGGCAAGGCCACCCTGTTCGTTCAGCGCACCGGGCGGAAACTGCGGGAGCTGTTCTACCAGTTCACCTACAACACCTTCCAGGCCCTCGACATCAGCCTGGTGGCCGAGCACCTGACCCAGAGCGGGATCAAACAGTTCACCCAGCAGTTGGCGCCTCAGCAGATCACCTGGATCGTCCGCAACGACGGGAAGCTGGTGGCGATGACCTACGACAAGGACCAGGAGATCTGCGGCTGGCACCAGCATCGGCTCGGCGGGTTCTCGGACTCGGCTCAGACGGCGGACCCTCTGGCTGAGAGTGTGGTTTGCATCCCGGCCCCCGGCATTCAGCGGGACGAGGTCTGGCTGGTGGCCAAGCGATACATCAATGGGGCCGTCGTCCGCTACGTAGAGGTCATGGACAAGATGTGGGAAGACGGCGACACGACTGCCAACTGCTGCTTCCTGGATTGCAGCGAGTCCTACAATGCAGCCGGCGGAACTACCGTAACCAATTTGGACTGGCTGAAGGGTCAGACCGTGGGTGTGCTCACAGACGGCGCGGTCCATCCCGACTGCGTGGTCAACTCAGCCGGAGACATCACCCTGAACTGGGCGGCCACCACGGTTCAGGTGGGCCTCAAATACACCTCCAGTTTCCGCACCTTGCCCATCGAAGCGGGCGGGGCGGACGGGCCCAGCCAGGGCAAGCTCAAGCGGGTCTACCTGTCGGTGGTCCGGTTCTTCCAGAGCGTGGGCATGTCGGCAGGGTCTAACGACTTCGGCGTCACGTCCTACCCCCAGCCGTTCCGCACATCCACTGACCCGATGTCCGGGCCCATTGGTCTCTACGATGGCGACAAGCGTTGGGCTTACGAGGGCACCTACCTCAGCGAGGGCCAGGTCTACTTCGAGACCAGCGACCCCCTCCCATGCAACATCACCATGGTCATGGCCAAGGTGGACACCCAGGACTACACCTGATGATCGTCGTCCCTTACAAGGCCGAGCATCTCCTGGCGTTGAAAATGCAGCCGGGGCAGAGCTACTGCATGCCTTTCGTGACGGACGAGTATGCCAAGGCCCTGGAGTCCGCATGGGCGTTTACCGCACTAGAGAACGACGAGGTCGTGGCTGTAGGGGGCATCGCTGAACTGTGGGCTAACCGCGGGCTGGCCTGGACGTTCATTGACCGCAGAGCAGGCCGCCACTTCGTTGCCCTGCACAAGGTGGTTAAGAACCTGCTGGACACGGTTCCGTTCCGGCGGGTCGAGGCCGAGACTGCCTGCAATTTTGAGCAGGGGCATCGGTGGCTGCGGATGCTCGGGTTCAAGTTGGAAGCCGAGTGCATGGAGGCGTTCAGGGTCGATGGGGGTGACTCCGCACTTTACGCGAGGGTGAAACATGACTGGTCTTGAAATCCCAATGGCATTGTGGATTGCCGGCGGCACCATGGCCGCGGCGTCCACCGTGAGCGCAATTGGCGCCATCCGCCAAGGGCAGGCTGCCAAAAGTGCGGCCGACTTCAACGCAGCCATCGCGCAGCAGAACTCAGAGATCGCGGGCGGGCAGAGCATTGCCGCTAGTGAGGCACTCCAGCGGGATCAGGCCAGGAAGATCGGGTCCATGACCGCGGGCTACGCAGCCTCCGGCGTGCAGATGTCAGATGGTTCCCCGGCCGACGTTCTGGGAGAGTCTGCCCGCATGGCCACCCTCGACCAGTTGAATCTCAAATACAACTACGACCTGAAGAAGAGGGGCTACAACGTCGAGGGCGAACTGTCCCGAGCCAATGGCGAGAACTCCCGCACCGCATCGTATTTCAATGCCATGGGCTCAATGCTCCAGGGCGGCTCCAAGGTCGCGGGCTACTTCGCATAGGTGATCCATGCCAGTCATTCAGCCATACGACGACCACATCCTGGCGCAGGGGCAGCTCAACGTCCGGGCCAACCCCAACGACTTCGGGGCCCAAGTGGGCGAAGGCATGCAGCATACTGGCGCTGGGCTACAGGCTGCCGGCGATACGATGAACTCCATCGTGAAGACCCAGGAAGCTCTTTACGCCAGCAACACGGCACAGCACAACTCCAAATTGCTGAAGGACTACTTCACCGACCAGGTGAATACCCTAGATCCTACCGACCCGGAGTTTGGGGCCAAGGTGGGGAACCTCGCAAAGGACTTCGACAAGGAAATCCAGAAGTCCACCGACAGTCTAATGCAGCAGGCGCCCTCCCGGTTCGCGGCCCGCCAGATCCAGGCGCACATGAACGCCTATGGTGGCGTCCTGGCGAACCATGCCCGAGTCGAGCAGGCCCGCCTCGTTGGGGAATACACTGCTGACCAGGTGAATACCGGGGCCAAGCTCGACGTTGACTCTGTGGCGGCCGACCCGTCCAATGAAAATCTGGCGGCCACGCGGGACAGTCGCATCAGCAGTATCTCCAGCCTGGACGTGTCTCCCGACCTCAAGCTGAAGTGGATCGGCATCACCAAGCACAACATCTCCAAGGTCCAGGTGAGTGTGCTGGCCGCCACAAAGTCTGACTGGTTCCTCAAGGAAGTCGGCGCGCAGGGAGGCCGGACTACCATCTACGGTGCAGTGAAGGGCGCGGTGCCCGGCGCCGTAGGTGTCGCGGACGCAGCCCCGGATGCTCCGGTCGATACCACCCCCGCGCCCACATCGTTTGCAGACCAGTGGAACCGCTTGACCAAGCAGGAATCTGGCGGGAAGCAGTTCAAGGCGGGGCAGCCTCTCACCAGTAAAGCTGGGGCCATCGGCATTTCCCAGATGCTTCCTTCCACGGGGCCCGAGGCCGCAAAGATGGCGGGAGTCGCCTGGGATGAACGACGGTTCTACCAGGACACGACATACAACGAGAAACTGGGGCAGGCGTATTTCCAGAAGCAGCTCGACAACTTCGGAGGAGATTTTTCCAAGGCCGCCGCAGCCTACAACGCCGGGCCCCATAGGATCAATTCCCTTCAGGCTAAGTATGGGGAAGACTGGCTGGCCCACGCCCCCAAGGAAACTCAGGGGTATGTCGCGGCAGTTACGGCTGGGTTCGCGGCATCCACCCAGTCCGGCGGGGCGGCTCCCGCGGAAGCGAAGTCATCCCTCGTTGCAGAACAGGCTGATGTTCCTCAGGTCCAGCCTCTGAACGACACCGAGATCGCGCAGGCCAAGCCCAACATCGCTGGGTGGGCCGAGCTGACCTGGCCGGAGAAGGTTGCGGCCGTGCGTCAGGCAGAGGCAGTTGTCGGCGGCCAGCTTGCTACCGACCGGGCGGCCCTCACCAAAGAGGTGAAGGACATCGAAGCTACCCACATGGCCGGGCAGGAGTATCCCAATCTCAACTCCCCGAGATACAGCAAGGACAATCTGACCCGCGTCTTCGGCCCGGTGGAAGGCCCCCGAGCATATGACCAGGTCGTATACACCCAGCAGGTTGGCGCGGCCATGAAGAACATCTCGGCCATGCCCGCGGGTCAGGTGGCTGCGCTTGTGCAGTCCTTGGCGCCTGTAGGTGGCCCGGAGTTCGCGGACAAGAACCCCACGTTCAACCATCTCGTGACGGCCGTCAGGCAGAGACAGACGATGATGGATAAGGACTGGATTCAGTATGCCCAGGACAATAAGGTGGGGGGCGTTCAGCCGGTAGACTTCAACACCCCCGAAGGTTTCCAGAAATCCATCAATGCCCGCATCCCGCTCGCCATCTCTGGAGGCCGTGATTACGGAACGGACGCCCCGCACGCACTGTCCAAGGACGAAGCCGCGCACCTGGGCGACATGCTCACCCGCCTCACACCCCAGGATCAGATCCAGTATCTGGCTGCACTTCGCAAAGGCACGGCCAACCACGACGAGTGGTATCAGGATGTGCTCACCCAGGTAGCCCCCAAGAACACTGCGCTGGCCACGGCCGGGCGCATGGCCGTCCGCGTCGGAAGCGTCCAGACCGCGACGGGCCAGCAGGACGGCACCATGGTGGCTAAGTTTGTCCTGGAAGGTGAGCACATCCTCAAGGGCAAGACCCTAGACGACGAGACCAACTCGGGGCGGCCTCAGCGGTTCAACGAGAAACTGCTCCTGGTGAACTTCTGGGATGTGGTTGGACCCAACGCATTCGCCAGTCCCGATGGCCAGCGCAGTGCTCAGATCCAGAACGATACCTACCAGGCAGTCCGCAACTACCTGGCCGCCGACTCCACCCACAAGGGCAAGACGTTTGAAGAGGCTTCCATGGATCGGGCTACGGTGGAGAACGCCGTGAACGCGGTCACGGGGGGCGTCACCAAGGTAGGTGGGAGCCATCTGTTCCGGCCCTGGGGCATGTCCGAAGGCGCCTTCAACTCCCAGTTCCAAGGTGCCGTTAAGACTGCAATCGACGTGGCCGGACTGAAGGGATCGTCGCTTGATGCGCCCGATGGATTCAAATACATCAACGTGGACGAGGGGCGATACGTCGTCACCAATAATGCGGGCCAGGTTCTCTACGGAAAGCACGGCGCCGTTACGGTGGACATGAGCGGGATGCCCCACACGGTGCCCGGGTGGACTGCGGGCCAGGCGGGGCCCTACTCGCCTACCGATCCTTACGGAGCCACAGGTGGGCGGGCTGGCTCGGCCCCGGTGAACCCCTACTCTGACCGGAGGCGTTGATGGGTTTCGTATCGAACCTTCCCAACGACAACTACCGCAAGGCGACCCTGGGCGCCGACAACCCGGCCATGGAGATCATGCCCGCCGGGATGTTTTCTGGAACGCTCGATGCGCTAGGCAGGAGTGTGGTTGGGGCGGGGGCATCTGTCCTCAATACGTTGCGGGGCGCCGTCACTGACGCCGCCGACGCTACCGGAGAGGCCATGGGCTTAGGGCCCATCGGCGGCGCAGACTGGATGGGGTCCAAGACCAAGGAGAACGATGCCCTGAAGGCACTCCAGGAATGGGCTAAGATCGACCCCCGCACTCACGGTGTCGGGGCCCAGGTGGCTGGGTCCACCGTGCGGGGCCTCACCATCGCCAGTTTGGGTTCCTTGGCCGGCGGCCCAGTCGGCGCAGGGGCTATGCTCGGCGGGGTAGAAGGCTACGAGGATTACGAGAAGTCCCTGGAATCAGGCATCGACCCGAATACGGCGCTGAAGAAGTCCATCCTCACGGGCGGCGCCGCGGCAGCCGGTGCGTTTCTTCCGATGAAGGTGGGGGCAGGGGCCGCCGGCAGGCTGACGGTCCTAGCTGCCGAAGCCGAGGTGGCGGGCAACACCGCACTGGCCGAGATCTACAAGAGTTCTGCTAGCGCCGCCGCAAAGATGACTGGCCTCGGGGCCCGCATAGCTACCGGCGCAACGATCAACACCACATTCGGCGCGGCCAACCGGTGGGCCACCTCGGGCATCCTGGAGTCCGCTGGCTACCACGACATGGCCGCGCAGTATAAGGTGCTCGACACGCAAGCCATCGTGTCGGACGTGATCCTGGGTGCAGCCTTCGGCGCCTGGGGCCACCTGGAGGACAAGCTCCACCCACTGGAACGCCCCGACCCCACCAAGATTGAGGCCGCCCTGGAGGTCCGCAAGCAGGAGGCCATCTCCCGCGGGGCTGCCGGCATCCCGACTGACATGATGACTGCCGGGCTGGACGCCGAGCTTCAGACCCGGGGCATGGGTGATCTGCTCCGCGGACGCGAGGTTACCGTGACCCCCGAGGAGGCACTGCGGATCGTGGATGGGGTGGTGCTGGACCCTGTCCGGGCGGCCACGCACGCCGAATATCTGGAGTCGGCCAACACGGTGCTCCACGGCCTGCTGGATACTACCGAGCCCACCCGCCTGCCGGACACCCAGCCGGTCATCAGCAAGGAAGAGGCCGCCCCCGTGAAACCGCTGGCGCCCCCGCCCGCCGAGGGCATGGCCAAGATCGATCCTATCGTGAACGAACAGATGCAGCAGATGGCCGCCAGGAACCCGGACCTGGATGTGCAGCTCCCCGATGGTCGGACGGTGAAGGCCTCCGAGATGGCCGACGCGCTGGCCGAGCAACTGAAGAACGAACACGCGAATGCGAACCTGATTGAGACAGCTGTTGGTTGCTTCCTGAGGGGCCTATGAGACCAGAGTGTGAGCAAGCCATCAATGCCGCGGCCGACCGTAAGCTGACCAAGGCCGAGCTGGACGGGATCGAACTCCGGCTGAAGTCAGCCATGAAGGACATGGTCCGCTCGGACCCGAAGGCTTTCTATGGGATGTCCCAGCACCAGCAGATGGTGGAGGCCGCCAAGATCGCCAAGCAGCAGATGCTGGACCAGGTGGTCGTGGCCCATGAGTCTTCCATCCGCGAGGCCAGCAAGAAAGCCCGCATGATCAATGACCTGGCGTCGGTCAAGCCTGGGCTGAAGGGTCAGGTCCACTACCTGAAACTCCAGATCGACAACATCGAGATGCGTGTCCAGGCGAAAATGAAAGAGTTCTTCAGCCTGGTGGATCAGAACACCGTGGATACCGGGAAGTTCTTCGGGATGTTCCATGCCCCCGAGAAGACCAAGGACATTGCCGCCGCACTCTACGGTGAATCCACCGCCAGCCCGGAGGGCCAGGCTGCCGCCAAGAGTCTGAACGGGATGCTGGATACACTGGTGGACCAGTTCCATCGCAAGGGCATGCCACTCCATGAGCTGGAGGACTGGCGCATGCCGCAGCCGCAAGAGCCACACAAGGTGGCCGGCGCGGGCAAGGAAACCTGGGTCGAGAACCACATGGAATGGGTGGACCGGGACAAATACATCAACGCTGACGGTTCCAAGATGAACGACGATCAGCTCCAGCATCTGCTGGAACAGTCCTACGACTCCATCTCCACCGATGGCGCGAACAAGCGTGCGGATGGGGTGGGGCAGGCGGGGTCACCCCTAGTCGGGTCCAACAAGAATGCGCCCCGCCAGTTGTTCTACAAGAACTCCGAGGCGTGGATGGAGTCCATGCAGAAGTATGGCCGCAGCACCAACATGTATGACCTGATGGCCCAGCACGTCAGGGGGTTGTCCAAGGACATCGTGGTGTCCGACATGTTTGGCCGTGACGCCGAGGCCAACATGCAGCAGATGATGGCCATCGCGTATAAGAACGACCTGGGTGTGAACTTCGTAGAGAAGAACATCAAGAAGCTGGATGGCTACCGCAACAGTGTTCAGCGGATGTGGGATGCCACCATCCACCCCGATCGTCCCGGCAATGAATACTGGTCTAACATCGGCACCCAGGTCCGAGGACTCATGGGCTCCAGCCAGCTCGGCTCCCTCTTCGGGGCCCTGCCTGATCTCGCCGGCATGAAGATGGCCGCCGAATACAACGGCCTGCCCGCTATCCGCATGTTCCGCAACTTCGTAGACAACCTAACCATGGGCCCCGAGAAGGCAGCTTTCCTGCACCGGGCGGGCATCTGGATGGACGGGTTCCAGCACGCAGCCAACCGGTCTGCCGTGGACGAGTTCCGCAATGGGTGGGGCACCTTCCTCAACGAGACCACCCACCGACTGATGGGCCTCAACGCCTTTGACCGCGGCATGCGTGCGGGCAACAGCCTCACCGTGATGGATGTGCTGGGTGACTTCACCAGGCGCCTGAAGCTCCATGAAGCGGACGGCGAGACCCGGATGCTCCAAGACCGAGGGGTGACCCAGGACCACTGGGGAGTATGGCAGCTAGCAAAGCCCGAGCAGTGGCGGGGCAATGAGACCCTGCTGACCCCCGACTCCATCCGCAACATCCCAGACCAGGCGCTGGACCCGCTCGTCCAGCAGAGGGTGGCCGCCAGGAGTGAGATCCTGAAGGCCGAGATCGAGAAGCGCAACGCCTCCTCCGAGAAGGAAGCCATCTGGCTGGCCGAGCGGGGAGACAGGATTCGCCAGGCCAAGGAGAAGACCGACGCCTTCATGGAAGAACTGAGGAATCGCAGGCAGACCAAGGTGGGCGATGCCGCCGAGCTGGAGAACGTCCGGGCGTTGGTTCTGTCCAACATGCTGCGCCAGCTTGAGGTCAACCACGACTTCCTGGCGGCCCACGCTGCACAGGGCACCCACGGGAGAGTCGTGGATATGCTCAACTCAGCCCAGGATGGCGGCCACATCGAAGGCGCCAAGGGGCTGGAGACCAAGAGCAACAACCTGGTGCAGGACTTCGGCCGGGCCATCAACCAGGGGGGCGAGGGCCTGGGCAATACGCAGGCGAAGATCGCGGCCACCATCAAGGAGGGCCAGGCCCGCATCAAGGAACTGGAGAAGACCCTGGACCTCAAGACCGACGCCCGAGAGAAGGCCAACGCCGAGCGATTCCAGGAGAAGGTAGCCGAGCTGGAGAAGGCTTCCAAAGAGTGGGGCGACCGGGTGGAACGTCGGCAGGATTACATCGACGCGTTCAACAACAAGCTGGGTAAGGTGCTGACCGAGGAACGGGCTAACCTGCGGGGCGAGGCCCTGGAGAAGCTCATGGAAGTTGTCCAGGTCCAGGAGCAGTTTGGCGCCCGAGGTGCTGCCAACTCGTCGGCCAGTGACAAGGTGGCCATGGGCATCGACAGTGCTAAGGACGCTGGCACCGTGATGGGTGAGATCAAGCGGTTCGCCCTCCAGTTCAAGAGTGTTCCCATCGGCATGTTCAGGGCCCACTGGGAAGCTGGGAGTAATCTGCCGAATGCCAGTCTGAAAGACCTCGGCAATATCATGGGGTCCAAGCAAGCGTATCTCGCCAAGTTCGTAGCCTACTCCACCATGACTGGCGCCCTGGCCATCGAACTGAAAGCCATGGCCAACGGGCAGAACCCCCGGAACATGAGCATGGATACGACTGAGGGCAAGAAGTTCTGGATGGAGGCCCTGGCGGCAGGCGGTGGGTTCGGCATGTATGGCGATCTGTTCGCCAACGGGCAGACGGCGCAGGGTAGTGGGGTGGAAAGTCTCATGGGGCCCGGCATCGGAGCTGGCTGGAATCTGGTGAAGGAAGCTCGGGCTGCATCCGAGGCCGCCCAGACTGGCGAGACCCAGCACCCCTTCGCCCTCGGGGCCACCCGGTTCATCCGCAAGAACGCCACGCCCCTGGCCAACCTTTGGTATACCAAGGCGGCCTTCAATCGACTGGTCTACGACCAGATGCAGGACCACCTGGCGCCAGGGTCCAGTGCCAAGCAGCAGCATAGAATGATGCAGCGTGGGGCCAGCTACTGGTGGGCTCCCGGGACGACATCTCCGCAGTCTGCACCTGACATCGGGAAGGCTTGGGAACCACGCTGAAATAACCTATAATCACAACATCGACGGGCCCCGTGACGGATAAGCCTGGATGCCTCCCTGGGAGCACCCATGACTGTCACGAATTCTACCTACCGTGCGGACTACACGGGGAACGGGTCCACCAAGGACTTCACCGTCCCGTTCTACTTCCTGGACGCCAGCCATATCCAGGTGCTACTGACGGAGATCGCCACGGGCGCCTGCACTACGCTGGCCCTCAACAGTGACTACGCCGTGGCCGGAGTGGGCGTGTCTGCTGGTGGGACCATCACAACCACGGCCACGGCAGCATACACCAGCGCCTACAAGATCTCTATCCTGCGGGACGTGCCATACACCCAGGAAACGCACTACGTCGAGAACGACCCATTCCCAGCGGCCTCGCATGAGAAGGCCCTGGACCTGCTCACCATGGAGGTTCAGCAGCTCCAGGAAGAAGTTGACCGGGCCGTTGTCCTGCCTCCCAACTTCCTCGGCGGGGGCGTCCTCCCCACACCCGTGGATGGCTCGGTGCTCGGCTGGGTCAGTGGGGCCTGGGCCTGGGTCGTAGGGTCTTCCATCGGTTCCTTCGCTGCGGCCCTGGCCGACGCATTGGGCCTCGGTAACGGAGATGCCCTGGTCGGGGTGAAGGCTCCGCTCACTGGCGCAACGGCCCGCACTCAGCACAGCAAGAACGCAGACACGGTGTCGGTCTTCGACTGGATGACCGAAGCCGAAATCACTGACGTCAGGTCGAACACAGGGGCCTCAGCCACCGTCATGGCCGCCATTCAGAAAGCGGTCGATGCTGTATCGGCCAAGGGTGGTGGGACCATCTTCTTTCCTGCTGGTGTGTATCGGTTCACTGGGACAGAGGGACCGAACACGGGAGTCAATACCTGCAATCCTGCTACCGAAGACCCCAGTGGATTGTCGTATTGGTGGCGAGAAAATGATGGTGTCAAACTGCCATCTAACGTCTTTCTTCAGGCAGAGAGCCACGCGACAATCATTAGGCTCGATGCCAATGCTGGTTATGCTTTCCACACGCATCTGCTGACTGAGATCACGACTGACTCTGCCAATCTGAAGAACATTGGGATCTCTGGCTTTAGGTTTGAAACAAAGCGCAATAAAACATGGGCGATAGCACATCCCAACGATTGGTTTGTTAAGTATGCTTTACTCACGTATGGCAGCTTTGGTGTTACAAGCAGTGCTTTCTGCGAGAACATGGCCTATATCAATATTGAATCTTGTGATGGCATCGAGATCACCAATAACCAGTTCACCGGGATCGTAGGTGATGGCATTACGATCGGTGCGCTAGGCAACCATTGGGATACAGTTAATACGAACTTTGGTGTCCCTCCAAGCACTTTGTCCTGGCTCCAGTGCATCGTCAAGAATGTTCGTATCTCCAATAACTCATTTGATGGTATTGGTTCTGATGGAAGCGTCAATGAAACAAGACAGGGCATCTCGATCTGTGCTGGGCAGAATGTCGATGTAAGTGGTAATACGTTCCGAAACATGGGTGCCAAGTTTATGCCTGGTGCCATTGATATTGAGCCAGAGCATTCTGGTGCTAACTCCAATGTCCGCATCCATGACAACTTCTTCACTGGCATCATCGCTGGAGTTGGCGTCATTACGCTTGCACTTGGTAAAAGCTGGATTCCTGGGTTCAATAACTACACCTGGACCGCATCCGCAGGGACGGTTGTTGTCTATGAGAACTTCGATATCCATGATAACCAGATCATTGATTGCCCTGATGCCGCTACGTGGGCCATTAGTTGCCCTGGGTTTGAGGGAAAGATTGATGTATTTCAAACCACCATGCCTCGCAATGTTTCTATCAGAAACAACACTGTAAAGAATGTCGGTTATTGTTTTGCTGTAGGGGGATGGGAGAACGCGAGCATCCAGGGTAATACCTTCGATACCTTCGGCGCGATTGGGACTATCAGTGCAAATCTTTCTAGCACTTGGACTGCCAACAAGACGGTAACTGGTGCCACTTGGTCTGGGGGTGTCGCCACTTATACATCCGCAAACCACGGCTTTATTGCTGGCAATCAGGTTGTAATCTATCCCATGAGCCCAAGCGGATATGCCGGTCAATTCATTATCACTGGGGTCGCTACAAGCACTTTTACCGTTGCCATGCCAGTGAACCCTGGAACTTTTGTTAGCGGTGGCAATGCGACTATGGAGTATGGCCGCTACCTTTGCTCCAAGAATGTAACCATTAGTGACAATGTCTTTCTCAATGGGAAATATCCAGTTGAGAACGCCGGCTATCCATCTAGCAGCGATGCCACCGTTGTCGGAGCAGACCCACTTACTGGGCATATTACACTTCAGTCAATGACTGCCGGGTTCAAATTAACCAACAACAAGTTCATTGATGTTGGTATGTTCACCAAGAACCGTGTCCCGCAGATTCCACGGGCAATGCATATCCTTAATATCAATCCAAGCATGAGTTACACGCTATCATCTGATGTTGAGGTTAGCGGGAATAGTGTCGTAGCTAATCAGATCGCCTTCACTCAGGCTAATCGCGTCTTCTTTACGACAGCAACCATTACAAATGCTTCAACATTTATTATAGGAAACAACGAATATATTGGAGACAAGGAGTTTTTCGACGGAGCCTCGCTCTATACGTTTTGCAAGGTCATCGGCACCGGTAGCAACTGGTATTCCAAGCCTCCCAACTCCTCTGGTTACCCCGCCTGGAACTACACCCAGAGATACACTACTGCTACCTACCCTGATGATCTGCCTTATGGTCACACTTTATCTGGTGTTACAGATCTTTCGCTGACGGACCCAGGAGGTGGTGCGCTTGCGAATGGCGAGGGCGTAATCGTTACCCATAAGGTCTGGGTTGAATACACCAACCGAACCCAGACTACGCAGTTCGCCTATTCGCACCATCGGCCTGATATGCATTGGATTAGACACCCTGCCTCAAGCGATACGCACGGCACTGGGACTTACAACAACTGGGGACCGTGGTATCCGATCTATGCTACCGCTGCAACCGGAACGGCTGCTGGGTTCCTTAGCAAGGATGCCCAGACTATCGGTGGGGATAAGACATTCCTGACGAAGTTCGGCTGTAACGGCAAGTCTGCCCAGGGTGCCTATACGGTCAACGTGGCTGCTACCGATGCCCCTACGACTATGGCCCTTACCAACCAGCTTAGACTTGCCCTGATCGCCAATGGTATCTGTGTGTAATTTGTTTGTAGCTAAATCTTAATCCACTAGGAGAACAAATGGCCGTCCTTTACGTCACCGAATACAGCAAGCAGGGGTTTGATAACTTCTTCCGAAACGTGGCCATCAACGCTGCCATGGAGCCTCCTGTCGCCAACCAGGTTGTTGCGATTGGTGGAGGACGGCATCTGGGGCACCTACACCGAGGCCAGCGTCAATGCAGTCGCGCCTGACCGGATGTTGAATCTGCTCTGTTCTGCCCAGGCCGAACACTACCGGGCCATCGTGGCCAGGCGGCCTGCCTCAAAGAAGTTCCTGAAAGGGTGGCTCAATCGTGCGGAGGATCGGCCATGAGCACATGGGACGACATCAAACCATGGCTGGCAAAGATCGCGCCCATGCTGGGAACAGCAATAGGAGGTCCGTTGGGCGGGGCCGCAGGCGCAATCGTGAGTTCCGCCCTCGGCGCGAAAGACGCCTCCCCAGAATCTCTCGCTGCCGCGATCAAGACGGGGGCGCTGACTGGAGAGCAGATGTTGGCTCTGAAGAAAGCGGAGCAGGACTTCCAGATTCAGATGACGGCGCTGGGCTATAAGGACGCAGAGGCACTGGCCGAGCTGGACTTCAAGGATAGGGATAGCGCCAGGGCACGGGAGATCGCAGTCCGGGACAAGACCCCGATGATCCTGGCCGCCACCTACACGGTTGGCTTCTTCGCCATCCTGGCGAGGATGCTGGTCAAGGGCGTGCCCAAGGATGGGGGCGAGGCCCTGCTGATCCTGCTGGGCGCCCTGGCCGCAGGGTCGGCCCAGGTGCTCAGCTACTACTTCGGCTCCAGCAGCTCCAGCGCTGCCAAGGACGTGATGCTCCACAACTCAGTGCCGTCCGGGGGTAAGTGAGATGCTCATCCAGAACAGCCCAGACGAATTGAGGCAGGCCAAGGATCGCTTACTGTCGGGCGTCCTGGGCGTGATAGGCAGCATCGGGCTGGTCCTGCTCAGTTGGATTTTGACCAAGCTCTACGACATCGACATGCGCCTGGCCAGGGTGGAGACCCTTAAGGAACGCATCGACAAGGTGGAAGCCTGGACCATCAGCCACGATCAGGCCGAGCGAGAGAAGTTCGGACGCATCGGCATCAAGTAAGACTCCCTTCCCCGACTACCGTGGCGCTTGACGGCGACCCTCCGGCATCGGCTGGGGGGTTCTGCACCTCAGCCATACCAAGGGTGGCCATGATCCGCACGCCGATCTCGCCGGCCACCAGGGATGCAGCTTCGTCCATGAGGTGGGTGTATCTCTTGGTGGTCTGATTGTCCTTGTGGCCCAGCAGCTCACCCACCTGGGCCAGGGTCTTGCCGAGGCCGATGGCCACGCTGGCGAATGAGTGCCGGAGATCGTGGAGCCTGAGGTCGGGGCAGCCAGCCTCCACCCGCACGGTCTCCCACATCGTCCTGGGCGAGGTGATGCCGGTGATGCTGCCTGTGGTCTTGGGGAGCTTCTCCAGCACATCCAGGGCCGCCTGCGGCAACTGGATGACCCGGGCCTCGCCGTTCTGGTCGGTCTTGTGCTCGGTCAGGACCAGCTTGTTCCCGTGGAGCTGGTCCCACCTGGCGTTAGCGATCTCGGACTTCCGGGCCCCGGTCAGGATCAGCAGGTAGATGAAGGCCACGCCAGCAGGGAACAGCTCGACCTTGGAGTGAAGCACCGCGGCGATCCGGGCCGCTTCCTGGGGCGCCATGTATCGCTTCCTCTTGGTCTCCTTGTTCCGGGTCACACCCTTGCAGGGGTTCTTGTCGGTCCACTCCAGCGGGGCCTGGGCGAAGCTGAACATGGTGGAGAGCAGGGCCACCGTCCGGTTGGCCGTGGTGCCTCCCTTGTTTTTGGTGATGTCCTCATGGAGGTCAGCCACCGCGGAGTAGTCGATCTCGGACAGGCGCTTCCCGGCCAGCGGCTCCAGGTTCTTCTTCCACAGGCGCTCGTCCTCGTCGCTGGACTTCTTCTTCTTGCCGTGGCGCTTCCAGTATTCATCCCAGAGGTCGGTGAGGGTGGCCTCGTTCTTGGCGTTGATGATGGTCTGGCCCGGGTCGCGGCCAGCGCCAACCTCGGTCAGGATCTCGCCGGCCACCTTCCGGGCCTGGGCCAGGGTGATGCTGCCGTAGTCGCCCAGCTTCGGCTTCCGCTGCACCCCAGCCTTGGTCCGGTAGTAGAGGTAGAAGGTCTTCTTGGTGGCCTGGACCCGGAGGTGCAGTCCCTTGATCTTGGCGTCCCAGAGAGTGTCGCCAGGCTTGGCCTTCTTGATGTCGGCCTCGCACAGTTCCAGCTTCTGATCTGGTAGCGTATTGGTAGCAACCATCCGGCCCTCCGTAGTCTGATGCGGTCCCGTAAGTGCCTTACGTTGCACTGAGAAGACAGTATCGGCCCCTAGCGGCCCCTTGTCAATACAGACTACGAATCTGAGGGTCAGCCGTTCAAGTCGGCTCGGGACCACCAAGAAAACAGAGGCACCATATAGGTGCCTCTTGTTAAATTGCGGCGTGGTTGGTTAGGTAGCAGGAATCTGGTAGCAGACTGGAAGCAAAATTTTATTTGGCCTGGACCGTCGTCGCGGTGTGGAGTCTCAGCTTCTCCCACCGTTCCAGCTCGACCACGGGGTAGAGGATCAGCCTGCCCCACTTGATGAAGCGGGGGCCGTCGCCCTGGGCCCGCCAGTGCTTGAGCGTGCTGGTGGTGACTCGGAGGCGGGACGCTGCCTCGGTGGGTTTCAGGTTCAGTCCGGTGTCGGCCATTCGATTTCTCCGTTGATGTGGGCCTGGAAGTCAGACCGCAAGGTGTCGAGGGAAGGAAGGTGATATTCGTAGGTGGAGTCGCCAGCCTCACCCTTACCACCGCGGCGTTTCTTGTTGGAGTGGGCGGCCATCTTCTTGAACTTCTTACCGAAGGAGTCCTCGGACTCCAGCCGACTGCGGATGTGGCGGGCACGGGCCCAGGCGGCGTAGGCTTCCTTCACCCGGTTGGTGTTCACCCTCTCGGGGATGGTCTGGAACAGATCGTCGCCCACGATGCGCCCGGCCTGGAGGCAGTCATGCCACCAGTCGGCCACCGGCTCCAGCGTGGCCAGCTTCTGATTGGTCAGCGCCTTGTTGTTGGGGGCCTGGTTCACGTCCACCGAGGCGAGGTCGAAGTCCAGCAGGTAGCGCAGGAGGTGGGCGTAGCCACCCTCTTCCATGCCTACTCGCATGTCTTGGAAGAAGTCCCGGTCCTGCTTCCGCCCTTCGCCCACGCAGAAGACCGCGAACCTGCGCTCGTCTGTGCTGGCGGGCACCAACCAATCTTCGTTCCCGATGATGATCACCCGGGTCAGGTTGTCCACCTGATAGGGCTCCTTGCCTTTGCGCTCAATGTTGTGGGTGGTGCCGGTGATCAGCCCCTTGAGTCTGCCTTCGGCCTTCTTGTCACCCGCCCAGCTTGCCTCGTCCAGGATGAACAGGAGGTTGGACTCCAGGTGCGCGTTGAAGTTGGAGAGCAGGTAGCGGTCGTCGTCTGCTACCAAGGCATGGGTGCCCAGCAACCACGCAACCCTTTCAACGAGAGCATTTTTGCCGGTTCCTTTGTCTCCCTGGAAGACGCATGCTACCAAAGGCTTCTCCCAGGGGCGCTGGATCAGGTGGGCGAAGTAGCCCATAAGCCACTTGAAGAGCTTCTTGTCGCCACCACAGACGTTGACCAGGGCATGCTCCAGCCACATGTCGAGTGACTTGTGCTCGGCCTTGGCTGCGGGCTCGACCCGGAACCCGCGCCAGAGGTTGAAGAACCTGGGCCCGGCGTCCTGCTCAGGCTGGAAGACGACCCCCTCGTATTGGCGTCGGTCGGACCACCCCATCCACCACTTGCTGACAGGCTTGGTCTCGGTGCCCTGGGTGAACGGCCGATTGGCATGCCAGGCGTGGAACTCGGGGATGCTCATGTGCTGCGTGGCGTAGGCGCCCTTGGCATCGGTGGTCTCATGCAGGATGAAGGCCCCCTGCTTGACCAGCGCATACTCATCGTTGATCTGGGCGAAAGGGTGGCGGGCCTCCGGTTCATCGGAGTCGGGGTCCGGCTTAGGCAGGGGTGGGAACACAGCTTCCGGTGCGTCGATGCCCGGGGCCTCGCTGCCATACCGGTAGGCGTTGTGGATCTTGTCGGCCAGCTCGTCCTCAGACCAGGATGGGGAACACCGGTCGTTCCAGTTCTCGCCCATCAGGTTCCAGGTCTGGTCCTCGGTGCAGCCGAAGTCCTTCAGCTTGGCCGCCACGCGGTAGGTGGTCAGGTCGCCACCCTCACCCTCCAGGGCCAGCGGGGCGAAGGCCAGGTAGGTCAGCGCCCTCTGCTCGGCCCGATCAGGGTCAACCCCCACCAGAGGCTCCCGAGCACCAGTCCGGTCACGGCGATCCACCCCAAGACGAGCAGTGATCCAATCAGGGCAGGGCGCGAGGGTGCCGTGGCCGTTGATCTGGGCGTAGGCTTTGCCGTCGATGGTGGAGCCAGGCCCAACAATGTAGCCTCCTCGGCTACGAATATCGATGCCGTCACCAAATACCTCCACTCCTTGTCGCAGTGGCTCGGGCGCGACGTAGAGCATGTGCCGGCCACCACTTGGGGTGGATTGCTCAAGCGTGACGGGGAACTCGCTTCCGCTGAGTTCAAGCTGGAGGACGGTCTCGTCGCCATGTTTGTCTCCCTTCACGTCCACGTCCACGACGACCAGCGCCTGGCTGTCACCGAAGCGGGAGGTGGAGATGCCGATGTTGCGGTTGGTGCCATCGAACCACTTGGTGATCTGGTCGGTGTCCCGGGTGGCACGGTTGGGGAAGTCCTTGATGACCGGCAGCTTCCCGTTCTCCTCACATGGGAAGACGTGGAAACCCTTGGCGGCCAGCGACAGTGCGTGCGAGAGAGTGGTCATTGCAGCATCTCCCGCAGGGTCACGGCTTCGAGGTAGGAGGAGATGAAGGCTTGCGCGGCTGGCGCGACAATCGCGTTGCCATAGGCGCGGAGTCGTCCCACTCGGGAGGGAGCCCCATGAGCCAGCGGCTGAAGGCCGGGTTGAGTTGGCCTCCACTTGCCGTCCCGGCAGTAGAGCCACTCACAGGGGGCGTAAGCGGATCGCACCACGCCTTGACCTGCATATTCAGGTCCGAGATGCACAGGCCCATCGACTGGCTGCCCCGCTCCATCGACGCTTTCTTGCGCTCCAAAAAGGCTTCCTGCGATCCGTTCGCCTGATTCGCTTGAGGGGTCGCCCAACTCGCCATCTGGGCCCGATACGACAGGGCACTCCCGCCCTGTGAGTAGGGCTTGGTCCGAGCTCCCGTATCGTCCGAGCAGGGAGTTGTCCACGGGGCGGCCAACATCGCCACCTCGCTCAGTGGCCTGGCGTTCTGGCCGTGCAGGTTCGATTGCCCCGATTTCCAGTCCCTGGTGGTGGTGGTGGGCCAGGAGGACAGGAGGGCAATCGCTGATAGGTTGAGGGTAAAGTCTTCCCGGGTCTGAGGGGTCAACTTGTTCGCCATTGGCGTCGGCCAGGAGGACAACTGGGCGCAGTCCTGAAGCGCATGAGATCTCCCCGGTGCCTTCCCATCCTCGTTGTATCTGGCGTAGTCCGTTCCCTTCGCGTCGTGTGTTGTTGTTGTTGGCCATCCCGTCAGTGCTGCTGCTACTGGCAAGCGATCCGTTCCCTGATTCGGTCCACCGTGCGGGCCGTCCTGGGTGCAGGGTGTCGGCCACGAAGTAGAGTCGCTGGCGGATGTGCGGTGCCCCGACGCCCGCAGCCGGGAAACCAATCGCCCCCCCGGTGTAGCCGATTCCTTCCAGGTCATCTTGAACAAGGTCGAGCCAGCCGTGCTTAATCGCAGCCTCAACCTGTTCGCCAAACACCACCGGAGGTCGAACCGCATCGATGAGGTGGAACCAGGCTGGCCAAAGGTGCCGCTCGTCAGCAGTCCCAGCTCCTTGGCCCGCCGCGCTGAAAGGCTGGCACGGGCAGGAGCCGGTCCAGACTGGCCGGTCATCGGGCCAGCCTGCGAGGCGCAGGGCGTGGGACCAGACTCCGATGCCTGCGAAGAAGTGACACTGAGTGAAGCCAAGGAGTTCCTCCGGGTTGATGTCTTCGATGGAGCGGGTGTCCACAACCCCAGGGGCGATGTGTCCTGCCGCGATCAGGTTCTTCAGCCACTGCGCTGCGTATGGGTCGATCTCGTTGTAGAAGGCAGTCACTTCCGATACCTCGTTCCGCGCCAACCTTCGGCGGCGAGTGGGAGTCCAGTGGCCCAGGCAGGGGCCTCGGCCATCAGGGCCTCGACCTCGCTGACCGACCAGGAGCAGATGGGTGCTTCGATGACCACTTCATCGTGACAATGCAGAACGATCTTCGCATCGTGTTCGGCAAGACGCAACATAGCGGACGCAAGAAGATCTCTGGCAACAGCCTGGGTCACGTTCTCAGCCAGAGACCCGCCGTATGTGGCCACCCGCTTCCAGGTGCCGGAGCTGGCCGGGTCTTCGATCAGCTTGGCCTTGATGTTACTGACAACAGTCATATATGTGAGCGAATCACGCTCAGATCCGTTGGGGGTGAGCAGGGCGCGGACCTCGGGGTAGGGGTAGCAGAGCACCCGGCCACTGGGCAGGCGGCACCAGAGGAAGCTGCCCACCTTCTTGAAGGCCACCTGGCGGCCCACGGGCCCGGCAGTGTGGGTGCCACCCTGCGTCACGGCGTCCATGCCGGCACGCTCCAGGGCCCACCAGTATTTGACGATGGCCGGGTTGGCCAGGCGCCACGCCCGCTTGATGTCGTCGGCCTCAATGTCCTTGATGGTGATGTTGTAGTTGCGGGCCATGGACTGGAAGGCGCCGACGCCACCCCCATACCCGAGGGCCAGCACGGCCACCTTGCCGATCTGCCTCTGGTCCTTGGTCACTTCCTTCATGTCGCAGTGGTAGATGCCCGCGGCCGCAGCCTCGTAGATGCGGCCATGGGTGCGGAAGATGTCGAGGACACGTTCCTCGCCCGCCAGCCATGCCAAAACCCTCGCCTCAATGGCTGAGAAATCCACGGCAATCAAGTCGTGGCCTGGTTCTGGGACGATCATGCCTCTGACACAATCGGCCATGGCGTCCATGATCGGGCCATACGACATGTCCAATAACTCGGGGTTTTTGAGCATGCCGATCATGTCATGCACGTCCCTGGGCTTTATCCCGGGACGTGGGCGGGGCAGGTTCTGGGGCTGGACCCCGCGGCCCGCCCAGCGGCCCGTGGACGCACCGTGGTACTGGTGGATGCCGCGGACCCTGCTGTCGGCAGAGGCGCGGTCCTGCATGGCCAGGAGCTTTGCCGTGCTGCTGCGTGCCGCTTCCTTCCTCAGCTCCAGCGCCTTTCGGACGGCAGCCGGTAGATCCCGTGACTCCAGGGCGTCGAGAACGTCAGCCTTCGCCGCGCCCTTGATCTCCACACCCTGGCTGCGAATCCACTGAACCAGTAGCGCGACCTCTGTGCATTTTCCAACAATTCCGCCAGTCGTCTTGAGCATCTCGCCATTGAGTCGAGACTGCTCGGAGGACACCAGGTCGAGGGCGAGTCGGATGGCTGGCAGGTCCACGCGAACACCACGCTGGTTGATGTCGTAGTCGAGTTGCCACAAGGACTGCTCGGTGGGTGACAGTTCCATGAGCCTGTGGTGAAGAGCACGTTCTACCTCCACGTCCTGCTTGCAGTATTCATAAAGGTCGTTGAACTTGGCGGGATCGTCCTCGGGCTGCCACATGCGGCCGTCCAGCCGGGGCCGGCACAGCTGGAGCATGGTCCGCTTGCCGATGGCATCCTTCCGCACGTCCAGCCCGAGGGCGGGGGCAGCATTCTCCAAGGCCCCGGGCAAGCCCATGGCGTAGGCCATTGCCATCGTGCAGCGGCACTGCTCCGGCTTGAGCACGGGCCAGTCATACTTCGGGGCCATCACGTTGTTCCAGATGGCCAGCTCGAAAGCCGCGTTGTGGGCGTAGACCAGGCCACCGGCCAGGATGTGCTTCTCAATGCGGGGAGGCATGACCCAGCCCGCCCAGTCGTTGCCCAGGATGTCCACGGGCTCGTCGTCAAAGGCATACGCCATGCAGTGGACGACAGTGGATGGGTCGGCAGCGTAGTTGGCCAGGCCCGCATAGCGAAGATCGCACCGGGATGCCGTTTCAAAATCGACGTGGAGGATGGTCATTTGCAGGGCTTCCCGCCCAACTGAATGATCTGAGCGGAGAGGCGCTCTTCCTTATCTGTTCGTTCTGCGAGGGCGTCCCGCCAGATGCGTTCTTCCTTGCGGAAGTAGGTAATCTGCTGCTCGTTCCGGCTGATAACTTCTCTAAGCCATCCGCCCCATGGGCAGATGTGGTCATTCCACAACAGGACATCACTGCCGCATTTCGGGCAGTGCTTGGCAGGGATCTTTGGAAACGGCTTGTCCAACATGGGGCCCTCCTTCACCACCAAAGGCCCCTTTCGGGGCCAATGATGTGAACGACGCAACAACCTAGTCGAACAAGTTGTCGGTGGTGTTCGCGGCGGGGGCGCCGCCACCGACAGGGGCGAAGGCTTTGTTGGCGGGGGTCTTCCCACCACCCAGGCTGTCGCCCTCGCGGGTCTTCTGGACGTTCTCCAGGCCGAAGGACACGCCCTTGTTGCCGGCGGTGTCGTAGGCGAAGGCATTGGTCTGGACACGATACCAAGCACCGGAGTAGCACTCGGACTCATCGATGATGTCCTGGACGTTGGCGTCCACCACGCCGGGCTTGCGGTCCTGCTTGGCGCTGAAGGTGACGATGATCCAGTCGTCGGGCAGGCCCTGGACGGGGTTCTCCAGCTCGGAGTTGAGGCGGAAGGGGCTCCGCATGGTCTTGGGCACCTTGCCCGCGCCCCACTTGTCCTCGGCCGCCTGCTTGGCGTTGGCCTTCAGGGTGCTGAGGTCGGTGGTGGGAGGGAAGGCGGCGCGGACGCTGAAGCGGGGTTCCTGCTCGGCGGGCGCCTGGCGGGCCTTGCTGGCCTGGAAGACGCTGATGAAGGCGGCGCGGAACTCGGGGGTGAGGATCTTGTCGGCCATGGTGGCGGACTCCTAGAAAGGGTGGGGAGGGAGAGGACTAAGCGAAGGCAGCCTGTGCGTCAATCCGCACGGCAGGTCGCTTGTCGGTGTCGTGGACGAGGGTGTGTCCACTGGATTCCTTGACGCACAGGTCGTCTAGGAGGTTCTTGTTGCCCTTGCCTAGCAGCTTCTCGGCTGCGGCAGGGGTGATCATCTTGGGGGGCTCATACAGGTCGGCCACGCCAGCGTTGTGCAGGGCCTCCACGATGGCGGGCTCATCACTCAGCCACTTCCGGGTCGCACGTTTCTCCACCAGCTTGTAGTTGGGGATGGGGCGGCCAGCCTCGGCCTCGGCATAGGCGAACTCGCGGACGTTCTTGATCCAGCCTTCCATCAGGCCGAGATTGTCGAGCACCCGGGCCAGCTCGGCGGGATCGTAGGAGACCGCGGGGCCGAAGGCCACCTTGGCCAGGCCCTGCGCCTTGGCTGCCAGCTTGGGGCAGACGGGAGCGCCGAGGCACCAGCGGCATGCCTTCTCGCTGGGCTGGAGGTAGGAGTCCTGCCAGGCGGCCGTGTTCTTGCGGCCATGGCCGGCCTCTTCCACCCGGGAGATGGCGTCCATCAGGTCGGCATGGAAGTCCAGCAGGTCCACGGCAGAGAAGTCCACTGAGCGGCAGGGCCCATCGGGATGGTTGAAGCGGGGCTGGACGATGCCCACGTTCACGGTCTCGGCGGGATAGCCGAAGGTGAGCAGGGCCGCCAGGGCGTAGATCTGGAGCTGGAGGTTACCGCGCACCTCGACACCCACACCCGCACCGTATTTGAGGTCCACCACATGCAGGGTGGCCGTGTCGGGGCGCCAGACGATGGCGTCAGCAGTGCCCCACAGGTTCTCGGTGACCTTCACCTGTGCTTCGATGTGGCACTTGGCGTAGGGATGGTCGGCCAGGGCATCGACGTGGTCCACGTAGACCCGGACGTTGTTGATCATCTCTTCAGAGGCGTCAAAGGCGCCGCCATTGAGCATGGCCTCGGCCACCGAGTGGGCCAGCGTGCCCTCGTCAGCGAACTTGCTGGACTTGGATGGCATGCCATCCGCCATGCGGATGCTGCCGGGGCAGACCGTCCAACGCTCCGCAGCAGAAGGGGAAAGACGCGCATGAAATTCAGGCATTGGCGGGGCTCCCGCAGGCTGCCACAAAGGCCAGCTGGGCCTCGACGCTGAGGTTGGCCACCTCGGACACCCGGGCGCAGTTGTTGGCCTTGAGCAGCTCCAGCCCCGCGGCCATGCCCTTGGTGGTGGTCAGGGTGGTCAGTGCGGCGCGGAGGTCGTCAAGGCTGGGGGCTGCGGCGGGGATCTCGGGGGCCTCAGACTCCGAAGGCTTCTCCGAAGGCGTAGGGTCCACGGGCTCGACGGCGACCTCTTTGCGGGGGCGGCCCGGTTTCTTCTTGGCGGGCTCCGGGGCAGCCTCAGGCTCCGGCGTGGGGTCATCATCCACCTGGGCGAGGTCCACGGCCACGGGGAGCTGGCTGGGGATCGGCCGGCGGATCGCTTCCTTGGCGGACACTTCGCGGAAGTTGGTGGTCGGCGCGACCTCCACTGGGCCGACGAGGCAGGCCAGGGCAGCCATGACGGCCTTCGCACTGTTCTGGGAGATGGTGTCTAGGTTGAGGGTTACGACTACGGACATGTGATGGGCCTCCTTGGGGGCGTGTGGTGTCTGTTGAGTAGTGTAAGGGCTGTTGCGGATAACGCAAGACCCGGAATAAATTAAAAATCCAGCTTGGTAAGTTCACGGGACTTACGTGTCAACGTGTCGTTGACCTGCTCGTCCACACTCTTGTGAAGGGACATGATCCTGACGTGGACGTGCTTGGTCTGGCCGATACGGTGGCAGCGCATGGCCGCCTGCGCGTTGTCAGCGGGCACCCAGGACTGCTCCAGGAACACCACCTGATTAGCAGCAGTGAGGGTGATGCCCACGCCCGCGGCCTGGACGTTGCCGATGAACACGCGGCAGTGCGGCACCTTCTGGAACTTGTCGATGTTCTTCTGCCTCTTGGCTGCGGGCGTCCCGCCATACAGGGTGACGGCGCCATACTTGGCCAGGCGCAGGCGGGTCTCCTCGATGACGCACTGGTGGACTGCGAAGATGACGATCTTCATGTCAGGGTCGGCGTCGAGGTCTTCCTGGATGATGTCGATGCACGCCGGCAACTTGCTCATGCCGATGTAGCGCCTGAGGGTCACCAGGGAGGCTCCCATGGACTCCAGGATGCCCAGGCGGCCCTCGTTGGGGCGCTGGTCCCGGCCGTTGCTTACGGCGTCCAGGGCCTGACGCAGGGACACATCCGCCACCTTCAGGTCACCGAAGAACTTCTGCTCGGCCACCTTCATGTCGGGACTGATACTGCGGAGCTGTTCGTAGAACGTGGGGTCCAGCTCCACGGGAGACCGTTCGACGGTCACCTGGTGGTAGGTGATGGGCGGCAACTCAAGCAATACTTCCTCCTTCTTTCTTCTCAACATGATGGTCTTCAGGGTGGATTTCAGCTCTTCGGTGTTCTTCATGCCGGTGATCTTGAAACCGTAGCTGGAGTCGAACCCGGTGCAATACCTGAACGTGAAATCCCAGTAGTCGCTGGTGGTGACGCCCATGGACTTCAGGTGGGTCCACAGTTCTGAGGCATCGTTGGGGGCTGGGGTTCCGGTCAGGCGCCACACCCGCTTCGCTGCGGCCACCAGGCCCGGGAACTTGGCCCCGCGGCCGTATACCGCCCTGGTCCGCTGCGCGGATCGTTCCTTCAGATAGTGGGCCTCATCCAGCACCAGCACGTCCCACTGGCGGGCCTTCAGCAGATGATTGAATGACTGGAGCATGTCGTATGAGCAGATGACCACCCCACCCGCGGGCAGCTTGTCCTTGCCTGACATGAGCACGGTGCAGGGCCGATACATCGGGCTGAAACGCTCAAACTCCCGCTCCCAGTTGACCCGGACGCTGGCGGGGCAGACCACCAGGATGTCCCGGGCCCCGATCATGTCGGCGGCCAGGATGGTCTGGCAGGACTTCCCGAGGCCCA
>SERZ01000188.1_pt1 | contig 41749 bp, 39 predicted proteins | sample 3171461 | NCBI WGS metagenome assembly SERZ01 (sample SAMN06051861, study PRJNA518727) | freshwater metagenome | biome: subpolar coniferous forest; feature: holomictic lake; material: water; isolation source: holomictic Lake 227, 6 m depth | place: Canada: near Kenora, Ontario | collected... | reverse complement strand
TGCCGGGGCAGGCGTTTGTCTTTGCGGAGGAACAGGCGGATGTGCCACTTTTACGAAAGTGGGAAGCACGCCTTCCCTCTTAAAAGAGGCCTATACACTCACGGATAAAAAAATCCTCGTGAAGCTGGATATGGTACAACCGTTGAGCACTGTCGGCGGAGCTGTCAAACTCATCGATCCGAAACTCCCCACGCCCATCATTATTGCGCGAGCAGAGGGAAATTCTTATCATGTCGTCTCTCTGCTATGCCCCCATCGTAATGTGGAGGTCGAGTATCAACACCCACAGAAACGTTTCCGTTGCGCAAGTCTTGGCCACTCGACATTTAACTTGGATGGCTCAAAAATAAAGGGGTTTGCAAAACAGGGACTCCCTTCGTATAAAGCAGAAATGCATCCGACACAGCCAGGGTGCTTGACCATCACCCTTACATAAGGAATTTTATCATGAATTTTGACAACTGCGCATGCTCGGGAAAGACGCTTTCTAGGTTTATTCGACCTGCCTTGCTTGGGTTGCTGGCTGAAGAGCCGCACCATGGTTATGACCTCGTACGTAAACTACAACGGTTCAGTATGTTTGCAGATGTCCCCCCGGATGCCAGCGGTGTTTACAAAATATTGAAAGCCATGGCCGCTGAAAAACTCGTGACTGGCGACTGGGACACGAGCGAAAGCGGACCCGCCAAGCGTCCATTCAAGATCACCGCCCAAGGCCGCAAATGCCTTGCACAGTGGACGGCCACCTTGCAAAACTATCAGCAGCAAATCAGCGAGCTGGTCGTTGTCATCCGCATGTCGAAGAATGCGAAACAATAATAGAGTTGTTTGCCCTTGACGTAATAAGGGCTCATACGATAAAGTAAGCGGCACCTACTACTGGAGTTATTCCAGTAGTGGAATCTAACCAGTAAGGAATTTATCTTATGATCACGACTATGAAGGCGTTTGCAGGGGAGGCCATCGGAACGTTCGTGCTGACACTCTTCGGGTGCGGTGCAGTCGCGGTGACCGTATTATTTAATGCGCATCAGGGATTGATGCAGGTTGCCCTAGCGTGGGGCATCGGCGTGACGCTGGCCATCTACCTGACACGCCACCTGTCATGCGCGCACCTCAATCCAGCGGTCAGCATCGCCATGGCGGTGAGCGGTCGCATGAAGGCGGGCAAGTTACCCATTTATCTTGCCGCACAATTTTTTGGGGCAATTCTTGCAGGCTTGGCGATCTACACGCTCTTCAATCCGTCTATCGTGGCCTTTGAGGCAGCACAGCAGATTGTTAGAGGTACACCGGAATCAATCAAGACCGCGATGATGTTCGGGGAGTTTTATCCCAACCCAGGAGCAGTCGGCGCCGTGGTGTCCATGCCGCTTGCCATGGCGGTGGAGGCCTTCGGGACATTCCTGCTGGTGCTGATGATCTTCGCGATGACCGAGGACTGCAATGTCGGCCGCCCCAGCGATCATTTGACTCCCCTATTCATTGGATTGACGGTAACATCGCTGATCTGCCTCACCGCACCGCTGACACAGACCGGGCTTAATCCGGCTCGGGATTTGGGTCCGAGGCTTGTGGCATGGTTAATGGGATGGGGCGATGCTGCCTTCCCTGACAAAGTCGGCGGATTCTTTTTTGTTTATATCCTCTCACCGATTATTGGCGGAATCATGGCTGCTCTTTTCTTTGCACGCATCCTTGCTCCCATGATGAGGCTTGAGAAGCACTCGTGCGCCTGCGCATGTGACCAAACAACCTGTGGATGCAGCGAAAGTCAGAGTCCAGCAACTGATGGGCGCTGCGCCTGTCATCAGGATCACGAATAAACTCTGCCGTAAGAACAAATAAACCGAAACCATTATTCAAAAGGAGACATCAGATGAATTCACAACGCATCATTTTCATTGGCGGATTTCTGGGCGCCGGCAAGACCACGCTCATGTTCGAGGCAGCGCGGCTTCTTGCTGCACGCGGCAAACGTGTGGGGCTCGTCACTAATGACCAGGCACCTGAACTGGTGGATACAGCGTTTCTCGCGCAGACGGGTTCTGCGGTAACGGAGGTGAGCGGGAGCTGTTTCTGCTGCAACTTCCCTGGCTTGGTCAGTGCCATCAATCGACTGATCGCTGACGCAGGCGCGGAAATCATTCTTGCGGAGCCTGTTGGCAGTTGTACTGATTTGTCGGCCACCATTCTCCAGCCTTTGAAGGACAACAAAGGCGGAAACGTAACACTGGCGCCTCTGTCCGTGCTGGTGGACCCCAAGCGTTTGCAAGGAATCCTTGAGGGCAACTCCGCAGGGTTGCATGACAGTTCAGCCTATATCTTTCGTAAGCAATTGGAGGAGGCTGACTATATCCTTCTCACAAAAGCCGACACCCTCAGCGAGAAGGACGTATCACAGTTTGTTTCACGTCTTGCGTCGGCATATCCCAAGGCAAAGACGTTTGTGGTCAGCGCGAAGAGCGGTTTAGGCTTGGAAGCTTGGCTGAACGCCGTCGCGACACAGACAGGTTCGGGAACACATCTTACAGACGTAGACTACGATACCTACGCTGAGGGCGAAGCTGTCCTAGGCTGGCTAAACGCAATGCTTGAGATAAAGAGCGAACAGGCTGTGGAGTGGAAGGCCTTTGCAGAGCAGTTGCTCAGCGCATTAAGTGTGAAGTTTGATTCGATGGCAGCCGCGGTCGGACACGTCAAGCTAGCCCTTGATACAGGCCATTCGCTGGTGACCGCTAATCTTGTCGGGACGCGTGAGACGCTGGAGATTCACGGGGACAAGGCCTCTAGCAACGAAGCCAAACTGACCCTGAACGCACGCGTGCAGATGACACCTGAGCAGCTTGAAGCCTGTGTCCGGGAGGTTGTTGCGGAAGTCTGTGGCACCGAAGTTGTCGCCTGTCAAAAAGCATGGCGCTGTCTCAGCCCTGGGCGTCCGAATCCGACCTTCCGTTACACACAGGTAGTGTAGGTTATTTTTCACTGCCTAAATGAGGATAACATTCTAATAATCAGTGAATAGATGGACCAGAATGGCGGTTCGGCGCACTTTGCGAATATGGAGAATGGGCCTACCATGAACGCAAGACACAACAATGGCCCGAGATAGGAGAAACGAAATGAGTCCAGAGAAGAAGACGGAATGCTATTCAGACGGAACGGCAACGCGGCCCGCGATGCAGGTTGTTTATGACAAGAATGTCCACACCGTTGCGTCGCACCACCCTTTGAAGAAGACCATCCCGCTTGAAGGTTGTTGCGCCTTTGGCGGCAAAGGATTGGATTTGAATCCCATTGATTTGGTGTCTATGGGACTTGCCAGTTGCCTGATGATCGTTATGGGCAAGACGGCGGAGGCGGAGAAATTGGACATTGTCGGCGCACAGGCTGATGTTAGTTACGACTTGGTCAATTATCGAATTTCGGAAATCAAAGTGACCATTCGCCTGCCCAAGAAACTCGCTGCGGCGGATCAAGCCAGGCTGGAAACCGCCAGCAAGAAATGCCCAGTCTTTCTGGCGATTCACCCAGATGTGAAAGTGAGTGTGAATTACGTCTGGCCCAAATAAGTAAGCTGACCAACCAGAAGAGTATTGAACGGGAGCCAACTGATTGCTCTAAAAATGAGGAAGCCTGTCTGCGGTTATTGCAACATTTGAACGTTGCTACGCTAGACAGGCTTTGCCTTGGACACGACACGCGTTCCTTATATTGGCCGCGCCTCAGAATCCATACTGCACACTAAGAATGATGGCTTCTCCGACCCCGAGATCGTCCAGTCCGTGTGAAGCCCGCCCTGTGTCGCCATACGCAGCGACAACCGACAGTTTATCGGTCGCCAACCATGCGACATGGGCGTTCCAGTAGTCAGAATTATGAATCCCGCTTCCGACATCTGCGCCTTGCTTATACTCAATGCCGACAGCCAGGCATTGCAGAGGCATGACGGAGATGCTTCCAAAGCCCGAGACGTTATAATCATTATGGCCCAATACGCCACAGACGATTTCATCCGAGAGTAAGACACCTGCTGAAAGCAGGACGGGCAAGGGTGTCTGAGTGATCATTTTGGTTGCCACCAAGTAGGCATCCATACCTTGTTTACGCACGCCGAGACCTTGCAGCAGGTCGGTGGACGTATGTTTCCATTTCCCACCCACCGAGAGCGCCGGGATCCACGCCGTCTCAAAATCGTTCTCTTTAAGCAGCAACAGCTTGAGGCCGAGGTTGTGCGTGTAGATCGTGTCATCCCCGTCCACGTTACCAATGTATCCATGTCCATACGACAACTCCAGCCGTTTTGCTATAGAGAAGGATACACTGACTGCGCTCCAGTTGACATTCTCATCGAAGAAGTGGACATACCAGAGGCCTGCTTGCGGCAGGCTGACCCACTCGGCAAGACTGTTTGTCTCCGATGCCACATACCGTCCGGCGGGATAGGCAAGCGGATTATATCCTAAGCCGCCGCTACCTTGCAGGTCGTTCAACGGAATTCCTGCACGTGACAACAGGGGAACGAGGATCGCCGTTAAAACAAGAGCGAACCTGTGCATATTTTTAAACGTCATAATGATCTCCTTCATTATTTCTGAGCTGTGAAATAGGCCTGGACGAGTTTTTTTGACTTGGCAAGTCCCATAGTGAAAACGAATTCTCCCAGGACCGCGTTATAGACCTCTTTGTTGAACCCGAGTATCTTCAATGCGTCATACGCATGCTGCCGAGTGTACATTCCAGCATAGAGATCCATGGACGGCGCATAATATGGAGAGACCTTGGCCTTCACCTTTTGGAATCCCGCCTTCTCAAGGTCTTGCTTATAGTCAGCAACCGTCATGAACGTCGGAAACTTCATGAACGCGAGGAAGCGCTTTGCTTCCGCCGCCGTCATCTTATCCGTGGCAACCCAGTCAGAGAAGACTACTTTACCGCCCGGCTTCAGAGCCCGGTGCGCCTGGCTAATGAGCCCCGGCTTGTCAGCCACATAACACCATGCATCTTCGCCCCAGGCGAAGTCAAAAGCTCCTGCCTTCACGTGTGGGAGCGCAACATCGCCACAGTAGAACGTGTATTGAGACGCGGCCAGGCCGAGAGCCTTCATGCGTTTCTTGCCAAGTTCGATCTGGGCCTTAGTGAAGTCAACCCCCTCCATACGGGCGACCCCGCACATCTTGAGCAGGAAGCGCATACCCGCCCCTGAGCAACAGCAGAAGTCCACGCCGGACATTCCCGGCTTCACCCCTCCGAACGCTGCAAGATCCGTTGACGAGGCGAAGCCGCCAATGTGAATCTGCTCACCCATGAGCAGCTCCCATAGCTGGCCTTCAGCCCCTGAATAGATAGTCTGTACTTCCTGTACATAATCGTTGCCTGCTTTAAACATGGCAAACCTCCTTGACGTGTTAATTGCCTGGCATGCCTTTTTTCCACACGGAAAAATAGACAACGACAAGAGCAATTCTTGGATTTATACAGGAAAGTCAACGGCGGTTCAAGTCGCAAATGGTATACGTCTTCAGTGGAATTATGGAGTATGGGAATGTTGGAAAGCCTAGCTGGGCGAATAGGCGTCCACGCCTGTTCACTGGCGGCTTAGAGGGCCGCCAACCATATACACATTAAAATATTTTAAAAATCCTCTTTACAGGGTCAAGCAGTTTTGATAAAGTTATCAATATTGATAGACTTAATAGACTATTGAGTTTAAACGAAAGACCAACCTGAACATGACTCCAACAGCGTACAACTGGAATATGACGACCAATACACGCACAGCAACCTGCGCGTGTATGTGTTGTTGTATGTCCGCTTGTCCGGCTGGAGGGGTTCATCGTTTCCGATAAACGCATCGCGCATTTGATCACAAGACGAACCCATAACCAGCAAACGGTTATGGGTTTTTTGTTTAATAACACCGCCACACATCGTGGCAAAAAGAAAAAGAGAAAGAGAGAAAAACATGAGTAACACAAATACTACAGAAGCAGGACCGGGTATCAATACCCTCTCCTTGCATGCGGGGCAAGTGCCTGATCCGACAACGGGTTCTCGGGCCGTGCCCCTTTATCAGACGGCATCGTACGTATTCAAAAATTCACAACACGCGGCAAACCTATTTGCCTTGAAAGAGTTTGGAAACATCTACACGCGGTTAATGAACCCGACAACGGATGTGTTCGAAAAACGTATTGCGGCATTAGAGGGCGGCACTGGAGCACTTGCCACAGCATCCGGTCAGGCAGCCATCACTTACGCACTGCTATCGATCACTCGGCTCGGAGACGAGATCGTTGCCGCCAATAATCTGTACGGAGGGACTTATCAACTCTTCCATCACACATTCCCTAAATTTGGGCGTACGGTCATCTTCGTGGACTCGCGTAACCCGGAGGCGTTCCGCAAGGCTATCACACCTAAGACGCGGGCGGTCTACATCGAGACGGTGGGCAACCCAAAACTGGACGTGCCCGACTTCGAGGCAATCGCCACAATCGCTCATGAGGCGGGTGTGCCGCTTGTCGTGGACAACACCGTGGGCGTCGGGCTTGTACGCCCCTTTGACCATGGCGCGGATATTATCGCCAGTTCAGCCACAAAATACATCGGGGGGCACGGCACCTCGATTGGTGGCGTGATCGTGGATTCGGGAAAGTTCAAGTGGAACAACGGCAAGTACCCGGAGTTCACCGAACCTGATCCGAGTTATCACGGCATCGCTTACTGGGATGCGCTAGGAAATGTTCCGGGACTCGGAAACGTGGCTTTCATCTTAAAGATCCGCGTAACCTTGCTCCGCGACACGGGTGCTGTCCTGAGTCCCTTCAATGCACGTGAATTCTTGCTTGGCTTGGAAACACTGCCTTTACGGCAGGCACGCCATTCAGAAAATGCGTTAGCGATTGCCCAGTGGCTCAAAGGACATCCACGCGTGGCCTGGGTGAACTATCCAGGACTTACCGATAGTCCGACCCATGCCATTGCTGCAAAATACCTGAAGAAAGGGTTTGGAGGGATTGTGGGCTTCGGAATAAGGGGCGACCGTGAAGCGGGGGCGCGATTCATCGACAACGTGAAACTGCTTTCCCATCTCGCCAACATCGGCGATTCCAAGTCGCTGGTCATCCACCCCGCCTCCACCACACATCAACAGCTCACACCCGCCGAACAGCAAGCGACCGGCGTGACAGAGGATTACATCCGTCTGTCCATCGGACTTGAAGATCTGGCGGATATTAAAGCGGATATTGATCAGGCGCTCAAAATCGCCACCGCATAATCAACCCAGCCAAACAAGGCCTCTCACACATGAAAACACAAAATGTGATCGTTCAATGCGAATATGGTTTACACCTACGTGTCGCATCGAAAGTGGTTGCTATTGCGAAGCAATCAGGAGCTTCCGTGCATATCCTGTGTGAGGGCTGCCCCAAGGCTGACGCGTGCTCGATCATCCAGTTACTGATGCTTGGAGCCAGTGAAGGAACGCCTCTGAAAATCGAAGTTGAAAGTTCAGAGGAAAATGAACAAACCGTCCTTCAAGCATTAACAGCCGTTTTCGAAGAAGGCGGCGGCATATAAAAACAAAAACAAAACAAAGAAAGACAGAAAGAGAAAGAGAGAGAAACATGAACAACACAAACAAGACACAAGCAGGACAGGGAGTCAAATCCCTCTCCCTCATCATCACAACAACCCTACTCACCGTCAACTCCTTCGCTGGCGTTCCATTGAACGATCTGCAAGGAAGTGGCGGATTAGGATATAATCCACTCGCCTATACTGCCGGACGGTATGTGGCCTCTGAGACAAACAGTCTCTCAGAATGGGTTAGCCTGCCGCAGGGCGGCCTTTGGTATGTGCATTTTTCGGATGAGAACATTCAATGGCTCGCAGCCAGTGCGGCGTTCTCGATTGCGAAACGGCTGGAGTTGTCGTATGGATACGGCCTCATTGGCAACATAAATGGAGATGAGGACATCAACACGCAGAACCTTGGCGCGAAGCTGAAGTTCATCGACGAGAATGCCTGGGACACAAGCTGGGTCCCCGCAGTTGCCGTCGGCGGAAAATGGAAACACACCTCCACCGAGTTGCTCAAGGGTCTCGGAGTACGCAAACAAGGCGCGGATGCCTACCTCGTCGCCACAAAATTCATCTCGCAGACTCCTCTGCCTGTGCTTGTATCCGCAGGTGTATTGCTCTCTGATGAAGTGGTCACCGGAATATTGGGGCATAACGATTACGGAGTGGCTGGATTTGGAAGCATCTCTGTTCTCCCAGTAGACTATTTAGCCGTGGGCGTTGAATACAAAGGAGGGGTCGATGCAGGCAATGGCATCCAAAACTCCGACTATTGGAACGCACATGTCGCATGGTTTGCAACGAAATCCTTGACCTTCGTCGCCGCCTATGCGTATACAGGGACCTTCGAAGGAGACCTCGACGACCTGGGTGTCGGGCAAGCCGTCGTGTTTAGCGTACAGTACGGATTCTAACGTTCATCACCGACTGATACTATTTGAGGTGCGACTGCAGAATTCTGCAGTCGCACCTCATTCTTTATTGTATTGCTTTGATGGGCCTGAATTGCTAATTTGAGGCATTCGCAGATTGAAAAGGAGATCCCATGTCACTGACACGCTTCAGCATATCGCTTGATGAAGAATTGATGCATCGCTTCGATGCTAAAATCAAAAAGGACAAATGCCCGACGCGGTCAAAGGCCGTGGGCGACTTGATACGCGCCAGTCTGGTGCAGACCGAGTGGCGAGCGGGCGATGAGGTCGCCGGTGCGATCGTGCTGGTCTATGACCATCACACGCGGGATGTCGGGAAACGTCTGACAGACATGCAGCACGATTGCCACGATGTGATCATCTCGACACAACATGTGCACCTCGACCACGATAACTGCCTTGAGATCGTCGCGGTCAAAGGGACACCTCAGGAGATCGAGACTATCGTCAAGCGCCTGAAATCCATCAAAGGCCTGAAACACGTCTCCTTGGCCGCCGGGACGACTGGGCAGAGCCTGTCGTAACACAAAAATAAAAAAAGTATGATGACGGGTTATTTTGTGCTTGCGTCGTGTTACGATTATTTGATAAATATTACGGCTGTTCGCACGAAACAGGTAATACAAGTCAAAAAGGAACGCGTCAATGAGTCGAGAGACATGGTGGACAGGGGTTGTTTTTTTTCTGTGTAGAGGGGGTTCGGCTTTTGCCACACTTCCCTTATCCGTCGATGAGGCGGACACGCAGGACCCCAACACGTTTCAGATCGAGGCAGGAGTCGGTTACGAGCGTGACGTCCAATGCCACCACTGTGATTTCCCGCTTGCCCTGACCTACGGGGTGATGCCGCAGTGGGACATCGCCGCCGGTTTTGGCGGACAACTTGAGCAGCGCACTTGGCATCAACATGAGGGTGCGGGCAGAAGGGTGAGCGGGTTGGCTGACCTGAACCTAGCAACAAAGTGGATGTATCTCAAGGAGTCCACCTACCTGCCGCGTCAGACGCTCTGCCCTTCGGTGACCTTTCCCACGGCTGACGATCAAAAGGGGCTAGGGAGCGGCGAGACGGATTATGATCTGACGTGGATGGCATCTAAAACCGTTGGAGAGCGAACCGGGGTACACATCAACATCGGTTACTCATGGCTGGGTGCCCCCCCCAAGGAAGACCTGGAAAATTTGATTCATTCCGGTGTGGCAGCGGACTATCAAATTTTAGAGTCACTCCAGTTGATCGGCGAACTCTTCGGCGAACTCGAGCTGAACGATTATGAGAGTGCCTTACAGTGCAACATCGGCTCCAGGTGGGAGATCATCGACGATTTCTTTCTCGTCGCTTCTGCTGGGTCGCGGATATCGGGAGATGCACCCGACTTTTCAGCGAAGGTCGGCTTCATTTGGGTTTTTGGATTCAACAGTAGCGAAAAAGAATAGGAGAGAATCAATATGCACATGGCAGACGCGTTGATTTCTCCTGCTGTGGGGGGGGCTTTGTGGGTTGTATCGGGAGGACTGATCGTCTTCTGCGCCCGGAAAGTAAAACAGATTGTGCGAGACAATCTCGTTCCTCTGATGGGCATGCTGGGTGCCTTTATTTTTGCAGCGCAGATGATCAACTTCTCGATTCCTGGCACTGGATCGAGTGGGCACCTCGGCGGAGGGCTGATCCTGACCTTGCTGCTCGGCCCTTATGCGGCCTTCTTGGTCATCGCCTCGGTCTTGACTGTACAGGCCTTCTTCTTTGCGGACGGCGGGCTGCTGGCCTTGGGCTGTAACATCTTTAATCTGGGGTTCTTCCCAGCTTTCGTCGCCTATCCGCTGATCTACCAGACTATTGCTGGAAATCAATACGGGGCCATGCGTACTCAAGTGGCCGCGCTCGTCGCCGCTGTCGTAGGCCTGCAACTGGGTGCGCTCAGCGTCGTACTGGAAACCCTGGCGTCCGGGATTTCTGAGTTACCCTTCAGCACGTTTGTTGTGATGATGTTGCCAATTCATCTAGCCATCGGCATCGTGGAGGGGTTGGCGACCATCGCCGTGATCGCTGTCGTCGCCCGGGCGCGGCCTGAGGCTCTATTTTCGGCATCAGCAAGCCATGTGTCTGGCCGTTTGAGGCCTGTGCTGGTCGGGCTGGCGATTGCCGCCGTTGTCATGGGTGGCATGGCGAGCTGGTTCGCGTCCAAGCAACCCGACGGGTTGGAGTGGTCGATTGCGCACATAACAGGTGGCAAAGAGCTGTCGCAACCGAAAACGGGGCTTCACAAAGATTTGGCTGACTTGCAAGAAAAGACCGTGCTTTTGCCTGAGCCCTCTGTGCCGGTTGATTTATCCGCGCCACAGGAGGACGCTTGGCCCAACGTCAGTAAGAGAACCTCCGTATCGGGGCTTGTTGGGGGAAGTTTAACCTTGGTACTGGCCAGTTTATTCGGAATAGTGCTCAGGTTGAGTTCACGCCGAAACAAGACAGGATTTAGAAATTAATCTTTGTGTTCTTTGCGGTAAAAAAAGCAAGACAGGTACAGGAGAGACTATAACACCATGGGGATTGCGAATTGGATTGAAATCGGGCGGATGGACGAACTAAGCCGTATAGATACGCCCATGCATCGGATCGATGCGCGGGCTAAGGCTGTCGTCACTCTCGTGTTCATCACTGTCGTGATGTCCTTTCCTGTCCATGAAGTTTCCGCGCTGACCCCCTTTCTGCTCTTTCCAGTGGCTCTTGTCGCGCTGGGTCGCATCCCAGCTCGACACATCCTGAAGAAGATTCTCATTGCCGCGCCATTCGCGTTGGTCGTTGGCATGTTCAATCCGTTCATGGACCGACAGCCCTTTGCCGTTATCGGATCATTCACCGTGACAGGTGGCTGGATATCCTTCGTCTCGATCATGCTACGTTTTGTCCTGACGGTCGGAGCCGCGCTGGTGCTGGTCGCTTGCACGGGCATGAACCGCCTGGGTGCTGGATTGGAGCAACTGGGGGTTCCCCGCGTGTTTGTCATCCAACTGCTGTTTCTCTATCGCTACCTGTTCGTCGTATCGGACGAAGGCGGCAAAATGTTTCGGAGCATCGAACTCCGCTCGGATCGGACGTGCCCCTTACGTCTGCGCACGTATGGCTCGCTGATCGGCAACTTACTCCTGAGATCTATGGATCGTGCTGAGCGCGTGTACCGCGCCATGGTTTCCCGCGGTTTTGATGGCGAGATTCACGTTCTGCGGCGCTCATCGTTCCGCTGGACAGACGCTGGGTTTATTTGCAGCTGGCTGGCCTTTTTTATCGTCGCGCGTGTGTGGAACCTCGCCGACGGGATTGGCCTTTTACTCACAAGGATTACACCATGAGTCACCATATTGTTGAAGTACGAGATTTGATGTATGCGTATCCAGACGGCACGGAAGCACTGAGGGGTGTTTCCTTCCGCATCGAGCATGGCAGCGCGGTCGGCCTCGTCGGTGCGAACGGGGCTGGAAAATCCACGCTTCTCCTGCATCTCAATGGTTATCTGCCGACGACACGAGGCGAAGTCTTCATCGGAGACACGGTTGTGACTCGCGAAACCGCCGTCTTGGCGCGTCGTGCGGTGGGCCTCGTTTTCCAAGATCCAGACGACCAGCTTTTCATGCCAACCGTGGCAGAAGATGTCGCGTTCGGCCCCCTGAATGCGGGATTACCGTTAGAGCAGGTCGAGCGCAGGGTCACGGCGGCACTGGAGCGCGTGGGGATGACGCATGTGCGGGAGCGCCCCCCTTACCGCCTTTCGGCGGGCGAGAAGCGGGCTGTAGCGATTGCGACAGTGCTAGCCATGTCCCCGGACATCCTGGTCATGGATGAGCCCTCCGCCAATCTCGACCCGCGCGCCCGCCGTCGGCTAATCGAACTCCTGCTGTCGTTTGAACATACCCGAATCATCGCCACACACGATCTGGAAATGGTCGTCGAAGTCTGTTCGCGGGTGATCGTGCTTGACGGCGGCAGAGTCGTAGCCGACGGGCCAACACGGGAACTCCTGAACAACGAAGCGCTTATGCTGGCCCACGGTTTAGAGCGTCCACATAGCCTCCGACATTTGCATCCGCACTAAATTCAGGGTTCAGGGTTTCCGCCTTCGCCAAGGCTACGGCGGACAGGCAGGGTTCGGGGTTCAGTTGAGCGTTAAGCGTTGGGCGTTCAGCGTTAAACGTTTTGAATAGCCAATATCCAACAAGGAATATCCAATATCCAAGGGGAAGGCCGCATTTCCGATGGTTATTGATCATTCCGTGTTCATGATTGGATATTCAAGTGCTAAAAATGCATCTTGACAAACCTTACAGGGGTTAATTATAGTAACCCGCAACGAAGCGTATTGGAAGACGGTGAAAGTCCGTCACGGTCCCGCCGCCGTAACTGGGGACGAACGCCGCATGCTGACACTGTCTGAGCAGATGGGAAGTCGCGGCTAGTAGGTTGATCCAGAAGTCGGAATACGTGCGTTTCGTAAGAGAGGTGAAGGGTTCCCCCGTGGAGAGGGAACATACCATCATTATTGTTTTGGGATTGAAAACGGAATCCCCGGGCCTCGCTGAGATGCCTGGGGATTCTTTTTTTGTCGGAAGGAATTGAGATGAAGAAAATTTTATTGGGGTTATTGGTGATGCTTGCCTTGATGCCGCAATCCGCCTTTGCGATGCATATCACGGAAGGCATATTGCCGCCGCTGTGGGCTGGACTTTGGTTTGTGTTGGTAGCGCCCTTTTTTATCTGGGGCCTTCGAGAAATCAAGGCCAAAAGTATAAACGATCCGCGATACAAGTCCATGGTTGCCTTGATTGGCGCAGCGGTCTTTATTATCTCGTGCATGCCCGTGCCTGTACCGTTGGTAGGCACATGTTCTCATCCAGCAGGAACCGGCCTTGCGGCCATCATCATCGGGCCTGCTCCGACCGTTGTTCTATCCAGCGTGGCATTAACGTTGCAGGCACTCTTCCTTGCGCACGGTGGATTGACGACGCTGGGTGCCAATCTCTTCTCAATGGGTGTAGCCGGCGCATTTGCCGCGTATGGTGTTTTCCTTCTTGCACGAATCCTGCGTGTACCGATCTTCTGGGCTGCCTTTGCTGCTGGGCTCACCTCGGACTGGGCTACGTATGCGTTAACCTCTATCGAGTTGGCCTCTGCCTTAAAAGGGGAACACGCCTTTGTTAATGTATTCTACACCATTCTGGCTGCCTTCTCTCCCACACAAATTCCACTCGGTATTCTCGAAGGATTCCTGACCGCCATCGCGTATCAGTTCTTCTGCTCCAAACTGAAGTTGCCAGGCACAGCTCCTTGGCACTCGGAGAACGTGAGCTCAACATCAAAAAAATGACCTACAGATATGCCGCCCCGCACACCCTAAGGGAAAACAGAATAAAAAGTAAATAACATCATCTCTCGATCGGTCAAAAGGGGCAGGAAAATCAGTCTATGTTGCTCGAGTCCGTTATCCGTTTTTTCGGGCAGCACGCTCAACTTGTTCGACATACCGCTGGACTTCTTCTCGTGGTTTCAATTCTAAGGCTCGCTTAAGCAGGGGTAACGCCTCCTGAAATTTTCCAGCCTTCACCAGAATCTGTCCGTGGCGAAGTTTGGCCTCCGCCTCGTATTTCTCGATCCCGGCGGCGCGTTCGCACAAGAAGCAGGCCTTGTCGATGTTGCCGGTGCGCGCGTAATGCTGAGCCAGCAGAATCAGTGTTTCGCCGTCCAGTGGGTCAAGTGCCACAATGTCTTCCAACAGCCGAGCCTGTTCCGTATCATTCTGCCCGGTCGCGGCCGCCATGCGCGCTTCGAGCTTGAGTACCCGCTTCTTTTCGGCGGCACCCAGTTTCGCGCCGCAGACCGTTTTCACTCGGGTCAAGAGGCTTCCGGCCTCGGTGTAAGCACTCCGGGCCGCCAGCACCTCGGCATTGCGCAGAGCCGTTGACGGCTCGGCGTTTGCGCCGTCCTTAGTCAGCGCGCGCAGATAGGCAGAGACAGCCATTTCCGGCACGCCCTCGTTAATGTAAATGTCACCGAGCGTGTTCAGGCACGCAACATTGGCCAAGCCGGCGCGATCCAGCAATTCGTAGTTCTCGGCCGCCTTGAGCGGTTGCTTGAGGCTCAGCCAGGCGTTCGCCTGCAATAGCCAAAGATCGGTACGCCTCGGATCACGGCGGATCATGTCACCGCACAACGCCGCCGCCTCTTCGAACTTCCGTTCCTTGAACAGACAGCGAGCCAGTCCGTTTTTCCAATCGATTGATTCAGGCTGTAACATCATCGCTTGACGGTACGCGCTTTCAGCGGCCACATACTGTTCGGTCATGGCATAAGAATGGGCCAGCAGGCCGAAGGTCAACCCGTCTGCAGCACCCAGATCAATGGCGCGCGTCAAAGGCCCGACAGCCCGGTCGAACGCATTACTGCGAACGTAGACCAGCCCGAGATTCTTCTGCGCGCGGAGGAAGGAGGGAAGTTTATCAACAGCTTTGCCATACCATTTGGCAGCCGCGTCAAGGTTATCCTGCTGAAAATAGATACTGCCGATCGTGAAGTCGTACAAGGCAGAAGAGAGCGACACCCCTTTTTTGTCAATCGCTTTCGCAACGCTCTTTTCCAACAGGGCAAGCGCCTTTTCGGCACCAACCGGGGTGACCATCAGTTTGGAGAACTGCTCGAACTCCTTACGTTCTTCGGGCGTCACCCGCGGCTCGATTTCCGACCGCACGCCATAAGTCCCTAGAAATTGTCTCAGAAATTCCGGATCGCTCCACAATTTCAATTCTATTGTTTCATTCGTCTCCGCATGTGTACCTGCGGCTGTCAAGACTAGAAACACTACCATGAACTTTCTTCTTACGTTTCTCATATTTTCACCTATTTCTTGAATGTGATTGGAACCCGCATTCTGAAGACAACCGCTTCGCCGTTGCGTTTACCTGGTTCGAAACGCCAGCGCTTGACTGCTTGCAGTGCCGCCGGCTCGAACGCCGGGTTCGTAGACTTCTGTACGATGGGATTGTCCACACGTCCCGTCCGGTCAACCATGAACAGGACATGCACCGTGCCGTCTAGCTTCTGTTTACGCAGTGCGGACGGGTACTCAGGTGCCGGCTGGAAGACTGCCCGGGGTGCCTGGTCGAGATCCGCCAGTGCGAAAATTTGCTCCGCTGCCGTCGCGGTGGCCGCCGCCACGGCGGCACCCGACAACACGGACGGTGCTCGGCTGAGGAAGTCACTGCCGCCACCCTCGCTCAAGCTGGGGTTGAGCGCGAGTTCGAGTTGTGCCAGATCCAGCGGTGCCGCCGACTCTTTGAGTTCGGGCGCTTTTTCAGGCACCGCTTGTTTCTCGACCTCGATCTCTTTGGCTTTCTCCTCCTCCGGCTTGTCAGGCTTGGCTTCCTCCTCGATGGACACGTCCAGCAATGTTTTTTTTCCGGCGTTATGCTGCGGGAAGAGCAAAAGCCCACCGAACAGCAGAAAGCCGAGCAACAGCAACACAGCCAACAAGAAGGAAGCTATCTGCATACCTTTCATTTCTTCTCCGTCGAAATCCCTACTTTAAGAATACCCACCTTGCGCGCCTCATCCAGTACGGCCACGACGTTCTTGAAGTCGGCCTTGGCTTCAGCGCTCACGACGACCTTGGGATCTTTTGAGGCGGCCTTGTAAGTTTGCAACTTGAACGGCAACTGAGCCATGGAAACCTTATCTTTATTAAAAAAGATCTCGCCGTTCTGACTCACCGTCAAGGTGGCCGCACTCTCACGATCCTCGATTTTTTCGGCTGTGCTGGCACTGGGCAATTGCACCTGCACGCCTTGATTCTTGGTCATCGAGAGCGACACCATCACGAACGTTGCCAGCAGAAAGAAGATGACGTCAATCAGCGGAACGATCTCGATACGGGCTTTTTTAAACTGGTACGCTTTGACCCTCATTTTTCACCTCCTGCTTCGTCTGCGTCATACGGCAAGGGTTGCTGCTGCGCAAGCTCTTTGTCCATGATCGGTTTCATCAACAACTCAAGGTGGCTCATGGCATCCTCAATCTCATGACGGGCTTTCTCGCATTTAGAATGTAGAAAGTTGAGCGGAATCAGAGCGGTCACTGCGATGCCGAGACCGAAGGTCGTGGCGATCAGCGCCTCGGCGATGCCGCCGGTGATCGCAGTCGGCGCACTCAGTTCCGACCCACCCAGCATGCCGAAAGCCGAGATCATGCCGGTCACCGTACCCAGCAGGCCCAGCAACGGTGCCATGGTTACGACCGTGTCCATCAGGGCGATACCGCGCGTGTAACGTACCATTTCCTGTGCCGAAGAACGCATGAGCGCGTCGGAAAGCGACTTCCGTCGATGCCGCAGGGCATACGTCAGAGCGCGGGCCACGAAGTCCTTGGACTTCTCGCCAGCGCGGATGGCTTCCTCGGGATTGCCTTGCTCCAGCGCACCCATAACCGCCGTGATGGTCCGATGACTGCGCCGGCCCTTCTCCAAAGCAAGGAACATCAGCCGCTCGAAGATTACGGTCACGGCCAGCACCGCCAGCGCCAACAACGGCCACATGATCGGCCCGCCTTTCTTAAAGTATCCCCAGAGGTTGCCCTTCGCGATCAGTGCCTTGAGTGCGCCACCCATGGTTGGATCCAGCGGCAAATCTCCCGTGCCCGAAGACACGAGGCTGGCGAGGCTCTCCGTAGCGCCTTTCTCCTCGAACGCATGCACGGCTGGCTTGCTTGAGCCGCTTCGCGGTAGTGCCAGTCCGGCGGTCTGACCGTCGGTTGATGCAAACAGTGCCACAGGCCCGACCAGCGCGAAGCGGCCCTGAGCCACGGTACCTTGCGAATCGATGGCGGAACCATCGAACCGCGCGCCACCGATCAAGTTTCCGAGGCGTTTTGCGGAAGTCTCGACCAAAGCGAGTTGCCGATCGAACTTCTGGGTCGGATCGAGATCCTTGTTCTGAGGTGCCAACAAGGCCGACTCCACGGTCGTCTTGTAGTGCTCGATCTCGCTCGTGTGTATGCGACCTTCAAAGGAGCGAGCATATTCGTCCAGTAGGCTGGAGACGTAGCCCACCTCGTCCTGCCTCAACTTGCCCTCCGTCTTAAGGGTGTTCAATTCCAGATTGCGGGCATCTACAGCACGGCGGGTCTTATCATACTCGCGCCGCGATTCCCCAAGCTGATCTTCGAGTTGGCTGAGCCTTTTGGTCATCGGGATCTTCTCATTGGCGATTGTCTCGCGCAACGAGGTAAGATCTTTCGAACTGGACTGGATCTCCTGCATGATAACGCCGGCCGCCGTCTCCATGGACGGGGCAGGTGCGGCGGCAGACTCAGCGGCGTATGTATTACTCGCGCATAACCACAACAGGCCAGCCGATGTGATCAGAGATTTCTCAAAGGTGTTACGAATCTTCATGGTTTTCCTCTTTCTTCCTTAACAATAAAATGTGTATACGGGTGTCAGGTCTCAGTTACTGAATCTTGACGGGTAACGGGACGAACCGCGCCGTGGCCTTGTTCTGCATGATCTGCATGGCATCGGTCACGCGCGTGGCAAGTTCGTTTGCAGGCAGCCATTCCCAGCCGTTGGTCGTGGCGGGACGTCCGATACCCGCATCTCCTTTGGCGCTCACGTAGTAGGCCTGCCCCATACCGATATAGAGCGTCTTGACCTCCGTCGGGCGGCCATTCGCCATCGTCCGGATCTCAGTCGCCACCGTGACCTCGCCATTGGCCTTGCCGATCTCGTTCAGGATACCGATGACATTTTGAAAACGCTCGGGCATACTGGTCTTGGTGTCAGCCGGATTCTGCGGCAGGCGCTGGATCAAGGGTTTCACGCGCTCGCGTACCGGTTCAGGCGTGCGTGCCAGTAACTGCGGTAGTCGCGTCTCGAGCCCTGAAACCGCCTCCCTCATACGTGTCACAGCGGCAGTGATCTGCTCATTTTGTGCCCGCACTTCGGCGAATTTGAGATCCAGAACAACGGTTTCATTCGTCGTCTGAGCGGTCTTCGCCTTCAGTGACGCGAGTTCCTTCTCCAAGACCAATGCGCGATCCGCGAGCAGCTCCCGTCCGAGTCGCCAGTCCCTTTGCTCCTGAGAAATCAGCCGTTTGGTCTCCAACAGTTTCTCAAGGTTCAGTTTGGCTGTCTCCAACTCATCTTGTGCCGTTACACTACCTGTCACGAACATCAACGTGACGATCATCCATTTCTGTCTCATTCTTTCTCCTCACTAACTTGGCGGTTGATTCCACCACTCATTCCAACATGACTCATTACCAATTGCATCCTAAAGATATCCCGAAGATCCTACCCATCGTGTAAGAGGTCCGGGCAAAATCCCCATAAGGCGTACGCGAAACAGTTTCAATCGCCGGATCTAAAAGGTTCTTGAATTCCAAGCCGAGTCGCCAAGTCGGCGAATAGCGATTGTCACCGAAGCGGAACTTATAGCCAATGACGAAATCCAAGGTCCCATAAGGATTCTCAACAATGGCAGGGAAATAGTTGCCGGGTGAAGCCGTATCACCGGCGGCATACGTCTCACCGCGCCAGTTGTAGAATAGCCCCGCGTTTAAGCCCGTGGCCTCGTTTTCAAAAAGGAGATTCACGTTCGCGAGAATATCCGACTGTCCGTCCATGGGCCGTGACGAATTTCCTATGCCCTGCGCTAAAAGCTGTTTTCTGATATCTTCGCGGTATTTTACTTTGGACTCCTGCATAGTCATGTTTCCCCCCAGAGAGAAGGATTCCAGATAACTGCTGAGGAAGCCAAAGCTTTTACGGGCTTCAAGCTCAAGACCCTTTATTTCAGCATTGCCATAATTCTCAGGATAGATGTAATCCACATCCGGATTAATGGCTGACCTTACAGAGTATTGGATCGGATTTTCAATCGTCTTGTAGAAAATACTGACAGCCACTATATCCGGCTTGTTTTTATCGGGACGCCATTCCAGCCGAGCATCGTAGTTTTTCAAGGCAGACATTTTCAGATCCGGGTTTCCCAGAAAGACCCGAGAAGAGTCGTAATCGGTGTATTTAACAGGTGTGATCTCCTTGAAGGTCGGACGGGCAATGGTCTCAGCGTAAGTCAATCGCAGGGAAATCTCTTCAATCGGCTTCACGTTGATCGCGAGCGCCGGGAGTATATCAGTCTGGTCGATGCTGGCATCAGCTTCTCCCGGGGTGGCCGAATTTCTAGCGATCAACCCTAGATCGTTTACAGTATAGGCAGTGGGATATTTTGCAACCATTTCTTCTGTTACTTTGTCATAGATATAAAATGAGCTGTTGTTGACAGCCGGAAAGACCTTAGTGTTCATGATCGTGTTTTCGAGCCGCGCACCGCCGACCAGATCAATCCACTCAGGGAGCGGCACCCTGCCCATCAAGTAGGTGGCCATAATATCTTGCGTCCCATCGTACTCCATACTTTCAGAAAAGATGGTGCCCAGAGAAGTTGGGTCAACAGCCCCCGAAAATCCAGTAAAATCGGTTTCACTGTTAGCTGGAATTTGACCGCCATCAACTTTGTGAATTCTGTTCCGATACGTCCGGGCCACCGAGTCATAGAACAGGCCGGTCTTGAACCATCCATCCCAGCCCTCGGCCACTGTGTATGGCTGTTTATAATTGGTTTGCAACTGCAGGTCATCCTCGCGTGTGTCTTGCCAACGGCGCTCAATGCCAGCAGTCATATAGTTCGTGCTCGCGACGAGAGTCGGGGTACTCCAAACCGGCGTGGCTGGATAGGTCGCGGTGTTTACGGAACTCAACATGTCTTTGCGAACGTATCCGCCACCGATCTGACGTCTGTCAGGCTCGATGCATTCGGCCATATTATACGACCCGCTCCAGTCCAGCACACTGTCGTTCAAGAAAGAGAACTTGTGCTCACCCGCCAACTGCATAATCCCGTTCGCATTCTCCGTGTACTGCATGACCGCATTGAAATCGCGACTGTAGATTTGTTCCGTACGCCTCGCCGTAGGATCGAGAATCGGTTTCGGGGGGCGACCCGGTGTCCAGCCGACCACCGTATTGTCAACACCCGTCACAATAGGATCGGGGTTGAGAGACGGCTTGTAGCGGAGTTCAACCGTGTCTTTTGACTGATGCGTGTACAGGGTTGTGAACCGGATGTCGTTATACTCGTTTTTTGCGCCAAGCGTGAGGCCAGCACTCCACAACTGTTCGTCCTGCGAAAACTCAACCGTTTGTTGTTGGGAAGGATCAAGTGAGTAGTCCTTGACTCGCGCTGGCTTGTCAAGTGCGTTCTGAATACCGAACCGGTACTTGTATTTTTGACTATAAGACCCCAGAAGCAGACCACCAAACTTCCAATCGCCAACCTCAATGAAGTCCCCTGCAGCTAATTTGAATCCGTAATTCTGAGGCGGTGCCTTATTCTGAATCTCGTTGCTGAACTGCTTGTCGGTAGAGGTCGTACCGCCTTGGGTCTTTTCTTCGCCGCCGCGAGGATAGTTCCCAGTGGTCTTGTCCCAGAAGTCTAGTCTTGTCAAGCCGCGCACCCCCCCAAACCCATTTCCTCCGCCTGAATACGATTTGAAATGGTCATTCCAGGTCGCATTTGAATCGTATTCAGTTGAAACGCTGGCTTGTAACACGGTTTTGTCAGGCACACCTTTTGTTTTAATGTTGATTCCGGATGTTGCATCACCTTGCTGATCGGGCATGAAACTCTTGGTGACCTGCACACTTTCGATTAGAGCCGAGGGAATCTGATCCATTGAAACCGCACGTTTATCACGGTCGGCATTCGGCATCCTGATTCCATTCAGCGAGGTGGATGTATATCGGTCTCCGAGGCCTCGAATCACCGCATATTTTCCGTCTTGGATCGTCGCGCCCGTGATCATCTTCAGTGCGGCCGCAGCCGTGCTGGCACCTGCCTTAGACATCATATCCGACCCGACGTTGTCCATCAAGGTACTGCTTTGTGTACGGATATTCAACTGGGTTACTTCGGATGCACCTGTTGTGATTTCAAGGTCTTTGACAACAAATTCCTCCATGTCAGTAAACGCCCCATTCAGGCGAATCTCTTCTGATTTGGCATCTCCTGGAATCACAACCACCTGACTCAAAACCTTCCTTTCAAAACCGGGTGCGCTGACAACCAGGGTGTATGATCCACCTGGCAAGGTATCGAACAAGACGTTGCCATCCTCGCCTGACACCATCCTTTTTTCCGCTTCCACGACGTGTACCATCGCTCCAGCAAGAGGCACATCCCAGTCTTGGTCAATAATGCGGACGCGCAACGCCCCGATCGCCCCGCTCTGCGCCCACGCACCTGCCATGCAACACAGAACGCCGAAAACGATTAGGCTGACTCTCACAAATCCCCTGTGCCTGTTCCGGCTGCTGACATAAGAACTCTTTGACTCATTCATTGGCATTTGCGTGCTTTTTGTCCTTGATTTGTAAGAAGCATACAGAAGCTCTGTTAGTGTATTACGTCCGTTTAGTTAGATATTTGTTTAAAGTTAATTATTCAACGTTTCATGTTGTGCCCGCATGGCATACGTCAAGGCTTCCGCAACTGGCTTGAAATATCCGGGACGGTCGCTTGACCGCTGGATTCCCAACTCAAAGGCCTGAGTAATCTCTGCGGAATTCCGTCCCGCAGCCGCCTTGGCCTCTGCCAGCACTGCCCATGGGGCGAGGCACTCTCCCGTGTCTTTCGCCTCAATCATTGCTTGCGCGTGGCTGATCAATTCGTCGGCCTTTTCTTTCTTGCCAAGTCCAGCATAAATCTGGCTGAAGTCCAGAAGCATCTGGCAATCCGGTTTGAGGGTGACCTTCTCCAGTTGTCCGATTTCCTGCTGGACAATTGAATCCCAGGGTGTCCCGTGTAAAAGAGGTGCCAGTTGTGCGCACAGGCGAAGCCGTTCGACGACTGAAAATTTCATACGCTGTCCCATCAGCAGTTCCACGATCAACATCATGTTTTTATCTTCTTTCGCGTGTTGCCGGAGACACGTCAGCCAGTCACAAAAGAAACGGGTGGCCGCCGGCATCCGGTGAACCTCGTCTTCGAATATCCACTTCTTCATGGTCTGAAAATCATGCGACTTCTGCCAACGCCCAGCGACAATCGCAGCCAAGAGCGAATTCGTAATACGCTGCTGATCCCACTCGTCGAGTTGTTTTCCGTCTCGGACAACCGTCTGCATGAGCACCTCGTGCTTCTCAGTTTTTCCGAAAATAGCCTCCGCATAAGCCTGTTCGATCTCGCAGGCGAGTTTGACCCACACCCGTTCTTGCTCGATTGCACACCATTTATCGAGCAGCTCAAACTGTCCGCTCAGCGCGGCGGCGTTACAAATCCGCACCTTTATCGTGCCTGCGTCAAGAAGGCTGGGGATCGAGTCCGCCGCTTTCCAGGCCAGCTCCCAATTGGAATTAGAACGATTGGCCTGTGTCTTATTTCCCGGTGCGCACCCTCCGCTCAACACGGCCAGCGCGAGCACTCCCAAACTGATCGGATATCCCTTGCACAATACTCTTCCAAACATAATGTTCTCCTAAGAGCGTCAATATAAAAAACCTGCGGCCGCTTTCGCAACCGCAGGAATTGTCATTTCAACTACACATTGCGCTTACTGCTTGATCAGTTTGAAGAACGCTGAATTGCCAGCATTAGGAGGAGTTTCCCCCGTGATGTCGGTTAGGTTCACTGTCACAGGGGCTGAGGAAACCGTGAAGGTCTTCAGCACCGTCCACACAGGACTAGACAGGCTTGCCGTTGTTTGCAACTGATAGGTGCCGAGGGTAGCAAGGGTATACGTCACCACGGGGCTGAGACTGATTCCCGCCACACTTGTAACCGGTGTACCCGAGATAGGTGCTCCGCCATTCGGCGCATAGACGATGCCGTTCACGCCATTGGTCACGGTCGTCGTGATGTTGTTGGTTACCGTTGTCATCACCGTGTTGGTGATGTAGCTTGTAGTCCCGCTCGAGAGCGGCACAGAGACCGTTCCGCCGGCCGCGACATCGCCGCCGGGTGCGTCCGCAAGTGCGCCAAGCGAGTCGATGGTCGTCCACCCCTTGGCCCAGTTGTTGGAGGCCGCGAACGCACCGCAGAAGCGTACGGGCGTGAGCCACTGATCCGGAGCCGGCAGGGCGCCGTAAACGGCGGCGTTAGCCGCACGCGGATCGATGTTGGTAACAGCATAGGATGTCGTAGCAGTCATCGCGCGCGAAATGCGGAGGCGTGACTTGATCGGCATATTAGCTCCGTCGCTGAGCGCCGTCAGATCCTGGTTGTAATTGTAGACGTCGTTCGTGAATCCGGAATAGGACGTAAGGCCAGTCGACACCCATGGGCCGCTACCTTTGCCCGTGCTGACCCAATCGAACGCTGTAGCGAACGAAGAGCCGCTGCCGCCGGTGCCAGCAAACGCAATCCCTTGCGGGCAGTTGAAAAAGATGGTGCCGCGGATCGCAGCCTGCTGCTCATCGGCCATGACTCCGTCGCCATAGAGATAATTCGCGACAGCGGTGGCATCCATGCCGGCCGTTGCGCCAGCATTGGTGGTGACGCTCGGGAAGTTGGCTGCCGTCGGAGCCTTTTGGAAACGGAACGTTGTGTTCAGGTCGCCAGACAAATCGGCGCCCGAGCGGTTCTCGATGAGCGTCGCGGCTGCGCCGAAATCCATGACGATGGAGTTATAGATGCGAGGCGTTGCGTTGTCGCGCATGGAGAGCCCTACGTTCCGGTTATTCTTGGTGACATAGCCGCCACTGTAATACCGGCAAGATGTATACTGCATGCCGACCAGCGTCACGTTTGCCCAGAGGGAGTTGGCGTAGAGGTACGTTGCGCCGTTGTTTTCCTTTTCGAAACCGTCGATCTCCATGCCTTTATCAGAGGCGCCGGACTCGACGCCCGATCCACCCATGTCGCGCTGCACGCCGAACAAGAACTGGTTCTTACCGCGGAATCCCGCATCGCTGTCAAAGACGTCGTCACCAGCACCCCAAGCGACCAGATACTTCGCGTTAACGGTACCGCCAAACCACTCGAAACAGTCGTCGATGTTGTTGTAGACCTCGATGTGGTCGACCTTGGTGCCGCGACCGACGCCATAGAACGTCACGCCGTTGATTTCTTTGGTGGAGGCCAGAACGTAGCCACCATAGCGAACCTGCAGATACGAGATTTCGCCGCTTGAGTCGTTGTCATCCAAACCGCCACCCTGGATGCCGAGATTGGCGTCTGTGCCCTCGACTTGGATATTGCCGGAGCCTAGGGTCGTTTGATTGTCCCAACTCACGAAGGCTTTACCGCAAAGAACCAGTCCGCCCCATGCACCGTGATGGTCGCCGAGCTTGCCATAGTTATAGCTCGTGCCTGCCGCATTTGTCACCGCACTTCCTGACGCAGTGTAATACCACCAAGAGTCTTGGAAGACCGCAGAACCTGTGGAGCCGAACCAAGGGAAGTTATTGTCCCACTCATCCGTCATACAGATCGGGGCGCTCGCTGTGCCCTTTGCATAGATCTTACCGCCGCGCTCGACAATCAGCATACCGGGACGAAAAGAAGACCCCGTACGTATCGAGTTGACGCCGCGGATGATCGTGCCGGGCTGGATGTTCAGCGTTGCGCCGTCAGCAACCAAGATAATGCCATACAGCATATAAACATTATTTGAGGTCCAGTTGTGTGTACCCGTTAAGCGGTAATTGGCCGTATAACCAGTACCTACGATTGTCCCACCCGTATAATCATTGGTTCTGACATTGATAACCGATGTCGGTATCGCCGCCATACCCACGCCAACTATCGCCATAGCGAACATGCCGCCGACGATTAAGTGTTTTGTGTAACTCATTGAATCCCTCCTTCTTTAACTTTCCTGCCCGGTGCGGATACGCCGTACCGAATCACCGCCCACCCGGGCAGTAACGAACAGCGAAGGAAAGTCTGCCGCCGTTCTTTATTTAACCTTTCCACGGACAGGGGTGCCGTTACGTCCCGGCATCCGAGTACTCCGTGAAAACGAGGCATACTTTAACAGAGGCGTGTATGCTTATTATCAGGCTTCAGTTATATTCTGGTTAGATTTTTTATACATTTTCTAGTCGAAAACAAACATGCCCCTTATCAAATACGAACCGTCATCCTATATAGTGGCGGCAGTTTTTAACCCTGCTCAAGCGAGCCTTAGAATTTAAACCACAGGAGGAAGTCCAGCGTGATAACGAACCAGTTGAACGTGCCGTACGAAGAACCCGATAACGGACGTGAGCAATATGGACTGCTTCCCAAACCCCTTTTGACCGACCGAGTGATAGCCTTTACTTTTTCTTCTGCTAGAAACTCAGGGTATGCCGGGTGGCATATTTGTCGGTCAATTTTTTCGAGAATGCTGACACGGTCAATGTGACAACATGACAGATAACGACAGACCCTTGAAAACGGAAACGCCAGGCCCGCTCGTGATCGAGTTGGAGACCCACAGCGAGAAGCTGGTTTTCTCCTTCTTCCAGAAGGGAGCCGACGAGGCTTCACACGAGTGTCTCCGTCGTAGTACGGTACACATCGCAGACCTCGAGACGTTTGCCTCGAAGCACATACGCTCGCAGGATGTCACCGTGCTGGAGGCTTCAACCAACTCCTCCAGCATCGCCGAGCGGATGGAACGGATAGGCCTGAGGGCGTATGTGGTGAACAGCTAGAGCGGCAAGGTGATCATAAATGTTGCGCCCTTGCCTATTTCGCTTTCGACCGCCACACTGCCTCCATGGATCATCGCGATGTGCTTGACAATAGCCAGTCCAAGGCCTGTACCACCCTTCTCGCGACTCCGTCCTTTGTCGATACGGTAAAAGCGCTCGAACAAGCGGTCAAGGTGCTCTGCAGCAATACCGTTACCATAGTCACGCACGGTAATCACAATTGCCTTTTCTCTGACAGGCTTGCCGGTCGCATGGCTTGTACTGTCTTCATACGTGCAATACGTGCATGTGCTGGCGGCTATGTCAACATAAGGACGTTCGGGTGTCGCACCATACGCAATGGCGTTGTCGATCAGGTTGATCAATGCCTGTTCAACCAACCCTGCATGGATGTTTGCCTTCAACCCTTGTTCGCATGAGAGATGCAACTGAATCATCTTCTCATTCGCGCGATCACGACAAAGATCGAAGGCGTGTTGCAGAAGCGGCGCGAGTTCCACTGAACGCTTCTCTAGATTCTGCCCAGAATTTGCTTCCATCTGTGACAGTTCCAGCAGGTCTCGGATGATGGCTTCGAGTTGGTTGGACTGATGAGCAATGATTCCTAAAAAACGTTCACAGGCGGTAGGGTCATCTTTTGCGCCATCTAGGAGCGTCTCCGCGAACCCCTTGATCGACGTCACAGGTGTACGCAATTCGTGTGATACATTCGCGACAAAGTCCTGACGGATGGTCGACAGTTTTTGAATCTGCTCTGCCATCTGATTGATAGCGTGCGCAAGCATCGCCAGATGGGGTACAGATGGAATCTCGAGGCGGAAAGAGAAGTCACCATTCCCCAAACACTGAACACCTTTTTGTATATCCGAAACCGGTCCGATAATCCGCAGGGATGTCCAGTAGCTCACTGACAACGCCGCAACGAAGACAATCAGTGCCAGCACAATAATCACACGATTTTCTGCCGCCCATTCACGCATCAGCATCCGCTCTGGCACGGCCACACGGATCACGCCCTTCGCTGGGCCGTTTAGCGGAATACGTTGCGCCAAATAGATCATCTGCCTGTCAAGACTCGTACTATACCGCCTGCTCATGCCATGACCCCTTTCCAAGGCTTCGCGAACTTCTGGTCGGTCGTTATGCGCATCAAGGTGTCGAGGGTCTGCCTCTGTATCGGCAATCACGTGGCCATTCGGCAAAATCAATGTGAAACGATGCCCGTCAACCGCGGCGATGCGTTTAAAGAGGCGCTCCGTTTCAGATGAGGAAATGAGCCCCTGTTCGTCTACGAGCATCGTCCCAATCAGGCGTGATTGGTTCTCGAGCTCCTTGAACCATTGGTTATAAAAGGCCTCCTTTGAGGAAAGCCACGTGTAGCCCGCGACAAAACTGATCGCCCCCAGCAGAATCAATATCTGCATCCCGAAGAATTGCCAGAATAGCGTTTTGTTTTTCACGAGGGTTTCATCCTGTATCCAATCCCGCGGATCGTCTCGATCCAGGTGCTGCACCTGCCGAGTTTTTTGCGCAAGCCGACAATCAGCACATCAATCGCGCGATCCGCAGCAAAGTGGTCATGACCGTGTAACGCATCAATAATCTGATCGCGGGAGAAGACCACGCCCGGTCTACGCATAAAAAGTTCCAGTGCATTAAACTCCCCAATGGTCAATGTGATGACTTTGCCATTGATTTTGATGATGTGGCATGTCAGATCAATTTCAAAGGGTCCATACGAGAGCACTTCCTGTTTGTCTTTCACACTGGCATCTCTGTGCCTTAATACCGTCCGAATACGCGCGGTCAAGACGCGAGCACTGAAAGGTTTGACGATATAATCATCCGCACCCACTTCAAGCCCTGCAACGATATCGGCATCCTCATTGCGCGCCGTGATTAAGATGACGGGAATGTGCGATAGCCGTGCATCCTTTTTTAGTTCTCGACAAAATGTCAGACCATCTTTCCCCGGCAGCATGATATCCAGAAGAATCAGATTCGGGACTTTCTTGGAAAGCCAATTTGTGGCCTCGTCAATCGCATCAAAGTCATAGACCTTGTAGCCTTCGCGTTCCATATTATAGCGAATCAACTCGCGAATGTCTGAATCATCCTCAATAATCAGAATTATTTCATTTGCCATGTGAGACCTCCTTCCTTGGTTAACCTATTCTATCGCCAAAACAAGTTCCGACCAGACGAGCAGACTTAATCCAAGAGTGATCGGTTGGGACACTGCGGATCAAGCCAGCGACCTTTTCCAGGGGTACCGCTTCACACGCGTCGGCCTTCACGCCGACCATAACATTATAATGCTTAGCCGCAATCAGTTCCCCAGCCATCGACCCCAGACGTGTGCAAATTAATCGGTCTGTGGGTGTCGGCGGGCCTCCACGCTGAACATGACCCAGTTGAGTGGTGCGGGCTTCAATGCCTGTGAGGGCTTGGAGCTGGCGCACGATGTAATCAACCATCGGTTCCTGAACCATCAGAACCCCTTGGTTCGTCTGCACCTCCGGTGCCTCTTTCTTGACTTTTGCCTGTTTGACTTTAGACAAAGAAGGATCGTCAATGGCACGCGCTCCTTCGGCGACGGCAATGATTGAAAACCGCTTGCCGCATTTCCGGCGTGCCCCCAAAAATTCAGCGATGACCCGAATATCATACGGGATCTCTGGGATGAGAATCACATCTGCACCGCCCGCGATGCCTGCGCCCAGCGCGAGCCAACCGGCCGAGTGCCCCATGAGTTCAACGGCAATGATGCGATGGTGACTGGTGGCTGTTGTATGTAGGCGGTCAATCGCTTCCGTTGCAATATACGTGGCGGTGTCATACCCGAAACACGTATCCGTCAAGACCACGTCGTTATCGATTGTTTTCGGAAGAGTTACGACGTTTAACCCCTCCTGCGCAAGCCGGAAGGCATTCTTTTGTGTGCCGTTTCCACCAAGGCATACCAGACAGTCCAATTGATGACGTCGATAATTGGCGACAATAACGTCCGTCATATCCATGGTTTTGCCACCCATCAGTATCTTATGGGGCTTGTCGCGACTTGTCCCTAGAATCGTTCCACCTGTTGTCAGAATGCCACTCACCATCCGATCATCCAGCATGACAAATCGATTCTCGGCAAGGCCCCTGAACCCATCGTGAAAACCAACCACCTGAATATGATCGTTCATCACCGTTTTTGCGACGGCTCGAATCGCTGCATTTAATCCAGGGCAATCACCACCCGCTGTGAGTAGCCCAATACGCCGTTGACTCTTTTTCTTCATTCTTGATGACTCCTTTTCTTTGGGGTATGGGGTGTGAATGCTGCGGGCTTCAGCTTTTCTGCCAAAACCGCTCGCTTCTTGTACTCCTCATAAAGTGACGCCTGACCATTGAGAGGGACCTTGCCAGCAACAGGTAGCAACCGCTCATAACGACCATCCGCCAGTAAACGATGCGCTTTTGAGCGATCCTCAAAGTATCGTTTAAGGATGTCTGATGCCCGCTTTAGGATCGCATTGTCGATAATCGGAATCATAAGCTCGATACGCTTATCGAGGTTCCGGATCATACAATCTGCGCTGGATATAAATAATTTTTCGTTGCCGCCATTCTGAAAACTATACAATCGCGCATGTTCTAAATACCGATCGATGATACTCACGACCGTGATACGCTCACTGAGTCCCCGCACACCAGGCACCAAGCAGCAGATACCTCGGACATTGAGTTGGACCGTCACACCTGCACAAGACGCCTCATAGAGTGCATCAATGATGGCTTTGTCCGTCAAAGAATTCATCTTAAAAATGATACGTGCTGGTTCTTTATTTTTCGCGCGAGCTATTTCCCCTTTAATACAATCCAGTAATGTAGTCCGAATATTAAAAGGGGACATCGCAAGCCATCTCAAATGGTGCGGATTAGAATAGCCACATACAGCATTAAAAAAGTCCGAGGCATCCGTCCCGAATTCCGGATGGCAGGTCAGCAGCCCAACATCTCCATAAAGGAGTGCTGTTTTCTCATTATAATTTCCAGTCCCAAAATGCATATAACGCCGAATGCCATCGGCTTCGCGGCGAACAACCAGGCAGACTTTCGCGTGTGTTTTCAGGTGGCTCACACCATAGAGGATATGGACTCCGGCTTGTTCGAGTCGATGTGCCTGCGAAATATTACGAGCTTCATCAAAACGCGCTTTGAGTTCGATCAACACCGTCACATGCTTTCCTGCCTGGGCCGCATGAATGAGTGCCTCAATGATTCGGCTGCTCGGTGCCGTACGATAGAGTACCTGTTTGATCGCCAATACGCCGGAGTCGACGGCTGCATCCTCAACTAGTTTGACCACGGGATCAAACGATTCATACGGATGAACCAGCAGGACATCTTTCCGTGCAATCTGCTCGAAGATACTCATTTTCAGGTCAATATCCGGGGAGGGCTGTGGAGGCCATGGCTTATACCGTAAATGCTCAAACCCGTCTATTTCCACGAGCAGCGACAGCGCTTTCAGATCAAGTAATCCCTTTACGGGATAACTATCACAGTTGCCGACGTTTAAAAATGATGTCAAAAACGTGCGCATCTGCGGCGTGGCCGTATGTTGGAACTCAAGGCGGATGCACGCCGTCTCCCGACGGTCATCCAGTAATTCGAGCATGCCCACCATGAGATCAGGGGAAAGATCTTCGCGCAGTTCAATATCGGCATTCCGTGTCATCCGGAAAAGACACTGCTCACGAATTTCGCAATTGTGGAAGAATAAAGGCAAAGAGGCCTCGACTACCAATTCAACGGGGACAAAGACACTGCGCTGTGCTGACGGGGCCCGCAAGAACCGAGGGACACCATTGAGCGGGATAACCGCATACCGCTCATCTTCTCCGCTTGCCACGGGAGAGAGGCGCACACAATAATGGTTGAGCAACCCCGAGAGATGCTGCGTCATCCCTTTTGACACCGCGATGGGCGACAATACAGGAAAATATTGATCAATGAAGTCCCTTTGTATCCATCGTTGCTGATCAGCGGTCAGCTCGGATAGTTGTCTGACAATCTGAAATCCCTCTCCCTCTAACTCTTGATTGATCTGTCGATAGATCGATTGCTGTCTCAGCACCATTTTCCGAATGTAACGGATGATACTGGCCAGTTGCTGCCGTGGGGACTGCTTGGTCGGTTCGATTCCCCGCTTGCCCTCTGAAATCAGTATCTTAAGTCCTCCCACACGGACCATATAAAACTCATCAAGATTAGAGGCGCTAATCGCAAGGAACCTCAGCCGCTCAAGAAGGGGAAGCTTGGAATCAAAAGTCTCACCCAAAACGCGCTGATTAAATTCCAGCCAACTCAGTTCACGATCAAAATAGACCTTCTTTTTCATGATTAACCTCCCTTGATGACACAGGAACGGCCATACACGAGTTTAAAGAGATCACTCTTCTCGCCCAAGGCGATCTGTTCTGCATGAACATGGGCCCCAGGTGGAGGGATACACCTAAGTTCTCTGTCCATGAGTTTAAACTTGAGCTTCCCGAGATTCTGATCATGAACACGGTCAAGCGCATCCGCCACACGAAGTATCGCCGATAATTTACAGACGACCAATCGTTGTTCGCGCGAAAGAGATGCAAACTCCGGATGGGTCAGGAGCGGAGGACTCTTTCGATGGTACCGTGCAATGAGCGCAATGATGGATATATCTTCTTGAGATAAACCTATGAATTCAGTATTACGAATCAGATAGTTTGAATGCTTGTGGTGCCCTCTGGCATTGATAAACATCCCTATGTCGTGCAAGAGTGCTGCGACCTGTAGCATCATACGATGTTTGGGGGTACACATGTGCTCTTTTTTCATCACATCAAAAATGGCGACCGCATTTCCCATCACCATTTCTGCATGTTGCACATCGCACCCATATTTCTCACCCGTCTCTCTGGCTATACGGATAATATGACGCAGCATGAGTGCTTCGCGCTCAGGATTGTCCGCTGCCTCGATCACCAACCCGTCACTCGATGAGAGATTTCCAATAAAGAGTGTAGTGCATTTTAACGCTTTTGCCATGAGCAGGACCAGCATGAGCGTCGGGGCAATCAGTTCGGCATCTGAATATGGAATTTTCCAACATGAGGCCAATTCATCCACGGAGTGATTCTTGACTTCCTTGACAAGGGCTTCAACTTTCGAGACCTGTATACACACAATACGAGAGGCCTCGACGTGTATATCGCCCCTCTTATGAAGATGCGTAATAGCAAATCTTAACACCCGGCCCAAAAATATAAACTTGGTCTTTTTCGACTTGATATTTTGTTTCAAGTTTTCAATCATTTCACGCGTTCGCCCCTCAACAATATCAACAAGATGACGGTTTCCGAGATGAAGCGATTCAAGTTGCTGGCGAATTCTTAATGAGCCGACATTAAAGGTTTGCGCGTACTGGATCTCTCCTTGATCACGATAGAGTAGACTGCACGTTAATCCGCCGATCTCCAGAACGGCAATACTGTCATTTTCTAAGAACCCTTTATTACTCGGGATCATGCGTAAAGCTAGGTGGTAATAATAGGCTGTTTGACCAATTTCCAATAGCTGAAAGGAAATACCAGAAGCAATGGTCAAGCGATTAAGAAAGACATCGCAATTCCCAGCTTGCCGTAATACAGCAATAGCAACAGCATGAACCGTTTCTGCTGGTATCCGATACTCACTGAGAAGACGATGGAAATCATGAAGGATGGACACACAGTGCTCAAGCGTGTCCTGAGAAATTTCCTTCGCCGACAAAATGTCCTTGCCAATGGGAACGGACTGGACGACCTGCTCCAATACAGCACACGTTCCGTCTTTACGCTTTTCAGCAATAATTAAACGCACGAATGTACATCCTATATCGACAACGGCGATGGGGTGCACGTCATTTATACTGTCGGATGTTTCACTTTTTTTCATTTATTCAATCCGCACATGCCGAATGATGGTGCCATCTACCAGATAAGCGACATCCTCGGCAATATTGGTTGCATGATCTCCAATCCGTTCCAGGTCACGCGCCATGCTGTGCATCAACAAGAACGCCTCTGGTGTTTTTGTCGCGGCAATTTCCTGTACTACAGACTTGATGACCTCCACATTCAGACGATCCACAGTGTCATCCTCCTGAATGACATCACGCGCGGCTTTCACATCCAAGCTGATCAGCGCATAAATACTCTCCTTGAGCATGTTCTGTACGCGTTTTCCCATCTCTGTAATCTTGATCATCAGACTCGGTGTTTCGTACACAGAGAGACGTATCCCCCGATCTGCAATATTAGCAACAATATCCCCGATGCGCTCAAGGTCGTTATTGATTTTCAAGATCGCAATCACAAAGCGCAAATCCTTGGCAACCGGCTGATGCAAGGCCAGAATTTTAAGGCACTCTTCTTCGATCTTAACCTCCTGCTCATCAATCTCAGAGTCGGCCTCCATCAGGTAGGTCAGCGTATCTTTCTCTCGAAGCGAGATCGATCGCAGGACATTTCCTAGTCGAAGTTCAACATCACGCGCCAGGCGCAAAATTTCATCTTTCAAATAATCATGTTCACGTGCAAATATTAAGCCCATAACTAATCCTTTCTGACCTCATCCAAACCGTCCTGTGATGTAATCCTCGGTCCGCTTTTCCTTCGGACACGTGAATATCTGGGATGTACCATCAAACTCCACCAGAACACCTTCATAAAAAAACGCGGTTACATCCGAGACACGCGCGGCCTGTTGCATATTATGCGTAACAATGGCAATCGTATAGCGGCCCTTCAACTGAACAATCAGTTCTTCGATGCGGGCGGTCGCTTTCGGATCAAGTGCCGATGTGGGCTCATCCATCAGCAATATTTCCGGATTGACAGCCAACGCCCGCGCAAGGCAAAGACGCTGAGCCTGTCCACCTGAAAGCCCCAGAGCATTCTTGTTGAGCCTGTCCTTGACCTCATCCCATAACGCTGCGCCCCTCAAGCTCTCCTCCACCCGTGCATCTAGTTCACGCTTAGCATAAGACTGATGCAAGCGCGGTCCATAAGCCACATTGTCATAGATGGATTTCGGAAAGGGATTTGGCTTTTGAAAAACCATGCCGACTCTACGACGTAAGACTGAGGCATCAATCTCCCTGTCATAGACGTTCACCCCGTCGAAGAGCAATTCACCCCCTGCGCGGCAGTTCGGGATCAGGTCATTCATACGGTTGATCGCTCGAAGAAAGGTGCTTTTCCCGCAACCACTGGGTCCGATGATTGCGGTCACCTGACCTTTCGGAATTTTCACATCCACTTGTTTGACCGCTTCGTGCGCACCGTAAAAGACGGAGAACTGTTTTGCCTCGATATGTGTGTCCTGTTGTTCCTTCATACTTGTCTGTTCTATATTCATAAAATCACCCCTTTAACTTTTGCGAGACCTTTGCACGTATCACAATTGCGAGTGCGTTTAAGGCCAGCACGATCAACACGAGCGTTGCCGCCATGCCGTACTGGACATGACGGATTTCGTCCACTGCCTCGTGCTCGGTGCAAATATTGTAGAGATTCCAGGATAATGCGGGCGTAGACGTGGTGAAGACCTCAGACGGTAACACCAGAGGACCCACACTGACCGCTGCCGTAAAAATAATCGGTGCCGTCTCTCCGGCTGCACGCCCCATGCTGATGACAATCCCTGTCAGTATCCCAGGCAGCGCCGCTGGCAGCATGACCGTGAGGATCGTCCACCATTTCCCTGCACCCAGCGACAACGCAGCCTCTTTGTAGGTACGCGGCACAGCGGCAATCGCCTCTTCGGATGCGCGAATCACCGTGGGCAGCACCAATAGCGCAAGCGTCAGCGCACCTGCTAACACGCTCTTGCCCGGAGATACGCGAAGGGTATTAATGAAGAAGGCCAAGCCAAAAAGACCAAAGACGACGCTTGGCACACCCGCTAACGTGTTCACGCAAGAACGCAAGAACGAAAGCACAGGACCTTCCTTCGCATACTCCTGGAAATAGATCGCGGCAATCACCCCCAGCGGCACAGCAATCAGCATAGCACCCAACGCAAGATAGATGGTCCCCATGACCTCTGCTCCAATGCCGCCGAAAAAATGAGCATCGATTGCTTTATCCGTCAGGAACTGCGGGTAGAAGGTCAGCCGCGGCCGCATCAGTTTTTCTAAATCGTTACGTATTTTTGGGAAGATGACCGCCAAAGCCGTGCCCTCAAAAATCGGCTCCCGTGGTTTCATCACCTTCTTGCCTTCATTACCTGAATAATCCCACGTTTCCGCAAACAGGACATTCTGCGCTTTCAGTTGTGCCCGATCCCATCGGGTCTGTCCATAAAGCTTGCGGGGGAGTGCTGGCAACGGCGTGCCCGGTTCAGGACCCAGCAGGATCGCAACCGCATTCTTGACTTCCTTATAAGCAGGCTTGAGTTCCTTGCGCCGCGCAGGAGGCAGTGTGTCCAATTCTTTCTCAAACGCGGAGATCGCCTCATAGATGACCTTGCGTTCCTCCTTGACCTCGACCCACTCGACCTCCAGCACCTGTTCATCCCCTCGGCTGAACTGGTTCAGCATCATGCGCCGAAAGTCAATGGTGCCTTGAAACACATACGCACCGAAACCCTTCATAAAAATGGGGCCGATGACCAACACCAGCACAAACATCATTAATCCTATTGCGCTGTAGGCACTGAAACTAAAGATTCGATCCAGCCATTTTCGAGTTGATAACTGCATCACTTATCCCCCTCTTAACCGTTTACGCTGACGGTTGACGATCCATTCACCCGCTAGATTGCAGAAAAAACTGACGAGCAACAGACACAAGCCCATCGCGAAGAGGACATGATAATGAGCTGAGCCTGTCATTTGGTCGGCTTCTCCCATATCCCCAGCGATTGTTGCAGTCAGTGTGCGTACAGGTTGCAGAAGATTATAAATCGGCGACGGAATCTGCGCGGCATTACCCGAGGCCATCCAGACAACCATGGTTTCGCCCAAAGCACGCATAATCCCCAGTAGAACCGCCGAACATATTCCACTGATCGCCGAAGGGATAACGACCTTTAGAAGCGTTTCTGCCCGCGTAGCCCCCAGCGCATAGCTCCCTTCGCGCAACTCGCGACCTGCAGCCTGCAAGGCGTCTTCTGAGACGCTTACAATCGTGGGCAAGGCCATAACCGCCAGAATAATAGAGGCGTTCAGAGCATTGACTCCGCTTGCCGCACCGAAGGTGTCCTGCATCACGGGTGCAAGGACCACGAGCGCAAAGAATCCGTAAACCACGGAAGGAATCGCTGCCAGCATTTCAACAACGGGCTTGACGATCTGACGAACATTAAAGGGAAGCAGGTCGCTCAAACAGACTGCCGCGAGGATACCCGGCGGAACTGCCAGAACCACAGCGGTCAGGGTGACAATCAGACTTCCCACAAAAATTGCACCGGCCCCGAATTTTGCAGGTGTAGCCGTGGGATACCATTCCGTGGAAAAGAAAAAGTCCCACGCGCGGAGTCCACTGAAAAAGGGTAGCGCATCCCGCGCAATAAAATAGATGATCGCCAATACCGCCAACGCGGCAACCGACGTGATGGCGAACAGAAGGGATTGTCCGAGACTCGCAAATATCTTGCGCTTCCGTTGCTCCCACTCGCTTAAAATAAAGGGGTCGGTATATTTCATGGAGATCTCCGTATTCATGTGACAGATAGTAGCCTCTCCCTGTTAACCCATCGTGAGGTGAATGTTTGCTTTCTGTTAAAATAAAGGCAAAAAAGGCGGGGTTTCCCCCGCCTCGATCACCTTTTGAACAGACGTAATTTCAGACTCACCGGCGATTGTTATTTTTTCTCGAGTGGAACAAAACCAATCTCGCCGACGATTTCTCTGCCCTTCTCGGATTGGCTAAGCGCCAAAAAACGCGCGCTAAGCGAATCAGCCTTGGGTTCACCATTGGTGAACATGTAGAGATCACGTGCAATCGGATAGGTCTTATTGCGAACGGTTTCAACACACGGTGCAATTCCGTTAACTTCAAGGGCCTTCACGGAAGCATCTACAAAGCCCAGCCCCGCGTAACCGATTGCACCCTTGGTCACCTGAACGCGCTGACGGATTGCGCCATTGCTGCCGACATATTCAGCACCTTCGCAAATCTTTGCTTCTTTTCCGACCACCAGTTCCTTGAAGGACTCAAAGGTGCCACTGTTCGTGTCACGACTGATAACCACGATGGCCAAATCTGAACCCCCAACATCTTTCCAGTTCGTGATTTTACCTGTATAGATCTGTTTGATCTGGTCAATCGTCAGCCCCTTGACTTTATTGGACGGGTGCACAATGACGGGTAAGGCATCATAAGCAACCACATGCTCAACAGGCTTGACCCAGTTGGCCAACATCGCCTTGCGTTCCGTATCCTTCAGATTACGTGAGAGGTTGGCAATATCACAGGTGCCATTCAGTAACGCCTTGGCGCCATTCCCGCTACCTGATTCACTGACCGTGATCGTCGTGCCAGGATTTTGCCGCATATAATATTCAGCAAAGGCCTTTGCGATGGGGCCAACCGTTGTCGAACCATCCAGTGTCAACTTCCCCTGAGCCTGTGCACACAAGCACCCCGTCATCAATCCCGCAGCGACTAACATGAACTTATTCATACGTGTTATCCTTATCTTTGCCTAAACCTAATTGGTTCAGATGCGCTTATTAAACACGATGAGTGTTAAGGAATGATGAAGTTTATGTTATTTTTATGTAAGTTATTGAACGAGAACAACGTCACCGGCAAGTCCGAATTAAACCGGAAGGGTGATCGTAAAGGTTGTCCCTTTACCCTGCTCGCTTTTCACCCGAACCATGCCGCCATGGATGATGGCGATGTGCTTGACAATAGCAAGCCCTAGACCCGTACCGCCCATTTCGCGGCTACGCCCTTTGTCGACGCGATAGAAGCGCTCGAAGAGGCGATCAAGATGCGACGCATCGATGCCATGTCCATAATCCCTCACGGTCATCTCGATACCCTCCCGAACACAACACGCCGAAATGTCTATAATCGGTTTTTCGGCTGTCGCTCCATACTTGATGGCGTTATCAATCAAGTTCAGTAAGGCCTGCTCAACCAATCCAGCATGGATGTTCGCAGTCAGGCCGCGTTCACATGAGACGCACAAAGCAAACCCCTTGGCCTCCGCACGGCTCTGACAAAGCGTCGTTGCATTCGTGATGATCTCTTCGAGAACGGTTGGTTTTTTTTCGAGGTTCTGCACGGAATTCTGTTCCATGTGCGACAGTTCTAACAAATCATGAATGATGGATTCGAGCTGATTCGCCTGACGCATGATGATGCCCAGAAACCGCTCACAATCCGCCGGAGAATCCTTGGCGCCATCCAAGAGTGTCTCCGCAAACCCTTTGATCGATGTCACGGGAGTACGCAATTCGTGCGAAACGTTTGCGACAAAGTCCTGACGGATCGTTGATAGTTTTTCAATCTGTTCCGCCATCTGATTGATGGACCGTGCGAGTGTCGCTAAGTGCGGCACGAGCGGAATGGCCAGGCGGAAAGAAAAATCGCCATGTCCCAGTTGCTGTACCCCCTTCTGTATGTCGGAAACAGGGCCGATCGTGCGTAAAGACATCAAATAACTCATGGCCAGTGCGGCCATAAAGACCACGACGGAGATAACAATGACCATACGGTTGGAAATAGAGAATTCGCGCAACAGCATACTCTCTGGAACCGCCACACGGATGACAGCCCTTGCTGGACCTTCTAAGGGAATACGCTGCGCCAAATAGAGCATCTGCTTGTCGCTGCTGACACTGTAACGTTTTTGCCGCCCCCGACCTTTTTCCAATGCATCGCGAACCTCAGGGCGATCATTATGCAAACCCAGTTGCTTGACATCCACCTCGGTGTCCGCGATTACTTTTCCATCGGGCCGGATCAGTGTAAAACGATGCCCGTCCATTCCTGAGATACGTTTGAAAACGCGATCCACTTCTGCCTGATTCACCTCCCCTTGAACATCCGGCAACACGACCGCGAGCAAGTGCGACTGCGTCTCGAGTTCTCTGTTCCATTGCCGATAAAACGCCTCCCGCATCGAAAACCAAGTGTAGCCCGAGACAAAACCGATTGCTCCGAGCAGAATCAAGATCTGCACCCCAAAGAACTGAAAAAACAATGCCCGTTTCTTCATGGTGTCCTCATGCAATATCCGACACCACGGATCGTTTCAATCCAGTCACTGCTCGATCCCAACTTCTTGCGCAGTCCGACGATCAACACATCGACGGCGCGATCCGTGGAAGCATGTTCGCCGTCATGAATGGCATCAACGATCTGATAGCGCGAGAAGACAACACCGGGGCGGCGCATGAACAAATCAAGGGATTTAAATTCGCCGACCGTCAGTGTAACAGGCACGCCTTTTACCTTCGCAATATGATGCGCGCGATCAATCTCAAAAGGACCCCGAACCAAAATGCTTGACGCATCTTCCGGTTCAGATTTCTTTCGGCGCAACGCCGTCTTCACGCGCGCCACCAGCACACGTGCACTAAAGGGTTTGGTGACATAATCATCCGCACCCACTTCCAGCCCCGCGACAATATCTGCATCCTCGACACGCGCCGTGACCATGATGACGGGGATTTGCAATGTCCGCTCGCTCTTCCTCAGTTCGCGACAGAAGGAAAAACCATCCGTTCCTGGCAACATCAAATCCAGCAAGATCAGGTCTGGAATCTTCTTTGCGAGCCACGTCTTCGCCTGCTCCGCTGATGAGCAAAGAGCAACCTTGTAGCCTTCCCTCTCCATATTATACCTTGCCAACTCGCGGATATCGGCATCATCTTCGACAATCAGAATGGTTTCATTTGCCATAGTTCTGTCTCCCTGACCTTATTACGTTTTTTTATTAAGATAACATATCCCTATCATATTACAATTCTGTTTTACAGTTGTTGAAGCCGATCAAGGCGTAGCCGATCGCGAGCGTCGGTCAGACGTTTGGAGATGACATGCACGGTCAGCACGGAACCGAGTCCCGCGCCCGTAGCAATCATGTACATGATTATCATCTGATAACGGACAGCAGCAGCAGGATCGCTTCCTGAAAGGATCTGCCCAGTCATCATGCCAGGCAGGCTCACGACACCGCATACTGCAAGCGTGTTAAGGATCGGCATCATAGCCGTCCGGATGCTCTCTCGCTTACAGTCAGCAAGCGCATCGAACATGGATTCACCCAGCGCAAGCCGGTTTTCAATAACTGCCCGTTGCTTCCAGACTGCGCCGGTAAAGGTATCCATACCCAGTGCAATCCCTGTCATTGTGTTGCCAAGGATCATCCCCAACAAGGGAATGGCATACTGCGGCGACCACCACGGATTGACACCGATAATAACCAACAGCGCATACAAAGTGACCGTAAACCCTGCAACCATCAATCCGAGTACAGCAACCATCACGGTCTGTCCGCCTTTGAATCGATGCTTTTGCCGCCGGACAACCTCATACGCCCCAACTCCCAGCATGACAAGGGCAAAGAGGAGGGTCCACTCCAACCGCACCTGTACAAAAATACCCTTTAAAACAAATCCGACCAGCGTCAATTGAAGCCAGGTCCGACACGCTCCGATAACAAGGGCTTGGGTCATGCGGAGTTTCAAGAGCCAAAAGACCAAGGCGAGTCCGGCCAAGGGGATCGCTGATAAACCAACATCAAGCCAGCTCAGTTCGATGATGTTCATGTCTTTTCCTTTTGGGGAAGTGAAAGAACACGATCTGCCACCCGGTCCAGTTGTTCCAAATTGTGCGAAACCCAGAGCACGCCGATCTTCTTTTCGCTTCGGAGTCGGGCTAAACACGCTTCAACCCGTTTTTCGTTCTCAGCATCCAGATGCGCGGTAGGCTCATCGAGCAGAAGAATGACGGGCGATCGGACCAAGGCTCGGACCAAGGCCAGCCGCTGTTTTTCGCCACTGGATAGCCGAGAGAGTGGCCATGTCATGACATCTGATTCGAATCCTAATTCGTAAAGATAGGGTGTTGTCTCTTCTTGAGTGCCACGTGGGAAATGAGAGAGGCCCACGGTATCCCCCCACCACTGACTTTCTGAGGGGAGCCACATCACCTTGCGACGCCAGCCATGCGCATCCATCGTATTCGGAGAAACTCCAGATAACAGGACTTCTCCGCTCCACGGCTCCAAATCGGCGATCGCTCTAAAAAGGCGCGTCTTACCACATCCAGACGGACCTGAAATGCCGAGACACTCAGCAGGTTCCAACGTCAACGAGACAGGCCCCAGACCGCCATAGCGTAATGCTTTAACTGATAGAAGCTCTACAGACATGTCCAAGATGATAGTTGTTTTCCTTTACTAATGAAATGGTGAAATGTTATTAGAAGTCACTATTAGGAGGAACGCACGTCTAGCCGC